>CEUS01034545.1_pt1 | contig 55863 bp, 49 predicted proteins | sample 427031 | NCBI WGS metagenome assembly CEUS01 (sample SAMEA2622837, study PRJEB7988) | marine metagenome | biome: marine biome (ENVO:00000447); feature: marine epipelagic mixed layer (ENVO:xxxxxxxxx); material: "saline water (ENVO:00002010), including plankton (ENVO:xxxxxxxx)" | depth 140 m
AAAGCAAACTGGGATGAAGAAAAAGAACGAGAATACTTAGAGCAATCAAAAGAGTTTTATCGCAAAGTTCGTCGAAATGACGAGTGGCAAGAAAAAGTAGAGGTAAATGGTGTAAAGGTTTCAAAAAAACTACTTAATAGAGAATCTTTAATTTCTTGTCCTATTTGCGGGAATTTCCCCAAAGGCGTGATGGATGATGTGTGTTTATCAAAATTTGATTGCTGCAACAATTGTTATGTAAAATATGTAGAAGGACGAGAAGATAGATGGCTAAAAGGATGGAGACCCGATAATGGCAACAACTTATGAAATTATACAAGGATTGGCACAAGCTGCCGCAAATTCCTATGATGGAGCACTTGGCGAAGATTATGAGCCTGTAAATGATGGCATTCTTCGAAGAGAAGAAGGGAACGCCCTCATTGATCAACGCGTGATGGATGGATTTAATGTTAAATTTTATGGCAACATGATGTGTCTTAGTTATCAAGCCGAGATCAAACTTAAAGAAGTATACGCCGGCGGATTTGAAGAAGAGACGGATCAGCGCCTGACTGATATTGCTGGATGGCTCAAGAAAGAGTACAAAAAGATTACAGGCAACAGCGTTACTCTGACTGCCAAAGGCGAGGTGGACATTCGAGTAGAAAATTCTTCACGAGTACGATCGTGGGTGACAGCAAAAAAACATTATCAAATTGGCGGTCTGAAAGAAGATATGGCTATCGAACAACCATCTGAAGACAGGGTAGAAAACAGTTGGCAAACCTTTTTGGGCCAGGGCGGATGGGGGAAGCGCCCCAAAAATGATACGAGAAAAAAATAAGATGACACATGAGCTTCAAGTTAACGAAAAAACAACAAGTTTCTGAAATTATTAAATGTGGAAAAAACCCTTCTTATTTTTTGAAGACATATGCTCGCATTTCTCATCCTATGCATGGATTGATTTTATTTGATACCTATGATTTTCAGGACGATCTTCTTAAAGATTTTAATGATTACCGATTTAATGTTATATTAAAAGCTCGACAGCTTGGTATTTCAACCATTACTGCCGGCTACATTGTTTGGATGATGCTTTTTCATCGAGATAAGAATATTCTCGTAATGGCTACCAAATTTGCGACAGCAGGTAACTTAGTAAAGAAAGTCAAGAGTATTATGAAGAATCTTCCTGTTTGGTTGACGATCGCCAAAATTGATGTCGACAACAGAACGTCTTTTGAACTTTCAAACGGATCTACAATTAAGGCTACTTCAACATCTGGCGATGCTGGTCGTTCGGAAGCCTTGTCTTTGCTTGTTTTAGATGAGGCGGCACATATCGAGGGTCTCGAAGATTTGTGGACAGGTCTGTACCCCACGTTGTCTACTGGTGGTCGATGTATTGCTTTGTCTACCCCGAATGGTGTCGGAAACTGGTTTCATAAAACCTGTGCTGATTCGGAGTCTGGTGCTAATAATTTTAAATTAACAGTATTGCCTTGGATTGTTCATCCGGAACGGGATGAAGAGTGGTTTAAGAAAGAAACCAAGAACATGTCCCGCCGCCAAATCGCCCAAGAACTTGAGTGTAATTTTAATACATCTGGAGAAACCGTTATCGATCCAGATTGCATGGAGTGGTTATTAACAAATGTCCGAGAACCTAAACACAGAACAGGGTTTGATAGAAACTTTTGGATCTGGGAAGAATTTGATCCTACTTGTAATTACCTTATCGTTGCTGACGTGGCTCGCGGAGACGCTGCTGACTATTCCACTTTCCATATTCTTAAGTTAGAGACAATGGAGTTTGTCGGCGAATATCAAGGTAAACCAACACCGGACCTATATGCCAACATGCTTAATCAAGTAGGAAGAGAGTTCGGAAACGCCATGATGGTAGTAGAAAATAACAACATTGGTTACACGGTTTTAGATAAATTGTTAGAGCACGGATATCCCAACCTATATCACTCTATTAAGTCGACCCACGAGTATATCGAACAACATCAAGCCGAAATTAGAACCAACTCAGTAGCGGGATTTACGACGACGATGAAAACCCGACCCCTAATAATTGCAAAATTAGAAGAGTTTATAAGAAATAAACTAATTACTCTATATTCTTCTCGAACTATTAACGAGATGAAGACATTTATTTGGAGTCATGGAAAACCACAAGCAATGAAAGGATATCACGACGATTTAATTATGGCACTTGCGATCGCCTGTTGGGTGCGCGACACCGCAATTCAATCTAATGCTCGTGATTTAAACTATCAACGTGCTTTTGTGGATGCTATCTATACGACTAGAACAACTATGAATACACAAATAAAAGGACAAATAGGCTACAAAGCAGACAATTTTGCAGATTCTGTAAATGAAGCTAAAAGTCTTTACGACGAATTTAAATGGATTATAAAGTGAGATAACTTATGGCACCTCCCTTAAAAAATGGCAAAAACCCTGCGAATGATCAGTCTCAGTTATTTAAAGCACTAACTAGGTTGTTCTCCGGGCCGATTATAAATTATAGATCGCAGTCCGGGCGCCGTATTAGGCGTCAACATTTGGACAAATTTTCGTCCCGCTTTAAGACCGCTTCCGGACAACAATTCAAAAAGGCTCTCTACAATCCTTTAGATGTTATTGCCTCCAACGCGATGCAGAACCAACGCCGCGGCGAAAGATATATTGATTTCGATCAGATGGAATACATGCCCGAGATTGCCTCTACTATGGACATCTATGCTGATGAGATGACAACTTATTCTGAGTTACGTCCAATGCTTAATATAAAATGTGCCAACGAAGAGATAAAAGCGGTTTTGGCTACTTTGTATAGCAACATTCTTAATTTAGAGTACAACTTGTTTGGGTGGTGCCGTACGATGTGTAAGTATGGTGATTTTTTCCTTTATCTAGATATTGATGATAAATATGGAGTAAAATCTGTTATAGCTCTCCCATCGGCTGAAATAGAAAGATTAGAAGGCCAGGATGCAACCAATCCTAATTACATTCAATATCAATGGAATTCTGCTGGAATGACTTTTGAGAATTGGCAGGTCGCACACTTCCGCATTCTTGGTAACGACAAATATGCCCCATACGGAACTTCCATTCTTGAGCCGGCTCGTCGTATTTGGCGACAACTTGTTCTTATGGAAGATGCTATGATGGCTTATCGTGTTATTCGTTCTTCAGAAAGGCGCGTGTTCAAAATTGATGTCGGCGGCATTAATCCGCAAGATGTTGAACAATACATGCAGAAGATCGTTACTCAACTTAAGAGGCATAGCGTTGTGGACCCCACCACTGGGCGTATCGATTTGCGTTACAATCCAATGTCCATTGAGGAAGATTATTTTATTCCTGTTCGTGCTGGTTCTGTTACAGATATTCAAAGTCTTGCCGGCGCCACAAATATTACAGCTATCGATGATATTAAGTATTTGCGTGATAAATTGTTCTCTGCATTAAAGGTACCTCAGTCTTATCTTACGATGGGCGAAGGGGCAGAAGAAGACAAAACAACGCTAGCGCAAAAAGATATTCGTTTTGCTAGGACTATACAAAGACTCCAACGGGTCGTTATAGCTGAGCTAGAAAAGATCGGAATTATCCATCTTTATACTCTCGGTTTTCGCGGCGACGATCTCTTGTCGTTTAATCTTTCACTTAATAATCCTTCGAAGATCGCAGAACTCCAAGAACTTGAGCACTGGAAGCAGAAATTTGATATTGCAGCCTCTGCCACAGAGGGGTACTTTTCTCGTCGCTGGGTTTCCGAGCACGTGTTCGGCATGTCTCACGAAGATTTCGTGAGAAACCAGAGAGAGCTTTATTTTGATCGCAAACAAGACGCTGCACTCCAAGCGGTGGCGGAAGCTGCTGCTGGTGCTGAACTAGGTGGCGGTGATCTTGGCGGTGATCTTGGTGGCGACTTAGGCGGTGAGGCTGGTGCTTTTCCGCCCGGCGATGAATTAGCCGGCGATGATATCGGCGGTGGTCAAGAAATGCCTGCCGGCGAAGCTGGCGCGCCAGAAAGCCCATTGTTGGCGGTACCTCCTGGTTCTCGCAAGGCGCCCACAGTTAAATCACTAGAGCCTCAAGCTAAGGGCAAGCGCCACTTTCCCACGACAGTCGATAAACGTCAAGCTGGTGCGCGCTCTCGGTCCTATAGCGCACATGGCGGTAGTCAAAAAGGTAGTTCGGGTATTCGTAATGTGGTACCGGGATATTCTGATTTGAAAGGCATGGCGCGCATGGATGGCATCTCCGCTGGGATTTATGAACAAGAGGTGCCTACTTATAATATAAGAGAACAAACTGAAGAGAATCAAATATTTCAACGTAGCAACGATATTCGGCTTTTAATTGAGGATTTAGAAAATAATTTATTGGAGAATGAAGATAATGAAAATAAAACATAACAAAAAAAGAAACACTGCCTTTGTTTTTGAATCGTTGATTAAAGAAATAACACTTGCCATATTAAAAGAGGATGCGCCAAGGAAAGATAAAGCCGTCTCCATAGTGAGGAAACATTTTGCTCCCGATTCTATTCTTTCCCGACAACTACAGTGCTATCGCTCGTTGTATGAAAATCAAAATACAGACAGGATAACTTCTGAAAAGATAATGCGAGAATCGAAAATGGCAAATCGCCTTATTGATCCCGACGGGCTTTTTAAGAGCCAAACTAGCTTAATCAAAGATATAAATAAAGAACTAGATCCATCGATTTTTAATAATTTTGTTCCTAACTATAAAACTTTGGCAACGATTGATCAGATATTTTCTGGAAAATTGTCACCGCGAAACACAATAATCTTAGAAAATCAAATTATTTCTAATATGATCAAGCCATCACAAACTAAAGATCAAATAGAGACCATTGACGATTTAGCAGTTACTTCTTTCATAAAAAAGTTTAACACCAAGTACGAGGGTGGTTTGTTAGAAAACCAAAAGTCTTTGTTGAATCATTATATTTCATCTTTTAGTGATAATTCTTTAAGTTTGAAAATGTTTTTAAATGAAGAATTATTACGGCTAAAAACAAGACTTAAAGAGGCTCTTGAGATAGAAGAAATTCGTAGCGATGAAGACATGCTTGCCAAAGCCGGCTTAGTTATTCAAAAGCTTGACGAGTTTAAAAATTGTCAATTAAGCGACACCGTAGTGTTGACAGTTTTGAAGACTCAACAACTAGAAAAGGAAATTTTCAACAATGACAATTAAGGTCACCATTGGAAAGAACGAAACTAAGGCGACTGTTCGCCTCGAAATGGATATCCGAAAATCGATTAATGGAGATTTGATGATTTTTGATCATGGCGATATCGACATTGTTTTGTCTACCACTTCTAATAGGGTATTGGCTTTTCCTAAAGAAAATATGAATGATTTGGTATATGGCGCTCAAAATAGACTGTTTACTCATCTTCATAGGCGCGGCGTGGTTATACCCGAATCTATTCAAGCTGCATCTTTTGCCGGCGCTTTCGAAGCAACGTTGCAGAAACCATTTACTGAAAGTATTAGCGCGGCTAAGTTTGCTTTAATTAATATTTCGCAATTTATCAACGAAGAGCGCCCTTATTTTGAGTCGACTGAGGCAATAATTTCTATGACGGATGATGAATTAGTCCACCCAGATAAGACAGACTCTACTGAGCTTGGGGACGTCCCACAGGCAGCCCAAAAGGGTTCTATACGCCCGGGCTATTCTCGAGATCCTTATGCTCTCAATTATTTATATACGCTAGAATAAGAGGTCTCAAAATGGAGCTTATATATTTTATATTAATAGCATATGGATTAACTCAAATTGTGGTTTACGGGGATATGCCTCTGATAAGGAAGTTGCGCCCCTCTAAAGAGTTTTTAAAGGGGTATGGTAAACTTTTTCATTGTCCTATGTGTATGGGTTTCCATGTTGGATGGCTTTTAATGTTACTTTCTCCGTACACTGAACTATTTAGTTTTGATGTTTCTATAGCCAACTTTTTCCTTTTGGGGTGGTTGTCGTCGGGAACGTCATATATTCTCAACATGCTTATTGGAGATCGGGGAATTAAAATTTTACGTAACGTAGAGGTAGTTAAAGATGAAGAATGGTATTTACATGACAAAGTGGATGATTCAGCCAGTTAGGCGATGCAAGTCAGGCTGTTGACTCACGCGGGTAGCGCCCGTTTTTTAAAACAAGGATAGCAAAATGGCTAAGAAACTTTTACGAGAGTATTATCAATTGTGCGAGGGAGGCGTTTGTCAAGATTTATTAACTGAAGAAGAAAAACGTTTCGTTGCCAATGGTGGCATGATCTTATCGGGTATTATGCAAATGGCAGAAACAGTCAATGGCAATGGTCGCATTTATCCCCAAGCCGTCTTGATGAATGAAATCAAGAATTATCAAAAACTAATTAAAGAAAAGAGAGCTTTGGGAGAATTAGATCATCCTGAAGATTCTGTTATAAATTTAAGAAATGCTTCTCATTTGGTAACGTCATGCTGGATGGAAGAGAAAAATGTAATGGGGAAGATTCAAGTGTTGAATACGCCATCTGGCAAAATTTTGCAAGAGCTTGTTCGTGGAGGTGTCAGTATAGGGATTTCATCAAGAGGAATGGGCTCCGTTACAGAAAGTAACGGACAAACAATTGTAGAAGACGACTTCCAGTTAATTTGTTTTGACATGGTTTCTGAACCATCCACCCCTGGCGCCTTTATGATGCGCGAAGCAAAAGACTATGACAACCAAGTGTTTACAAGAGCCGATCGAATCAACAGGCTGTTAAACGAGGTTTTGGGAGATGAATGATTGGTCCAGTTTTCCTAAAGATAAACAACTGATGGACTCATGGAGAAAACATTTAAACGAGGGACCTTTGGATGCTATGGACGATTTCACCGATTGGTGGCGAGATAAAGAAGAGTACGACTTCGGATATAAGGGCGCTCAGCAAGGTGTTCCCCAAGACGATGTTCGCTTACCGGCGCCAGCCGCGGACGTGGAGTGGGTACCAAATGCTGAAGTAGAGTGGGAAGAAGATGAGCCCGATCTAGAAACTCTCCCTTATTTGTTGCACCACTCTTTCGGTTCTACCCAAACCAAAAGCGACGTCTATAAGACATATAAAAATCGATATAATAGAGCCTTTAAGGAAGGCAACATTGAAACAAAAAATCAGTTTGAAAAAGACTTGACTTATTTTGTTAATTTTGTAGGGCCCTTTTTGCGGTATTATGATAAACGCAAGAGTGTTTCTGAAGAAAAAGATATTAAGGATATTAAAAAAATGATCAGCGTCTCTCATCGATTCGCTCAAGACAATGAGAATATATCAAATATCATAAACACCTACCGAGCAACAAAAATAGAACACCCAAATAGTGCACAATCAGTAGCAAGAATGGCAAAACTCTTTGCTGACACGGCGGCTAAAAGACATTTGGGAAATTTGATAACTTATATTAAAAAGAGAAATAGCAATGAAAAAACAAGATCTAAAGAAACTCATTAAACCATTAGTAAAAGAATGTATTCATGAAGTTCTTATCGAAGAGGGGCACCTTTCTGATATCGTAAGTGAAGTTGCAAAGGGGATGAACAGACAGCCCCTATTGGAGTCGCGGAGCCCAAAACCCTCACGCCGCCAGGAAAAAGAAGTAGAGCGCGAAAAAACACAATACACAGAACGAAGGCGCCGCAAATTAACCGAACAGCGACAACAGTTGGCTGATGCGATTGGGCGCGACGCCTATAATGGTGTTAATTTATTTGAGGGAACGGAGCCTTTGCGCCGTGGTGGAAAAGCCGGCGGAGATCCAGAAATGCCAGATGTGCTAGGGGATGACCACCGAGACTCCGGGGTCGATATTAGTTCTTTGTTGGGCGGAGCCACTAAAGTCTGGAAAGCAATCAAATAAGGTGTGAAATGAAAAAGAAGCTAGTTTATGCAAGTGTGACTGCGAAGGAGTGTAAGGGGAATATAGACCGCATGATTCGGAAGTTTATGAAGAAAGTTAAGAAAGAAAGAATTATTGAGCAAGTTCGAGATCGACGCTTTCACAAAAAGCCGTCGGTGAAGAAAAGAGAGAAGCGCATTAGAGCCGAACGCGCGCGTAAACGAGAGGAAGCAAAGCGTCAACGGAGATTGAAAAAACAAATGCGAAACTACAAAAAATAACTACTTATCTAATAGTTATTACATTTTCCGGGTTAATTTATGAGTTCAAACATTTATACAGCAGGGTTAAGAAATGTCGGTAGTTATCAAGTGGCTGGCATACCCTATCTTACAGCGTCTTATCTTATTGAGCAAGAAAAGCAATTTACATTTCCGTATGTTACTAAAAACATTTTAGTTCAAAATACAGGCTCTAATGAGTTGTATTTGTATTTTTCTGGTTCTTCAATAAACAAGTTGATAATTCCTCCGGGAAAAACTATAAATATGGATGTGAAGTGTGTGCTTATTTATGCATCGGCATCTAGTCAGACAGGCATGCAGATGGCAGCCGAATTGACCACCATAGGCACTAATCACATGTATTCATTAGATGGATTGGAGGGAGTATAGTGGCTGATTTTATTTATAGTGTGGGCATCAACAATGTCGGATCTTATCAAGTGTCTGGGCGCCCATTTTGTGTTACTGGTACGGTGAACAATAGTGGTAGAAGAGTTGGGTTTCCGCACGTAACCAAACAATTGATAGTCATCAATCGTCATTCGGTTAACCCAATGCAGGTTTATTTTCATGTTGCTTCTCCTGATCCCAGTTGTCGATATAGCATTAATGCCGGAGAACAACAGACTTTTAATATGAAATGTAAAGAGGTTTTTGTAAGTTCGTCGGCTGCCGTAGACTATACTTTATATGCTTCTTTGACCGGTATCCCTGCTCAGCGAATGTACGCACTAACTGGATCCGGAATAACGAGTTAAGCATGGCCAAAAAGTATACCCCCAGCACTGGTTTGAGAAATGTTGGTAGCTATCAAGTGTCCGGCACTCCCTTTATAAAGCGAGCCACACTTGCGTCCGGTGATGAAGTTAAAATTGAGTTTCCTTCGGTGGCGCGTAATATAACAGTACAGTTGGATTCGGAGGTTGGTGGTGAAATTGACAACGGATCTTATAAGGTAACCAACAATGATGGCGGTGCGGTCACTCAAGGTCAAGCTTGGACAACTGACGGAAAAGAGTTCACTGTTTCATTTTGGGCTAAAGTAAATGCAGCCCCCGTGTACTCTACTATAGTTGGGTTTGCGGCATCCCCGTCGGGGCAAAACGAGGGTCGTTGGAGTTTGCGGGTCCTAGGCGCCAACAACTATAGGATGCGATTCAGAACCGCTGATAATAATTTGGTGACTGATGATTGGACACCTAGCTTTACCTCTACGGATTGGAATTTTTATACGCTTGTTCAAACTAAAAATCAACTTTCTCTTCATATGAACGGAAATACGACTCCGGAGAAAACTATAACAGCAAATCCAGGAGAGGTGATAGATACTGGTAATTTAGTTAGATATCTTCAAATAGGGGATCCAAATAATACTAACGAGAGCGCACAAATCAATATAATAGATTTGGTCGTTTGGGATCGCGCATTGAAAGATGCGGATATTACTGCTATCTATAATTCTGGCGACGAATACGATTACAAGACTGCCCTCCCTAATCGCGATTATCCTTCTTCCAGCTTCTCGTTTGCTGATGGTACAGCATACACAAGAACCATAGCGTCCCGCGATGGACCACCCCCTAGTAGTGTGTCTTATCCCGATCAATATACTTATACATCAGGCGATAAGGGCTGGCGCTTTATGGCACCAAAGTCGGATTCCACCGTACAGATTCGTTTGCCGATCGGCTGGAAACATAACGGTGTAACCCTCACCGAATACAAAGACATAAATATTCGCCTTACTGGACAAACAGCCACCCCCCTTGCAGCCCCCACATATGATGATATGTTGGTGCGCGTTTGGACGGGAGAAGCCGGCGAAAACAGCCCTATCACACCTTTAAGTAGCTCAGTCAATTTTGTCGACGCTATCAACGGATTAGGAACAACTGATCAATATAACGTTAATACCAGCACGATGCCGGGAGGGATGACAGAAGGTCTCCCAGGATTTTCAGCATCTGTAAGTCCCAATATTCAAGGCGGCGTTGATATGTGGGTTGCCGAAGATCAAGATCAATCACTGGCTCAATATCTGCGCATACGCACCCCTTACACCGATGATCGCGGTGCATTCATGACACCGAATGCTGTAGCCAACATGCCTTATAGTTCGGACGATGGGTGTTACGAGATTATTGCTAGCGGAAGTGGTGGCTTCAAAGCACAAGCACCGCCATGGCTTACTGACGGTCGAGAATTCACAGTATCGTTTTGGGCAAAAGTGACGTCGCGTAGCACAACATGGGGAGAGCCCGGAAACGGCAAGCGCTCACTGGTCGGCTTTGCTACCAATCTAGTCAATCCGGGCGGTAGTGCAGAAAATACTTGGTATTTTCGTATTTATGGCGCCAACAATCCGGGCGAAAACTATTCTTTTTGTCCCAAGAAAAGCTACGATCCAGCCACACAGTCAGACACCACCGAATCTGAAACCGGTTTCAGCCTGGCGGGGACCGACTGGTCTAAGTGGCAATTTTACACCATTGTACAAAAGCGCGATTCGGCGGTGATTTACGTTGATGGCGTGGAGCGAAAGACGTATAATTTGACTGCCGGGCACGTAATTGCCACATCTCAGTATCGCTATTTGACCTTTGGAGATCCTAGTAATCCTCAAGATGAGTCCGCCCCAATGCAAGTTCGCAATGCAGTACTCTGGGATCGCCCTCTGAGTACAGATGACATAGCTGCCATTTTTGCAAAACACAACAATGTCGATTATGAAACACCTCTCCCGGTGAGAACTTCTTATCCATCGTCAAGCTTTGTGTATTCTTACGAAGGGGCATATCAGCACACATTTGGAAGCAAGTCAGACGAAAGTGCGTTGTCGATACTTGATCAATATACATATACCGGAGGCAATAAAGGGTTTAATTTAGAGAACTCTCAAGACGGAAGCAATTTTCAACTTTACCTTCCAGCCGGCTGGAAACAAAATGGCGCCACTTTATCTGAGCCCAAATTTATAACGTTGCAACAAGCCGGCACAATTCCCGGCTCGATCCCAGCCGGGATTGACATGGTGGTGAAGTGTGCAACCGGCGATCCAGCCGCAGATGCCATTAACCTTGTTGATGCAATCAATGGGCTCGGAACAGTGGCTCAATATAAGGTGAGTGCCCCCACGATGCCGGGAGGAATCCAAGAAGGAGTCCCGGGACTGTCTGCTTCCATGAGTCCGAACACCGAAGGGGGAGTCGATGTGTGGGTGACCTCCGAACAAGATTCAAATTTAGCGCAATATGTGAGAGTGCGCGCACCCACTTCTGCGTCGGTCACTGGGTGGACCGGTCTGCCGGCATCGACAGCAGTTCCAGCCGCCGCCGGTGAAATGCCTAAAGGTGTGGCACAATCATGGGAGAATAAAGATGTAGATCATGGTGGTTTTATTGCAAAGAACCCCAATGCACCCGAAGCGTGTTTTCCAGGATATAATAGCGCCGGACAACTTCAAGGGATGACTACCTCTCTATCGTTTTGGATGAAAATGACAGGCGATCCTTCGACGTCGGGATATACTTATGACGGCGATCCCATGATGTTAGTTTATGGATTTGGATTAGAGGATGGATCTCCGGGGTCTCATTTCTTTGGCTTTTCAGATTGGGGTACCCCCGGTGGTACCGATGCTGCTGCTAGTTTTAGAATTCAAACTCAATCTTCTTATCGTCTAAACAAGCAATTCACAAACATGCCCGATCCTCGCCAATGGCGCCATTATACGATTGTGTATGATCGCCTAAACGTGGTCATTGGCAATAAGATGGCGTTTTATATTGATGGTGTTCTGCATGATAGTTGGGTTGGTACCTCGCCATACCCAACTCAATATCGAAACGACGTCGCCTGGAATGTCGATTACACCCCTCAGATTGGTTCTCCGTGGGGAGGCGCCAACGCATCTAATATTGGCGTTTATAAAGATTTTATAATGTGGAACAATCGCGCCCTGAATGCTGATCAGGTTGCAGAATTGTACAATGCTGGCAATTATAACGAAGATCTCACTACCATATTTCAGACCGGAAGCGCAGGGGATCCTGTCAAGTACGGCTGTTTTTATGATAATGGTACTGATGGAACCTTTTATAATGGAGCTAAGGGGTTTGTTGTTACGAGTAGTAATGCGGTAGCCAACACACGTTGGGGAATCCGCATACCCCCGGAGTGGCATGCAGGCTGGGGATTTAAAGATTATTGGTGGAGATTTTATGCCGATGTTTCTACACAAGCAGATCCGTCGTACAACGCTAATCAAGGTATTAAAGTCCAACTTGGGGCGACCGCCGAGGAATCAGCAGATAATTTTAGAAAATGCCTTAATAGAACCGTGGACACCAATTATTGTCGGTATTACAATGGAGATCCCACCGTGCCCGGTGGCGCCCCACAGTACCTCTCTGGCGCCATTAATGATCTTTATCCGCGCGCCGTAGATATACATGTAAGCGCTAGTTTATCTGGTGACGAGGTATACCGACAAGCAATTTGTCCTAAGATTAGTTTCAAGCTGGTTTCCATGGTGAACCCAACAGTTGATGAAGATTTTGTTTTTCCTCCCGGCTACTATGAGGCCCTAAATGATCGGCAGCCTGGCAGTCCGCATGCTTTTTATATGACAGATTGGTTTGGGTGCACACACCCAGACAAAAGAATCTGGTGGTTATCGGATTCTGGTTCTTCCCCAGGTTCGGATATTCCCCAGGATACCCTTTCTTATCTATATAATCACGCAACAGGCACCGCAGCACAGAGTACGTTTGACGTTAGTGGTCTTGCTGACCATGATCATCGTTTCACACACATGACGGGAACCATACGTCATGATGATAGAGGCGGCTTCACTACCGATGTTCCCTACGCTTATCCAGTTGGATTTGAGTCTTGGGTAAGTTGGAACTGGGACTGGTTCACTGACGACGTTAACGCACAAAAATTGATCTGGTATGATTGCAATCGAAATAGCGGCGATACCACGGGCTCATTATACAATAATTCTACGGACCCTCGGGCTATTACCGGCAGTTGTGCGACTTTTCCTAATGCTTCTGCGAGCATACCGATTTCTGATGATGGCAGATTCTATATCGCCACGCCAACAGGATCGGCGCTAGACAAAGAGAAGTGGAACTGGAACTGGACACTAGATAACGTGAACGCACAAAAGTTGATTTGGTATGATTTTGATACCAATGCCAGCCCTAAACCAGATGACACAACCAGCAAATTTTGGAATCGTTCTACGGAGCGTCGAGCCATTCTGAATGGTAATCCTGATTTTCCCAACGCATCTGCGAGCGTTACAACGCCGGCTTACGGGGAATACGAGGCTAATGTTCCGCCGGGATATCCGACAGGTAGTGAGTCCGGAGGCGGTATTGCCTATATGGGATTCAAATCCACAGGATCTTATCCGGGAGTAATCTCCAACAAGCACTATTGGAAGCTTGAGAACAAAAACGACAAATTATCTATGAACATAAAAGCAAAAGAAATCTATTTATCTGCAACAGATGGAGATTGTACTTATTCGGTACAAGCAGATCTTACTTCTATTTCTACTGAGAGCATGTTCGAGCTAACTGGCTCAGGAATAGATTCATAATGAGGTACATACAATGAGTTTTGGATGGGCATATATAAACTGTAGCGGAAGCGGTGGTGATCACGTTGGTGGACCTCAGAGTTCGATTCAATTTATTAAACAACCCTACCATTCTACGGGATCTGCGAATTTAGTTTTCTATACTAGTTCTTATGGAGGTTACGGGCCAAACACAATGAGGCTCAAAGGCACACTGCACGTCAGTGGCACTATTAGCGCTAGCCATTATCACATTGAAAACGTTACCGAGATCGACGCTAGTGGATCTACGTACTTTGGTAACACAAATGACGATGTTCATATTAGGACCGGGAGCCTAGAGGTTGTTAAGGCAGACGGTAGTTATATTCTCCAGTCTTTAACTGCCACTCGCCAAACCAAAATCAAGGCATTGCGACTAGGATTAGACATAGTGGATACAGCTATCTATACAGCCTCACAAGATACTTGTATTTTGGGTATTGCACAACCTAATGATGTGTATATTCAATTGCTAACAGCTTCGGTAGCCGGTTCTGGATCCGTAGTGGTAATTAAGGATCAGATTGCACCCAACCGCGGCCCTTATTCTATTTATTTGTCAGCTTCGAGTTCAGATAGGATTGATGGCTCTACTATCTATGAAATGACTGGTTCTATGCTAGCCATTAATTTATATTCAGATGGGCGGAACTGGTACGTATTCTAAGGGGAGCACACTTTAATGGCATTTAACCAATTATCCGGTACCATTATTGCTCCAGAATACTTTGGACCCTCCCCGGGGAGTGGTCTGAATAATGTTATTGTGGGAACTGTCTCTGGTACTCTCCAAGGCAATGCCGCAGATATTGAGGGGGTTCCTCGTATTGTGGCGAATGCCACTGAAAACAACCTTTTAACCGTTGGGGTAGATGCCGATTCGCTTGTGGGGGAACCAACCCTAACTTTCGATGGTGTTCGATTAAACATATCCGGGCAATTGACCGCAAGTTCTGCTATTTCCGCTTCGGTCTTTTATGGTTCCGCCGCGGGGTTAACGGACTTGCCAGCCGCAAATGGCGGCGGTCCTTCTGGCGCAATTCAATTTATGACTAATGCCGGATCCATTAGTGGATCTGGTGGGTTTTTGTTTCAGAATAACAATTTAAAGATAGATGGCGGTGTAATTGGCAGACGAAGAAACATAGCCTCCAATGTACAAGGTGCCACTGCATCAGTTAGCGATTACATTATTGGAGTGGACACCACAGCTACTTCTACGGGGATAAGACTTCAGCGCGCCATCACACTTGAGAATGGGCAAATGCTTGTCATTAAAGACGAGGGAGGATCCGCAAATATTAATAATATCACAATTAATGCATCAGGATCTGATAAAATTGATGGTCAAAGTTCGGTCATTTTGCAATCACCTTATGCATCAATCCAGTTATTTTGTAATGGGTCAGGATCCTACTTTATTTACTGACGAAAATTAAATTACTTTTCGTTGCACTGCTCTCTAATTAAAGACGATTGGGTGGAATATCCATCCATTCATCCATGAACGGTTGCGACTGTTCATTGGATAGCTTTAAAAACTATATTTATGGAGGGTTTTTTATATGGCTTATAAATTTCAATTAGGACCCGCTCTTTTAAGCGGTTCCGTAACACAAAAGGGTGTTGCCCCTGGTTTCATCCAGTTGGTGGACGAAAACTTTGCTACCAAAATCGAACTTGATGCAGGTCCCGGCGCGATTTCGGGCTCTGGAGCAGCTAAGTTTGGGCTAGATCTTACTGCTAGCGCTGTACACGCAAAATCAGAAATTCATGCAAATACAAATGTATCATGTAATGGTGCCATGGTCACCAATAGAATTTCGGACAAAGGTGGGCTTCTGGCTATGACCGGATCTAATCAACTGGCTTTTCGTGCCGGTGGCGGCGGTAATGCGTATATAAAGTTCTATAACTCAAGCACTGGCACCAGTGCTGATCACGAATTCTACTCTGGGTGGTTTCAAAACAGAACCGGTAAAACTTTACTCGGAGCCGATATGTCTCAAGATTCAATATGTACGTTCAAGGAAGGAAATTTTGATAGATTTACTATCGGAAACGACACTAGTAAAGACACATTTAGTATCGATTCGGGGAATTCCTTGAGTGATACTCCGTTGCTCTCTGTCGGACCTTTTGATAAAGGCGGCGTTAAAACAACAATGGGAATTACTGCTCAGTTGGGTCTAACCGGCGCTTTAAAGTACAGAATGGATCTTGCCCCGGGTGGCGGTCTTGTTAATTCCGGTACCGGAGTTGGTCCTTTCGACAACACTGGCAACTATAGCTTGGGTCTAAGTGCCTCTGTGTTGAATGCTGCGGCTCCATCTGTTGGTGGTGATTCGATGTTGTTTTATAATAACGCTGGTGTGGCTAAGCGGATGAGTATGATTGACTATGCTAACAATATTGCAGGTAATGGTATTACTGCTGTTAGTGGTGTGCTTAGTGTCGATACACAGGCGGGAGACCGTATCAGCGCCTGGTCTCATGGAGATGCAAATGCCAACATGAAGGCAGGTATTAACTATGCTAGTGCACAGTTAACTCAAAATCGTGTGTGGACGCTTCCTTCTGGATCGGCTAATGTCAAAGATGGCGAAGTCTTTCACGTGAAGCTTGCGACTCTTGCTGCGCAGAAGGCTCTAGTTGTTACATGTCAAGGCGCTGCTAGAATCGATGATAGTCATTTGACAGTTGTTCTCGGTGCAGAATATACTTCTGTTGCTTTTGTGTACGTTGGTGCAGATAAGTGGCGAATCGTCTAATCTTTACTGTTATTTATTAGAAAGCAATGCTTTCAGGCACCCCCTCGTGGGGTGCTTTTTTATAAGGAGATATATGAAGACGTTAGATTTACATGGAGAAAGGCATTCCGATATTGCTCGAAAGGTAGCAAATTTTATTCTTTTAAACAAACCCCCTTTAAAAATAGTGACTGGGAAATCGCAAAGGATGATAGCCATAGTTACACAAATTTTAGACAAATATGATTTTGATTACTATCCGGAATATTTTATCAATTATGGGGCTTATATTGTACAGGAAAAAAGAAGATAATCGCCCTATTTATAGTGAAGAGGGTTATTTATGGCTTATTATGGTAATCAAAAAACTGATTCAAATAAACACAACACCAAGAATAAAAAAACGGAAGTGTCCGACACTCATTATCTGGGCGCCGTTACCGCTAGCGCGTTTTATGATTCTTTCGAAAGAAAAACATTACGCCCCCCGGCCATAACCAATATAATCAACGATCATCGGAATCGGGTATTGGTGTCGCGCGGCGATGGTACCGCTGTTGCGTTCAAGGGGCTAAGTTTTAATGGAGACTCTTTGCTAGCATCTGCTTATTTTGGTTCTGGTGTAGGTTTGACGAATCTTCAAGCTAGTGCTTTGGTGGGAAATGTACCATTAAAGAATATTAATTACGGCGCTGGCTTGGTGGCTGCCAATAACCAACTTCAGGTAAACATAGCTGAGGGATTGGTGTTAACCAATAACCAGGTTGGTATTAAGACTACGGCGAAAGGAGGTCTTCGGTTGACTCCCGACGGGATTCGTGTAGATCCTAGCATGGCACCTGAAAAAAGAGCAGTAAGCATTAATGATAGATTTTTGATTTCAGATAGTGATAACCAAGATGCAGCTAAAGGAGTGGCTATACGATATCTATCTAATTATTTTCAGAACACACTTAATTTTTCGCAGCCTAGTGGCAGAGATGCCCACATTCAGTTTAACAATAATGGGAGATTTGGCTCTTCCCCTCATTTGACCTTCCGGGGAGAGACTTTGGCTACTATTAATGTATCCGCGCGCGGACATATACAAGTGGGGACCAATTTATTGAAGGCTGATCGTACGATGCTAGCATTGCCAAGTGTGCCTATCGATAATTCTACATTACCAAACAATGGTCTTTGCATGTATATAGATGAAGAGCAAAACAAGCTGATGTTAAAGGTGAAATATTCTACGGGAGTCGTTAGGAACATTGCTGTCGATCTTATAGAGAGGGCGATAGTGCAAGAAGAGGATGATGAATCAGAAAACCAAGGCTTCATAATGGATGATGAAAGTATGGATGAAAAAATAGGGATTAACAACCCGAATGACTTGGAAGAGTTGGACGATAAGTCGTTTCAGGATATCGAATCTCCCGAGATCGAAATGACATCTTCCTCGTCGGGGGGCATTTTGGGTTATTTTAAAAGTGCGTTTACTAAAAAATAACACTATTTAGATAATGGAAAAGTATTTTATTAGGAGAGTTCTCTATGTCAAGTTTACTTAAAGAAGCGATTGTCGATGCGGCCGCTCTTAAAGAGGCAGCGTTGAAAAACGCAGAAGCAGCAATTATCCAAAAGTATTCTGCTGAAGTAAAAGACACAATTGATAAATTGTTAGAACAAGATGATTTAACTGCCGAACTAGGCGGAGACCTAAGCGGTGAAGAAATGGGCGACCCCGGCATGGGTGAAGACCCTGCGGTGGCTGCGGATGCTCCACTGGAAGAGGTTGAAGAAGTTACTGAAGACGATATTCCTTTGGCTAGCACTAATGGGCTTTCTAAAGAGGTGGGCGTTGGTTTAAACGAAGCCCCTACCGAGGGAGAAAACGTCGAGTTTAATGTCAACTTAGAAGCTCTCCATGAAGCAATTCAAGAACTGCAAGCGGAATTAGATGAAGAGATTGAAATTACCGAGGAAGATTTAGAAGGATTGCTGGAAGACCCGGAACAACTTGCAGAAGCAGACCCAACAACTGCCTCTGCTGCGGCAGAGGATGCTGACGTTAACGCAATGGATAGCCTGGAAGACACACCTAATCCACAAAAAGACGAAGAAGGCGAAGCTGTTGATGCTTCTGTGATGGGCGAAAACGAAGTTGAAGAGATTTCGGAAGATCTCATCGATGCAGTAATGGAAAAACTTACAGTCGATATGGGAGCTACCCTATCCGGATGGGCGGGACGCTCATCTGAGTCTATGAAGTGGGAGATTGAAAAAGCTCTTGCACATAGAAGAAGCTCCGATTTCGATGAAGAATTTGAAGATTTGAAAAAAGCTCACAAAGAATTGGTTTTCGAAAATAACCAAATCAAAGAGCATAATGATAAATATAAGCAGACAGTTGCGCAACTTAAGGAGAATCTACAGGATATTAATCTCTCCAACGCGCGACTGCTTTACACGAACCGTGTTCTTAGGAATACCTCCTTGAATGAGCGACAGAAACAGAAAATTGTCGAAGCTATTTCAAACGCCGGTTCAGTTACGGAGGCAAAGACAATATACAAGACCCTTCAGAGCACAATGGAGACCAAGCAAACAAAGCCCGGTCCACAATCGTTGAGCGAAGCAATTGGTAGTCGGCCTTCTTTTGTTCGTGCTACTCGCAAAGAAAGTAAACCTGTTGATACTTTAAGCGATAGGATGAAGAAACTAGCTGGAATTAAATAAAAATTATGGAGGTATTTAAATATGTCTAGTATTATTGAAAGACTGACTGAAGGCGTTGTCAACCGCGACATGAAAGCCGAAGGTCATGCTCTACTTAAAAAATGGGAACGCACTGGTCTCCTTGAGGGATTAACCAATGAGCGTCAAAAAAATTCTATGGCTCGATTGCTTGAAAACCAAGCTAAAGAGCTTCTTCGCGAAGCAAGTACTATGGCGATGCCAAGTAGCGACGTGGAAGGTTTTGCATCTGTTGCATTTCCTATCGTCCGTCGTGTTTTCGCAGGTCTGATCGCAAACGATCTTGTTTCCGTTCAGCCAATGAGCCTTCCAAGTGGACTCATCTTCTTCCTTGACTTTACGTTCAACAGCACCCGTATGGATGGCACTGAGGACAAGTCAATTTATGGTGGCGATGAGGTTGGTTCAGAGATCACCGGCGGCGTAGACTTGGTGGGAGCCTTGAAGCAAGATTTTGCTGGTCCCCGTACAGTCGCGGCTCGTGGTTATGCTTACGCATCTCCAACCGGCTCTGGCGCACCAACTGAGGTTACAAAGATAAGTTGTTTTTCTCTGACTTCTTCAACAAATGCTCAACGACGAGATACTTTGATTTATGATCCTGATATTTTGTCTCTATCGGCTTCTGCTGGTAAATATACTGCTCTTTCTGTTGTGGTGGCCAAAGAAGCTATTACAGGTTCTCAAGCTGGCCAACCGGCTGATTATGACAATCTTGGTGCTTTCACTTTGTCAGGGATTACTGCTCTTACCAATGTTGCATCAACCGCAGTTCAAATTAAACGACTGACCCAGTTGACAACTCTTGCTGGTAAGCCAGATCCTGCCGGCGGTTATGTTCAATTTGTGTTGTTCGGTACCGATGACTCTAGCGGAATCAAAAACATTGCCGGCACTGCCGCTAATGCTGATGGTTCTTTACACCCCAGTATTACAATCACTTATCCTATTAAAGATAATATCGTGGATGCAAACGCTGTTGGCGCAGTTAAGGGTACTCAATTGTGGGGGCTCGAAAACAATACAGCCATCCCTGAGATCGACATCAAGGTCGATAGCATCGCTGTCACCGCGCAAACCAAGAAACTGAAAGCCAAGTGGACACCTGAATTGGGTCAAGACTTGAATGCTTATCATAACTTGGACGCAGAAGTTGAGTTGACTTCGATCCTTTCTGAGCAAATTGCTCTTGAAATCGATCGTGAGATCTTGGCTGACCTTGTGAACGGCGCGAAAGCTTCTACCTATTATTGGTCACGTTCTCCTGGTTTGTTTGTAGATCGTGTCACCGGCAACGAGGTGGGTGCTGCTTCTAAAGCTCCCGACTTTACGGGTACGGTTTCTGAATGGTATGAGACTCTTATTGAAACAATTAATGACGTCTCGGCTCAGATCCACCGCAAGACTCTTCGGGGTGGCGCTAACTTTATCGTCTGCGGACCTGAAGTGGCTAATATCCTTGAGTTCACTGCTGGCTTCCGTGCTTCTGTCACTAATGATGACGAAAGCGGCTCGGTTGGTGCTGTGAAAGTTGGTAGTCTTTCTAAGAAGTTTGACGTTATCGTCGATCCTTACTTCATTCGGAATGTTATTCTCGTTGGTCGTCGGGGTTCTAGCTTCCTTGAAAGCGGATATGTGTATGCACCGTATGTGCCACTACAAACTACTCCCACAATCTTCGGGCCTGAAGACTTCGTGCCAAGAAAGGGTGTCATGACCCGTTACGCGAAGCAGATGGTTCGTCCAGATATGTATGGATTGGTTATCGTTCGTGGTCTTCTTGGTGAGGACGGAGGCGCTTAATTAAGAGCATTCTGAAAATTATCACAACCCCCGCCATTTGGCGGGGGTTTTTGTTTGTGAAGATACTACTTAAAGATGTATGCCGATGGATATTCTCGGCGCTTTCATTTTAAGGAGAAATAAGAAAATGGCTGTATCACCGAACTTGGCGAGATTAAAGAAGTTGCTCAGTGACTTTACTGTGGGAAAAATTAATACGGACAAAAGCGTATCGTTGATGAATTCAACTATCCACCTTAAAGGCGGGGGTGCCGTCGTTCAAACCAACAATAAAAGCGAACCAGTGACTTTGAATCGGAATGCCGGCAAAATTACCATGCGCGGAGATGATGCTATGAATTCCGGGGATGTAAGGCACTTTACCCTCAATAATGTATACATTAGCGAAGATAGCGTGGTTCTCTTAAATCTTGTCGACAATACTCACGGAAACAAATATATTGCTTGGGTCACTCACTTGAACAACAACGGATCATGCAGAATAACAGTAGAGAAGATATCTGGCGGCTCAGAAACAGACGCGGTTGTGATCAATTTCGCTGTCTTTCATATCCAAACCTGATATTATATTCTTAGTATATTCTTAGTAAAATCCCTCCCGAATGGAGGGTTTTTTGTTAAAATGTCGATCTGTCAAATTTTACCGCCGGCAAATTTTTGAGATTTTTGCTTTTTTGTACTAATTACTATACAAAATAGGAGTTTTTTATGGGTAAGCCTTGGAAAAGAATGAAATTTAGACGCAAGCGACAGAAAGCAGCGCAAACCCGAACACAAGAAGTGTTAGTGTCGGATCCGCCGGCTGTTTCTCCACCCGTGGTAGAGAATTCTCCACCCGTGGTAGAGAAAGTAGAACAAACAACAGAAGAGAAGCCTGCAATCAAAAAGCCAACACGAAAGCGCACAACTCCTACGTCCAAACCCAAGGTCACAAAACGTGCCGCAAAGAAGACCACAAAAAAGGTCGCAAAATAAAACGCTATTACATTTTGAGTTTTAGCTCTATCACAACTATTTAGGATGTAGGAGTGTTTATGTATGCCGACCAATTTAAGCCCAAAATCTCAGACAAGTGCTGTAGTATTAACTAGCACAGGATCAGCCGCCGATGTAGCGGCTGCGTTGCCTTTTGGTATTTATGCTAGTTCTGATGCCTTTCTTAGCGGCGCCGCCTCTCAAGTAGCTTATATATATAAGAAGCTTGGTGGCGATGTTGTTGATATAGAATTAACGCCGGCAAATGTATATGCTGCCTATGAAGAAGCGGTCTTAGAGTATTCATACATTGTTAATTTACACCAAGGCAAGAATGTCCTCTCTAGTGTTTTGGGAGAACAGACAGGCACATTTGATCAGTATGGAAACCTAACTTCAGGACCGAGTGGAAGCAATTTGCGATATCCTCGCTTTTCGTTGGGTTATGCTCGGCGAGTGGGTGACGGCGCCGCGGCTGCCGGTGGTTTTGGTGGGACAATTCCCGAATATTCAGCTTCGTTTCAGCCAAAAGACAATCAACAAGATTACGATCTACAAGCGATCATACAGAGCGCCTCTGTCAATGGCGTTGATGATTCGGGTCGCCCTGTTGCATATGCTGGCAAGGTGGGAGATAAACGGGTTATAGTAACTCAAGTCTATTATCGATCTCCCCGCGCCATGTGGCGTTTTTACGGCTATTATGGTGGCGTTGGAGTGGTAGGTAATCTGACTACGTATGGGCAATATGCGGATGATGCGACATTTGAGATTATTCCAACTTGGCAAAACAAAATGCAAGCTATCATGTATGAGGACTCTATCTACACTCGCACATCTCACTATTCTTATGAGCTTATTAATAATAAATTACGACTATATCCTACTCCAAGTTATTGGGGATATGACGAATCTAATAGAATATGGGTGAGATTTTATGTTGATTTGGGAGCTTTCGAAACCGGATCGTATAACGTGGGCATAGAGGGAATCAACAATCTGAATACATTGCCGTTCGATAATGTACCTTATATTAATATTAATTCTATTGGCAAACAGTGGATCAGGAAATTTTCATTAGCAGTCTGTAAAGAAATGTTGGGCCAAATTCGAGGAAAGTTTGCAACTATCCCCATCCCAGGAGATTCAGTTACTTTAAATGCTTCAGATTTGTTAAGTCAAGCTAAAGACGAACAAGAACGCCTCAAAGATAAGCTGATGGAACTCCTGAAAGAAACTGAGTACACCGCATTAGCTAAGTCTGATCAAGAGTTGACGGATGCGGCTACCAATACTTTAAAAGTGAGTCCGTTGCCAATTTTTGTAGGATAATTAATGAATGTCGAATGAATGGAAAAGACCAAAACAACCACCTCCGCCGCTGTTTTTAGGAGAGAAAGAGCGCAATCTAGTTAAACAGGTTAATGACGAACTTATAGAGAAGGTCATAGGTCAACAAATTCTCTATTATCCTATTGATCTAGAAAGTACTCATTTTCACGATTTGTATGGCGAGGCTATCACTAAGAGCTATCTGCCTCCCGTAAGAGTATATGCCTTGGTGGAGTTTACCAAAGAAGGCACTGAGTACCTAGAGAATGCCGGAGTTGACAAAACGTGGGAAATTATGGTCAATTTTCATCGTCGACGACTAACAGAAGATCAGAACTTGTATGTTCGTGAAGGAGATTTTGTCTTATATGGGGATTATTATTATGAGATTGTATCTCTTTCGGAGCCACGTAAATTATTTGGCCAAGTAGATTATTCGTTTGAAATTGCTGCTACTTGTAAGAGATCTAGAAAAGGATTATTCGATGCTACCTGATAACTTTAACTTCGCACAGATGCCAACGGGCTCCGGACCCTTTTCTTTGAAAGAGGTGGGAATGCTTTCGTCCACTATCGAGGACATTGACCAAGCTATGACCGCATGGGTTAAGGATGACTTACGTTTGACGACGCGCACCAACGAAGGATTGATTACGGTTCCTGTTTTGTGGCAGGCGCCCGAAAGAGCTTATCAAATCAAGCACAAGAAGGATTTACGAGATGATGCCGGCGCCCTTAAGCTTCCCTTGGTATCCGTTGAGCGCACCAATATCACCAAAGATCCATCAAGAAAAGGATCTTTCCAGGCGCACCTGTTTTCAGCTAATCGTAATGGCAGGTCGGGAAGATTCGTGATCGCCAAGCGTATAGTGCCGAACAAGACGCGCAACTTTGCTGTAGCAGCCGGCACTCGAGTTGAAGATGTAGCTGACGGCGAGCGACAAAGATATTTTCCAAGAGTTAATAAAAAAGTAGTTATTCAGACTGTTTCTATCCCGATCCCTGTGTATGTAAGCGTGGATTACAAAATTACTCTTAAATCTGAGTACCAACAACAAATGAATGATTTGGTGGCTCCCTTTGTTGCGCGCACCGGACAGATTAATGCCTTTACACTATACAGAAAGAACCATTCTTATGAGGCTTTTATCCAACAAACCTTTGCTCACAATAATAATGTTTCTAATTTAGCGGAAGATATGCGGATGTTTGGAACGGAGATAACAATCAGTGTTTTGGGGTATCTAATCGGGGAAGGGGAAAGCGACGATCGTCCCATTGTTCGCATTGACGAAAACACAGTAGAGTTTCAGTTTCCTAGTGAGTCGGTGGTACCACCGGGTAATCCAAATTTATTTAGTTCAAAGTAGATCAGGAAGTGAAAACAATCTTTTATTGGTGTGGGTCCGCCTTTTGAGAATAAAAATACTATTTATTTAATGATTGAAGTGGCAAATAACAGACCATTTTTTAGACATCTTAAAAGGAACCATAATCATGTCAGTGAAAAGTTTTAAATTTGTATCTCCTGGAGTGTTTATTCACGAAATAGATAATTCCTTTGTGCCGAAATCGGCGGAAGCCATTGGTCCCGTTGTTATCGGGAGGGCTGCCAGAGGGATATCAATGCAGCCGGTAAAGGTGGAGTCGTATTCTGAGTATGTTGAAATGTTCGGCGATACGGTACCTGGATTTGCCGGTGGTGACATTTCCCGAGATGGAAATTTCCAATCTCCGATGTATGGAACTTATGCTTCGAAGGCTTTTTTGCGGGCTAATGTGGCTCCATTAAATTATATTCGTCTTTTGGGACAACAAAGCACAAACGCTAGTGCCGAGGGCTACGCTGGGTGGCAAACTGAAAACAATGTTAATCCCCAACTAGACTCAAATGGTGGCGCCTATGGGATGTTCTTGTTTAAAAGCAGTAGTGCCACCCAAGGGAAACTCCTGGGTCAGGTAAATTTGGGAGAAGGACGCCTAGGGGCTATCTTTTATGTTAACAATTCGGCATCGTTACAGTTGTCGGGCAACTTTATTTCGGGTACCCGAGGCGACTGGGACGCGAACAACGCCGGCCAAGGAATCGGAACAGTTATCTATAATCACGATGAGGGTGACCGCCTTTTTACGGTTGTTCTTACTTCATCGAATGGAACGTATAATGAGAAAGTCCAATTTAACTTTGATGACACTTCGGATTTTTACATCAGGAAGAGAATCAACACCAATCCTCAATTGACTAGTGCTCCTGGTTCCTTTTATCCCACCAGTTCTCACAAGCCGTATTGGTTAGGGGCGACATATGATCAATTTTTACGCGAAGGTGGTTATATCCCGGGCAAAAATTTGTCCGCAGTTATATTGCCCTTGGCAAATACCGCAAGTACATCCATCGGACCTCATAACTTGCGCGAAGCATCTAGAGAGGCTGCGACTGGCTGGTTCGTTGGTCAAGATACTGGTCCTCACGGCACATCCTTCGTAATTCAACATTTAAAGAACAACAAACTATTTCGCCTTAAAGGTCGCGGTCACGGAGAATGGCTTCATAGGAATCTGAAAGTTTCTATTGAGAAAATACGAGTTTCTAATTCCTCTCTTACCGACTACGGTACATTTTCGGTAGTTTTGCGCAGCCTGCTGGACACAGATAACAATGTGCAGGTAGTTGAGAGATTCGATAACTGCACATTAGATCCATCTTCTCCTAATTTTGTTGCACGAAAGATCGGCGATATGTATCTTAAGTGGGATGACAACAAGAAAACACTTCAACAGGTAGGGGAGTATCCTAATAATTCTCGCTTTGTGTATGTTGAATGTAATCCGGATGTGGAAGCCGGCGCAACAAACCCGGCGCTTTTGCCAGTAGGGTTTTTGGGAATTCCTAAATTTACCAACGTGACAGACCTCTTCGCCGGAGCAGTTGTGGGAGCAGGCGTCGGCAATAATTCTCTAGCGAACAAGTATATTTATTGGACCACCACCGCCGACGGGTTCATTGGACTAGGCATGCCGGGTACCCTCCCCAGGACACATCTCAACAGATCAATATTGAGCGGCGGCGCCGGGACAACCAACGTCGTAGCTGGCTCCGGACACCATTCGGCGTCTTTGATGGCATTTCCCTCTAGTTCTTATAGACAGAACGCCTCCGATGGTGGACTGTCAGATCCCACAAATGCTTATTGGGGATTTAGTACTACACGGACTGTCGACTCGAGTCGAAGTGATCATAGTGTTATGGATTTGGGGAACCTGCTTAAAAGCGACTTTAAGGATGATTGGTCGACCTATGATGCCGCGACTGACGGAATCGACCCATGGGACTTGATTTTCACCTTACAAGATCTTTCGGCTTCGGGAGGTGTTTCGGGAACAGGGACATATCATTGGGTTAGCGGCTCTCGACGAAATGAGCTAGCTGTCCCCTTGAACAAGACTTTGGAAAACGGATATGGACAATTTACTGCTCCCTTCTTCGGAGGGTTTGATGGATTTAATAATCGAGTACCCGATCCTCTTTATAATATGGGGATGAAAAATGCTACCGAAACCAACAACTCTGCTTATTACACATGGAAGCGCGCAATTGACACCATAGCGGATCCTGAATATATTAATATGAACTTGTTGGCCGCGCCAGGATTAACTAAAAATAGACTAACGAGACATATGATTAATGTATGTGAAGATCGCGCCGATGCCATGGCATTGGTTGATTTGGGAGATGTTTACAAGCCTCCACACGAAGAGTACTTCTCAAACAAGTCACAGCGTGTAGGTGCTGGACCCACACAAGTGGCCAAGAGCCTCAAAAATCGCGCGATTGATTCCAGTTATGGATGTACGTTCTATCCATGGGTTCAGACTAGAGATGAGTCTTCCGGACAGTTAGTGTGGATCCCGCCCTCTGTGGCGATGATGGGGGTTCTTGCAAGCTCTCAAGCTAAATCGGACGTTTGGTTTGCCCCTGCTGGGTTTAATCGCGGCGGATTAACTGATGGTGCGGCTGGAATTCCAATTATCAATGTGACTGAAAGGGTGGTATCTAAAGATCGAGACACACTATATGAAGCACGGATTAATCCAATTGCTTCTTTCCCCTCTACAGGGCTTGTAGTTTTCGGTCAAAAAACACTCCAGGAACGACAATCTGCGCTTGACAGAATTAATGTTCGACGACTTGTTATTTATCTTAAGAAGCAGATTTCTATCTTAGCATCACAAGTATTGTTTGAGCAGAATGTTCAAGCTACATGGAATCGTTTCCGTGCTTTGGTTGAGCCTTTCTTGGCGAATGTAAAAGTTCAGTTTGGTATTACGGACTACAAGTTGATTCTTGATGAATCAACCACTACTCCTGACCTTATTGACCAAAACATTATGTATGCCAAGATTATGGTTAAGCCTGCGCGCGCAATCGAGTATATTGCAATCGACTTCGTAGTTACCTCTACTGGTGCTTCGTTTGACGATTGATAAGGAAAGGGGGCGAAAAACCCCCTATCACACTATTTAAAAATAGAACTTAAAAGGAGTTACAAGACAATGGCATTCTGGTCAGAAAATTTCGGTCAAAATAGTACTTTGAAGGATCCGAAAAGAAAATTTAGATTTACTGTTGAATTTCAAGGAATTCAATCGGCACAAGGGGGTGCTACTTTGTGGTATGCCAAAACAGTCACAAAGCCCGGATTTACTATCAATACGGCAGAGCACAAATTTTTGAATCATACGTTCTTTTACCCAGGATCTGTTTCTTGGCAAGAGATTAGTTTAACGTTGGTGGACCCAGTTCAGCCTGATATGACCGCAACTCTATCCGATATCGTGGTAGCTAGTGGTTATACGCCGCCCACTGATTCTACAACAGCTTCTTTGACTAGTATTTCTAAAGCCAAAGCAGCCACATCGTTGGGGACCGTGTATATTCAGCAGATAGATTCTAATGGTAATCCCATTGAAACATGGACTCTGTGGAACTCCTTTATTCAAGATCTTAAATTTGGAGACTTGGCATACGGAGACGACGAATTGAATGAACTTTCTCTGGTCCTTAAGTATGACTGGGCTCGAGTCGAAACAACCAATCCTTCAGTCGCCGTCAATGGTACACAGGGCACTGAATTTTTCAACGTATAAAATATAGACAAAAGAGAGGTGTTATTTGTCACGTAATAAAGATAGGCTTGGTGGTGGGTTTTCCCATCCACACAATGCCCCAACTCCGCCCCAGCAGGTGAACTCTCCTGGCACAAGTGGTGGTTTTTCATTTGTGGTGCCTACAGAATTTGTAGAACTTCCTTCAAAGGGGAAGTTTTATTCCCCTGATCACCCCCTGTACAACCAGGAGACCGTCGAGGTTAAGCAAATGACAGCAAAGGAAGAGGATATGCTAACGTCTCGTTCTCTGTTAAAAAAGGGTGTTGCATTAGATCGAGTTCTCCAAAGTGTGATAGTGGATAAAAACATTAACCCCGACACGCTGCTAATTGGAGATCGGAATGCGCTCATTGTGGCGATGCGAGTTTCTGGATATGGAAGCGACTACAATACGAGCGTAACTTGTCCCGCTTGTTCGGATGCCCAAAAATATGATTTTAACTTAAACGACATTACCATCTTTCACGGGGAAGATGAAATTGAAACTGGCGTGGTGCCGCTAGAAAATGGAATGTTTGGCACAGTATTGCCACAAAGCGAGCTTCATGTGGTTTTTCGATTGTTGAATGGTCATGACGAAAAGCGGATGAGTAAGCGTGTGGAAAATGCTCGCAAACGCAACCAACAAGAAAAGCTTGTAACATCTCAATTGCGTAATATTTTAGTTTCTGTAAATGGAGATGCATCTTCTGAGGCGCTCCAATATGTTATCGAAAACATGCCAAGTGGAGATGCGCGGCATTTGCGCCTAATGTATAAGCTTAGCGCACCAAACCTAGATATGACTCAGCACTTCAATTGCTCATCTTGTGGACACGAACAGGAATTGGAGGTTCCGCTGACTGCGGACTTTTTTTGGCCTGACCGATGAGTATACAGAAAATGTATACGAGCAATTTTTCTTCTTAAAATATTCAGGTGGCTGGTCGTTTTCGGAAGCCTATAATTTACCTATTGGGCTCCGCAAATGGTTTGTAGATAGGCTAATTAAGCAACTAGAATCTGAACAAGAGATGGTTAAATCTGCCTCACGCGGCGGAAGTGGTCGGCGCCAAACTTTATCAGCGGTGAATCAACCTCCCACTCCACCTCAATACAAGTAACAGATGGGCGGTTTTACCGCCTTTTTTGCTATTTAACTATTTATTTGCAAGGAGGGCAATTCACCCATGGCAGACGATCCCGCAGCGCTCGGTAAAGCAGCCCAGGCATACCGCGCCCAAGCAGAAGCATTAAAGAGCCTAAATGATGCTTTAAAGGAAAACCAACAGGCACTGCAAGATCTTCTTGACCAGAAAAAGCTTAGCGCTGGATCTGTTACTGATGCCGAGGAAATTAATGCGCGAAAACTGGTTGAGTCGAAAAGAGAACAAATAAGACTACAGAAAGAGTTGTTAGACTCTCAGGAACTAAAAGCTTCCAGAGACGCGAATCAATTAATATTGGAACAGGACAAGATTGACAAACTTAATTCTCAAGCTGAAGCTGCTAACAACATGTACACCAAGAGAGCTATTCAGCAGGCAGCAGATCGCGCCGCAGACGAGAGAAAAGAAAAAAGCATTCAATGGCAGATAGATAATGAACAAGAACTCACTGAAGAGGAAAAAAAGAAATTAGACATAGCTTTAAAGAATCAACAGATAGACCAAAAGAGGCCACAATATCTTCGTGAAGCTAAAGAACTTAGCAGTGGTATTGCACAAGTTTTTCAGTCATATGCTTCTCATCCGTTTTTTAATGTAGACAATATGCTTAAAATTACTGGCGCACTGCGGCAGCCTGGGCAACTCTTTAAGAGTCTTGGGACCGGCATAATTACTGGACTCCTTAATTCAGTAATCGGCTTGGTATTCGAGATAAATAAGTCTGAGGCTGCTTTTTTCAAAGCAACACGCGCTTCTAAGAGTTTTCAAGTATCTATGACAGAGGTATACAAGGTGGCGCGCCAAAACGTTGTCTCTCTTAAGGATTTCTATAAAGCAACTACAGATTTGGTATCCACTTTTACTGATTTTACTCAAATTTCAACGCGAGCAGCACAATCTCTAGCTCTCACTACCTCCACTATGGTTCAATTGGGGCACAGTTCTCAAACCTTGGCGAAAGATCTGCAAATTCTGTCTGTGGGATTTGGTATGATACCACAGGAAGCCGAAAAAACTTTGCGCGAGTTAGATGCTTTTGCAACAGACATAGGGGTTCCGCCCAGCCAACTTACTGAGCAATTTGCTACTATGGGAGACGGCTTGACGAAGTTGGGTAAAGATGGGGTGAGTGCTTTTAAGGAATTGGCGCGAGTATCGAAGATCACTGGTTTCGAAATGGGAAAAATCCTCCGTATGACTGATCGCTTTGACACTTTCGAAGGTGCCGCAACCGCGGCTGGTAAACTGAATGCTGCTTTGGGTAGCAATTTTGTTAATGCCATGGACCTAATGGTTGAAACTGATCCTGTAAAAAGATTTGAAATGATGAGAGGATCATTGCTTGATGCAGGGCTCGAGTTTGACAATATGTCCTATTATCAACGAAAGTTTATCGCTGAATCACTAGGTTTAGAAAGCGTGAGTGATTTAGCTGCCATGATGCGGGGCGATTTAGAGTCTCTAGATGCAGAAATCGGCAAAACATCTGCTGATTATGCCGAGATGGCAAAAAACGCACGTCTCTCTGCTAATTTCCAGGAAAGGCTAAACGCCATTATGCAAGGAATGATACCAATCTTGCGACCTCTTATCGAGGGCATTGAAATGCTTTTGTATAATTTTGAAGAGGGAACGAAATCACAAAGTGATTTCTCAGACGAAGCCCGGGCTCTTCAGCCGACTCTTAATAGTTTAGCCGGCGCCTTTAAGTTTTTTATTCAAGTTGCCAAAATTGCTATTGATTATTGGCCATGGATAGTGGGCACTATGATCGCCATGAAAGCTGCCTCGCTTGGCGCCGCCTTTGGGCTGTGGTCCGTGAGTCCGGCTGTGGGAGGTATTACCGTTTCAATTGGTAAATTGGGAGCAGCCTTAACTACTTTGGGCGGCGCGGTTCTTGCTTCGGGAGGCACATTGCTGATCGGTCTCGGCGTTGTTGTTACTCTGTTGGGATCATTGGGGTATTTAGCTTCTTCTGTGGGAGAGGCGTTTCAGGGAATGGCGGCTCTTTTTAGTTCTTTTGATGGCGCCGGGTTGAGAGATCTTTCGTCAGCCGTGGGAGATGTTTCCAGTTTGGATTATACAACGGCTGCCGGGAATCTAACATTACTATCGGGCGCCATGGAAGATGTGTCGGCAGCCATGATTGACTTAGGGGTGGGTGCTGGTGTCGGAGATATCTCCACATTGATATCGGACGCGTCTAATATGGACACCTCGCGATTTACTATTTTTGTAAATGAAATGGTGCGCCTAAAAGACACTCTTAATGAATTGCCTGGCTTCGTGCACGATGACCCGACGGGCCTAGCCGCTAGCGCAGCCATTACAGCCCCTATTGCTGCTAGAGCTTCGGCAACCTTGTCTACAACACCGTTGCCGCACGGAACAGAGGCTCGAACAGATATTCAAAGAGCACTACAGACTCCCGCAGTGGCGGCGACGGTAGTATCTCTTTTGCATGCTCAGACTAAAATTCCAACTTCTGGAACTGACAAACCTCAAGAGATTGTTGTTAATGCTCACCTCCCCGTTCTCTTGGACGGTCAACAAATTGGCGCCGCGGCTCATACCTTTAGGCAGACCGTGCAACAACAAAGCAACACAGCGTTCGCGCTCGGCGGCGCCCCGCCGCCAGTGATGGTGATGCCAAAAGGAAAAAATAACTAATGTCGACTCCAAAATTTAATTCATCTCGGTACTCTCCACAGCGCGCAACAACAGTGGCTAAATCTCGCAAGAGCAAGAGAGTAGTCGCCGATTATGATGGAAGGTTAAAAGATGTAGACAAGGGGCTGCCATTTTATGCAGATGGTTCTGATGCGTACGCCAATAGCGAATTTACGGTTGACATAGAACATGTTCCCAGCAATAGAAAGGTGTCGTTTAAAGCATTTATTAATGGCTTTAATGAAAACTATAATTGCGAATGGGCTAGCGAGACGGTTTTCGGGCGCCCCGATGCTATTCACATGTATAAGACCACCCAAAGATCTATTAACATGTCATTGTTGATCCCGGCGTCCACAGAAGGAGAGGCATTTGAGAACCTAGGAAGAGTTCAACAATTGGTTCAGTTTCTATATCCAGTATATACGGAGGCAAATCATGCCCAGACGATCTCTCAATCTCCCTTGTTGCGTCTTCATATTATGAACCTAATTGCAGATCGTTCTATGGTAGGAGATGTGCGAAGAGTGGAGATGTGGCAAGGTGGTGGAGATTATAATCGCAGCACAGCACTTGGAACACTGCCGAATATGCGTTCGGAAGGAGCGACAAAATTTTATACTGGCACCTTGGGGGTTATTCAAAATTTAAACATTAATCAAAATTTGGATAATCCGGATGCCGGAGTATTTGAAATTAATCGAGGTATTATTTTACCCAAATTAATAGAAATAAACTTTGAATTTGCTGTGATTCACGAGCACCCATTGGGTTGGACCCCTGATCAGGAATTTTCTGAATCTTTTTTCCCATATGGTGTTGATGCTGTGAATAGCTATAAATATACCAAAGAAAACCGCATGAAACGTGGTGCTGGTACCGCAGCAATTCCAGGTACTCAAGCCTACAAAGATCGAGTAGAGGCGACAGCTTCGCCTCCCTCTGAAGCCTCTCAAGATGCATCTAAGGCACGTCTTCTTAAGAGAATGGTAAATTCCTTTTCGTCACATCGAGATGCCGCCCGGGCGGAGCGCAGTGGTCGCCAAGCTAAACGTGAAGCCCGTCGACTCAGCAAAGATTATGCGGAGGTTAACGAAACAGGTCACCAAGCCGCCGATGATAGTCATTCCTCTGTTCATACGAATTTGTTGGCGCAGATAGATGCCTCGGGCGAATATGACACATAGGGAATATAGATAATGCCAAGATATAAATACACAACCAAGTTTAATAACAATATAGAATTTTATGAGTTCTTAAGAAAAAAACGCAGAAATGTAAAGAATATTGTGCAGTATGAAACTCCCATTATGCACAATCCCTCACTATTACAACGAATGAATTTGACTACCGATACGCATATTTGGGCATATGGCGATCGCTTTTATAATTTGGCGAATGTATATTATGGGAATGTAAAATATTGGTGGGTGATAGCATGGTATAATGGATATCCCACTGAAGCTAGTGTATACCCCGGAGACGTAATTGAAATTCCGATAGAGTTGGAAGAGGCGCTGGACGCACTGGAGGCATATTAATGACCACTCTCGGGGCTTTATTGGCGGCAATGGGCATTGCTGAGCATACGCAGAATACTGCGGCTAGCAAGATTAAGGCGGCATGCGAAAAAGATTTGGCGGCAAGCAAAGCCGATTGTCTGAAAAAATGCCAGACTGATCATACAGGAGATTTTCGCGAGAGATGCAAAGAGATCTGCGCGGACACCTACAGCCAACAGTTGACTAAGTGTATTACGGAGGCTGGCGATCAGGCGTCGGGAATTTCTGCGGCTCGAGAATCTTTGGTGCCGCACTTAGAAGAGGCTTACAAAACCACTCAAGAGTGTGCCTCTTCATTGTCTGCAAACCAAACACAACTACAAAACACCCTGACACAAGTTTATGCTAGCAATAAAGAGATGTTTGGAGCTAGCTTACAAGCCAGCGCAGAGTCGTTTGGCGGGGGAACCTCTGTGGACCCTCAATTGGTGACAAAGGGAGCCACCATTTCTAATTTTCAAAGCTCGATGGGTACATGGCCAGCAACGGCTACTGTTCTTCAAGATGCTGCGTGTGCTTCTATTCTACATCGTATAATTGCGTCAGAAAGAGGAAGTCTCGTGCTTCCGGATTTTCCCGCCCTTACTGATGATGAGCAAAATTTTCAATTATCTCAAGAATTTGGAGGGGGCGGAGCATCTTTAACCACCTTTGGGGATACGATGACGAACATGTACCCTGTGGGATGGGCATCCTTGTTTGCTGTTATTTTGGCTCAATGTGAGCTTATCGTGAGCGAGAAGCTTTTTATACCGCCCGGCGCCGGCGGTGCTTTGACGAGCGAAGAGGAAAACTCTGGCGCTGTTTTTGCAGCTATTAACTCCGCTAATCACGCCGCTACAGAAGGGTCCGAAGGTTCCGCAACAATTCAGGATGTGTTTAATACCGGTGGATCGACTTTTTTTGCGGGAAACAATAAGGATTTGTCCCCTCTTGTGTTGTTGCGGCATTTAACTGCGGCGGGAAAAATATTAAAATCTATTAATGAGACTTCTACAGTATATTTAGATGATGTCGAGCCGCGACAGCATACGGTTGGCAATTATTTATTGAGTTCTCCTGTTACCGATTTGTTGAACATCTTAGGTAAAATTAAAAAAGATTCAGATTGCATTAAAAATGCTCATGATAAATTTGTGAAGGCAGCAGAAAAAGAACAACAAACAATTAAGGATAATTATAAAGGCACTACATGGAATCCTTTAAATAGTCCGCCTCCTAATGTTTTGGATGCACTCGATCAAATGGAGCAAGATCCCGAAGAGTTTCTTGCTGAAGGTGGACAAGAGCTTTTTTTAAGAAAGGCAATCTTCAAGGAGCAGTGTTGGTTGTTGGCATACGTTGATTTGCTAGCACAATTTAAACAGAAACATTTAGATCCTGGCAAATCTTTGGGTACTGGTCCTCAAGATGGCGTGAAAGAAGGCACCGCCAACAAGCATTTGCCTTATTCGTCTTTTACTATTAATAAGCGGAAAGATAGAAATGCTAACGCCACCTTGCTTGTAGACGGAGAACCCTATGCTTTTATGAACCGCCTTGTTTGCAATCCACTTTATTCTAGTTACTATCACGATATTCCCACCTCCGAACTTTCCAATATTCAGCCTAAGATTAGATTATTTAAAGTTACTTATGATGCTGATAATTCGACGTTAGCTGAAACTGAAATTAATTTTGATTCTCATTTTTCCCCAGCGGCCGCTAGCGCTTTAAGCAACAGCATCAAAGAGCGTAAACGCCGCGGTGTCGGCGTGGGAATAAAAAGCTTCACTTTTTCTTATGATGGGGGGAACCCTTTTGCGATTAAGAAAAGTATTGCAGCCAATCTTAAAATTTTTGCTAATAATATAGAGGAACTCTTTGAATCACGCGGCTCAAAGAGTGAGCCATGGCGGTATGTCGATCTGGCTTTGAAGACGGGAGGATCCACTCTGACACAGGCTATAGATAATCTTGATCCCGCAGAGGGAGCCGCTCTTGATCAGGAGTGTTTTGATCATGTGAAAGAAAATAGCGATCGTTACGCTTTAAATTTTCGCCTTAAGGCGCAAGTGGGACTAACGGCACCCAAAACAGGACCGAGCGGATTGGGGACATACGTAGATGCCTTGCAAGAATCTTATGTTACTCTGAATTTGACCCCTACGGTTCACTCTTTCGAGTTAGATGATATGGGAAGGGTGGTGCTGAATATAAACTTTCTGGCTTATATTGATGACATGTTCGATCAGCCCATATTTAATGTCTTTGCGAATGCCAAATACCAAACCGCCGAAAATCAACAAAAATCGGTGTCTCTGGCGCGCATTGAAAGAGAGATGGAAATTGAGTCGTTTAAATTAAAGTGTGCCGCCGGCACTCATGAAATAAATGAAAAGCGCAAAGAATATACTCATCAAGTTGGACACGAAACTGCTGCTAGCCTGTCGTCTTTGATAGGGCATTTGATGGTGCGGGATTTGGTATATTACGTTACTCTAGGCGCAGACGAAATGAATCTGTTTACTCAAGACGGACCAACAGAGGCTTTCAAAACGTTGCGGTCAGAATTGTCGGCGCAGATAAATGGGAAACCTACACCCGAAAAAGATATTTGTGCGGAAGGGGGAGACAAAGATTCTGCACCCGAATTACTAGGAATTGTTAGTAACGGGAGCCAGCGGTTTTCTAATATGGATGGTCGGGTCGGAGCCGCAATGCAAGAATATGCACAAGCCTACGGTGAAGGAGAAACCAGTGGCGCAATTCTACAGGCACTTATTTCTGGAGGGGATCCCAATCAACACACTCTTTCGTTCTTTTTTGTAAGCGACTTAATAGATGTGATTTTAGAAAACATTGAAGCAGAACTAGCTTCTTTGCCGGGCGCCCTGGAAACGTTGAAGTCGTCGTCGCACGTTAAGGCTTCTCAGGTTAGCTCCCGCCAACGAGAGATGAGGCAATATTTAATTAGTTTTAAAAAAATACGCGTTTTGTTGGGACCGGCTGAATTGTATACAGTTTCGTCGAACGGAGAACAGGTGCGCACAATTGCGAATTTAGGCGACATGCCTATTTCCACCAAATATTTTTTAGAATGGATGATGGAAAAAATGCTTAAAAAACAAGAAGTGTTCTATCCTTTGACTAAATTTATAAATGATTTCTTTAATGATTTATTAAATAATTTCCTTAATAATGATTCTTGCTTTGGATTTTCCATTAAGCAACAAACACGCATTAATCAGGCTGCTGTCACTGCTTTCAGTCGTAATAATGGCATTGATTCTCTTTCGGCTAAATTGTTTCAGAACAAAAAGCCCTCCCAACAAAAGGTGCGAATCGATTTGAGTGATGGTGCATTGTGGACCCAAGGTTCCCCATTGTTGGAGCTTTCAGGTCCTGCTGGGAGTGCTAAAACTAAAATTTCTAACCAGCACGAGATGAATTATATGATCTTTTTCGCTGGTAGAGTTCAGCCGACAGAACTTATGCAAGGCAAACGATTGAGTTGGAAGGACAAGAGGGGTACACTCCACTTAGGTGATCAGGTGCGTGGAATCAATCATTATCTTTTAGGAAAAGACCGCGGGATTATTAAAAATATTAAACTTTCCAAAACTCAAGTGCCCGGGCTTGCAGAGGTTAGGTTCGAGCAAGATGGGTACGATGGGCTCTCTCAATTAAGGGTTATATATAATGTAGAAATTACTACTTATGCTGATGTACACGCGTGGCCTGGCACTTATATTTATGTTGATCCCAGAGGCTTTAGTCCTGGTGGGTTGGCGATACCTGACTCTTCACTAGATTTTACAGATTTGGGAATCGGAGGTTATTATATGATTATTCGTTCTGAGCACGGCTTTGGCGAAGGATTCGCCCAAACCACAATACACGCTCAATGGGTCAATGCTATAGAGAACGACGCCAAAAACAACCAATGTGTAATTCTTAAAGAGGCTTCGGGGGGAGATGGTATGCGTAGGAAGAAAGGGGGGTGTTCTTAATAATTATGTCGACGTATTTTAAAGAAAGCAATAATGAAACTACGATAAAGTTATATAATAAAAGTATTATTTATAAAGACCGCGCGATCCGGTCGGAGGATAATAATATAGTTGATTTTAATCGGGGAGAAAAAACGTTTTTTGGGCGCATTCGAAGAGATTCAACTCCGGTAATTGTAACGTCTCAGAGGTCTCTCAAAAAGATAAAAAACAGCCCTCCTGGCGAACCCCCCCAACGAGCTATGAATTTCGTGGTAGATGTATTCCACGAGATGACAACGCAATTTAAAAAATGCGCTGAATTGGGGAAGATCGATGGAGACGAGCCTTTCTTGGGAAATTTGGTTGCCCACCAATCCTACCAGGACCCACGCCGCCTTTATATAGAATATAAAAATTCTCTTTTTGGTCACATAGCGAGTTATTTCCGGGTTAATAATGTTTATGTGGAAGATTTTCCTTCTTTTGTGCATAAATTTTTGTCGATGGCTCGCGGAATAACTCAGACCACGCGTATTACTTTTCCTGGCTTCGTTAAAAGCCGAGATTGTCCTATTTTAGTGAGTGGGTTGGCGATTGAAATCGCCGCAGACCAAGATTGCGCTAATGATGACGAAAAAGTAAAACAATTTATTAATAGTAAAAATTGGGATTTTTATGTTAATACTTGCGATACGTATGGTTTTATGATAGACTATAATATACCTTGGAGAATTGTGGCAGATATTGATTCTGAAATAATGCGAGAATATGCCGGGCTTTATGGATATGTTTCCCCGCAAGATCTATTAGAGAGAGCCTACACAAGCGTGGCAGCTAACTACTCTCACAACACGCTGGTTGATGATTTGTTTGTTTTGTATAACCATGTAAGGGTCCCCTATTGGTCTCAAACTATAACATGCCGAGATGGAAGCACGAAACAGATAAGTAAATTTTCTAAAACATATACCCGAGAGCAACTATTAACGACAATGACTGAATCCGACTTTTTCCAAATATTCTTACAATTGCGTCTTTATGAAGAGCGCCCCGATCTTAATGACTCTGAGATCCAACAGTTGGTGAAAGATGTTGGCGGCATGGTAAGTAGCGGCAAGAAAGCATATGGATTGAAAATATTTGAAAGAATTATTAATAAAGAATTTGACAAAATTGGTTCTTTCAGTTATATTAGATATTCAGATAAAAAGAAATTGGAGCAGTCTTTCTCTGAGGGAGAGGTGGACGCTATAAAGGTAGATGCAGATGATATTTCAAGCTATTGATGACAAATCCGAATGTGTTGGAGTTTATGTAGATGGCAAATTATATTTTGAAGACTTTCCGTCAGATCTTTCGAAGACGTGGAGCTATACTGGTTCACTAAAGGATCACGTTGAATATGCATGGATCCATACTCAAGGTTTGACCTTGATGGAGGCAGCCCCTCAAGAATTGCAAGTAGATTTATCTGCGGCGTTAAAGAAAATGGAAGCTTATAGGCGTTCGTTTCAGATTGCTAAGGTCAATTTGAATGATCATTGTATTTTTGATTTGGTTCCGCATGGTTTTCTTTCTGAATTTTGTGAACTAAAAAATAAGATTACAGCACACGTTTTTGATACGTTTCCTCCCCCTCCTAACTATGATCATTTGGTGGGGGTCCATCGGCTGCTTCATAAAATTAGCTATCAAGAATTAAATTTGAATGTAGATGGTTGTCGTCATTTGCTTTACAGCAGTACCGGACGATTAAAAATTAATGAACTCATTAAAAATTATCGCCATATTTATTATAATTTATTTGGCACCGTAACAGGCAGGCTAACAACCAATCAACACTCTTTTCCTATTTTGACTTTGCGTAAGGATCTGAGAGCGATTTTAAAACCGCACAATGATCTGTTTGTAAGCATGGATTATAACGGTGCGGAAATTAGAACCTTTCTCGATTTATGCGGCAGCGAACAGCCGACGGTGGATATTCATACCTGGAATATAGAAAATATTTTTGAGAACAAAGATATGACGCGAGATGAGGCTAAAACACTGTTTTTCGCATGGTTGTATAATCCTGAATCTGATCAGATCGATGACGAAATATATAATCGTAAAAAACTTCTTGACACCTGTTATCAAAACGGTTATATTACTACTAAATACGGAAGGCATATAAAAGTGGAAGAGCGAAAAGCATTGAATTATCTCATACAAAGTACCACCGCAGATAGAGTGTTGGCTAAGGCAGTAATGATGGACAAGTTGTTGGAAGGTCGCAGTTCTTTTGTCTCTCATATTATTCATGATGAGGTGGTAATAGACTATGATGATAGCGATAGGGACATAATGGAAAATTTAAAAAATCTTTTCGAAGATGGATATTTGGCCAACATTAATGCCGGCAAGGATTATTACAATTTAAACAAGTTGGATATATGATTTCAGTTATAGGGCTAGGCAATGCGGCTTCTCGAGTTGCTGAACAGTTTAGTACAACCGCCAATTACAACGTGTATTTATTAAATTCCAAAATATCTCGTAATTCCAAGCGGAAATTCAAACTGAAAGCGTTTGAAAATCCTGAATCATATGAAGAGAACATTCCAGACGTTGGGACGTTTTTTAAGGACCTTGACGATCATGTTCAACTATTTATAGTGGGCTCTTCTTATAGTTCTAATTATGCTCTAGGGATTTTAGAACAGATCAAACAAAAGAAGGTTGAACTGTTTTATGTTCAGCCAGATACAGAACTGTTGACCGGGATCCCGAAAATGTTGGATAAACTAGTATTCAGTATTCTTCAAGAATATGCGCGCAGTGGCTTGTTGCATTCGTTTACGGCGCTTTCCCATCTCAATGTGGAAAGAGCTATTGGGGATATACCAATTAAAAAATATTATGATACTATAAACTCAGCCATTTTTTCGGCGGTTCATTACTGTAATTATTTCAATCATGCCGAACCAGAGATAGGATCCGTTTCAAAACCTTTAGACATTAATCGCATTCGTAGTATTGCTATGCTTAATCCAAAAAATCTTCAAGAAAAATGGCTTTTTGATCTTGACAACGAGCGAGATATATGTTATTATATATGTATCAATCAAGATAAACTTGAAACCGATGGGAGTTTGCATCGAAGAATAGTAGAGAAATTAAAAAACAAACCAAGAAATGCATTTAGAAAAATTTCTTATGCAATTTATGAAACACCACATGATGACTTTGGGTTCTGCGTTGCCCATACTAACGCAATACAAAATTACACTTGACAAGCTACGTTGAGTGTGTTATATTAAAGATACTGAGGGAAGCTTAGTATACTATATTCTTAAACAGGAGAAACAAAATGGGAATTAATATGGAACTTATGCGCAAGAAACTTGCTGCCTTGCGTGGAAACGGCGGAGACGCCAAATCTTCAATCTGGTTTAAGCCAGATGAGGGTGACACAGATATTCGGATCGTTCCAATGAAAGATGGCGATCCGCTTAAAGAAATGCATTTTCACTATAATGTAGGAAACCATAACGGAGCAGTGCCATGCCCAAAGCGGAATTATGGCGAAGCATGTCCTATTTGTGAGTTTGCTTCACAATTGTGGAAAGAGGGCGTGAACAACAACGACGAAGAAAGCAAAAAATTAGCAAAGTCTCTTTTTGTTCGTCAGCGTTATTTTTCGCCCGTTGTGGTTCGGAATCGAGAAGACGAAGGCATTAAGGTATACGGGTATGGTAAGAAAGCCTACGAACTTTTGCTTGGTTACATTCTTGATCCTGAATATGGAGATATCACAGATGTTAATGAGGGTACTGATATCACCCTTACTTACACCAAACCAAACAAACCGGGGGCATACCCCCAGACGAGCCTAAAAATGCGTCGAAACACTTCATCTTTGTTGGCGGATACAGAAGCTATCCCCTCCCTCCTTGATGGTCTTCCGGAATTTGACTCCCTATTTGAAAGGTTGAGTACCGCCCAAGTGGAGGCGATTTTAGACGAGCAACTCGCCGGCGATTCTACTGCCGAGAGCCGCTCTTCCCAGACAACGCGATACAAAAAAGAAGAAGGATCCAGCAGTGTGGACCGCGCCTTCAATGAGTTAATGTCAGGGTAATTTTTAGGCTACCACCGATCGCAGACCGGGATAGTAAATAGTCTGCCTTTTTTCTTGAAAGGAGATTTTAATGTTAAATATGTTGAGCCTGTGTTTAGTGTTGGGGTGCGCCGACACCCCTATTGATTCTAACGCAGATCTGATTAATGAGAGGCCGGATAATTATGACTCTAACCCCGAGTCATTACCTCACGACGATTCGGCAGGGTATAAGCCGGACATGGTTCTATTTCATAATGTATCGGTTCTTACGGAAGGAAATAAGATTTCATGTTTCGATGATGGAGACGATACCCCTTACTGTGGGGTTCAAAAGATTATTTTGACAGTATGGGAAGATTACAATGGATTGAGTGATGAAAACAATTGTCAAGTGATTCATAGGTTGTCGCCAGAATATCTGGTGGAAATAGAAAGCGAAAGTGCCGATTTGTTTGTACAATACGGAGCCAAACAAGCCTGGGAGTTTGATGCTGTCCAATCATTCGTTTTGACGACACCATTGTGTGATATGATTCCCGAAGAAAGCGATCTGTCGCTCGTTCTCGATCATTTTAAAACTGAGAATGTGGCATTTGGATATAAACCACTTTCAGAGGCTATGCTAGCCGAGTATAAAGAAAGCTTTGGATCAAATTATACAGAAGAAGAGTGGACACAAAATGTAGAGCCTTACTTGTTGGGTATGACTAATCGTGTTGCTGGGCAATATCGCACACCCAATGTGGGAGCTATCTATAAGATTGAAGAGGAAACAAACGAATTAGTCGTTGACGATGACGGCAACAACACATTGGTCCCTTTTGTGGGTTCCGAGGTTCTGCCCGATGGTTATTACAGAGCGCCGCCTTATTATGTCTATGATATAACAAAATTTGTGCCGGATTCTGAAACGAGCGACTAATATTTTACACCGTGCACAACGGTGACCGCAGGGAGGCATGGGTTTATAGATGTCTCGTTTACTTTCATGCAACATCTTTGCTAATAGACTTGTGAAGACTATGCACATTTAAAACAGGAGAAAACAAATGGAAAAAAGAAAGATAACATGTGACCCGCAAAATATAGCCGTGCGGGACGTCGTAAGAGATTATGACGCAAAACGAATGGCAATCGTTAAAGACTTTCAACGTCGACTAGTATGGAAAAAGAAGACTATCGATCAATATATTGAATCAGTTAGCGAAGGTACGGCTGTGTCTGGCATTATTGTTGCTGATATTGAAAGCGGCACTGCTGCCTCTAAAACAATTGGAGATTTGCGTGGAATAAAGCGTTATGAAAAATTTTATAATGAAGGAAAGAGAACTATTAATGAAGACGGTCAAAATCGTTTGCGAAAAGGCTTGATTCAGTTTGTGAACAACGATATTACCTTTACTGGTACTTTGTACGATCTCGAATATAAGCCTCGTGAGTTTGTCAATATAAAGTTTGAAAAACTTCCAAAAGAATTCCAACATGCTTTTTTGTCTAGTACTGTTTTGGTAGTTACTATCAAAAACGCACCATTCCGAAAGCTGCCGGCAATTTTCCGGAAGTTGAATGCTGGAAACGCTCTCAATAGAACCGAAATACGACAGTCTTTTCAGACGGAAATTGCAAATTGGATGCGGAAACATTGTGAAGGACAATTTGTAGAGATGTGGCCACGTTTTACGGGATGCTCGCGGGATAAGATTTTGCGCATGAGAGATATTGAATGGATGACTCAGGCATTTTTGACCTGCAATTCTTATACCAAGAATAGAAATTTTGGTAATGATGATATGGATTGGTTTTTTAAAATTGGAGAAGAAAAGCCGATGTCTAAGGTGCAAGAGTATGATATCGCAGAGCGTCAGCGTTTTATAACTATCCTTGAGACAGTACATAGCACTGTTCAACAACAACAAGCGGTGCCAGCATCGAAGACGATCCCCCAACGTACGTTTTGGGCATTGTTGATGGTGGCTGAATATTTTTATGATAGTAATGGGAAATACAAAATTCATAGCTATGATCAGTTCTATAGAGATGTGTATGGTATTGATTCCCGCTTGGTAACTGACTCTAAGATTTTGCAATCACAAGATATTAAGAGCGCGCGCGCCAATCATCCGCACTTGAGTGACGACGAGATAACCAAAGAGTTGGCACCCGATAATAACTATTATTGGAGACAGACTAATCGGACTCAGAGTGGACATTTTCGTGCGCTTCGTCGAGATACTTTAATTGCAGAAGTAAACCAGAGCATTAAAGCGGGTATCTTTACTTCTATTTCTGCTCCCGAAGAGGCGGCTGCGTAAGAAATGAAAACTCCACTACGTTATCCCGGCGGTAAATCCCGTGCCGTGAAGACACTAATGGAATTCATACCCGATGACTGTGGGGAGCTTTGCTCCCCCTTTCTTGGGGGTGGTTCTTTTGAGTTGGCGTTAGCAGAAAAAGGAATTAAAGTTTATGGCTCGGACATTTTCTTGCCATTGGTGTGGTTTTGGCAAGCACTATTAGCAGATCCCCACAAGCTGGCAGATGAATGCGCCAAGTTTTATACGGGCCCGCATCAATATGAGTATAAAAAGGTGGAGAAGCTCGTCGATTCAGAAACAGGCGAACCACTAACCGACCCGAAAACCGGGAAGCAGAGAACACGAACCTATCGCGAAAAATTGGAAGCCAAGGGGCTCCTTAAGAATGATTTTCATATTCTACGTCAGGAATTAAGAGCAGCAGTAGACAATGGCGATCGCCTTTCTTTTGAAAATGCTGCGCGCTTTTATGCTATAAATCGTAGTAGTTTTTCAGGAGCTACCTTCAGCGGGGGTTGGTCAATGCGCGCCTCTCATGCGCGTTTTACGCAATCTTCTATTGATAGAGTGAGGAACTTTCGTGAGCCGAACATATCAGTAGCATGCATGGATTTTTCCAAATCTATCCCTCTGCATTCACATGCGTTTTTATATTTGGATCCTCCTTATATGCTGGGAGACTTAAAAGATAAATTATATGGAGACAAGGGCTCCACACATAAAGGATTCGATCATATAGGTTTATATAATTTGTTGACACAACGAGACAGGTGGGTTATGTCTTATAATGACTCTCCGGTCATCCGAGAGCTTTATAAAGACTATAAAATAGTAAAAGCTGCGTGGACATATGGAATGAACAAAACCAAAAAATCTTCAGAAATTATAATTGTAGGAGATAAAAAATGAAACATAATGGCATAAAGTTTGAAAAACAAATAGTAAACTGTTATCGTATGCGGGATTTTAATAATCCCCATTACATGCCGGGTGTCATAGCAGCCACGCGTCATTTGATTAAAGCGTTCCCTCAAGGAAAAATTGTCCATCGCAGTGAGATCTCTTTGCGAGGAAGAGGACTTGGAGAGATCAAGGCAGACCTCTGGATAGAGGGCTTTGGCGTATCGGTTAAAATGAAAGACGCTGTACAGCTTTCTTCGGCTGAAGGGAAAGGTACTGCTAAAATTTTAGAGAAAGTTTATCAAGTTATCGAACCTTCTCTCGACGTAGGTCAAAAAGGACAGATTCAGGATATGATTCGCGACATTCGCACAATGCCTACGGTGATGGTAAGTGTCAAAAACCGCTCCAAAGCCAAGCAAAGAAAACCAAAAAAGTTTGCAGTGGCATCGGATTACGACACTTGGATGAAGCACGTGCGCCCGGCGCTCAATGAGAGCTTGAGGAATTGTTGGGATATCTCAGAGTTTCACATAGCTACTATAGAGGAAATGTTAACTGGTCGCTTGTTGTTTTCAGATGGCGAGGGGGTTGCTGATTATATTTTGACCCCAAAATATTTTAAGTATATTGACAGGGCATATACGCGCATGATCGCGGATGCTAGCAGCGTCGATGTAAGGGGTAAATCTCGAGGCGGAATCTCGTCCGGGGTGGTTAGGTTTGATACAAAAATTTAAAGGAGGCAAAGGTGCCACGAAAAAAGAAGACGGAACCCAAAGCGGGACGCGTGTCTATTCAGGATCTGATATCGGTAGTAAACAAGAAAGCCGGCCGTGTAGTCGCACATGACTTGACCGGCGACAATCCCACACAAGTGAAAGAGTGGATCCCCACCGGATCCCGATGGTTAGATTCGATTATTTGCAAGGGAAAACTTAGCGGCATCCCGGTAGGTAAAGTCACAGAAATCGCCGGACTTCAGTCTACGGGCAAGTCTTATATGGCTGCTCAGATTGCGTCCAATGCTCAGAAGATGGGGAAGGTGATTGTTTACTTCGATTCGGAGTCGGCTATTGATCCGGAGTTCCTACTCCGGTCCGGATGTAATTTAAAGAAACTAATGTATATTCAAGCATTGTCAGTTGAATTTGTTCTCGAGACTATTGAAGATTTACTAGACAAAGGTGGAGATGAGGGCTTAGTTTTCATTTGGGATTCCCTGGCGTTTACGCCTTGTGTTTCAGATGTAGAAGGAGACTTTAACCCTCAATCATCGATGGCAATGAAGGCGCGCATTTTGGCTAAAGGGATGTCTAAGTTGACCATTCCTATTGCTGATAAGCGAGCCACCTTTATCGTTCTTAATCAATTGAAGACTAACATTCCTCAAGGACCGAACGCCCGTATTCAAGCGATGACAACTCCATATACCACTCCTGGCGGGAAAGCGATGCACTACGCTTATTCTCTTCGCATTTGGCTCACCGGTCGCAAAGCCAAGAGTTCTTTTGTAGAAGATGACAAGGGGTTTAGAATAGGATCGGAAGTTAAAGTTAAACTAGAGAAATCTCGTTTTGGAACACAAGGTCGATCGTGTAATTTTCGGATCTTGTGGGGAACTGAAGATGTAGGAATTCAGTGTGATGAGAGCTTATTTGAGGCTGTTAAAAGTTCCGACAGTCTAACTAGTGCGGGGGCATGGTATACCCTTCGCATGGAGGATGGATCGACCGTTAAGTTTCAGCCTTCCAAATGGAAAACCAAGATGCAAGATGAGACTTTCCGCAAGAGAATATATCAACTTATGGATGAAGAAGTGGTGATGAAATTTGATCAAAGAACCGGAAACGCTGAAGATTTTTATGAACCTGATGCTTGACAAACACCCGTGAGTGTGTTATAATATAGAGACGATGCAAATGTATCGTCTTTTTATCTGGAGGGATAAATGAAGAGAGTATTAATTATCGATGCCTTAAATGCTTATTTAAGGGCGTACATCGTAGACCCCAGCTTGTCTCGACATGGGCAGCCGATCGGGGGACTGAAGGGGTTTGTGAAGATCCTTCAAAAATTAGTGAGGATCACCAAGCCCGATGAGGTGGTGGTGGTGTGGGATGGACCGAACGGCTCCAAAAAGCGCAAAACAATGGACAAAAACTATAAAGCTGGACGCAAGCCGATCCGTCTTAATAGATCAGTGCACAATCTTACGGATGACGAAGAGATCCAAAACAAAGTATGGCAACAAGCTAGGATCATGGAGTATCTCAATAACATGCCTATCATTCAGACTATGTTGCCGGAGATTGAAGCAGACGATGTGATCGCCTACCTCACACAGATGGAATCTTATGAGGGCTGGCAGAAGATTATTGTATCTAACGACAAAGACTTTATGCAATTGTGCGACCAAGAAACTGTTCTATGGCGCCCCACTAAGGATGAGTTTTTGAATACGAAACGCATCGTAGAACAGATCGGGGTTCATCCCGCCAATATGGCCTTGGCTCGAGCGATTATCGGAGATCCATCCGACAACCTTCCAGGCATCAAGGGTGCGGGATTCGCGACGGTTGCCAAACGGTTAGGTTTCTTAGCCTCAGAAGAGTCATATACCATCGATAAGGTGGTTGACTTTTGTAGTAAGTCTAAGAGCACCCTTAAGTTTTTCACTAACGTTGTGGAGCAACGTGAGACGATTGAGCATAACTATAAAATGATGCAATTATACATGCCGCAAATGTCGATCCAAGCCAAAGATTTTGTAAAGAATGCGGTGGTGAATTTTGAATGTGAGTTTAACCAGACTGCGATCTTGGGAATGATGAGAGATGATGGCTTCGGTGAATTAAATTGGGAAGAACTAAAAGCCCACTTGAATCGTATTTCTCGCGAATGTTTTAAAGAATCTCGACAAGAAAATGCGTAATGAATTTGACATTTGGGATGAGTGTGTTATACTTAAAAGAGCTACGCGAGGGTTTATATGTTAGCTGAAAAAGCAAGTTTTGGAAGGTATGGGAAGACCTTTCAAGAGGGACTAGTACAATTAATTTTTGAGGATCGTCCTTTTGCCGATCAAATTACGGAAGTTCTAGATGGCAACTTCCTAGAGTTAGAATATCTAAGAGTGTTTTTGCGAAAGATTTTAGAGTATCGCGCCAAATACAATCGACACCCTTCAGTGGAGGCGATGACTAGCATTCTTCGTACGGAATTGGAAAGCGAAAACGAGACTAGCCGAACTCAGGTTCGTGAATATTTTGTTAAAATACATTCGAGAGAGCTTACGGATCCAGAATATATTAAGGAAACTTCTTTGGATTTTTGTCGTAAACAAAATCTGAAAGAAGCGATGCTAAAATCAATTCCACTTTTGCAAAAAAATTCTTTTGATGAAATTTCGACGGTTATTAATGAGGCGTTAAAATTAGGATCGGAAAATAATTTTGGATACGATTATATTGCCGATTTTGAGAAACGGTTCGAGCCAAAATACAGACGTCCCGTATCTACGGGCTGGGCGGATATGGACAGCATTACTGGCGGCGGATTAGGTAAGAGCGAATTGGGAGTAGTTATTGCTCCCACAGGCGCCGGCAAATCTATGATATTGGTTCATCTAGGATCCGAGGGGATTAAGGAGGGAAAAACAGTTATTCACTATACGTTGGAGTTGCAAGATACTGTTATTGCCACGCGTTATGATAGTTGTATAACTGGGTATCCCCTTTCAGATATAATTAACTTCAAAGATGAAGTGTATGATGAGATCAAAAACATTGAAGGCTCTCTTATTGTCAAAGAATATCCCACCAAATCTGCCAACACCAACACTATTCGTGCCCACCTATCTAGACTTATAAAACGAGGGATTAAACCGGGTATGATTATTGTTGATTATGCGGATCTTTTAAAGCCTGTTACGGTTCGAAAAGAGAAAAGAAATGAATTGGAATCTATTTATGAAGAGCTACGAGCAATTTCCACGGAGTTTCAATGTCCTATCTGGACGGCATCACAAACGAATCGTTCAGGATTGAGTGCTGAGGTGATCACCATGGAACAAATCTCGGAAGCTTTTAATAAGTGTTTTGTTGCTGATTTTATTTTTTCAGTTTCTAGAACAATTGAGGACAAACAAAACAATCAGGGGAAAATTTTTATTGCCAAGAACCGCAATGGCCCTGATGGGATGGTTTATAATATTTTTATGGACACCAGCAATGTGAAGATTAAGATTTTGCCGAAAGCCGTTACGTCTCCGTTGGCAGCATCCGGACAAACCGCCCCCGTAGTGACGTCTCCAGTGTCTTTGAGTCCTAAGATGCAGCAAGACTTGTTACGAAATAAATATGCTAAATTAAAGAGGAAATAAAATATGAGAAATACGCGAGCAATTCGTCGGTTTCGACTTTCGGAACCTTTTGTCGAGCCCTATAAAACAGCCGACGTTCCATGGGGGCCGTTAGGATATGTTACCTTTAAGCGCACTTACGCGCGACGTCTCAGCGAGTTTGACGACGGCGCCGGTGGTACCGAAGAGTGGTGGCAGACATGCCGCCGCGTGGTTGAGGGCATGTTTAATATGCAGAAACAGCACGTGGTCACACTCGGATTAGAGTGGAATGACGCCAAGGCACAAAAAACAGCCAAGGAGGCATTTGATCGCCTCTTCCATCTGAAGTGGACTCCCCCCGGTCGCGGTTTGTGGATGATGGGAACCAAGTTTGTAGAAGAGCGAACAGCCGCCGGCCTTTTTAATTGTGCCTTTAGATCTACCAGAGATATAGCGCACAAGGGAGGCTATCTCTTTGCGTGGATGATGGACGCTCTAATGGTGGGCATTGGCGTAGGTTTTGATACCGAAGGTGAGGGAACTATCACGATCAAAGAACCCCAGTACAATAACGATACTTATGTGATTGATGATTCTCGCGAAGGGTGGGTTAACAGCGTTCACATTCTATTGGACGGCTTTTTCTTTGGAGACAAGGTACCTAAATTTGACTATTCTGCTATTCGCCCCCAAGGTGCACCAATTAAAGGGTTCGGAGGCACCTCTAGTGGCGCTGGGCCTCTAAAAGAGTTGCATGAGAATCTAGTCGACTTGTTTTCTCCCAAGGTGGGAGAACCTATTTCGTCCGTAGACATTGTGGACACCGAAAACCTCATTGGTCGCTGTGTGGTCGCCGGCAATGTTCGCCGATCGGCTGCCTTGGCTATGGGAAAATATAACGACCGTCGCTATCTCGAGATGAAAAATGATCAAGAGAAACTATACCATCACCGCTGGGGATCCAACAATTCCTTCAATGCGTTGGTGGGTATGGACTATACGTGGCATGCGGCTCAATCTCAAAAGAACGGAGAGCCCGGATACATCTGGCTTAATAATGCGAGAACTCGTGGTCGCTTTAAAGATCCAGAGCGCTATGACGACATTAATGTCGCAGGGTTTAACCCCTGTGTGGAACAACAATTAGAAGACGCAGAGCTTTGTTGTTTGGTAGAAACGTTTCCCGCCAAACATGACACATATGAAGACTATCTGCGCACCCTTAAGATAGCCTATTTGTATGGAAAGACTGTAACCCTCTCCAATACACACTGGCCCGAGACTAATGCTAAAATGCTAAAGAATCGTCGTATTGGCTTATCTCAATCTGGAGTGGTCCAGGCGTTTAATCGTCACGGGCGCCGCGAGATGCTTAACTGGTGCGACAACGCCTACCAGCACGTGTTAGAGTTGGATGAAGAATATTCTAACTGGCTTTGTATTCCTAAGTCAGTGCGCATGACCTCGATTAAGCCATCGGGAACCGTTTCGCTTCTTAATGGATCCACACCCGGGATTCACCATCCTGAAGACGAATACTATATTCGGCGTATACGCTTCTCAAAAGACTCAGAGCTTCTTGCGAAGCTAGAGCAAGCTGGGTATGTAATTGAGGAAGATAGCTATTCTCCCAATACGATGGTGGTGGAATTTCCTGTGCACGAGCCTTATTTCAGCAAGGGCAAGAGAGACGTCAGTATGTGGGAACAGTTAGAGATTGCCGCCCAATACCAACATTATTGGGCAGACAATAGTGTTTCCATCACGGTCACATTTCAAGAGCACGAAGCAAGCCAGCTAAAGTCAGCGTTAGAAATGTATGAAACGCGGCTGAAGGCGGTTTCTTTTATTAAATACGCCCAAACAGGATACAAGCAGGCTCCTTACGAGCCTATCACGCAAGAGCAATACGAAACCATGTCATCGCGAATTACGCCCGTCACCAATTTTCAAACAGAACAACAAGGAAACGGCACCAAATTCTGTGATGGCGACTCATGTATCATATAGGAGAGAGTAATGTTTAAACCCCTTAATCGTTATTTATTAATAGAAAAGCCATCTCAAAAGCCAAACGAAACCCAATCAGGTATCGTGCTGCCAGATGATTATAAGCCGATAGAAGCACCTCACGTGGTTGTTAAATTAGTAGACTATGCAGAAGATGTGAGATTCAAGCAAGATCTGCGCGGCTTAGAGAGTCAGGTTGCCGTTAATGAATTGTACGTAATGGTGGACAGATCTATGATCGAGGAAATTGTTCATAATGGAACTAATTACTGCATGATCCTTGACAATTATGTGAAAGGAGTTTTTACGAAATAGGGGTATTCGTTTAATGGCGATAGACAAGAATTTTTACAATCAAGCATCGGCAGCCAAGCTTGGGTGGACGCCGAATTGGTTTGGAGAAAAACACTTTGATGAGCGCTTAGTGCGCGCAGTTAAGAAGTGGCAGAAAGCGCATGGACTGAGTGGCGATGGACTGGTCGGACCCATGACTTATGCGCGGGTTTGGACAGAGCGACAGGGTGAGATTGATGAACACAAGCCGGACGCTAGCTCTATAAAATACTCTAATTATATTGTATACAATAGCGAGTTTTATCCTATTAACTGGGACAAGGTGGTGTTGTGGTCAGAGGACGCAGGCATGAAGGCGGCGCCAGGAAATTATTATGATTACACCGGGCGATCCAAGCGCGGTATTCGTCTCTTCGTTAATCACTGGGATGTATGTTTGAATTCTAAATCCTGTCAGCGTGTTCTTAACAATAGAGGAATTTCGGTTCATTTTTTGATTGACAACGATGGCACCATCTATCAAACTTTAGATATGCAGCACGGCGCTTTCCACGCTGGTCACCAACGAACTAATCGAGCGTCGGTGGGAGTTGAAATTTCTAATGCATTCTATCCCAAATACCAAAATTGGTACAAGAGAAATGGGTACGGAAAAAGACCACTAGTAAAGGGAGCGAGCGTCCACGGAAGACCTATAGAAACTTTCACGGATTTCTACCCCATTCAAATTGAGGCTGCCAAAGCTCTGTGGGAAGCGGTCGAAGGATGTACAGATGTGGAATTTGAAACACCTTTGGAGTCTGGAAAGACATCCATGAAATATGAGCAACATGTAGTGTATGGAAATTATAAAGGGATCGTCAGCCACTATCATTGTAGTAAGAAAAAAATGGACTGTGCGAACCTAGACATAAGAAAGTTACTAAATGACCTTGCCGAAGAGTAGAAAGTGTGTTATAATATAATGTACAAAAGAGGTGAAATTTGGAAAGTAATTATACAAAGACCATCCCACTCTATGGTGATGGCATTGGCAAAGTGGAATATGTGGACCACATGGGAACAGATCTTACAGTTGTCAATAGCGCTCGCGTTAGTTTTGGAAAGCACAAGAAGGATTTAGATGGTCGAGACACAAAACTCATCAAATACCTGATTAACCACCGCCACACGTCAACACTGGAACATTGTAGTGTGACGTTTAGATTTAAAGTGCCGATGTTTGTGCGGAGCCAACACCATCGCCATCGCACGTGGTCTTATAATGAGATATCGAGACGCTATACGGATTTTAATATTGAGTTTTATGAGCCCAAACAATTTAGAACCCAACACACATCCAATCGACAAGCCAGCAATCCGGACGATGTTGTTAATCCCCTCCTGGAACGCTATGATCCCGCATGTAGCCATCCCATGCGTATTTTAGCATCGCGGATCATCCAAGAACACAATAACGAATCGCTTAAGTTATTTGATGATCTCATGAGCGCCGGCGTTTGCCGAGAGCAGGCTCGCGGTGTCCTTCCTCAGAGCATGTATACTGAATATTATGGCACCGTCAATCTTAATAATCTCCTAAAGTTTGTTGACCTTCGAATACATGCCGGCGCACAATGGGAGATTCAAGAAGCTGCCAAAGCATGCTTAGAGATAGCGACAGATCTTTGGCCAGTTACGGTAAACGCTTACCGAGATCTTCGGATCGATCGAGCCAAATGATAGCGCACGATAAGGTTGTGGTAGGTAGCTCCTTGTCGGCGGCGATGTTTGCGTTTAATAACCAATATCCGTTATTGTTTTCTCGTCCGGAATATTCTTTTCGCTTTGATTACTTCCCACCAGGTATGGATTTGTCTTTTATTGGGATTGAACCCATGGACAAAGAACTTAAGACGTTTGGGGAACCCAAGCTAGTGGGAACACCCCGTCGCGTTTTGTGGGAGACTATCATTTTTGCTTTGTCGGTGGACGGGCTCTGTCCTCTTAGTGATTTATGTTATTCGATGCGGAACGTAGATGGTCGTATTACTTGTTCTAGCGAATATTTTAGAATAGGAGAGTTTCAAGTTAGCGAATGCGTATATTTTGGCGACGACAATGCTCAGGGCTTTGTAACCGAACGAGAGCCCGCCATCAAAAAGTATATCTGTTATGACTGGATAGCCATCAACAAAGGTGGCAAGATATCTCAGGATTATTTTAAGACCTCAGACGACTTCGTTAACGAAGTGTGGCTATATTCATCCGATCGTATCGATGGTGATACTGGCGTTAAAGATGCGTGTGTGATTTCATACCTAACACAGCAACAGCTAAAAGATTTCGACTATTCAGAAACGATGGCGCGCTTTAAAATGTTAGATGAAATGGAGAAACGAGGACTTAAAGGACCGCAGAACGGTCTTACCACCGCCGGCAACCCTAAGCACTATAAGATCCGCGCCACGCATATGCGGAGAGAAAAGAAGAAGAATTACGAGAGAGATTGGACTCCCCATGTGTGTGTGGTGATTCCCGACGTTAATGAAGAAGATTTGCTCCTGGAATTTAAAGAGAAGAGTCAATCTAATGATACATTTTTGAGGTTTTATAGTGCATTTAGCGGGAATAATACCGGTCGCTAATTTAAAGACCGATTTGCAGACAGTTTTCCCCGAGGTCCTATTGCCTCTGGCGCCAGATTTTACTGCTATTCAGAAGTCAGTATATGAATGTGCTTTGGTCGGCTGCCAAACGATCTGGGTTGTAGCCAATAATGATCTGGCTCCAATCGTGCGCAAGAGCGTCGGTGAGTGGGTTTATGATCCGGTGTATTATAATCGCACAATGACGCAGTTTTATAGGGAAGTAAGGAAAGAGATACCTATTTACTATGTCCCTATCCACCCCAAGGATCGGGATAGGCGAGATTGTTATGCATGGTCCATTCTTTATGGCGCTTATAGCGCGTGGTCGGTAGCCTATAAAATTTCTAAATGGGTGAGACCTGAAAAATATTATGTTTCTTTTCCGTTATCTGCTTATAAGCTTGACTTCTTGCGAAGAGAAAGACTATCTATAGCTAATAAAGAAAAGAACTTTTTTCTTTCTTATGAAGATAAGACCATTAAAGACAATTTGCCTTTAGCATTTACATTTACAGGAGATGATTTTATAAAATGCCGCCGAGATCTAAACAAAAAGACAACAAGGGAATTTTTACCCCCTTCACCCGACCAACGGTACCCGTCACAAAAGAGGCCTCTAGCCGACAGGTGGAGCGCGAGAACGTTCGACCTCTCCACGGTTTTTGAGCAGCTAACACTTTCCGACAGCAATATTGTTCCTATAGAAAAGTTCTACGATCTTTCTGAGTGGGGACAGTATTGTGCTTTTTTATGTCAAGAAAGTGACAAATTAATAAAAAAACCATATAAAGACTTGATCAAACCAAGATTTCATGTTAAATTACCATATACATCATCAGGAGGGAAAGATGAAGAAATCGAAGATTAAATTTGTGGGGCTCCACGCACATTCAGTGGCAGGGTCGATTTTTGACGCCATCGGGTATCCACAGCAACATATGGATTTTGCATATCAGAACGGATGCGAAGCGCTAGCTTTGACAGATCATGGAAACATGAATGGCTTAGCTTATCAAGTGCTTCATGCCAAAAAGATGCAAGAGGCTGGACAAAACTTTAAACCAATATTTGGATGTGAAGCATATTTTATCCCGTCTCTTGAGGAATGGCGAGAGGAATACGCAAAAGCCAAAGAAGATAAGAAGCGCGCCCGGTCCTTATCTAAAGACAAGGCGTCCGGCGCCACCATGGAAGACGAAGGCGCCAGCAAAGCAACGCAAGACATTCTCCGTCGTCGTCGCCATTTGGTGTTATTGGTTCAGAACCAAAAGGGGTTGACCAATTTATTCAAGCTAGTGTCCGAGAGCTACAA
>CEUS01052759.1_pt1 | contig 55796 bp, 44 predicted proteins | sample 427031 | NCBI WGS metagenome assembly CEUS01 (sample SAMEA2622837, study PRJEB7988) | marine metagenome | biome: marine biome (ENVO:00000447); feature: marine epipelagic mixed layer (ENVO:xxxxxxxxx); material: "saline water (ENVO:00002010), including plankton (ENVO:xxxxxxxx)" | depth 140 m
CCTTTCTCCAGCACGGCATAAAGTGCCAATCCAATGTCGCTTTTTCCATATTTCTGAATAGATTTAGCTAGTTCACACGTTAGCTGTTCCAGAGGGATATTCCCGATGGAGTCATTATCAAGTTGCTTGTGATTGGTAATCAGTGCTTTGGTGACTTTGTCTCTATTGCCAATCAGTCCCGTATCGAATTGAGAAGATGAGGCTTTTAAGAGTCTATTGGCAAGCGTTCCCCCAGTAACATTTTCGAAAACCGAAACAGAAAGAGAATTTTTCATGAGCAGGTTTCCAACAATCATCTCAATCGTCTCTTCATCGGATGCGAATACATGTCTACCTAGAAGATCATTAATTTCCGATTCGATAGGGGTTATCATATCAATAGCCTCTTTAGTGCTAGAAGCCTTTGCTGCAATTCTGATATCAACTTGCCCTGGGTGGGCCAAAACTCCGACAGTTGGGTTGGAAGATTCAGCAATTAGATGACCTATAAGGTCATCGACTCGGCTTTCACCGAGCTCTGAGACTTTCAGTACTTTGTAAAATATTGTTTCGTTAAGATTAAATATGTTTTTTAAGTATGGTAATACTTCATTGTCGAATAGCCATTTTAATTCGAATGGAACACCCGGGAGTGCGAAAATTGTTCCTCGAGAATCTTCGACTATGAATGCTGGGGCAGTGCCGTTGGGATTGTGTACAGGAATGGCTCCAGTTGGTATTCGGGCTTGCCGTTGGTTATTTTTTGTCATAACCATCCCTCTTTTTTGGAATCTGTTTTCCAATTGGCTCAAGAGGTCATTTGACGTGACTAATTTTCTTCCCGTAACATCGGCTATAGCTTCTCTAGTGAGATCGTCTTGAGTAGGGCCGAGACCACCACCCGTGATCACTAAGTCAGCACGATCCAATGCTTGATCCAATACTTCATTCATCCTTGTTGGATTGTCCCCAACGATAGTTTTATAGAAAAGATTGATGCCTTGCTCACTCAGTCTTTGGGCCATCCATGCTGAGTTTGTGTCTACTATCTGTCCGAGCAATAGCTCGGAACCAATTGAAATTATTTCAGCGTTGGGCATGATGCACTCCGTCAGTTATTTTCATCCATGAACGTTTGCTGAAATTGAAATATCAGCAATGCTGTCTACGGGGAATTATTTGGTGTATATTTCATCGAGGCTCGGTCTCGATCAACTCGCGTGTCAGAGGTATAAGGTCTTCAGCCACTCTATTACATTCTTCCACATGAGGGAACCCCGATAAGATGAATTCGTCAAATCCTAGTTTCCAGTAATTAAAAAGTTCCTTGGCCACCTGTATTGGAGTACCTACAATGGCCGTTCCGCAATTGACTCGTACTTGCGAAATCCCGTTCCAAAGATGTCGGCCAATTCTAAAGTTGTTGGAATCTCCCTTTTCTTTGATCATTGATATTGACGCCGGGTTGATTTCAGATCTTTGGGTCTTTACTTTTAGATCAGCGTGCTTAATTAAATCTTCTGCTGCACGCCATGCTTTGTCTTCGGTGTTTCTAACCACTATGTGAGTGCGCAATCCAAATAGAGGATTGCGATTTTCGTAAACGAATTTACCTTTCGCTCTCTCGAGCCTGTGGGCAAGTACTTCATGCGAATCGATCCATGCGAGATAAATGTCTGCCTGTCTACTCGCAACTCCGAGAGCTCGTTCGGATGCGCCTCCTACGTATATTTTCGGTCCGTTTTTCACTGGGCCTGGTGAGCAAACTGCTCCTTTCAAGTTTATATAAGACCCATTGAAATGTATCGGGCCAGATTCTGACCAAAGCAGGCGACATGCTTTTATGAATTCTTCTGCCCTTGAGTACCTGTGGGAATGATCACTGTCTTCACCCAGTCTTTCGAAATCACCTTTGATTCCACCAGGCACAATATTTATATCAATTCTACCGCCACTGATTTGGTCAAGGGTGGCGGCCATTTTAGCGAACAATCCCGGTGAAATGAACCCCGGTCTTATTGCGACTAGAAATCTTGCTTTCTTTGTAACTGATGCCAGTGCTGATACGGTTGTCCATGTTTCCATTAAAGGGGCATTTTCCTCAAACAGACCGTTGACGAATCGAGTAGGTACAAGGAGAGAATGGAAACCGCCTTGTTCTGCAGATTCGACCACAGATTTAAGGTACTGAAAAGTAGGAGGACGTTCAGCTTCAAGTGTACCAATGTGGAATCCATCGCCATCAATTGGTAAAAACCAGTTGAACTTAGTAGTAGGTCGCTCCATATTGGACTTCAGCTCCTGAGAATAAGCAGGATGATATAACATTCCTATACTTAATCCAACGAAAATTTTTCTTTGATGGGCTGATTTGTATCAGTTTTAATCAAGTTCACGCATAATCTTCACGTAATTTATTGGCTGCCTCGCACATCGCTGTCAATTTTAAATAAGCCTCATCCAAATCCATGGGGTTTGCGCTGGATGGTGCAAATCCACAGTCTGGGTTCAGGGTTATTTGGTTGGGTTGTATAAATTCCATCGCTGCCATTGTCCGTTCTATAACTACAGATGAAGTCTCTACGATAGGGTCTGTGTGGTCGATGACTCCCAAACCGAGCAATTTATCTTTAGGGAATTTCCGTAAAACGTCTATGCCGCCTGCGTCAGGGGTGGCGAATTCGATAGCAAATCGATTCACATTCATCTGGTGGAGGGCCTCAATAATTAAATCGTAGGATCCGGTAGTGCCATGTTTCCTGTTGAAATGTGCATGACACAGATGCACACTCATTATGCCTTTGGGAAAGTCAACTAGAGATTCATTAATGCCTTTGATGGACTGTCGGATTTCATGGTCTACGTTAGTGATTTTCTCTCGTTCTCTGTATAAAGGATCGACCAATAGTGCTAACCATGGGTCATCAAGTTGGATAGTTGTCACTCCTATGTTAATCAATTGCCTGATTTCGTCTCTTATAATTGGTATGCAGGCATCCATGAAGTCTTCGCGGGTCGAATATATTTTTCCTGAATGGTCCGGACTCCACATTCTGCGTGCGATAGTGTATGGTGATGGGAGAGCTACTAATGTGTTGTGATTGGTGTTGTTGATTAGAAATTCTGCTTCTTTGGTTGCGATACCTCGCTGCACCTTCATTTTTGATACAACAGCTGGATAACCTATTTTTGAGATCGCAGTCCCGTCATATATTAGGTCATTTTTGAACCCGTTAACTGCGTCAGAAAACACTTTGACATAGCTTTCTCTTCTCCATTCTCCGTCCGATACAAAATCTAAACCAGCCCGTTCCTGCATTCTAAGTACTGCGGGTATGGTATCGTCCAAAATTTGGCTTGAAGTATGCTCATCTATAATTCTGGATTTGCGGTCTTCAATCAGTTCCTGGACCCATTTGGGCCTAGGTAAGCTACCCACTACAAAGGTAGGGAACATAGATGGGAGTATAGTCACATTGCACCTCAATTTGCTCACCGGATGTTCTAAATAATACGAGTTGATTTCAATAGAAGGAATTGACGGTCAATTACCAGTACAAATATAGATCGTCTTTATTCTCTGGGAGGTTATGTTCAAAGTCTGTACTTTGGACGTGATGGAAATTATCATTGGCGTGATTATAACAAAGACAGATGGGGATAATATGCCAAACATTGAAATTTTGGGGACTGGATTTATTGACCAGAGAGACTCAGCTTTTCCCCAAGCAGTTCAATTGAGTAATGGGGATATATTGTGCTCGTTCAATGTTGGAGGAGGGCATTTTGTTACTGGAGGTACAGATTGGGCAAGATCTTGTGACGGAGGCTATTCATGGGATGTAGAGGGAAGCATTTTACCGGCAACTTTAAGTCCGCCCAGTACCAATGCTTTAAAATTAAGTATTTCATCAGACCGAAATGTGCTCTACGCATATGGTTCACGATCATACCCGACTGATAAAGACCGATTTGGGCATACGGAAAATGAGGCTGTTTTCTGCAGCTCTAATGATCAAGGAAAGCACTGGTCTGAACCACAGGTGGTACCTTTCCAAAGAGAGGGTTCAATTGAAGTGTCCCACGGAATTCTTCCTCTATCATCAGGGAGAATGCTGGCCCCGGCTGCTACTTTACCAGAAGGTAGGTTGGGAGAAAAAGTTTTGGCAGCAGTCTCTGATGATGGGGGCAGAACCTGGTGTAGTCAGGTAGTCATTTTCAAAGACCCGGAATATAAACGAGGCTATTTTGAACAAAAATTAGCTGAAATTAGCCCAGGGACATTACTGGCTACTGCTTGGACAGTAACTTTTGGAGATGTTAAAGACATGCCTAATAGCTTTGTTGTTTCGACGGATGATGGCACAAGCTGGTCTGCTCCGGTTGAGACTGAATTTTTCGGCCAAACAATGACTCCTGTTCCGATAGATGGTAACAAAATGCTCATTTTGTACAACAAAAGATATGGAGCCCAAGCAGTTATGATGGCTCTAGTGACTTTTACAAAAGAGGGATGGATTACCCATCTTGATAAGCCTATGTGGGATTCGAAAACATCCCGTGATAAACCAGAAGGTGAGTATACTGGAGTGGAGGAATTGAAAAAACTTGAATTTGGCTTCCCGACTGCAATAAAACTAGATGACGGTACATTTCTAGCGACCCATTGGACTAAAGAGACAGGGGTTTTTGGGGTCCGGTGGACAAAACTGAGAATTGACTGGTGAATTCAAGTATGATTCATTATTAGCAAAGATTAATTGTTGGTTGAGAGAATAGGCTATATTGAACTATGTTAGGTAGTAATAAAGGAGAGACGTGAGCAAACCGAAAGTATTCATATCTAGACAAATCTTTCCAGAAGCAATACAAATGGTTAGGGATGTAGCTGATACCGAATTGTGGCCAGAAGAAACACCCGCCTCCCGAGATGTATTGTTATCAAAGGTTTCTGGCGTGGATGGGTTGCTGTGCCTTTTAACAGACAAGATAGACTCCGAATTAATGGAAATAGCCGGGCCTAGCCTAAAAGTTATTAGTCAAATAGCAGTAGGATATGAAAACATCGACGTGCAAGCTGCAACCAAACGCGGTATACCAGTAGGCTACACTCCAGGAGTTTTGACTCATGCAACAGCGGATTTTACTTTTACTTTGATGCTGGCTGCAGGCAGGCGACTTATAGATGGGACGAACTTTGTTAAGGCAGGTAAATGGAAGACATGGCATCCGTTACATTTCTTGGGCAAAGAAATTTACGGAAGTACCTTGGGCTTGATTGGTCTCGGCAGGATAGGCATGGAAGTTGCTAAAAGAGCATCTGGGTTTCAAATGAATATCTTGTATCATGACATAATTCGCCGCAGGGACCTCGAAGAACAATATTCCCTGACCTACGTAGACAGGGACACTATCTTGAAGCAATCTGATTTTCTTAGTGTACATGTCAATCTCACTCCGGAAACGTATCACTTAATAAGTGATGAAGAATTTTCAGCCATGAAATCTACGGCTGTGTTAGTAAATGCGGCTCGTGGTCCCGTTATTGATCCGAATGCTCTTTACCGTGCTTTGAAAAATGGAGAAATTGCCGCCGCTGGCCTAGATGTTACTGAACCAGAGCCAATTCCGGATGATGATCCTCTATTGACATTGGATAACTGTATCATTGCCCCTCATATTGCTAGCGCAAGCATTGAAGCAAGGCAGGAAATGTCTAGAATTGCAGCACAAAATTTGATCAACGGATTACAAGGGAAGAAACTTTTGGAATGTGTCAATCCAGAGGTGTACGCTGAGTAAACATGAATGTAGATATAGCTCAGTCATAATGCTTTAATTTAGATGAAAAAGAAAGAAACATCGTTTTTCTGAATTACAAAGAGTTTCTTGCTCGGCAATTTGGTTGGGTATAGATTAATATTTTAGGCCTACATATTAGGTGTGTAAACTTATTTTTCTTCAATGACAATAATTACCAGAAACGAATCTCCAATCAGTGAGAACCAGGCCCAGAATTTTACTAGATTTTGGCATGCTATATTTGGGGGACCTTTAGATATAGGCCAAGACGCTTTCACTGGCTCCGAAGACGGCATTAACTATCACGTGATTTATTCACAATCGATGCGCGGCAACATCGCTGGAACCTGTGGATTAACCACTACATCGCACGACCCAAGATTGGCGGGGTTAGGCCAGGTTGCTACTGATCCGACATTGAGACGTTCGGGTATTGCCACCAAACTTTGTCAAGTAGCGGTAGATGATTTCTTTGAGAGGGAGGGACAGGGAATATTTTTAGGTACAGCGAATCCTGAGGCAGCAAGGATTTATCATCGCTTGGGCTGGCGCAAATTAGCAAGTGCTAATGTGATGGTTAACACTTTGAATAGAATTTCCCCAGAAGCTTTTCTGGTGGGATTGCTATCCAACCTTGGAGACTATGGTGTGTATGAAGCAAACCCAGGAATGAGAGTACCGATGATCCCATTGATAGTTTTTCCTCATGATTGGCTTGTATTGGATTTAAATGTGGATTTGGTTTCAACTAGATACGCTGTGCAAAATTCTTGTTTGGGCCTCTATAGACGTTATCAGGAATTGTGTGCTGACGGCAAAGGTATGTGGTTCGGCGCCCGAGAATCTGGCGGTCTGTTGGTGGGATTGTCAAGCGCTAAATTGCTAGATGGAGGCGTTTGCATAGTTGATGCTTTCTCATTGAATTCAGACAAAGGAATTTGGATTGATTTAATGCATACAGCGACTAATTGGGGACTACAATCCGGTAATAAAATTCAATCAATCGTGTCGTATGAGGATGAAGAGAAACAGGCGTTTTTAGAAGATTTTGGATTTCATGAAAACGGTTATGGTGAACCTGTCAAAATAGCATCACGGCTTATAAAAACACGACTTTTAGAGTTTGCATAGCCTACATGGTTGGCGATAGAAATATGGTAGTGAATTTGACCGCCCTTGCGTGCGATTTGACGGCAACATGATTAAATATAGATTAGGATTTGTGACTGAATGTTTAGAAGCCATCAAATTGACCAAATCATCTGCCTTGCTAACGACATGAGTTACCCTCTGATTGTCGCTATAGATGGGTTAGCAGGTGCTGGCAAATCAACTTTAGCAAAACAACTTGTCGCTCAAATGCCAAATGCTAGCTGTGTAAATATAGATGATTTTTACAGGCCAATTCACTTTGATCAGGTAATCAAACTGGGATCCTATGAATTAATTGAAAGTTTTTTCGACTGGAGAAGGTTAAAGGATCACTTACTTATACCTGCCGGCAAAAGCTTGTGTTCGGTGTACCGTAAATACGATTGGGATTCAGATGAACTATCAGAAAAGATTGAAATACCTGCTAATGATGTCCTGATAGTTGAAGGAGTCTTTGCCCTGCTCCCGGCACTTAGGGCATTTTACCAATTCAAAATATATATAGACACTCCCAAATCCCAACGAGTTATGAGAATAGCTAGCCGAAAATATCCGGATTCAAATTGGATAGATCCCTGGATATTAGCAGAAGAATGGTACCTAAAAATATTCGAACCACAACACTGCGCTGATATCGTAATAAACGGTTCACTATAGCCAGGAAATCCTAGCTGGTTTTAGTTTAGAGTATTTAGATGGTTAAATCTCCGCCATTTATGTCCAATGATGCGCCTGTGATATAGGCTGCTTTATCGGATGCCAAGAACGCGACCAATTCTGCCACTTCGGTAGGATCTCCCATACGTGAAATAGGGAAGGAATCAGTATAAAATTTTGCTCTGTCTTCGCTGATTGTGCTACGGACCATTTCTGTATCTATAAGACCCGGACAAACTGAGTTAACTGTGATTCCAAAAGGGGCCGCCTCTCTAGATAAGTGTCGCGTGAATCCTAAAATTCCAGCTTTAGCTGCTGTGTAATGGGCGCCTCCGACAGTACTGGTGCTTTTACCGGCAGTGGAAGAGAAATTCACTATCCTACCCCATCCGGCATCTTGCATAGCAGGGAGTACTGCCCTTGAACATAGGTAGGTACCTTTTAGATTGACACCTATTACCCAGTCCCATTCTTGCTCCTCAATATCAATAACCTTTGTTGGCCTGAGTACACCGGCATTATTGACCAATATGTGAATATTTCCGTATAGGGTTAAGCACCGATCAGCCATATTGGTCACTTCATTATGAGAAGTTACGTCAGCGTTATTAGGGTAGGCTTTCCCTCCAAGTGCATTTATTTTGGAAACAGTGGAGTCGGCCTGTTCAGAATTCACGTCGTTGACAATGATTTTATTCCCTTCGCTCGCTAGCTTCATGGCTACTGAACGTCCCATCCCCTGTCCTGCCCCTGTGACGATGGCGATTTTATTGGTCATAAACACACCTTTTCATTTAATAGTAACTATATTATCCTGTGCTCTTTCCCTGATGATTCAAATGCTGATATTGCTCTGTCCAAGTGATCCTTGCTATGGGCAGCTGAAATTTGAACTCGAATTCTGGCCTCTCCCCTAGGAACCACGGGGAAGCTAAAGCTAACCACAAAAATCCCAAGGTCATTCATAGATTTTGCTATAGCTACATTTTTAAGTTCATCTCTTACCATAATAGGTACGATAGGATGAATACCAGGTATAATATCGAACCCCAGCTCAGTCATGCGAGTTCGAAAATATAAGGTGTTTTCCCACAGTTTTTGTCGCAACTCAGGTTGAGATTCTGCTATCTCCAATGCCTTTATTGCTCCCGCTACTATTGGAGGAGCTAGTGTATTGGAAAATAGATATGGCCTGGACCGTTGGCGTAAAATACTAACGATTTCTTTTTTGCCGGTTGTAAATCCCCCGGAGGCTCCTCCCAGAGCTTTGCCTAGAGTACTCGTAACTATATCTACCCTATCCATTACTCCCATCTCTTCGGCTGTGCCTTTGCCATTGGGACCTACAAAAGCCGTGGCGTGAGAATCATCAACCATTACCAGAGCATCATACTTATCTGCTAGATCACATATTTGATCAAGTAGTGCAAGGTCCCCCTGCATGCTGAAAACGCCGTCAGTTGCTATCAATCGGAACCTAGAATCCTGTGTCTCTTTTAGCCGTTCTTCGAGTTCCGACATGTCAGAATGTTGGTAGATTTTTCTTTTAGCCCTACACAGTCTCACACCATCAATTATGCTGGCGTGGTTTAATGAGTCACTTATTAAAGCATCGTCTGGCCCTAACAAAGTTTCAAATAAACCAGTGTTTGCGTCAAAGCAAGATGTATATAGAATCGTGTCTTCAGTACCCATGAAATTTGTTATTCGGTCTTCAAGTTCTTTGTGGATATCTTGGGTCCCGCATATAAAGCGCACTGATGCCATGCCGAAACCATGTGTTTTCATACGGTCTTGAATAGTGGCTAAAATTTCTGGGTGGTCTGCTAGCCCAAGGTAGTTATTGGCACAAAAATTGATGACTTCTCCATCCGGAGTATCTACTTGCGCGCCCTGGCTTGATACTATCAGTTTTTCATTTTTGAAAAGCCCGCTAGTTTCAATTGTTTCAAGTTCCTGCTGCAACCAACTTTTTATTGATGTATAGGCCATGGGGCCTTCCCTCCTAAATATAAATTTACGATTTTAATATATTCAATGAGCTATGAAACCACATATCCTCTATTGCGGGATTGTGAAAGATTGCTCAGCTAAATCTATGTGAAGCTTCTATGTATTATCGATAATGAATTAGTTTTAGGCAAATCAAACAGCTTTGTGTCTATTAGGTTTCAGTTTTGCCTATCGAGTTATGACTAATTTATCGATAGAATGTTTGGATATGTCATTTTGGTTCATATAAATCTTGTTGTATTTCCCTTTTAGCCATGTATGCAGTTGGTCACAGTAATTTTTGCTGGAAAGGTGCCCAGATTGTCCTGCGGCGTCAACTGTCCAAAGTGCAGGAGGGTATTCTCCTAGGTCTACAATAAGCCTGAAGTTTGCCCCCATACTTGCCAGATAATTAGGGTCAAATCCGGTATTACTCACGGTTATCCCAGACCCACCAACAGGGTCTCCTCCTCTATTGAATAGAGAGCCTAAATCCCCTACTCCATCTAGTAGATGAGGTAGATTCACTTTGTGCAACGTCCCCCAGGACCAGCTAGACGAGTCTTTTCCTATTCGACGTTCTAATTCGTCAATGGCTTTATCCATGGATTTTAATATTGCGGCGTTTCGATCCGATTCAGGACTGAACCATCCAGATATGTTATTTCTCAACAATTGCACGGAGAGTCCGGCCATTGCACCTGACAGGAGCTTACTGACATCTTCGGGGAATTGTTGTAGAGCTACTTGGTAGCTCCAATGGATAAAGAATATTTCGAAAATAGCAGCGCCGCCACTGTCAGGTTCCAAGTTGAAATCCCATGTTTTAAGGAGTTTGAGGACCTCTTGGATTTTCACATCATGACTTTTTTCAAGTAAATCAATAAGCACTGGAACGGATTCTGCCGCTCTTTCTGAAAAAACGTCCGATTGCATTTTCGAAAACAAATCTCTATCTATAACATCATTTTCTTCGAGCATGTGCCTGATTCGCTTCGCTCTGTAGCCGGAACTCCATTGTCCAGAGAGAGGATATGGGTAATTTTCACTGGCTGTTCGATTGTTTGCGCTACGGATCCATCCTTCCGTTGGATTAGTCATCTGGGGCATGTGGTCGTACGGTATAAGTCCGTTCCACTGGTGTTCAGGTTCCCACCCTGGGCGAAATCCACGATCCCAGTTTTTCCTAACCGGTATTCTTCCAGATGACTGATAAGCTATGTTTCCGTCTTTATCCGCGAAACTGAAACTCAAAGTGGGTACGGTCCAATCACGAATTGACTCTCTAAAATTCTCACAATCCGGTGCCCTGTTCATGTTGATCAGGCAAGTTGTTTCGTCACTCAATGTGGAACCAAGCCATTTAATAGAAACTGGTCCTTCTGAACTTGCTGATTCCGGGAGGAATTCATTTACAATTGGGCCGTTGTGTGATGAAGTTACCATGTGGGCAACAGGTTTGGATCCCTTGACTTCAATATTTTCAACTCGTTTCGTGATTTTTTTCCACTCATACCCGTAGAGTAAGTAATCAGGGTCATCAGGGTTGACAGATTCTTGATAGAGATCTCTTTGGGAACATATGTTGTTAGTGAGTCCCCAAGCCATGGATTGATTTCGTCCGAACCAGAATCCTGGAACACCTACATAACCTGTTCCAGCACAATCGAAAGACCCTCCGGATAAATGTGATTGATACCAGCAAGAAACACTGCCGAATGCAATATGTGGATCGCTTGCCAATATAGGGGCCCCCGAGCTTGAAAGCTTGCCATTTGCTACCCAATTGTTGCTCCCTATGCCTTCATCGGGTGAATTTACAACTTCACCCACTGGCTCGGTCGGTATTTGCGTTTTTGGGTAATGTGCTTCGGGAACAATAAGTTCATTACCTGCCTCTGCGGTCAAGAATGCTATATACAGATCTTGGTTTGAAAGATAACGCTTAGCGATTTCGGGAAGGTAAATTACTGGCATGCGGCCAGTCAAATACCACCTGAATTCGGTCAAAATAGCTATGGAATCTAACGGGCTCCAAGGTTCAGGTCGGTAATCTAGCAATTCGAATTCGATCGGAGGCCGGATACTGTCGTTTTCTATCACGGTGTTAATGCCTGATGAAAATGATTCGAGTAGAGTCATCGTTGATGCAGGCAATGCCTTTGATTGAGCCAGTGCTATATGATTTAGACCTATTGTTCTTACCAAACGGTCATATTCTAAAGCGTCCGTACCAAGAATTTCTGATAGTTTACCCATGCTTTTTCTGCGATAATAGTCGAGTTGCCAAAGTCTATCTTGGGCCATTGTGTAGCCATAACCCCAAAACAGGTCATGGTCATTTGATGCCAGTATGTGTGGGATTCCGTTAGCGTCTCTAAAAATATTTACATCATCGCTAACTGGACCCTTAATCTGGCCGCTTGTTTTAGGATTTCTACCACTCGTCTGGGTTTTCCACCATCGATGGAACTGAGTCTTGTCCATGTTCATGGAACGAATCACAGATTCGATAGGATCTCCATTCCCTAATCTTTTGAGAATATCGCTGTCTTTATAACTCATGATTGCACCTTACCGCCAATTAATATTGACCATAGAATGATCTATTTCTTGAACTGAACTTACTCCTGATAACGTCATCACTGTCTCAAGTTCCCGTTTCAAAATGCCGAACATTGTTTTGATACCTTCGGAGCCATTTATAGCCAAGCCCCACATTACTGGTCTCCCTACTAAAACTGATCTTGCTCCCAGTGCAAGTGCCTTAAAAACATCAGTGCCGCGTCTTATCCCAGAGTCAAAGTATATTTCAATTTGGTCTCCAACAGATTCTGATATGACGGGCAGTGCTTCGATGGAAGCAAGGCAGGTATCAATTACTCTTCCACCATGGTTTGATACTATTATTCCATCTACGTTATTTTCAACGCACATTATAGCGTCCGTGGGTGTCATGATTCCTTTCACAATGAGAGGCAGTGAGGACAGTGATTTGAACCATTTTAGTTTTTCCCAAGTGGGCATTTGTGATTTCGCTGCTTGGTAATCTGCTTTTTCTAGCAAATCCGGTCTTTCCAATAGATCGGCAAACGTTCTTTCCTCATGAGGTGCAAAATTGTTTCTTCTGTCTTTCTCTTTGGGACCGGACCCAACTCCGTCTACAGTTAAGCAAACTGCCGAAAATCCTGCAGCGGCTGCCTTTGTGATCATGAATTCAGTAATATCGTCGTGAAGGTGATAAATTTGAAGCCATAGTGGACCTTTTGCTACTGCGGCTATTTCTTCCACCGTTCTAGATGATCCCGTAGCTACTGTTGTAATAGCTCCAAATGTTCCTGCTCCTTGTGCAACAGCTATTTCAGCTTTTGGATGTGCCAGGTATTGAGCTCCTGTTGGAGCTGCCATTATAGGTAAACCAACCTGTTGCCCCAACACGGTGGTAGATAAATTAATTTGATTGACTGTTGGAAACAAACCAATATTTATTGACATCTCTTGGAATGCTAAAAAGTTTCTTTCCAATGTAATTTCATCGTCGGCGCCTCCTGATACATAGTCCCAAATATTGTGATTCATACGAGCTTGCGCCATTGATTCCATGTCTGAAAGACTAACTGTATTGGTCACAAATGATTGGCCTTTATGAACCACTTGGATGTGTATAGATAGTGAGTGGTTTTTTGATTAGTCATGAAAACTTGGTCTTGTTTGACGTCATCTTAAATACTTAATAACTGCGGCTCTTCCTTTTGTACTCTAATTGGTTTTCTTGGTTTCTCGGTCGCGAAGTTCGTTGCGTCTGATCTTACCACTAATAGTTTTGGGCAGTTCTGCAATATATTCGATTACTCGAGGATATTTATATGGTGCAGTAACCTTCTTTACGTGGTTTTGGATGTCAGTTGTTAAGCTATCTGATGGCTTGTATCCTTCTGCCAATACCACATAGGCCTTGACGATATTTCCCCTAACGGGGTGTGGTGCCCCGATGACAGCAGTTTCAGCGACTGATGGATGTTCTGCTACTGCAGATTCAACTTCAAATGGCCCGATCCTGTATGAGGCACTTATTATCACATCATCTCCCCTTCCGACAAACCATAGGTATCCATCGTCGTCCATCGAGGCTCGATCTCCGGTGAAATACCAATTTCCCCTGAAGGATTTGGCATTAGCTTCTGGATTTTCCCAATATCCAGAAAATAGGCCGACCGGGCGATCAGGATTGGTTAGTATTGCGACTTCGCCTTCCTCTCCTCTGGGTAATTCATTACCGTCATCATCAACTATTCCCAAGGTGTATCCTGGAGCCGCCACACCCATAGAGCCTGGTTTGGAATTCATCCCAGGGAAGGTTGCAGCGCACAACACTGTTTCAGTTTGACCATATCCTTCCCAGATGTGGTGACCAGTACCCTGTTTCCAAATTTCGATTAAATCGGGATTTACCGCTTCTCCTGCTCCAACACAATGCCTGAGGGTTTTTAATTGGTAATTACTGAGATTTAGTTGAGTAAGCATACGATAGGCAGTTGGAGGAGCAAAAAAGGTGGAAATTGGATAGTCTTCCAATAGTTTCATTGTGGATTCGGGATCAAAAGCGCCTCTTTGATCCCATGCCATGATAGCGGCTCCCATGTTCCATGGCGCAAAAAAGAGAGTCCATGCGGCTTGTGCCCATCCTGTGTCAGCTATGGTGTAGTGTAAATCACTAGGCCTGTTATCGAGCCAAAATTTGCCCGTTATGATGTGACCGATAGGGTATGATGAATGTGTGTTAATAACCATTTTCGGATATCCGGTTGTGCCAGAAGTGAAATATCCCATTAAAGGCTCAGTAGATAGGTTGTGTGGGTTCTTAAGAGATGAAGACGCTAGTTGGATTAAATCTTCATAGTTTGTTGTTCCAGAAATGTCCCCCCCCACTACAACTACGTGTTCAAGTTCTGGGCATTTATGCTTTACGGACAAAAGTTTTTCTGCGTTTTCGTGGTCTATGATGGCTATTTTTATTCTGGCGCTATTGATTCGATACTCAATATCATTAGGAGTAAGCAGTGTAGGCCCAGGTACTGAAACAAATCTGCCTCGAATACATCCCAGTACAATTTCCCACCACTCGACCAGGTGAGGGAGCATTATGAAGATATTATCTCCTGGGGATGCTCCTATACCCGATAATAAGTTAGCTACTTTGCTCGATCGAATACGAAGTTCATCAAAAGTAACATCCCTCGATTTACCAGTTGGCCCAACCCATTTGAGAGCTATTTTGGATTTGTTTTGTGCCCAGAGATCGAAAACTTCATAAGCCCAGTTAAATCTCTCAGGAACAGCAAGTTGGAAATTGTTATAGGTACTTTGGTAGTTACCAATTTGATATTCTTGCGACATGTTTCCTCTCTGACCGGTGGATTTTCATACTAGGAAATATCCTTGTTGATTTGGATAGATGATAATTCCTTCAAAATATTTTCCTTGTGTTCATTAAGTTTTGGGGCCGGCCGTTTTGTTGATAGGTTTGCCGAACTGAGATTAGCCGGTAGAGCAACATGCTTAATACCATTTAAATCGAAGGTAGCATTCCGTATTGCAAATTGCTGGGAACTTAATGCCTCTTCCATCGATACTACTGGAGCACAAGGCACATCTGCGCTGGTGAGTAACTCGTCCCATTCGTGCGCAGTCCGACTCATAAATGTTTGCTCAAGTAGGACACGGATTTCTGAGGCTTTCGCAATTCGTTCATGGTGCTTAAGAGTTGATATCTCCACTAGCCCAACTGATTCACAAAATCGAATCCAAAAATGATCTTCGGATACGATACCTAGGCTGATCCATCGATGATCAGAACATTGAAAAACACCGTAATGAGGTATTCCTGAAACGTTTGGGAAAGTCGAGGAGGCTTCGCTATGGACTTTAGCTATTTCGGGCATAATGAAAGATAGCACAGATTCTGCCATAGATAAGTCTATATACGTTCCTTTACGGGAAGGTTTATTAAGGGTTAGGTAGGAAGCTATTAAGGTGGATGCATATAGGCCTGAAGCGAGATCTGATATAAGCGCTACTGGCGGCCATGGCCTGCCTTCCAATTGTTCTTGTAGCCCTAAATACCCACTCAGTGCCAAAAAATTTATGTCATGAGCGGGTCGATTTTTCCATGGACCAGTTTGCCCGAAACCTGATATAGAACAGTAGATTAATGCTGGATTTTCAGATGAGAGTGATTTGTAATCTACACTGAGTCGTTTAGCCACTCCAGGCCTTGAACCTTCTAGTACCACGTCCGAATTTCTGACAAGCTCTTTAATCGTGGAGCGACCCAATTCAGTTTTGAGGTCGATTTCTATACTTTCTTTGCCACGATTTAATGTTTCGAACATATTGGGTTCATTTCGCAGCGGATCACCTCCCGGTGGTTCTATCTTAATTACTCTTGCGCCTAGATCACTTAGTATCATGGTGCAATACGGCCCAGGGGTGTTAATCGTAAGGTCAATTATTGTTATATTTGTCAGTGGTTTCATTTAGGATACAATTGATTTTGGGGTTACCGGATCACGCAAAAACGGATTGTCACAATGACTTCTTCCAAAAACCGGACCTCAAAAGTTCATGCTTTGCTTTATTCACAGTAGTATCACAGATTGTTATTTTAAAAAACAAACTTTCATGAAATAGCCATAAACGTCAAGCGAGTTCTTTTCTGACGATCATTGCCCCTTCAACCATTGCCTTCAGCTTTAAATAAGTTATCCACCGTGGCAGTTGAAAGAACCCACAGTCCGGGCTTACGTAGAGTCGGTCCGCAGGTACGTGATTTAGTAACATGCGCAAACGTGATGCCACGTCCTCGGGTGATTCCACGTAAAATGATTTAACGTCAATGACTCCAGCACCGAGCTCTGCGCCTATATTAAATTCACTACAGAGATCACTTTCAAACATCTCACGGTTGGCAAATTCCAATACGTATTGGTCTGCCCCAGTATCAAGGATTTCTGGGAACATCCATTTATATGTCCTCTTCCCTCGGGGGCGGCTGCTCAGGTTCCCGAAGCATATGTGCAATGCAATTTTTGCCTCAACACCTTTGACACATTCACTGTATAACTGGACCCAGTCTTTAAGGGTTCCAGGTATAACTGCAAACGATGGTTCGTCTATTTGAATAAAATCAGCCCCAGATTCAACCAGTCCCTTGAGCTCTTTATTGATAACAGTAGCAAATTCAGCAGCTAAATCCAGCCGGTCATTGTATCCTGCGCGAGGGCGGATATGCATGGTGAGCGTTAAGGGCCCAGGACAAGTTGCTTTTATTTGTTTTTCAGTGTGGTTTTTAGCGTATTCGAATTCCTCGATTATACCCAAGCCATCTGGAACACTGACCTTGCCGACTGTGTGATATCTCTGAGGGCTATCGTATCCATACGGACCGACTTTCCTCAGTGGAGGATCCTCAACAATGCCTGACATACGTTTATAAAAACTTTGGACAAAGTAGAATCTACGCATTTCCCCGTCACTGATGATGTCAACACCCGCCCGCTCTTGGTCCATTATCGCCATGTTAACAGCATCGTCATAAGTTTCTTTAATATCTGTAGGCCCATAATTTCCCTTTTCAATTTCTGCCATAGCGGTCCATAGCCAACTAGGTGTGGCGTGGCTTCCGACAACTGTGGTGGGTAATATAGTTGGTGTTTCTATAGTCATAATATAAATACTCCTAAGCAGCGCTTTTGCGGATACTGAATTATAAAATTCGGTAATTACGAGGTCAAGGAATAGCAATCGGAAACTTTTCTTGCAATACATATCGCTAGTTTGGTAAGTGTTTTGACACAACTTGATATGAAAGGATTAGATTTATAATCGAGGTGTAATTATTTAATTGACCGCTGCTTGGGACCACTGCTAAACTCAGGTGGGCATGGTCTTTGGCTATAATTTATGGAGACAGTCAATAGCTTAATGAAAGGAAATCTAGGATGGCGACATTTTCTGAGCCTGCGGTGTATTTGGTTAGCCGGCCAGCGGTTGATTGGAGTCAAGTAGCTGAATTTCTTGACCATGAAGGAGTACCGCCAATACCGGAGAGCATACGGTCTGGTAGCGATGAATCTTCTGCTGTTGTAGAGATTGCAGCACGCTTATGCTATATGAGCTTTGGGAGAGGTAGGAAAGATATCAAAGATTTTATAAATAATTTGTTGATTTCGAAAGATGGTAGTGTTTTAGAGCATGTGAACTATGGTTTTGTAATTACGGGAGTTTCGAGGAGTCTTACTCACGAATTGGTCAGGCATCGTGCAGGATTCGCCTACAGCCAAAGATCACAGAGATATATTGACGAATCAAATGGCACATTTGTACCCCCGCTAGCAGTAGCAAGGTCTGGTGGAACTGGCAGCGACGCTGTAGGGATTTTTGAAAAAGCTGTGGAATTCGCCTCTCAAAGTTATGACACATTAGTTAAGGCTCTTGAAGAGGAATTGCCTGAGAAGATGTTTGAATCCGTAAGGGATAGGCGTAAAGCAATCCGTCAAGCAGCAAGATCAGTTCTTCCGAATGCTGCGGAGACGAAAATTTTTGTGACTGGTAATGTTAGAGCCTGGCGTCATTTTATTGAAATGCGTGGTGCGGAGACGGCCGATTGGGAAATAAGAGCATTGGCATTAAAAATTTTGGGAATTTTAGAGACAGAAGCTCCATTATTGTTCGGAGACTTTAAGATTGATGAATTGCCTGATGGCACGAAGACTGCGAAGCCAGCCCATTCCAAAGTTTAATACAGGTTGTCTAATATCAACAAATTGTTGATATTCCAGAAGAGCCTTTGAGAGTGGACCGCTTTATTGTGAAATTAGCTCGCACTTATTTGTTTGATCCCTTGTAAGCATATTTACACAGTTGGGATGCCAGTCCGTGCAGTTGCCTGGTATTTAGTTTGATCGTTAAATCTTCAACTCGGCATCTTTGTTTTTCCAACCGTGTTGTATTGGGCTTCTTATCATGAGGAGAGTGTGTTTTGAGAGATTGCTGATCGGCCCGAATTGCCGTGTCTATCAAGTCAGCAGTAAAATGTAAACTAGGGCTTGTTCCTTTTGAACCGCCATCTATTTGAATCCCAAACTGGATGTATTTACCATTCAGGGTATTTTGTGAATACTGATCGAAATTTACGGTCGTCTTGGTGGAATCATTTTGCGGGACTGTTTTGCTGGAAGAAGTTGCTTCCATCACAGATCCAACACCGTTATCTAGAATGTTAGAAGTCGTGTTTTTCATGGTTCTAAGACGTTCGCCCTGATTCAAGTTTTGACGATGTCGTGTTTAAGTCAACGCACGATTTTATGCCTGCTCCAGCTTTTTCGGAATAGGTAGAGAAGGAGTATATAGCATCTATCAAAGCGTAAAGTTTGCTTTTATGAAGGTCTCTACTTTGCTTGTTACCCATTTTACAGCCACGTCCCCTTAAGTACACCAATGCAACCGATTCGAGCAACTGAGAGGCTATCTTTTGAGATGGATAATCTATCCCAGATATCAATAGCGACCATTGGGAAGACAGGCTTTGCAGCTCGGTCCGAGTTATTTGAATACCTTCTAAGTCGATGCTGTTTGTCATTTAATGAACATCCTTCATCTGTTTGATTTAACTAATGGCAGAATTGGTTCTTAAAGTTGCATTAACGGCGATAGCCTCACTGGCTATGAGGTCGATAAATTTTACTTCCAACCGAGTTCACCCTTTTTGGTATGACATAGGGCTACTCTGTGCCCCGTTTCACATTCATACCGTTGTTCACGAAGTTCCCTAAGCTTTCCAGATAGAGAGGTTTGTTCCATATTGCTGTTACAAAAAGGGCAAAGGACTCCATACACCGCCCGGTTTCTGAGTCTTACAACCTTGATGTGAGTAAGTGTTTCAGACAGTGACTGGGAGTCTCCTACGTATCTCAAGATGAATTTTGTTGCAGAGCTCAAAATACTATCGGTTGGCGTTACTTCTTGTTCGTAACTGTAGTCTACCCAACCACATTGGATGCACTCAGGTTCATAATAACCAACGAATAACCTTGCACTACATCTAGGGCAAGTTGACCGACGAACTGCCGGCGTGGTTAAAGATTCCGCCTCGTGTGTTTGTTTAGGTATTTGAGCGCTGCGGATCTCGACTTCATTCTGAGCTACTGTAACCATTGTCAACACTCCTTGATAAAACGTTGCATCCCAATCAGCTCGAACCCGACCAAAACACAGATGCATTAAATAATTTCGAACATTGTTTAAGAAAAGTATAAAAATGTCAATAGCTGGAACAGGCAAAATCTACAGAAAACGAATTGTCGAGAGCGATCGAGGAGTAGTTTAGTTCGCAGGAAGTAGGTTATTTCAAGTAGTTAAGATGGTTTTCCGACAGGTAGCTTTGTATTCCGTAGTGGAATCTAGACAGGGTCTTAGATTTCTTTGTGGCTTCCAGTAAAACTGTTGTTGTCAATCTAGCTGCGAGGTCGTACGTTGTTAAGTTAGCATGCGAACTAGATGTAGCATAGCCTCGCCCGGTTAAATAGGATTTAACCAATGATGTAAGGACTAACAAAGCGGTCCCTGAAGGAATGTAGTCAATATGTTTAACGCATTGTTCCCATTGTGATGACAGTTGCTTGATGTCTACCTGGGTGATTGATAGGTTGTCAATTGTTATTTGCACTGGAGCCGCACCTATGAATAGTTTTGTTCCAGCAGTCTACTTGCAAGATGGACTGGATGGAAGGGGAAATAGTTCAACATATTTTATACTTTTACAAAAATAGTTCAATATATTTTATTGTATTGAGATAATCGGCATACAGATTTTCGAATGTTTACTCCATGTAGCTTCATGCGGTGTTTCGAGTAAGAGCGATTTTGTATGTTTATTATTAGCTTCGGATCTTGTGGTGCTCATAGCATGATTTTAGTATTGACATGCCGTTACATCGAACCTATACTCCAGAAATTGAGATGGTGCCTACATAGTTTCTGTTTCTACCTAAGTATTGGGAGGTAAGACACCCCTGTATTTACCAGAGTGAAACGGATCTGTTGCTAGAGATCGATCACCTTTATTTTTAGTACCGTCAATGAGAGGCCAGATGACAGCGTACGTCTTTGTAACCGGAGGAGTTATTAGCTCAGTCGGGAAGGGTATAACGGTTGCTTCAATAGGTCGTATTTTAGAGAGCAGAGGCATATCTGTATCAGTTTTGAAATTGGATCCGTATTTGAACGTAGATCCTGGAACAATGTCCCCCTACCAACATGGAGAAGTGTTCGTAACCGGTGATGGAAGCGAAACAGATTTAGACCTCGGTCACTATGAGCGATTTATTGATATTGATCTAACGAGTTCATCTAATGTGACAGCCGGGCAGATATATAGTGAGGTCATAGGCAGAGAGAGAAGGGGAGAATTTTTGGGAGGCACTATACAGTCTGTTCCCCATGTTACAGATGCCATCAAAAATCGTATTTTGACACTGGCCAATGAGAGCCGGGCACAAGTGATAGTTGTGGAGGTAGGAGGAACTGTAGGGGATATTGAAGGCCAGCCATTTTTAGAAGCTATTAGGCAAATGAGGAACGCTGTAGGACGTGATAATGTATTTTATGTCCATCTAACTTACTTACCTTATATAAAGGCGACTGGTGAGTTGAAAACTAAGCCTACTCAACACAGCGTGAGAGAGCTTAGAAGTATAGGTATTCATCCAGATGCGATTTTGTGCCGTAGCGATTATGAAGTCTCTGAGGAAATAAGACGCAAGATCACGATACATTGTGATGTGAGTTCTGACGGAGTTATTACGCTTCCGACGGCTGATACAGTGTACGAGGTGCCTTTAATTCTTGAACAGCAGGGCCTAAGCGACATCATTGTTAAGTCATTAGATTTGCCAGCGGAGTCACTGGACCTCAAAGATTGGTCTAATATGGTGGAAGTAGTAAAAAGTCCTAAGGATAAGGTTAAAATTGGCGTAGTTGGAAAGTATGTGGATCTGCAAGATTCATATATTTCAGTAAAAGAAGCCTTAGTTCACGCAGGCCTGTTTTATGAAAGAGACATTGAATTCGAATGGATACCAGCGGAGGATGTCGAAGAGACTGGCCCGGAAAGATACCTGAGTTCAGTGGAAGGGATAGTCGTGCCCGGAGGTTTTGGTCCTCGTGGTGTAGAAGGTATGGTAGCTTCGGTACGCTACGCAAGGGAGCAATCAATCCCGTACCTAGGCCTGTGTCTTGGATTGCAGGTGATGGTGATAGAAATTGCTCGAACCTTGCTAGGGAAAAACATGGCTAACTCCACTGAGTTTGACCCGTCAACTCCAGATCCCGTAATAGATCTTATGGAAGACCAGCGTTCTATTGAGACGATGGGCGGGACAATGCGGCTGGGGATATATCCTTGTACGTTAGTTGAAGACAGCCTGGCACGTAAAATCTATGCTGAAGACCGAGTTGATGAAAGGCATAGGCATAGATTTGAGTTTAATAACAAATATAGGGATTCAATGCAATCTGTTGGCCTGTGCGCCTCTGGTGTTTCCCCTGATAATCAATTGGTGGAAATAATGGAATTACGTGACCATCCTTTCATGGTGGGTGTACAGTTTCACCCAGAATTTTTGTCTAGGCCCGATCGTCCTCATCCTCTTTTCAGGGAATTTATATCGATGGCTACTCGTATTGTTAGAGAGGGAGGCCAGCATATGATGCCTCTTGAGGTAGCTTAACTTCTGCCTCAAAAGGATTAATAAAGGTATGGACTTCGCGGTGTTTGGTCAGATACTATTGTCAAGTTAACACTTATTGTGCAGGTTCTAATCGACGAAGTGGTCCTTGGATGGGCTCAACCTGCAGGATAGACTCCCAAAAATGCAACTGGCTCTTAATCTTCATGGTATTCTCTACAAAGTGCATGCTGAGTTATCAAGCAAGATTCCTAACGTGACGGAGTATGCTGTTGGAGGGAATAGCGTTTTTCGATTAGAGCTATGGGAATATTGAATCAGGAGCGAATGTAATTGAATTTTGTCGGAGATGTTTATGAACTTAGCTGAGATACAATCAAAAAATAATGAAGAACTTCTCGAAATAGCTGTAGAGAATGGATTGATAGAGAATGGTTCTACCCCAAGAAGGCAGGAATTATTAAAGAAGGTATTCCAATCCCTTGAGGATCGTGATGGCAACCTGAACGCGAACGGTATCTTGGCGATAGTAAATGATGGTTATGGATTCTTAAGACAGGAAGGCAACTCGTCTGGTGGCGGAGATGTATATGTTTCTCAATCTCAGATAAGAAGGTTCGGCCTGAGGTCAGGAGATGAGGTCACTGGGCGTGTTAGGGCTCCCAAAGAAGGGGAGAGATATTTTGGTCTGGTCCGCGTCGAGACAGTAAACGGAATCGAACCTGACAAGTCTCGGAAGCGTCCTAAATTCGAGAGTTTAACCCCAGTATTTCCAACTGAGCAGATAATTTTGGAGACGACCAAAAATAATTTATCTGCAAGGCTGATTGATCTTTTGTCACCAGTAGGTAGAGGGCAGCGCGGACTTATAGTGTCGCCTCCCAAGGCAGGAAAGACCACGCTTCTGAAAGATATTGCTAACGGTATCGCGGCCAATGCACCTGATATATTGATCATGGTGGCATTAATTGGTGAGCGACCCGAGGAAGTAACGGATATGAAGCGATCTGTAGGGGGAGAAGTCTATAGTTCCACATTCGATGAGCCCGTAGAAGATCATTGCAGGGTCGCTGAACTAGTACTTGAACGTGCTAAAAGGATGGTAGAGGCCGGCAAGCATGTAGTGGTGCTCTTAGATAGTATTACTCGCTTGACCAGAGCCTACAATTTAGCAGTTCCAACCAGTGGTAGGACCCTTTCAGGCGGCATGGATCCAGTAGCCCTATATCCGCCTAAGAAATTTTTTGGGGCAGCTCGCAACACGGAAGAAGGTGGTAGCTTGACCATCCTAGCTGCATGCCTAGTAGATACAGGTAGCAGGATGGACGAACTCATATATGAGGAATTCAAAGGGACTGGTAATATGGAAGTCCATCTTGATCGTAAGCTTTCCGAGAGGAGATTCTTCCCTGCAATAGATATTGATAGAAGCGGGACTAGGCGTGAAGAACTATTGCTTGAAGAATCTATTTTGAAGAAAGTTTGGTTGTTGCGTCGCATGGTTGGCATGGTATCATCAGACTCAATGAAGTCTTCGGAAGCAACTGAAAAAGTACTCGAGAGGCTTGCTAAGACAAAAAACAATGAAGAATTTTTATCAACACTGGGTAAAGAGATTTGATTTGCACTACTTCATGCCTTATAGGTTTCGCATGATTAAATGTGCCAAAGGATGACCGCTGGTAGTTGGAAGTACCAAGATATTGAAGAAAACACCTTACAACTTATTGACAAGGCAGTGGCGTTTCGATATAGTTGCGCATATCCAAATCAGGGTTTCCAGGGTTATCTGAAATTTGTTTCAATATAGTCCTGTGAGCCATTGACAACAGTTGGTTTGTAATAGAAAATGAGTCTGATTAGATTCGAAGATGTGTTCGAGGTCGCGTTTGCGGTCCTCCTTCGAGGAATTAAATATTAAGATATATGAGTTGCGAAGATTTACAAATGTGTTCCAAAAAGAAAAATTGTTTTAGGGGGTTAGGCTTGTGAAGCATTCACTGAGGAAACTGTCCGTTCTAGTAGTTTTGGGTGCGATGGTTGCACTGCTAGGATCACAGTCGGCATTTTTTGGGGGCAGCGCTGCTGATGCAGCCGCGGTTTCTTTGGCCGAAGATAATATCGAGTGGTCCGATACTAGTGGCAACGCGATAACATCCATCAAACCAGGTGTTACTGGTCACTTCTTTATAAAGGACGGTGCGTTGGAAACCACCAAGAGTGGCACCGCCGCTTTTAGTGGCATGGCCAACAATTCGACCTTCTTCAACATAGCTAGTGGCGCGGCCGGCACGAATTCGTCCACCGCTACTACTACTAGCGTGACTAGGGTGCTGACGGCATCTGGGTACGATAGTACAACGCCAGCAAACACGCCGTTGACGGCTTATCCAACAGCCGCTACCGGCGCTAATGCGACAGGCGTTTTCGTTAGTTCAGCTAATTTAACAGCGGGGTCCTTCTCCACAATTAGTGGGGTTACCGCATCTACGACAGCAACATTCAGCTACCATATAGCTGACTCTTGGTCTGGCTCAGATAGCACTCTTAGGAAAGCTAAGATAACGAGTACTTCTGACCCGGCTGGCGAATGGATAACGATAGGTGAGGTGACCTCCCTGTCTGCAACTACCTCTAACGCCACGAGCCAGGTTTTCTATGGCAACGTAGCTCTGTCGGACAACGCTGCTCACCAAGGAACGAATAGTGATGGCGTATGGGTGCAGGATGGAGATACCGTAACGGCTTCTTACTATGCAGACGGTACCACCCTGACTGACTCCACAACCCTGACAGTGGACGGCGTAAAGCCGACCATATCCGGAGTTACTCCGGCTGACGGGACGATTACTAATGTAGCTAATCCGACAGTTCAGTTTGATGTAACTGACACTGGATCTGGTATATCGACTTCAAGCTTCAACACTGACATTACATTGGCCATAAACGGCACCAGTGTTACGTCTGGTTTGATTTCGTTCCAATCCATATCTGACGGTTTCAGGGCTATATTCGCACAGGGAACTGCATGGACGGCGGCAACAAATGCTAGTGGCTTCGCTGTAACAGATAGTACAGAGTTCTATCTGACTATAACGGCTACTGACCAGGCAGGAAACACTCAGACAGTTACAACAACTGCCGCGAATGTTACTATCGACAAAACTGCACCTACGATCACTAGTTCCGCTACAGGTGCGGCAAATACATTGATCACTGTTACTTTCAGTGAGGACATCGATAGTGCTTCAGTAGCAGCAGGCGACTTCAGCCTTTCTGCTGGATCCGTGACTGCGGCTGAGGTAAACACTGCAACTGACAAAGGTAACGAGGTGTTGTTGACCACCAGCGCATTAGCTGCTGATGCCAAGCCTACAGTTACTGTAAGTACTGTTAGTGATAAGGCCGGTAACGTAATAACGGCAGCTTCGACCTCCGTACCAACAGATGGAGTCAAGGCAACGCTGAGCGCGCTCACCATAGACAAGGCGCTGGCGATAAAGGCCGATGCGGTAAAAACCAGTGTCACTACAGATGAGAAACTTGCAACTAACGGTATGGTCATGTCAGTAGTGGGACCAAATGGGGCTACTACTAATGGCACACTGACCATAACCTCACCTACGCCTAACAACAGCGAAGGTACATTCACCGTTGCTACCGGCGACACGACCGGGGCATATGGTGTATCTATCCGGGCTACGGATCTTGGCAGTAATGCCACCACCAACCTAACGGCTGTTGCTGATGAGGTTGCTGGGTTCGTTGCTTCCACCAACACCGTTACATTGGCCAACGGACCAATAGGTGACGTGGACTTCGACGGTGACGTCGACTCTTCGGACATAACGGTTAAGGTTGGCACGACGGCTGCTAACGCGACAACTACAGGTGTAACGCTCGGAGCTATAGATGCTTCGGCCCGCACGATAGTTGTTAGCAGCGGTTTGACTTCAAGTAGTGTGGCGCTTGTGAGCTACTCTCATACGTCTGATTCATTCGAAGTTGATGTGAGTGCACCTACGGTAACATTCGATCCCGCAGACGGGACAACTGTGAAGAACCAGTCCCCTTACATTCGCTTGGTATTCGACGAGGATGAGTACCCTGGTGACAGCTATAAGACCGTAACCTTGACCAAGGCTTCACTGCTTTATCCTGATGGAACAACTGCCGATGTTTTGGCCAACTTCACCACCGGTGACAACATAGAATATATCTGGGGTGCTACTGATTTGGCTCTGGGAGCTTATGAGCTAACTGTTAGTGCAACTGACACAGCAACGAATGCATTGACAGATTCAGTAGGCAAATTCACTATAGCTAAGAGAAGCGTGACCCTGGCACTGAGGCCTGGATGGAACTTGGTTTCATTACCAGATGATCCTGCGTCAACGGCTAATGGAGTTAACGACGTATTCAGCAGCGAGAAGATCGATGTGGTTCTGACCTACGATCCAACTAGCGCAGCCGGGTGGCTGTCTGCTACCAGAGCAGCTGGTGCGGCGACTCTTGAGAGCACGACGTTGACAAGTGTTGATGGATCCAGGGCATATTGGGTCCATTCGACAGACGTAGTTTCACTGAGCGTAGATCTGCCAGGATTGGCCCCAGGCTCGGCGACACTGCCTCCGGCTTATGACTTGTCTGCTGGATGGAATTTGGTCCCGTATGCAACCGCTGATCTAAGCGTTACTTCGAGGGACGCCGATGACTACTTCACCGGACTTAAGTGGTCAAGAGCTTACAGCTTCAACAATACTACCAATAGTTTTGTCGGAGCCTTGCCCCTCGATTCCAGTACAGTGGACGTTGGTTCAGGTTACTGGGTATATCTGAGAGAAGCTGGTACATTAGTACCATAAAGGCACCTCTCGGGAAATAGTTGAGTACATTGAGAGCCCCCCTTACCTAATCGGGAAGGGGGGCTCGATGTTTAGAACGACTTTGTATATATGGGAGTCCTTGTGAAAAACCGACCGGTCCGCTTCATGGTTATAATGCTCGCATCGCTGATAGGCTTCGGAGGATTAATGCTCACAAGAGTCGATGCGCAGGTTCCCCCGATTCCGTCCTTCCTGGGGGGGCAAGTCATTGTTAAAGGCATGTCAACCGTTACTGGATACAGTGTTGCTGCCAGGCTTGGTTCATACGAGTCTGATAGTGTGTTGGTAAAGAATGGATTTTTCAACATTGTTGTTGCTCCAAAAGACACAATGGATATTGGTAAACCAATTAGTTTTTGGTTAGATGGCATTGTAGAATCTTCTGGGATATTGATATACGCGGAAAAGGCCAGAGTTCAGGATTCACTAATCAAGTTAAAATACGGCCCGATAACGGATCTGAACAGCGACGGGTTGGTCGACGCTTCGGATGTGATTGTTAAAGTGAACGGTTCGATTGTTGCTGTGCAGGACGTAAACAGTCGTGCTCAAACAGTGACATTGAAGAATCCTCCAGGAATGGGCAGTGCAGTGTTCGTAGAATACTCAGCGAGGCATATGACGTTTAACACTGGAATAGTTAACATGAATGTTGGTTTAGTCTTCCCGTCTCTGCCAAAACCAACACCAACACCGACGGAGGTTCCGCCAACTTCAACTGCGACGCCAATGCCTGTGCCTCCTACCGCCGTACCTAGCCCAACGCTGACACCAACCGCAACTCCAACAAGTATACCGCCGACAAATACGCCTGTGGCTGGAATTATGGTCTTTTCAGGTATCATAGCTGCCCCGGGTATTATTAATATTCCTGAAAATTCTAATTTGATTGCAAAAATCGGTGATTACGTCTCTAATCCTGCTGTGATAAAGAATAATCAATATATGAACCTTGTCGTAGCACCAGGTATATCAGAAATGGTTGGCAGGCCAATCGAATTTGTTTTGGATGGAGTGAAAGCAAGGAGAACAGAGGTATATCAGTCCTCAGGAGTTATAGAGGGATTCGACCTGGTGTTTATAGGACTACCAGTTCCTACGCCATCTCCAGTTCCACCTACCAAAACTCCAGTGCTACCGCCAACTCCTAGTCCAACTCCAGTTGTAAACACTTCAACTCCTACAGTTACAATGGTGCCACCAACTCTGGTTCCACCACCGACACCTTCCTTCACCCCTACTGTTGTCCCAACAACTACGCATACTCCGACATCCACATCCATTCCATCCACTGCTACCTCAGTACCGGTTATCCCAACAATAGAACCGACCATTGAGGCTAGCGAAATGGGTACCGATACAGATGGATCAGAGAGTAATAATGTGACATGGATTGCAATCTTAATAGCAGGATTGGTTAGTGTACTAGCGATAGCTGTGATGGTACGGTCTCGACGTAAATCTAATTAGGCTGTATTGATTTCTTGATGAGATTGGGGTATTAGATCGTTGAAATAGTTGAGGATTTCGGTATTAACGTTTTGGACGAGAAATCCGGGAAACAACAGTGAAACGTATATTTTAACTGCTAATCATACTAAATGGATCTTTGTATTACAGAGATTCTAGTTTCTTTTGGTAAGTTGGTTGCTGTGACATTCAATCTGAGTTGAGGGACCACTTCCCCTGCCCCCATATGCCTCATAAAATCATCTAGTGGAGCTAGTTCAATATTTGATCCTTCGACTTTGTAGTGAACAGGGATGATTATGCGGGGCGAGATCCTGTTGGCCAATTCTGCTATTTTAGAGATGTCTAACGTACATACTCCTCCGGCTGGAACTATCAATACGTCAGTTTGATCAAGTTCTTGTGCCTGAGAAGGACTCAAGCTTTGTGAAATATCCCCGAGATGAGTAATGGTTAACCCTTCGGCTCTAATTGAGTAGATCGTATTGATATGATCTGATTCATCGTTTACGTTTAGTGGTGTTCCGATACCAGTTATGTAATAACCAGCTATTTCGTATTCACCAGGACCATCAATAACATGGTCATATTGGCTTTTGCTATCAATAAACGAATGATTGGGATGAGAATTGCTAATGGTTACCACGTCGGACTTAAGTTCAGGCATGCGAATTCCGATGGAGTCAGGAAAGGGATCTGTGATAAGTGTGGATTCAGTTGTTTTAATCATTACACATGAGTGTCCAAGCCAGACTATCTCCATATCAACTCCCTGAATTAAAATATATTACTCTGCGAGTATACAGCTATGGTAAGGTTCGTTTCAACGAGTGTGGCTGCTCAAATTGATCGAATAACCCATATCAAATAAAGCTGATTAGTGAATATTATCAACCCGTGGAATAGAGTTCATTGGTGTGCTAGACTAGGGTTCTCAAGGAGAGTTATCTGTTGCCTGGCTATCCATGGAGACAATAGTTTTGAACCTTCAGTTCAGAGAACCTTGAAATGTTGCTTAATACCAGACAAAAAATTCTGTTGAAGCTCATAGTGGATGACTATGTTGCCACTGCGTCACCAGTTGCTTCAGAAAAAGTCTGTCGGAAGTATAACCAAGTTATTAGCCCCGCCACTGTTCGAAAAGAGATGGCAGAACTCGAAGAATTGGGTTATCTTGAAAGACCATACGCATCTTCAGGATGTGTACCGATGGACCTAGCGTACAGATTCTATGTTTCATCATTGCCAATTGATAAAGATGAAGAACTTTTCCAAATACAGCGAGTTGATATTGAAGAACGCCTTTTACAGGTTGAGGCGGACATAGTTGAGTGGATAAATTTGTCATCAGCGATCCTGGCTGACCTTGCCAACAATATGGCTTTGGTTACTTTCCCTAAAGCAATTGATACTCAGGTTAAACATATTGAGCTTGTAAGAATGCAAGCCCCCGTTGTTATGCTGATCGTAGTACTCAAGCCTGCGATGATTCGAAGATATTTCATAAATTTGAATGGAGAACTCGACGATTCCAGACTGAATATGTCTGCAAATAGAGTGAGGAATCTGGTAATTGATTCAACGCTTGATCAAATAAATTCAAAATCGATGGGGTTAACTCATTTTGAACAAGAGTTGTTAGATTCCATTGTCATCATATTGGAAGAAGAAGAACGATCGAATTATCGTGGACATTACGTTGACGGATTGCGCAATCTTATTAATCAACCGGAATTTTTAGAAAATGAATCATTGAGAATGATTGTAGAAGGCATAGAAGATGGTACTTTAATTGATGCGATTCTGGATGAGATATCGATGGACGGGATCGTTAGGGTGGTCATTGGGGGTGAAAATAGAGGTGATCTGTTGAGGCCGTTAAGCTTAGTGGTATCACAGTATGGAATCCCTGGGCGGACAGTTGGAGCGCTTGGTGCTGTTGGACCTACGCGGATGCAGTATTCTCGAACCATAGCAGGTGTTCAGTTAATGTCAACTTTGATGACTGATATGCTTGAACTATATAGTTAACAACACCTAGGTTGCTGACTGTTTTGGCCCATTCTTATATTTAATAGGTTAGTAATTAATGTTTGATATTCTTACAGATAAATTGACTACGATTTTTGACCAGATCGCCAGTAAAGGACGACTCAGGGAAAAAGATGTTGAAGATGTTCTCAGAGACATCCGGATGGCTTTTTTGGAAGCGGATGTTAATTTTAAAGTTGCAAAAGATGTAGTAGCGACTATCAAAGAACGAGCATTATCTGATGAGGTGTTATCAAGCCTAACTCCTGGTCAGCAGGTTGTAAAGATAACCAACGAAGAGCTTGTTTCTATTCTGGATCACGGTGATAGATCTGTTAGATTTGGTTCCAATAAACCTAGTACTCTACTGATCGTGGGATTGAATGGGGCCGGTAAAACGACTACTTCAGCTAAATTGGCTCGTTATTTTAGTCAAGAAGGCCAAAAACCTTTACTTGTACCAGCCGATGTATACAGACCTGCAGCAGCTAAACAGTTGGCAACTCTTGCAGATCAAATTGGAGTCCCAATATACCAAGGAGAAAATCAGCCAGAAAACCCTGTGGAAATAGTTGGTAGGAGTTTGGAAAAAGCTTTGGAACTTGATGCTGCATGGGTTGTTGTAGATACTGCAGGACGGTTACATATAGATGATAGTCTAATGACTGAGTTAGTAGACATGAAACGATCTTGCTCGCCAGTTGAAACATTATTAGTGGTTGATGCAATGACGGGCCAAGATGCTGTTCAGGCGGCGGAAGAATTTAATGCTAGGATAGGTCTCACAGGGTTAATTTTGACCAAGATGGACGGCGATTCCCGAGGAGGAGCCGCTTTGTCTATAACTGAAGTTACGGGGATACCAATAAAATTTATTGGTATGGGTGAGAAACTTGATGCTTTAGAGGTGTTTCATCCAGAGAGATTAGCATCTCGGATACTAGGTATGGGAGACGTTCTAACTCTTATCGAAAAAGCATCTGCTACATTTGATCAGGATAAAGCAGCTGAGTTAGAGCAAAAGATCAAGAAATCAACTTTTGATTTGGAAGATTTTCTTTCTCAACTTCAGCAATTGAAGAATATGGGACCTATAAGCCAGGTACTGGAAATGATTCCTGGGATGTCTAAAATGCGAAATCAGATGAGTTCAGAAGATTTAGACGGCACTCATTTGAATAAAACTGAAGCGATAATAAAATCTATGACTATGCAGGAACGTCGGAATCCTCAAGTTATAGATGGGAGTAGAAGGAAGCGAATATCTAAAGGAAGTGGAACTTCACCAAAAGATGTCAATCAACTGTTGAATCAATTCAAGGAAGCTCAGAAGATGATGCGTAAAATAACTGGAGGCAAGGGGGGATTCCCGGGGGGACGTTCCAAAAGAGGAATTCTTGGACTATAAAAATCAATTTGCTTTGAGCATTATGGTATCTCACTAATTTTTGCGGGATATAGCTTTGAGTACAGCCTCCCTCAAGTGGTTAGTCGTTAGCCCTTGCATAGTTAGCAGTTCTTCTGCTGTGCCAGATTCCGCATATCCAGGTAAAGCGACTGATTCTATTGGTACTGGTGAGTGTGATCCAACAACTTGAGCAACCACGCTTCCAAGTCCACCTCTTATGTAGTGTTCTTCGGCAGTGATTATTGCACCTGTTTGAAGTGCTGAGTCAACAATAGCAATTTCATCTATTGGTTTAATGGTGGACATATTTAGCACTCTGCAATTGATACCATCCTCGGATGCCAATGACGCAGCAGCTTTAATTGCAATGTCAACCATTATTCCGCACGCTATTATGGTTGCATCAGATCCGTTCAGCAATTTTTCTGCTTTACCGATTTCAAAATTGCAATTGCCTTCATGTACTACAGGGGTAGCAGGCCGCGATAGTCGGATATACGCTGGTCCCTCCGTAAGGATTGCTTCTCTGATGGCGGGAACGGTCTCGATTCCATCTGACGGAACAATTACTTTAAAATTTGGGAGAGCTGTCATGAGGGCGATATCTTCTATAGAGTGAGCTGAGATACCATCTTCCCCTGTGATTATCCCTGCGTGAGTTGCCACTATTTTCACATTGAGAGATGATTGGGCAAGCCCTAGTCTAATTTGATCGTATGGTCTACTTGTAGCGAAAACAGAAAAAGTACTAATTATTGGTATTTTCCCAGAAGCAGCCATCCCAGCTGCTACACTAACCATGTTTTGTTCTGCTGGACCGAAATCAAAAAATCTATCTGGGAACTCAGCCCCAAATTTATTTGAGTGAGTTGATTTGTTCAAATCGCCACCAATGACTACCAAATTTGGGAATTCATGGCCTAATTCCACTAAAGTTTGTCCTGCAATTACTCTTGTTTCAAGATTTTCGCCCATAACTCCCTCAAATATTCAGTTATGTTATTATCCAATTTCAAGCAAGGCCTGATTTAATTGGTCAGCATCAGGAGCCTTGCCGTGAAAATCAGCATTATTTTCCATGAAACTAATGCCTTTACCTTTGACCGTGTGTGCAATGATAGCTGTTGGTCCACTTTTCCGGTCACGAGATTGCTCAAGGACTTTCGTTAGTGATGCTAGTTCATGCCCTTCTACTTCTTCAGTATGCCATCCAAAGGCCTGCCATTTATCTGGAAAAGGTTCCAGTTTCATAACTTCGTCAGTCCATCTATCGTTTTGTATACGATTACGGTCGATGATAGCAATCAGGTTGTCAAGTTGATAATTTGCTGCCGACATAGCCGCTTCCCATACTTGGCCCTCGTCACATTCACCGTCCCCTAAGAGAACGTAGGTTTGTGAATTTCGTTTATCCAATTTGGCAGCCAAAGCAGTCCCTACTCCGAATGAAAGGCCCTGACCTAAGGAACCTCCTGACATTTCTACACCTGGAGTTTTTACGTGAGCGTGGCCTTGTAGTCGACTTTTAAATTTTCGGAAGGTTGATAGCTCTTCGACCGGGAAGTACCCTGATTCTGATAGAGCAGCGTACAAAACTGGGCACGCGTGGGCTTTGCTTAGTATAAACCTGTCCCTATCGGGCCAATTTGGGTTGAGGGGTTGGTGTCTGAGAACTTTGAAATAAAGAGCAGTCAGTATTTCAACGGAGGACAATGAGCCCCCAGGATGGCCACTGTTGGCTTCAGCGGTCATAGTAACTATGTACTTGCGTAAATTCTTTGTTACAGTAAGCAGGTCACCATCATAGTTGAAAGGTGTGTTCTGTGTATCTTGAATGACACTTTCCATTTCTGCTTGTTTAGCATTCAAATAAACAAGTCATACTAAACCTAGCTATTATTTTGACCAGAGCATTATATCAACCGATTGATATCACTGCTAGGTGCGTTGAATGTGTTGATCAATATAGAGACTGGAAGATGAAAGTGAAAAGATTGGTTTAGTATACTATTGTTGTGATATTTGAAGAGAATTAAATCTTGGGGTTCCCTTCAGGGTCGATATCTTTTACAGCCTTAACACCATCTACGGTGACATGGATCCCACATTCCTTTGGCACACCTTGTTCCCACCACCATCGACCTGCGCGAGGATCTTCATTTGCAGATGTTGGTCTAGTGCATGGAGCGCACCCTATGCTAGTGTAGCCTTTATCGTATAAATCACTGTAAGGGATATTTTTCTCTTTAATGTATCTCCAAACTTGGGATTGCGTCCAATCGGCCAAAGGGTTGATTTTAATTTTCTGGCCGTGTTTATAATCGGATTCTATCTTTTTCGCGTCTGTTCTGGTTCCAGACTGATTTCGTCTGATGCCAGTCATCCATCCGCTTAGATTTTGTAAAGCCTGTCCCATTGGCAGGACTTTACGAATATTACAGCACGCTAGCCTTAAAGCAACACTTCTATAAAATGGATTAATCCCATGATTTTCTGTGAGTTCTTGAAGATCTTTTTGATTAGGGTATATTACTTCAACTTCGATGTTGTATCTGTCTCTAACTCTATCGATCAATCTGTATGTTTCTTCAGGTAGCCGCCCGGTATCAATAGTAATTACTCTTATTGAAGGATCAACTTGTTGTGCAATATCCAGTATTACTTGACCTTCTAATTGAAAGCTAGTTATCAGGGCTCCATTTGATCTAAAAGTGCCAACAAACCATTCGATTATTTCTTCGGCAGTTTGAGTTTCGAAATCTAAAGCCAGTTTTTCTATTTCCGATGTCCTTAATCGATAGTCCAATGACATTGTTCTACCCAATCCCTTTATATTTATGTGATTGCTGAGAAAATTAAGAGCCCCTCGATGTCACCGAGGGGCTCTTAACTCTTTAGCTTTTTGTAATTAATTCAAGTATTAATGTTTATCAAGCTCAGAGAAGGCCTCTCGGGCACATTCTCCTCTCGTACAAGAGCAACAAACATGAACATGAGCAAATAGAATAATCATAATTAGATAAATGAGAACATAGCATGACAGCTATGTCAAATGTTAACCTAATACAGAACGCTGATTATAGGGACATCCTTATATCTGTTTAACCTTGACACTAATTGGTAGCACAATTAGTATCAAGCGTGTAGTTAATTTTCATAAAGATTATTTCAAAAAAAGGGGGGTGAGTAGTGTGGGATTTCTCAATATACTCGCTGTCCTTGGTGCTTTCGTATTAGGCTTAGTAACAATTATAGCTATTCGAAGTCTGCTTGGTGCAATCAGAACAAATAAAGCCAAGTCAGAAGCAGACGCTTTGTTGGAATCGGCTGACCAGCAAAAAAGACGTATACTGCTAGATGCCAAGGAAGAAATTATTCAGCTTAGAAGTTCTACTGAAGCGGAGATTAAATCCCGCCGGTCGGAACTTCAAAAAATTAGCCAGCGGTTAGCTAATCGAGAAGAAAATTCAGATAAAAGAGCGGTGAATCTGGACAGAAGAGAACGTAAACTCGTCTCTACTGAAGATGATCTTGAAAAGTCGCGTATAGAATTGAAAGAATTGCGTGATTCAGAGCTAACTCAACTTGAGCAAATCAGCTCTTTGAGTAGTGAAGAAGCTAAAGATATTTTGCTTAAGCGAGCTGAGGATGATATTTCGAGAGAACTACAGATAAAGTATAGAGATGCAGAAAAAGTGGCAAAGGAAGAAGCTGAATCAAAGGCAAGGAAAATAGTTTCTGAGTCTATTCACAGGCTTGCCTCCGATGTTGTTTCTGAGGTCTCCGTGGGTACAGTTCAGTTGCCAAGAGAGGATCTTAAGGGCCGTCTAATTGGTAGAGAAGGACGGAACATAAGGGCAATATCGAATGCAACCGGAGTTGATCTGATAGTAGATGATACACCTGACGCGGTGACTCTATCATGCTTCGATCCAGTACGACGGGAGATAGCAAGAGTCGCCGTAACCAAATTACTTGAAGATGGTCGTATCCATCCTGCACGTATTGAAGATATGGTGAAGAAGGCCCAGAAACAGGTTTCGGAAGATGTTTGGAAAAGTGGGGAGGACGCGGTCTTTGAGGCTGGAGTACGGGGATTGCATCCGGAAATCATAAAATTACTTGGGAGACTGAAATATCGGTATAGTTATGGAGAGAATGTACTGATGCATTCTCTTGAAGTTGGGCATTTGGCTGGCATGATAGCGTCTGAAGTGGGTGCGGATGTAAATGTCTGTAAGGTTGGAGGATTGTTACATGATTTGGGGAAAGCACTATCTCATGAGGTTGAAGGGCCTCATGCAGAAATAGGAGCAGAGGTAGCAGCCAAATTTGACGTTTCGGCTCCGGTGAGAGTTTGCGTTGCCGAACATCATAATGATGATATGAGCACAGTGGAGGCATTCATAGTATCGGCGTCAGATGCGATTAGTGCTGCTCGCCCGGGAGCTCGACGTGACACAGTTGAAGCGTATACAAAGCGATTAGAAGCGTTAGAAGATGTGGCAAGGTCATTTGATGGAGTTGAGAAATGTTTTGCTATTCAGGCTGGTCGGGAAGTACGTATAATGGTTGAGCCAGACAGTGTTGATGATGTATCGGCTTCAAGCATGGCTCGCGATATTGTCAAAAAAATCGAAGACACACTAGTATATCCGGGCCAGATAAAAGTGATAGTTATTAGGGAGAGTCGGTCAGTCGAGTACGCTAGGTAATGGAAATGTTTAGGGTATGCTTATAGATGCGGCCCTTGTTATATTCGTAAAACTTGAAGTTGACGGGTACTGTTGTTGATCTGAAATTATAAACTCAAACTTTTGGTGTAAGGATTTGGCTGAAGTAGATTTACATTTACATACAACGTTTTCTGATGGTACTTTGACTCCCACTCAACTAATCAAACTGTGTGCTTCCAAAGGACTGAGTGTTATCGCAATTTCTGACCACGATTCAACTGAAGGTTTGGATGAAGCAAATCAAGCTATGGTGGAATTCCCTCAGATGGAATTGATTCATGCTGTTGAATTGAGTACCGACGTCCCTAGAGCCGAGATCCATTTGCTAGGGTACTATGTCAATATACAAGACCGATCGTTCCAATCTATCTTGTCGCGGTTTAGATCTGCGCGGTTAGACAGAGGTAAGGAAATGGTTGAGCGTTTGAGAGAGATCGGATTGGAAATTACATGGGAACAAGTTGAAACTATAGCTAATGGTGCTTCGATAGGCCGTCCTCATATTGCAGCTGCTCTTGTAGAATCAGGATATGTTCAATACCCTAAGGATGCATTTGACAAATATATTGGTAGAAATGGGATAGCGTATATAGAGCGAATTAGAGTAACACCTGTAGAGGCCGTTGAAATTCTGGTCAAAAATGGAGCGTTGCCGGTTATGGCTCATCCTACTTACTACAGCGAGAGTAGCCAAATCAATGATTTTTCGGATTTGAAACCAGCACTTTTTGAACTTAAGGAAGCAGGACTAGTAGGTATGGAAGTTCATTACAAAGATTATTCTCCAGATTTAATCATGGAATTAGGGAACATTGCCAAAGAGTTGGATTTGATTCCATGTGGCGGTACTGATTACCATGCTTCCGGCAATCCAGGTGAACCATTACCAGGGTTTATAGGTCCTCCCGTCGAAACAATAAATAGTTTAAGTGCCTTACGGTCAAAGATTTCTGATAGCTGAATCAGGGCACTTCAGAGTCAATGAATCTTGTTAATTGAAATCAGCCAGATTGTGTTGGCATATCTTCTAGGATCTGTACCTTACGCCTATCTGATGGCCCGGTATCTTAAAGGAATAGATATAAGAAAAACTGGTTCTGGAAATGCCGGAACTCATAATGTGATGGTAAGCGTAGGCAAAGCACCAGCTCTAGTACAGTACATCATAGATTTTGGTCTCAAGGGAACACTGCCTGTGTTTCTAGCGGGTCATCTGGGGCAACCTTTGTGGGTACAAGTCAGCATTGCCCTAGCATCTATAACTGGCCACAATTGGTCGATTTACATTAGGTTTACGGGAGGAAGAGGAGTTGCAACCGCGACCGGAGCAGCGGTTGGGTTAGGCATGTGGCCGGAAGTAGGCATAGTAACTGCAGTGTTGGTTTTGAGTTCAGCTTTATTGAAGCGCGATAGTGGACTTGCTGTTTTTTGGGGCGTATTGATTTTCCCTGCTCTAGCTTATTTTTTGGATAGACCCCAACAAATTTTATGTTTGAGCATCGGAGTGACAATGTTGCTATTATGTAAAAGATTGACTGCGAATTGGGAGCCCTTCCCAAAAGGGTCTTTGCTGAACAATGTGCTTGTTCTCAGGCTTTTATTCGATAGAGATGTATTGAATAGGAACGACTGGATAGGAAGGGAACGTAGTTGATATTATGAGTAGCTTTAATTCAGGTAGCGTTTCTGGGAAGTGTGGTAGACACTCAGAGACAGCTACTAATCTCCAGTGCAGTCGGTGCGGAGACTATATATGCGTGAGATGTATTTCCCATTCACCAGTTGGGGTAAGATGCCCTGAGTGCGCCAAAGCAAAAAAGATACCCACCTTTGAAATAACTAAGATTTACTTACTCCGGGGAATCGCAACTACTGTGATAATGGGTGCTTTGAGTGGGTTTTTGCTTGTAGTTCTAGGCTCAATTTTGAGTGGGAAGGTCATACTTCTAGACTCAATGGCCATCTTTGCCTTAGCTTATTTGATTGGTGAATCAGTAAGCCTTTCTGTAAACAGAAAAAGAGGCAAGATATTGAGGTACATTGCGGTAATTGGACTAGCGACTATGTATAGCATAGTTGTGTTATTCGGTGGTTGGCCAATTAATATTTGGGATATCTTAGCTGGGGGCATGGGAATATACGTCGCAATAGCGAAGTTTTAGAGCATGGATCACTCTCTAAGTCTTTGTCGAGTTTATGAGTTGGATGCCAGCCCGAGTTGGTCTAACAAAAAACGGATGTTTTCGTTGATGTATCGACTACAAATCATAAAATGCCTCTGATATTCAACTGACCAAACAACAAATTTTGCAACCAAAATATTGACAACCAATCCACATAATGTTAGCCTAAGTCTTTGGTCACTTATATCCCCGATAATGATAGTCTTTCTTGGACGCCCTGTGGCGTTTTTTTATGATTTTTGTCCTGCCTGTGTCTTCTTCAAATCGTTGAAATTCAGGAGTGAATAGCCCATGATGTCGTCTGTATCTAATTCTGTAAATGATGGTGTTGTAACTACTCGTACTTATTCGGATATAAATCCTGTATTAGAAATCCCAAACTTAATACAAGTCCAGGTTGATTCTTTTAATTGGTTTATGACAGATGGGTTACGAGAACTACTTGATGAAATATCTCCAATCCAAGATTTTCCAGGTGGACGTTTTGAACTTACCTTTCAGAATCACTACTTTGGAAAACCTAAGAATACAGAACAAGATTGCAGGGAAAAAGAAGTAACGTATTCTGCTCCATTGTACGTGACTGTGAAATTGAAGATATCTGCAAAGGGGCCTGCTCAGGGTGAAGTAAAAGAGCAAACTTTGTTTATTGGTGACATACCAATAATGACTTCAAATGGAACCTTCATCATCAATGGTGCAGAGCGTGTGGTAGTGAGTCAATTGGTTAGGTCGCCAGGTGTTTATTTTACTGCAGATCTCGAACCCAATTCTGGCAGGAGGTTAGCTTCAGCCAAACTCATACCTTATCGAGGGGCGTGGCTTGAGTTTGAAACCAGTAATCGCGACATCCTATCGGTCAAAGTTGATCGTAAACGAAAAACTCCCATTACAACTTTACTAAGAGCACTTGGGATATGTGAGGAAGATGAAATTCTAGCGCTTTTTTCCGACGTGGATAATGATGATGACCATCAGTTTTTAAAGACCACCTTAGATAAAGATACATCTGGGACGAGTCAACCTGAGGCTTTAGAAGAATTTTACAGGAGGCTACGTCCAGGTGAACCAGTGAATGCAGAAAATGCCAAAACCCTGCTGGAAAACCTGTTTTTCAACGTTAGGCGTTATGACCTTGGGGAAGTGGGGAGATACAAACTAAACAGGCGTTTAAAAATGGATCCTCCTATCAAACATAGGACTTTAACTGATAGAGATATCATTAGTTTGATAAGAACTATGATAAGTATAAATAACGAACAGCTTAATCCAGATGATATAGATCACCTTGGCAACAGAAGAGTACGAGCAGTTGGAGAATTGATCCAAAATCAAATGCGGGTTGGTATGTTAAGGATGGAAAGGGTGATAAAAGAGCGTATGACGACTCAGCTCGATCCATCAGCTACCACTCCAGCAGCTCTAATCAATATTCGACCAGCAGTTGCAGCGGTCAGAGAATTCTTCGGTGGCTCCCAGCTTTCTCAATTCATGGATCAAACAAATCCATTGTCGGAGCTTACTCATAAACGCAGGTTATCGGCCTTAGGTCCCGGAGGCTTATCAAGAGATAGGGCAGGTTTTGAAGTTAGAGACGTCCACCATTCTCACTATGGGAGGATTTGCCCGATAGAAACACCAGAGGGTCCAAATATTGGCTTGCTTGGCTCATTAGCAACTTACGCTAGGGCGAATAAATTTGGGTTCATAGAGACTCCATACAGGAAAGTCTTTAAAGAAATTTCGACTAAAGATTCAGATATATCGGACAGGACGTTACTAGAGCCTCTTTTGGCAAAAGATGGATCGGTATTAATTGCAAAAAACAAGAGAGTGACAAAGAAACTTTTAGAAGAAGTTAATCGATTGCCCAAAAAAAATGTGCGAGTAAGGCCGTATGTTACAACACGAATTGAAGATGTCGTTTACTTATCAGCCGATGATGAAGAAGATGTCAGTATTGCTCAAGCCAATTCGAAATTAGATAGGAAAGGCCAGATTGTTGATGGTTTGGTAGAGAGCCGTATTGGTGAATCTGTTTCTTTAGAGTCACCTGAAACATTGGACTATATGGATATATCCCCGATGCAGTTGGTGAGTGTCTCTACAGCTTTAATACCTTTCCTAGAACATGATGATGCTAATAGAGCGTTGATGGGTTCTAATATGCAGAGGCAGGCAGTTCCGCTAGTACGGCCTCAAGCACCACTTGTTGGAACTGGCATGGAAAGTAGAGTGGCTAGAGATAGTGGCCAGCTCGCTATATCTAGCACTGATGGGATAGTGATTGAGTCATCCGGAGATGTTATCAAAGTTCGATCAAGTGATGGACAAACACACGAATATCAATTGATGAAATTTATCAGAAGTAACCAAGGAACCTGTGTCAATCAACGTCCGATAGTAAATGTTGGAGATGTTGTTACAGAAGGTCAAATATTGGCTGATAGCTCGTCTACGGGAGATGGTAAATTGGCACTTGGTCAGAATGTACTTGTTGCCTTTATGAGTTGGGAAGGATACAACTTTGAAGATGCAATCATTTTGTCCGAAAGGATGGTTAAAGATGACCGATTCACTTCTATTCACATTGAAAAACATGAAATTGAAGCTCGTGACACCAAGTTAGGGCCGGAGGAAATAACTCGCGACATACCTAATGTAGGTGACGAGAGCCTTATAAATTTGGATGAAGATGGAATAATAAGGCTGGGAGCAGAAATAGGCCCTGGCGAAATTTTGGTTGGTAAAATAACTCCGAAAGGTGAAACAGAATTAAGCGCCGAAGAAAAATTGCTAAGAGCTATTTTTGGAGAAAAAGCTCGTGATGTTAAAGATACATCTTTAAGAGTCCCACACGGTGAAAGGGGCAAAGTAATAGGTGTGAAGATCATGAGTCGAGATAACAAGGATGACTTACCGCCTGGTGTTACCAAGCTCGTAAGAATTTGGTTGGCTCAAACAAGGAAAATTACTGTAGGTGACAAAATGGCTGGCAGGCATGGCAACAAAGGAGTGATTGCCCGTATTCTGCCAGAAGAAGATATGCCATTTTTGCCTGACGGTACTCCTGTAGACATCATACTGAATCCTATTGGTGTTCCAGCAAGGATGAATTTAGGACAGGTGCTAGAAACTCATTTAGGCTTGGCGGCTAGGAAGATGGGGTTCAATGTCACTACTCCAGTATTTGACGGAGCCCCGGATTTAGCCATTGAGGATGCACTAGCTCAGATGTGGATCATTGACAAATCTGGTGCTGGTGATAGTCGAGAGTATGACGGTAATTTCGGGGAAGTAAATTACAAAGTTGTTGAAGATTGGCTGAAGGATCGCGGCTACAATTATGATGATGTTTTCACAAAGGCACTAGCAGGGGAGCCGAGTCGTGTGTGTTTGGAAATTTGGTTTAAAGAAGAAGTTAATATGGATGTGAACGGGCTTGATTTGGGTGATTTGAAAGCCGAAGCTCTTAGGTTAGATCGGAAAAATCAATATTCCGCACCAATATTAGGCAAATCGATTTTGTATGATGGCAAAACAGGAGAGCCTTATGATCAAGCTATAACTGTTGGATATATATACATGATGAAGCTTACTCATTTGGTAGAAGACAAAATTCATGCTAGAGCAACGGGTCCTTATTCTTTGATCACTCAACAGCCGCTCGGTGGGAAGGCGCAGTTCGGTGGTCAGCGATTCGGAGAGATGGAGGTATGGGCGCTAGAGGCTTATGGTGCAGCACATAATCTACAAGAAGCTTTGACTGTAAAATCAGATGATGTTATCGGTCGTGTGAAGACGTATGAATCGATTGTAAAGGGAGAAGATCTAGTACAGCCAGGGATACCAGAATCTTTTCAGGTGCTCATGAAAGAGTTACAAAGCCTCGGTCTTTCTGTTGATCTACTAGCTGATGATGAACTTGAGTCGGATTTGTCTCAAGAGGGAGCTTCAGAAATGTCTACTGACGATTTGATCACTGATATATTGTCAATGCCAATAGAAAACTCTGATGATAGTAAAGAGAATGATCAATAAGTACTGGGTTTAATTCAGTTAGGTGAAAGTGCCCAAGTATCAAACAGCAATAGTTATATCAAGTTATTCCAAGGAGCTTCATAGATGACTCAAAATAGTAACGATTTTAACTCGATCCGCATTTCGCTTGCGTCTCCCGAGAAAATCAGAGCTTGGTCTCATGGAGAGGTCACTAAGCCAGAGACTATTAATTACAGGACTCTGCGTCCAGAAAAAGATGGTCTGTTTTGTGAACGGATATTTGGCCCCACTAAAGATTGGGAATGTTATTGTGGTAAATACAAGAAAATAAGGTATAAAGGTGTAACGTGCGATCGTTGTGGTGTTGAGATTGCTCGTTCGAAAGTGCGCAGGGAGCGTATGGGTAGCATAGAGCTAGCCGCGCCTGTAGCACACATATGGTTTTCCAAAGGAACCCCTTCAAGAATTGGTATGTTATTGGACATGTCTCCGCGCAATCTCGACAGGGTATTGTATTTTGCACAGTATATGGTAACAAGTATCAGTGAAGATTCCCGCTCCTCAGAAATAGCGCATCTTAAAGAAGTGTTGGAAAGTGAATTGAACAGGCTCGATGCAGATGTACAGAGGAAACTGGATGGAGAAGACATAGAATCTGTTGATGAAGTAGCGATAGTGGAAAAAGATGCTACGGAAGATCAAGAGTCTAGCGTCGTTGAAAAACCTGAGCCGAAAGTTAATCTTTCTGATAAAGAAATAAAGAATATTCTTGCTCAGAGAGATCAGCAGAAATCTGATGTAGAAAATGAAATCTTGAACCAAATTAGTGATTTAGAAGATTTAAGACTTGGTGGGATTTTGACCGAGAATCGGTATAGGCAACTCAAATCCTCCTTTGAACATGTATTCACTGCTAGCATGGGAGCTGAGGCTGTTTTGGAATCTCTTGGTAATATCGACTTGGATTTGGTTCGTGAGGACTTGAGAGAAGAGATGAGATCCACGTCTGGGCAACGTCGGAAAAAGGCTATAAAAAGAATTCGGGTGGTAGAAGCTTTTCGAAAGAGTGGTAACAAGCCAGAGTGGATGATTTTTACCACCCTACCAGTCTTGCCACCTGAATTGAGACCAATGGTTCAACTAGATGGAGGCAGATTTGCCACTAGTGATCTGAATGATCTTTATAGACGGGTTATTAACAGAAATAATCGTCTCAAGAGGCTTATTGAACTCCAAGCACCTGAAATAATCGTTCGGAATGAGAAAAGAATGTTACAGGAATCAGTGGATGCCTTGGTGGATAACGGCAGAAGGGGTAGGCCAGTTTCAGGTAGCCATAATCATAAACTCAAGTCTTTGTCTGATCTATTGCGTGGAAAGCAGGGCAGATTCAGGCAGAACCTATTGGGTAAAAGAGTTGATTATAGTGGTCGATCCGTAATTATTGCTGGTCCGAAACTTAAGCTTAATCAGTGTGGTTTGCCACGGAGGATGGCCTTAGAGCTATTTAAACCATTTGTTATGAATAAGCTTGTGATGAAAGGATACGCACATAATATAAAAAGTGCTAAAAGGATGGCAGAACAATTTAGGCCCGAAGTATGGGACATATTGGAGCAAGTTGTGTCTGATCGTCCAGTGTTATTAAATAGAGCTCCGACGCTCCATAGACTTGGTATACAAGCCTTCAATCCAGTGTTGATAGAAGGTAGTGCTATACAGGTTCACCCGCTTGTCTGTACTGCTTTCAATGCTGATTTTGACGGTGATCAGATGGCAGTGCATGTACCGTTATCTCGTGAGGCAGTGCTAGAGGCAAAACGGCTAATGTTGAGTAGTCTTAACCTACTTTCTCCTAGCTCAGGTGACCCGATTGTAGCGCCTACATTGGATATGGTTTTGGGCTGTTATTACCTTACTATGGTTGAAGAAAATGGATATGGAACCGGAAAACAATTTTCTAATTTTGAGGATGCCCAACTTGGTTATGATATGGGTATTGTCGGCCTAAGATCGCTCGTAAAGATTAAACAACATGGACAAGATGACGATTCCGAATGGTTGGAAACAACTCCGGGAAGAATCATATTCAATCAAATAATTCCTGACGGAATGGCCTTTTCCAATATAGCAATGGACAAAACAGCTCTGAAGGATCTCACGTCTCTATGTCATCGAAAACAGGGAACCGAAGAGACAGGGAAAATGCTTGACGAAATAAAATCTATAGGGTTCAGATATGCTTCAAAAGCAGGGATTACGATAGCTATTAATGACATTGAAGTGTCTGAGACTAAGCAGTCAATCGTGGCCAATGCAGATAAGAAAGTACGACGATTGGATGAACAATATATGGATGGACTTATCACTGATGAGGAGCGATATACCAGTACAATTCAAGTGTGGACAGATGCAAATGATGAGCTAACGGATATTATAGAGACCACATTGCATAACTACGGTGGATTATATTTAATGGCGACTTCTGGAGCAAAAGGAAACATAGCCCAGATCAAGCAGATGGCTGGCATGCGAGGTCTGATGTCTGATCCTAGGGGTAGAATTATAGATAGACCGATAAAATCCAATTTCAGAGAAGGTTTAAGTGTTCTTGAATATTTCATATCTACTCATGGTGCTCGTAAGGGATTGGCAGACACAGCCCTTAGAACTGCAGATAGCGGTTATCTAACTAGGCGTCTTATAGATGTCTCGCAGGAGATAATAATACTTAGCGAGGATTGTGGCACGATGTCTGGAATCTGGCTACAGATTGATATGGGGGATGAGATGACTGGTAGATTTTCCGATCATGCTGTGTCTCGGACGGTAGCTCATCCAGTGGCTGATCCCAGCACGGGTGAAATATTTATAGAAAGAAACCAGATCTTGGATGAGGCCGCTATAGAATTGTTTGAACAGTCGGGCATAGGTCAGATTATGGTTCGTTCACCAATGACTTGTGAGGCTGAAACCGGGTTGTGTCGGATGTGTTACGGGAACTCACTAGCTTCTATGGAGCCAGTGATGGTAGGTGAAGCGGTTGGTATAATTGCTGCCCAAAGTATTGGTGAACCTGGTACTCAGTTAACGATGCGTACATTCCATACAGGAGGAATTGCAGCTGCTGATATAACAAGTGGTTTACCTAGGGTCGAAGAACTGTTTGAGGCTCGTGCACCCAAAGGAGAAGCAATTCTCTCTGAAATTGATGGGATAATTGATGTTACTGAAACGGGCGAAGGAAGGACAGTTAGTGTTACAAGCCGTGAGATCTATGCTGATGATTACCAAATAGGGTCTGGAATGAAGGCATTGGTTAAAAATGGAGACTTGATATCAATTGGGGACGATGTAGTTGGATACACAAAAGTCAAAGAAAAAGAACTAAAAAATGCTGGTGAGTCAGTCTTGCCAATGAAGGCTAGGGTTTCTGGAAGAGTGGTAGCAACAAAGACTGATGTTAGCATCACATGGGAAGATGATGAAGAGCGCGAATATTTGATTCCCGCAGCAGCTCATCTGATTGTTAAATCAGGAGATGATGTTGTAGCTGGCCAGTCTTTGACGGCCGGGCCGAAAAACCCTCAACATATTCTAAGGATTGAAGGCAAAGAGTCAGTTCAGAAATATCTTATTGATGAAGTCCAAAAAGTATACAGGTCACAGGGTGTTGCGATTCACAATAAACATATTGAGGTGATTACTGCCCAGATGCTTAAAAAAGTGTGGATAGATTCCCCCGGAGACACAGAAATGTTGCCGGGCGAAATCATGGACAGAGGTCGTTATGAGGAAACCAACGCTTCGACTGTTGCTGAGGGAGGAGAGCCAGCAAGCGCTAGTCCAGTATTGCTGGGAATAACTAGAGCAGCCCTACACGTGGATAGTTTCTTGGCCGCATCTTCATTCCAAGAGACCATACGAGTACTGACGGAGGCCTCTGTAAATGGTCAAGTTGATGGTCTGCTTGGCCTTAAAGAAAATGTCATAATAGGTAGCTTGATACCAGCTCGTTATGATCTTACAGAAGAAGGTCGCGAAAAACTTGGTCTAAACGAGCCGGTGCTCGAGCCTGTTGGATTGGGACAGAATGTATTGGCTGAAACCTTTGGCATTGAGTCGCTCATAGAGCAAAAGCCCGGAAAGTAATATAGATACATTATTGTCTAGTTCTTAACGGATTGATAGACTCTCTAGTATCCGATCGGTTTGGCTTAAGGGCGGTTAGCTCAGTGGTTTAGAGCGCTGCGTTGACATCGCAGAGGTCATAAGTTCAAATCTTATACCGCCCACCACACCGCTTTTAAAATGCTGAACGAGTGGATGCAGTTGGCTTTAACTTCATGTCGTACTCTAAAAAATACGCTTGCTCATCATTGTAGATCACTCTGTTATTATTGACATGTATTTGCATATACGGCATAGCCTAAAAGCTGGAACGAATCAATTAAGAGGCTATTTTATATTGGTTGGTTATGAATACATATGGGAGTAGATTTGAATCAGAAAGGGAATATGGTGGATGAACAAGAGGGCGTTCATGGGTTAATTTTGAGCCAGTTATCAGATGATATTTGCGTAGTTCCGCTCAAAGGTTTCAAGATGGACCTGTCAGCAAACAGGAATTTTAACAAGCTGTTTTTTAAGATAGGATGTAATTGCGGAACAGCAGGTCTTTTAAGCGTTGAAATAGCAGTTGATAAAACTATGGAGGATATAAATAAGGCTCTACCCGCATTGGTTAGTAGAATAGAAGCTCAGGCCAGATCTTTTTCGCGTATGAATTGCGAAGACCATAAAATGCTCAGACTAGGTAAGGTGAAAAATAATGAAAAAGAAACGTCGTGAATTGACAAGAGATGAGGCTGTTGATCGAGCTGAGAAATTTTCTGAAAGATACGTTTCTCGCGGGCCATATGAATTTTTCCCAGAGGAAGAAGTGGTGAAGGTTGTGCAAGAAGGCCTGGGAGAGAATGAGATGAACCATGGCTATAGATATTGCCCTTGAATGCCACTAAGTGGCGATCCAGTTGAGGATCGAAAAAAAATATGCCCATGTGAAAGGCATCATGAGGACATAGAGCGAGACGGGTTTTGTATATGAATGTTTTTTGTAAGCGAAGAGTTTCTTCGCAAATATCAAGAGGAAGAAGAGATTGTTCAGACAATTGATCAAGCGGTGCCGCTTGGTGGAGAATTGTTTGATAACGTTGCCGGTAAGAAGGAGCACAACAAGAAGGAAAGAGAACGTTCTGGTCAAGGAAAAGATGAAGAAACATCGCATAAACAATCTGAAAATAACCAAGATTGAATTAAGATATAATTGAAGGTAGTCTTAGGGATAGTATAGGATATTGAGATGAACAAGACCATAGAGGTATATACTTCCAACGGCTGAGGCCCTTGCCATATGGTGAAAGCGTTTCTTTCACGAAAAGGGTATGAGTTTACGGAGTACAATGTTTCTCTTGACAGAGACGCAGTAACAAAGCTAATAGATTTGGGATACAGGACTACACCTGTTACTGTTATAAACGATCAGGTAGTGGTCGGATATAGTCCTCCGAAATTACAGGCAGCACTGGAAACGGAATAGGAATTAAGTTAACATTTTCTGATCGTCTTATATCAACTAGACGCGGCCCCGTGGTGTAGCGGTTTAACATACTGGCCTGTCAAGCCAGAGATCGCCGGTTCGAATCCGGTCGGGGTCGCCATAAAAACTGGCTTCATTTATCTAGGTTCATCCTTCTGCTAAACCATAACTTAGAGAAGCAATTAACTAGCACTATTTCCTCCCGGAAGGTGACTCTTTGTATGGATGGAAAGTGAAATACACTGTATTGGCTCGAATTGCCGGTGTTGTTTTAGTAACAGCCACATTGGTGGTGATGTTGATAGCTTTGTCACTTACTCCAGACTCACCTGTGAACCAGTTCGACATGTCCCATTTGATTGAGGCTGTACCAATAGGCACCAAATCACGATTAGAGCGTGAATATAAACTCGCGGTTGAGTTTCCTCCAGGATTCACCACTGATACTGATGGGTGGGAAAGGAATATGCAAACTAGCCTTCTATTGGCATTGTCAGATGATTCAATTGTTGACCGCTGGGCCGCATCGACAATTTTAGGGCAACAATACACGGTTGATCTAGAGCCTACTCAGCTTGTAATGCGTGATTTCTATATGGACACCGCCGATGACTTACTACTGAATAATGCTATAGCTCTTAGATTGAGATACAGATTCGACAATAAAAATGCTCTTGTTTATCATGAATTTGCTCCTACAGTGAATCAGCATTATCCGTTTAGAGGAGAGATTCAAGTCAAGGTTGGTCATGAAGAAACCGTAGACGGCTTTAGTGTTTCGAATGAAGCAAGACTGGAATTTAGGGAATCCGCTCCACCATTTTCTTCGGGTAAAACGCCCCCTCCTGCCCCGTGGCCTATAGAAGATTACATGCCTATTGTTAAGACTGGTATTTATGAAGGATCTGTTTCAACTCCTGGTAATTTGTTGTCAAATACTTTGATAGATAAAGGATTCAAAGAGATCATAAATTTAGAAGTAGCCTTGGTAGCGATATCTACTAGGACAAGATTTCATATGAACATGAAAACACAGTATGGTAGTGGTCCCAACCCAGAACAGGCTTTCATATTATCGTTTGATAAAACTGAGATCTATGAAGGACAGTCATACTTGGCCTTTCTTCAAGCAACTAAAAAGGACCCAATGTATCGACCTGTTCCCAATGGGGTCTTTTATGAAATGGAAATCGAGTTTGAAAGAAACATATCAACCAATCTTGATGACGCGATCGAGACCCAAAATATTAAAGCAGCAAATTTGCTCAGGGACGCATTTTTGAAGGATCAGAAAACCATACGTTCTGTAGTTACTGAGCTATTCGAGTCGAGAGGCATAAAAATATCAGGGATGAACCTCAGTAAGTACCAACGTGGTAGAAGTTTTCTTACCAATAAATAACATATGGGTTTTGAGATAGCCTCAAACCGTTAATTAAAGGTCCCAAAGTCTTATTGCATAGACTGTGATTAGGTGTGCATAATAGTCTTAATGTAGCTACTTGAAGAGAGTTGAGTTTCATTTGCCTGACTTAACTGCCGATATTTTAACGATTGAGATAAGAGAATTGCTCTCTGCTCTTTTGACAGGGACCATCATCTCTTCGATATTGGCTTGGCACTATTTGAAATATGGTAGGACAATGACCAACCGTTCCCAGGCCGGTTACACCATTCCCATCATAACCTTGACTATTGTTTTGATAATTTTTGTTGTGAAATCATCGATAGCTCTGTCACTCGGGTTGGTTGGTGCGTTATCAATAGTACGTTTTCGTACTCCAATAAAAGAACCAGAAGAATTAGCTTATCTTTTTGTAGCTATAGGTATAGGGATAGGCTTGGGTGCAGGTCAGACGTGGCCCACCATAATTGCGTCTCTAATGATTCTGATTGTGATGACCGCAAGGACATTAATTTGGTCTCAGAAACACAACAGCAATTTGTATGTGAACGTGGACTTGAGAGGACCTGAAGTAGCAGATAAGGTCAATTTCGATAAAATAGAAGAGATATTGGGTCCAATGGTAAAAATATTAGATTTAAAGAGGATAGACGTTGGCTCGGATTTTTTTCAGGCGACTATGCAAATAACTTGTTCCAAAGGCAATTCAGCTTCTGATGCTGTTGAAAAACTTCGTGGAGCTCTACCTGACACGGCCAATGTAACACTGGTTGATCAAGGTAATTCTCCTAGTCCATGAAATTTCTCTAATTGTGAAACTTGCAAATCGCCGCTTATGTGTTGATGTACATTGATTGAACCAATTCTAGATGAATGGCGTTATGAAATTAAACTCTCTGTACCAGAGTTCGTTTTGCCGCTTGTAAAGTCAATAATCCAAGTTAACGAAAACGCTTTTTCAACATCCTATCCGCCCCGAGTTGTAAATAATCTGTACTTTGATACGTATAATATGCAGTCCTTGGAGGATAGTTACGAAGGTGTTAATGAGAGACAAAAGGTACGCCTGCGATGGTACGATAATAATGAGTTATCTACTGATAAAGTTTTTGAAATAAAGAGGAAAAAAAACAATCTTAATTCAAAAATAAAGTTCCATATTCCCCAAGCCATTGATTTGCTTGCTGGAGATACGTGGCCCGTAGTAATGTCTCGATTGTTGAATTGGTTGCCAATTAATATTAGGCACCAGATAGGACCAGATTGTATGCCTGTTTTGATTAATAAATATGATCGGGAATACTTTGAAGACCCAACTGGAAAACTACGAGTTACCATTGATTCAGCGCAGAATGTTTATGATCAGAGATTTTGTGCTATCCCAAATCTTTACCGGTCTGCATTCAGAAATCCGGACGCTGTAATTGAAATTAAAGGTCCGCCAGATTCCTATGAAAAAATCAAGCAAGTGTCTAGTGAGCTACCCATTAGAGTTTCAAGAAACTCCAAATATTCTCTCGGATATGAAGCTATAGAATTTCGTTAGGAGTTGATGTTGAAAATCAGATGTAATTTAGCAATTTCATTGGTATTTGCAACCGCATGGATTTTGTCATCGTGTAGCACTGTTTCTGACGAAGTGGATAAGGCGCACAGTGGTTTAGACCCAGCTACGGCGGCAAAAACTCAAACTTTCGCTCCACCATCTCAAAATCAAAGTGAATTGTTAGATTCTGAAATTTTGGAAATTGATTCCCGTGGCGATGATTCTAATGCTTTGAACTTTGAAATACTGATTGAATTAAGTGAACCTGCAAAAGTTTATGTGGAGTATGGAAATTCTGATGTAGGTTTATTCAGGACAATTACCACTGACTTAGTTACTCGAAATCATGCTATTCCGTTGGTAAGGTTGAGGCCATCGACATCATATGAGTACGAGGTGTTTATAACTGATGCTAAGCCAGGTACTGAGAAAAGAGCTGTAGGCTCTTTCAGAACTGGTGCATTGCCCTCTGCATTGTCTACTATTGAACACAGTGTTGATGGAACAGCTACCTATGAATTGTTGTTATTGGATCATGAGGATGTATCAGGTAGTTATATATATGCTTTGGATAATGAGGGTGAAATTGTTTGGTACTATGAAAGTCCCAATTTAGTCCCTGATCAGGCTTATGCCATTAATGCCATACGTCAACGAGACAATCACAATCTAGTATATTACATGGGCAGAAATCGAAGGCCTTGTTGTATAAGAGAGATTACTCCATTTGGAGATGTGATTGACAATCTTTCGTACAGCGAAATTGATGGGTTACCGCATCACGACCATCTAATTCTTCCAGAGCATCAAATCATGTATCTGGCGAGGATATATGAGCAAATTGACGGTCAGGATGATGATGCTACTCTTGTCGAAGGGGATTCCATTCGGATTTGGGATCAGAGAAGCGGGATGACTCGCGAGGTATGGAATTCATTTGATACTTTTAGTCCAGAAGTGAGATTGACTTGGGAAACAGTCCCCTTTTATGGAGTACCAGGGAAGCCGGTCAGAGAGGGTAAATTTCAGCGCTGGTGGAATGCCAACTCTATTGATATAGGATCTAGAGGTAATTATATATTGTCTGTTAAAACCCACAATCAAATAGTTTCCTTGTCACCAGATTTACAACACGTTGAATGGGTTTTGGGAGGGCCAAACGGGATATTTAATTTTCAAAAACCTGAGGATCAATTTTATTTACCTCATACAGCTACGGAATTGCGCAATGGGAACATATTGATTTTTGATAATGGAAAGGGTAGACCTGAAGCCGAAGGAGGGGAATATACAAGGGTTATTGAATTCGCGTTAAACGAATATGATTTAGCACCGATTAAAGTTTGGGAATATCGACCAGATCCTGATTTGTTTTCGAGAACTAGAGGTGGAGCATATAGACTTGATAACGGTCATACTTTGGTTAATTTCAACACAATCCCTAGAGTGATCGCAGAGGTTGAGCCCGATGGAGAAGAAGTTTGGAGGATATCTACATGGAGCCCTTCATATAAGGGAAGTTACAGAGCATATGCGATAAGCAGCATATGGGGAGAAGTGAAAATTAAATAGTTTGGGACTGAGGTGAGAGATGTTTCATAGTTAGTTGAGTTTAGCAGCCGGAATAGTTGCACCTAACTTGATTTATTAACAATAAGGTCTCAGTTAATTACTTCAATAGGCTAGGATGGGGGGGCCGTTACCCGGAATAGTCTCTTAATCTGGAAGGTAGCGCAACCAAGGAGCAACCGTTAGTGGTGATTACTCCAGCTTCGTTGATAATCTGAAGATCCACTGTTACTAGATTTTCAGAATTATCTACATACTTACTAGAGACTGTACCGGATCCAATCAATTTTTTGTTAGGGATATCCATGCCGCGATATTGTACATTCAATTTCTTTATTACACCCTCCTCACCTATCCAATCAGTTACTAATTGAGCCAAGAATGAGTTTTTCAATGGGCCATGTACTATGATGTCTGTTAGACCGTGCGATATGGCAAATTCTTTATCAAAGTGGAGTGGGTAGTAGTCATAGGTGGCGCATCCAAATTTGACCAATTGTTGACTAGATGGAATTTTGACTAACTCTGGTAGCCTATCTCCTTTTGTAATGTCTTCAAAGTACAAAGATGAATCTGATTCCATAGCACACTATTTATTCAGAGGTTTGTAAGGCGTCGTAGTATATTCCTGTACTCTCTCGCTTTGCTACGAGAACCCCGAATTGATTGGTATAGTTAATTTCACTGATAATGAACAGCATGTTACCGACCTTACCTTTTTTCTCGAAAATATCTTTAACATTAGATGTGACGGTGATGCGATCCCCCGGTCGTACGTGACTGAAGTATTCCCAATCGCTTCCACCGTCAACTCCCACCCCGTCAGGGCGCTCGAAGTCTAGTGGGGAAGCTTGGTACGCATGCAGGAATGTTGGAGGAGCGATTATTCCACCATACTTGGTATTACGGGCATAAGATTCGTCACTATAAATTGGATTCGGGTCTCCTATAGCTTCAGCAAACCGTATAATCTCTCCGGCTTCCACTTCCCATGTCACGGGATCTGATTCAGTTCCTATACTATCTAGCATTGCTGGTGTTACTTCTATTTTCCCGGCCATAGTGTGTTACCTTCCTTCAAATGAAGCTGATCTCTTTTCCACGAATGCTCTGATTCCTTCTAGCCCATCTTGTGAATACGCCAGTCTCTTTTGGGTCTTAGAGCCGAACTGTATCAGGTCTTCGTTGTTAGAGGAGGATGCCTGACGTATTAAAGTTTTAGCAGCAGGTAGTAAATTAGGTGGCAAGCTTGCCATGTGCTCAGCTATCTCAACGGCTTTGTTAAGGACTTGTTCTGAGGAAACTACTCTGTTGACTAATCCCATTTCGAGAGCTCGTTGTGCTGAGATATCTAAACCGTATACTATTTCAGCAGCAGCAGTTGGCGTTAAATGAAGTGTTTGTATATACTCCCAACCCACTGGGTAACCCAGCTTTGCTTGCCCCATTCTCATTTGCGCATTTTCCGACATAACCAATATTTCACATGTTTCAACTGCTAAATTCATTCCCCCGCCAACAGCCCAACCATTGATTGCAGCAATCATTGGTTTTTGAAGATCATTAGGATCAAAAACGTCGCCAAATCTAGGATCAACTCGTGGGTCGAAGAAGTCCGTACCTTTAGAAGCAGCTTCTTTTAGATCAAGGCCGGAGCAAAAATATTTACCAACACCAGTGATGATACCCACTCTAAGGTTAGGGTCATCCCTAAGATTCTGATGTGCTTCGACCAGCCCAGTCACTAATTCATGGCCCAGAGCATTGCCTCTCTCTGGTCGATTCATTGTGATTATTGCAATGGGGCCACGGACTTCGTAATCGACGAATGGCATGATTCATCTCCTGAAACTCTTTGAGACATGGCAAAATTGGAGTGCCTAGGCGCATTAAAACCTGTATTGTGTGAAAGTGCAACCATCAAAAGCTAGGCTAATACATAAATTGGAGAAAACTGATTGGTGGACTGTATATCAGCCTGTTTTGAATTTTAGTATTGCAGTATAAGTGAGGATAAAATCAAGATGTGTCATATTCGGGAAAACCTGTGAACACTCATTTCTACTCCAGTTGTGTAGATGTTAGCATTTGAATCTACGCATATGCCATGGCCACCTTTCCATTGGCTTTCCATTCCCCATTTGCCCAATGCATTTCCTTCCATGTCGAATATGGCGATACCTTCCCATGTAGCTATGTGTAATATGCCCTCGGAGTCTATATCCGCTTTGTTTGGGTGAGGGAGGTGCCATTGATTAAGATAAGTCCCCTCCTCGTTGAAGACTTGTATCCGGTGGTTGCTACGATCCATAACATATACTCGGCCGTCGTCACTTAGTGTGAGGCTGTGTGGTGTATTAAATTCACCTTTGCCCGTGCTTGGGGTGCCTAGTCCAAATAACTCCCAGTCATATTGGTTTCGGTCTCCTTTACCCCATGATAGTTTTAGTTCCCCATAATTGTTGATCCGATGTATTCGATTTTGTCGATAACCATCTGAAACAAATATGTCTCCACTTGATGAAGACTGTGCTGCGCAGGTTGGCATGTTGAAGGGCGTTTCTGGCATCCCCGGCTGACCTGGAGTGCCAATTACCTGCGTAAGGTTGCCTGCATTGTCATAGATACGGACT
>CEUS01022668.1_pt1 | contig 55743 bp, 56 predicted proteins | sample 427031 | NCBI WGS metagenome assembly CEUS01 (sample SAMEA2622837, study PRJEB7988) | marine metagenome | biome: marine biome (ENVO:00000447); feature: marine epipelagic mixed layer (ENVO:xxxxxxxxx); material: "saline water (ENVO:00002010), including plankton (ENVO:xxxxxxxx)" | depth 140 m
ATTATTTCTAAAAAGTTTTTAGCTACAAACTCCCAATTGAATTGTTTGCTGACAAATTTCCTACCTTCCTTTCCCATTTTTTGTGCTAAATTACCATCTTCAAAGATCAGTCTTAGTTTTTCTATAATGTCCTTTGAATTTCCTTCTCTAACTAAAAATCCTGTTTGGTTATCTATCATCATCTCTTTATCTCCTCCCACATCAGTTGCAATTACTGGTTTTTCCATTAATTGTGCTTCTTTCAATGTTAGTGGTGCAAGATCCATTCCTGTTATCAATGCATACACATCAATTGTTTCTAGAAATTCTCTTACTTTATCTGGATATTCTAATCTGCCTAACCATTTGAAATTATCGTATTTATTCAATCTCTCAACAATTTTTTCCCTATATTGACCATCACCTGCCCAATAGACGTGCACATCAGGCATTTTTTCTAAAACTTTTTCCAAAACTAGTAATTCTTTTGTCTTACCCCACCAATTTGCATCTTGTACTAATCCAACACATGGGTGTTTTAATTCCATTTTTTTTGTATGATACCAGACATCAGAATTAATTCCTTCTAAAAATACACCTGTATTTTGATCCGGATATCTTTCCTTTACTACATCTTCTAAATATTTACAAATTGGTAAAATTGCTGAAGCATCTTGAAAAATTTTTTCAGAAATCCTATTTCTCAACCATAATGCCAATCTGACTCTAAGATTATTTCCCAGTGTTTTCATTCCCCAAAAATATTCTTGCCAATAATGACCTCTCAAAAGAACAAATGTTGGAATTCCTGATTTTATTGAATGTATTCCAAAATGTGTTTGTCTATCTGTAAATATTGCATCTGGCTGAAACGACTCGATTAGTTCTTTGAATTTTCTATCTCCTCCTATCCAATCCGAAATATTCTTACTTGGAAAACCTTTACTAAACTCTATATCGTGAACTAGTCTCACTTCTACATTTTGTTTTTCCAATTCTTTAGTAAATTCTTTTAAATGAAAAAATTTTCCTAAACTTCCATACCCAATTAATATTTTCATTTTCCCCCCAATTTTAAAATCATTCTTAAATAAAGTCCATCAGAATTCTTACATTCAATTCTTGGATAATAGGCAAATTCTTTTGAAATTTTCTGCTTAATTCCTTCTATTTTACTAGCTGGTCTAAAATAATCAGATTTAATGACTTGAAACAAATTCTGCTTTGCTAATTTCTCTAAAGATTTTTTTGAAAAATGGAATGTATGTGGTACTAATTCAATAGATGTTTTTAAAACTGAAAGATTTTCGCAATTTGGAACTTCAATAAAAAAAATACCTCCATCTTTCATATTATCTTTAATTCTTGAAAAAAAATAATTAGGATTAATCAAGTGCTCTAAAACATGTGACATCCAAATTAAATCAAATTTCTCATAAATTGAAAAATTTTCTCCTGAACCTTGGATACATCTTCCATTTTTTAATTTCATATTAATTAATTCAACATTTTTTAAATCTGGTTCTATACCTGTGACCGTAAAACCTTCTTGCTCAAACCACCAACTTGCTTGACCTTGACCTGAACCTATTTCTAAAATAGTTTTTCTATTATCTAAATACTGTTTACAGTATTTGTATTGTGAAATCCATGATCTTTTTTTACCTAATGAATCATTGTCAGTATAGTTTGAATCTATTGCCTTTTTTGCATCCCATAGATTTCCTTCTCCCCAGTGTTTTTGTTTATAGATCTTTTCAGTCTTTTCTCTAATTTTTAATTCATTATTGCCTGTGACTACTAAATCACAATTATTACAACGATATGTTGGTAATCTGAGATAAGATGTTTCTGAATTTATCTTATAATCTTTATTACATAAAATACACTTCATATTTGTCTTCTTAATCCCAAGTTAATGAAAATATCTCTTCATTATTATGTTAATAATGATTTTTCAGTGACCTTGATATATCATTATTTATTCCTAAAACTGTGAAAAGAAATCTAGCTTTCCGTTCATGGTATTACTTTAGAAATGGTTGGTCCACCTATTTTGCATTTATTTTTGCTGCGATAAACACTCTTACTGTCACATATTTCCTAGCAATTGAACGTTATCCTTTTCTGCACGATATTTTTCCAACATTTCCTCATTATGTTGTAATTCTATGCTTGACCGGAGTTCCAATTTTAATCTTAATTGGATATGCACATTTTAAACGTACATCCGCATATCGTTCTGAAGCAGACATTTCAATGGAAGTTAATCCTTATTTCCGAAGAATTTTACTTAATACTGAATTGATGGTTCCTTTTCATCTAAAACTCACAGATTTATTAGTGAAAATTTCAGAAAATGAAAAACTTAGTAAAACAGATTTAGAAGAATTAAGAAAATTACAAAATGAATTAAAGGAACATATGAAATTTAAAGACACAAAATATCAACGTGAAAAAGTTCAAGAATCTACAATTAATAAATTGAAAGAACTTGATGGTGACTGATACAATAAATTAAAGATTTACTAAATGAAAAATACAGATACTGAAATTAAACTTGCATTCATTTACTCACCATGTGAAACATTAACTCCAGATTATTTTTTCACAACATCATATCATTTTTTTATGCATGCACTGAAAAGGAATCCACTTCTTAACGTCACCTATTTTCCCGTTGACCACACTTTTGATGCTCTAGACCTCAAAAACAAATTTGATGCAATTTTATTATTTGAAAATCGATGTTATTGTGTACCTGAACAGATAAAAAACCTAAAAAAATCTAATATCCCAGTAATTGCTAGAGTTGGTGATCTTCACAATACAAAAAAATACGACACTAATGAATTTCATGAACGATTCAACATAACTGCATATTTTGGATATCAACACGAAGAAAATTTCTATAAATATTATCCAAAAAACTATGATTATGGAGTTGTTCTCTATGGACTTGAACCATCGTTATACAATCAGGAAAAATCTTTTTCTGAAAGAATATCTGACAAAATTTTAAACACTGGTGCTGTAGGAAATACAAAATTCTTTTCTAAAATGTTTAATAGAATTAATAATCCTGAAAATGCTCTCCATCATTACAAACTAAGAACATTATGTAATAAACTTCCATATGTTGACTATACTCCGACTCTCCAACATGAATTCATTGGTGATAAATATCCGCTTCTTTTGCAGAAATACTGTGCATCAATTGCAGCTACCACTGTAAATTATACTGCAAAATATTTTGAAATTCCAGCAGCTGGTTGTTTGACATTTATGGAGGTAAATGATCAAAATGGGGCTGATAAATTAGGTTTTATTGATAATGAAAATTCGATTTTTATTAATGAAAAAAACTATCAAAAACGATTTAGAGAATATTTTGAAACAAAAGATGATCCAAAATGGGAATCTATAGCTAAATCTGGACGAGAGCATGCACTAAAAAATTTAACAAATGATAATGCAATTAATTCACTAATAGAGTTAATTCAAAAAATATTATAAAATCAGAATGGCAAGTACTCTTCACGTAATTCTTTTATGACATTTTTCAACTTTACTTGATTCATTTTCTTTGCAGTTTCTGAACTAAACTCTTTTGAAGATAATTTTTTCCTACTTTTCTCTTTTGAAATTTTGTACATATCTCCAAGATCATGGCAAAATGGTATCTCTTCAGGTGTTACTAAATATTCATGAAATCGTTCATGCTCTCTAGACTTTGATAATTTTATTTTGGAATCTTTATCAGAAGTTTGACACACTTTTACCATATTCTCTGCTAGATCTCTAATTTTTACAGAAGGCATTTTTAAAATAAAAATTTCTCCACCTTTTGAAATTTTTGTTGCTTTAAGAATTAATCCTGCTGCATCTTGAATTGACATTATAAATCGTGTCATCCTAGGATCTGTTACTGTAAGAGATTGATTTTTTCTTATTTGATCCAAAAAGATTTGATAAACTGAACCTCTTGAACCAATCACATTTCCAAATCTTACAATCAAAAAAATTGTTTTTTTAAAATTATTATTTGTATTTGCATTAATCGTTAATCTTTCTGCCAATAATTTACTTGCACCCAATGTTGTACTTGGTAACGTAGCTTTGTCAGTACTAATTAGAATAAATTTTGATACTTTTGCAGATATTGATGATTCAATAATATTACTAGTTCCCACAACATTTGTCTTTACTGCATCAAAGGGATTTTCTTCACATATGTCTACGTGTTTCATTGCTGCAGCATGAAAGACAATATCTATTTCTTTCATCACAAGATCTAATCTGTCCTTATCTCTGATATCTCCCATTTCATAGTCAATTAACGGGTTTTTACCAAATTTTCTTTTTGACTCAAAAATTGAATTTTCATCATTTGTAAATACTTTGACAATTTTTGGTTTATAGGGTAAAAGTTGTTTAATTAATCCTATTCCAATACTTCCTGTTCCTCCTGTAATCAGGATTTTCTTATTAGCAAACTCCTGTTTGAAGGAATTTTGTAGTTTCATATAATAACTAACACGTTAAATTAACATTAAAAATGATCCGATGGAAAGTTCCTCTTTATAAAATTCTTGTAGATAAAGACGATACCAAAAACATCACTAATGTAATTCAACGTGGAATGCATTGGGCTGAAGGTCCTGAAATTGAAGAGTTTGAAAAAACCCTTGCTGAATATTTGGGTGTAAATTATTGTGTTACGATGAATTCTGGAACTTCTGCATTACATGCAACTATGCTTGCATATGATATTAAAAATAATGATGAAATTATAGTACCATCATTTACTTTTGTATCTACAGCAAATGCAGCATTGATGGTTAAAGCAAAACCCAAATTTGTTGATATCGAAACTGAAACTTATGGTATGGATCCTAAAAAATTAAAAAAAGCAATTACAAAAAAATCCAAACTCATTATGCCAGTACATTATTCAGGTCTGCCATGTAAAATTGATGAAATACGTACTATTGCCAAACAAAATAAACAAATTCTCATTGAAGATGCAGCGGAATCTCTTGGTGCAGAAATTAATTCTAAAAAAATTGGCTCATTTGGTGACGCATCAATTTTTAGTTTTGCTGGAAACAAAGTTTTAACAACTGGGGAAGGAGGTGCAGTAACTACTAACTCTACAAAATTATATAAAAAATGTAAATTGATTAGATCTCATGGAAGAAAAATTGGAAATTATTTTCTTAGTACAAACAAACCAGAATACATTCAACTTGGCTACAACTGGAGAATGTCAACAATTACTGCAGCCATAGGATTATCTCAATTAAATAAAATTGAAAAATTAATTAATTTAAGAAGAAAAAATGCCAAAACTCTTAATTCAAAATTGAAAAAAATCTCTGAAATCACTCTACCTCCAGAACCTAAAAATTTCAAACATGCATATCAATTATATTCTATTTTGACTCCAAATCAAACTATAAGAAATAAACTACAAAAACATCTTTCTGACAATGGAATCATGTCTAAAGTATTTTTCTACCCTGTACATCTTACTTCATTTCATCAAAAATTAAAAAAATATTCTAATCTTAATACCACTGAGAATATTTCATCCAGAATTCTTTCTCTCCCTATGTATCCAAATATGACTAGTGAAGAATTGCAGTTAATTTATGAAACAATATATGCCTTCTTCGAAAAAAATTGGGAATGATTTTATTCTAAAATTACACAAGAAGTCATATGAAAATTGAATTTTTAGGACATGCAGGAATCTGCATTTCAACCAATACCACAAAAATAGTCATGGATGGTTGGTTTAGCAAAAATGGTGCCTTTGATGGATCCTGGTACCAATTACCTGCAAATCATTTCTACATGAAAGAAGATTGGTCAGATCTTGATGCTGTGATTGTTTCACATGAACACATGGATCATCTTGACCCTGAATTCCTTACTCAAATTTGTGACCAAGTCCCCATTCTAATTCCAAAATACCCTTCTTCAAATTTATTTGACAAAATTAAATTTTTAACAAAAAAAGAACCAATTGAATTGTCCTTAGAAGAATCTCATATGATTGGAGATCTAAATTGTCATATATGGACCGAAGAATCTCCAATGAATCAAGATTCAATATGGGTCTTTAAAACAAATGAAAAAAGCATTATCAATACTGTTGATAGCCGAGTAAGTATATCTCAAATTAAATCAATGAAAAAATTTATTGGTGGAGATCCAAATCTAGTTTTAATACAGGGCTCAGGTGCAAGTTGGTTTCCAGTTACATACACTCAATATGATGATGAAAAAAAACATAATGTTTCTATAAAGAAAAAAGAATCCAAATTAAATTATGTATGGCAAACTGCTACTATATTTAACCCTGAACATTTAGTCATTAATGCTGGCCCACCAGCTTTTTTGGATAATGAAATTTTTTATGCTAATGATGATCCAATATTTCCTAATCCACAAATATCTAAAAATTGGTTATCGAATAAAGGATATGAAAAATCTATTCATGCAACGATGCCTGGTGATCTACTAGATCTAGAAACTAACACACTGAATGAAAATAATGAAATCAGAAAAAACTTCTCATGGGACGATTATACTGATTACCTTAAAAATTATTCTAATGAGATGCAACCTAATATTTTGAATATAAAAAATAAAATCGATTCATTATCATGTGAAAATATGAATAAAAAAATGAAAGAACATTTTGAAAAAATGTTTAATGTGAGCTTATACTTTAATGAACGCATAAACATGACTGTATTTTTTGATATTGATGGTTATGATGGTGGAAAATGGATTATAAATTTTAGTTCAAAACCTTATTTTAAAGAATTCGAAAAAGGTGATAAGTTTGATTACAAATATTCATTTAATAGTAAATGGTTGAAAAGAATACTACTTGAAAATTTACCTTGGGAGGATTTCTTTCTAAGTTTACGTTTTCTAGCCTGGAGAAATCCTGACATATATAATGATCATCTTTTGGGTCTATTGAAATTTAATGATGAATCTGCTACTAAAGCAGTTGAAATTTTTGAAAAATCATCTTCTAGTGAAACAATTACTGTAGAAATCTCTTCTGGGGAAAAATTTGAAATTGAGAAATTCTGTCCTCATGCTGGAGCTAGTCTTGAAACCGGAATAATTAAAGATAATCATATAGAATGTAGTCTACATCACTACATCTTTGATTTGGAAACAGGAAACTGTTTAAATGCCAATTGTAATTTAAAATCAAAAAAATTAGATAATGATAATTAATCAAAACAGTTTTAATTGAAAATAATAACATTAATCATGAGCCGATTTTCAACCATAAAAGAAATTTTTGAATTATATGTTCATCGTAGAAAATTCTTTATGTTTCCTATAGTTATTCTTTTGATCACTTTGATTGGTGTTACGACATTAGCACAAAGTGGTCTGGTTGCATTTATCTATCCTATTTAAAATGGAACGTTCTTCATCTAGATTTAAAGCACTTGCTATCACTGCTGGATTCTCTTTTTGGTTTTTCATAATTAGTAATTCTTTTGGATTATTTTCTCTGGAAATATTTCTAGTTTTTATTATCCTAACAATTACTGTTACTCAAATATTTGCTGTGAAACTTTCAAAAGGATTAGATATCTTAGCAATAGTTAATACAAAAATATTTCTTGGAATATTATTCATATTTGTTATCTCAGTATATGGTTTAATTTTCAGACTTTTGCGAATAGATCCTTTACGTTTGAAACAGAGTGATAATTCTTATTGGCTTGAAATGGAACATCTAAAATTAGACCGAATATTCAAACAATATTAGATTGTACACTTTAGGAATATCTTGTTATTATCATGATTCAGCTGCTGCATTATTAAAAAATGGTGATGTAATTGCAGCTGTTGAAGAAGAACGTTTTTCAAGGAAAAAATTTGATGATGGTTTTCCTAAATTAGCCATTGATTGGTGCTTAAAAGAAACACAAGTAAAACCAAACGAAATTGATATAATTGCATTTTACGACAAACCAATTTTAAAATTTGAGAGATTGTTAGATAATTACCTAGCAGTCTCGCCAAGAGGACTATCTAGTTTCTTGGATGTTATTCCAAAATGGATTCACAAACGATTATGGATAAAAAATGAAATAAAAAAACATCTAAAAGGCTTTACTGGAGAAATAATTTTCCCCGAACATCACATTTCTCATTCTGCTTATGCATTCTTTACTTCACCTTTTAATGAATCTGCAATTCTGAATGTTGATGGAGTTGGAGAATGGACGACAACCTCGTTTGGAATTGCACAAAATAATTCTATTAAATTACTAAATGATATACGATGGCCTCATTCCTTAGGTCTATTCTATTCAGCATTTACCTATTTTTTAGGATTCAAAGTGAATGAGGGAGAATACAAACTAATGGGGTTGTCGTCATATGGTAAACCCAAATTCTATGATGAAATCTTGTCAGAGATTATTGATGTAAAGAATGATGGAAGTATACATCTTAACATGAAATATTTTGCATTTACTTATGATAAAGTAATGACTAATGAAAAATTCTCAAATCTGTTTGGAATTGAACCACGAATGCCATCAATTTCTCCTTCTCAAATACATTTTGATATAGGTGCAAGTGCACAAAAAATTCTTGAAGACGTTTTATTAAAAATGGCATCTCATATCCATGAAAAAACAAAAATGAAAAATCTATGTTTAGGAGGAGGGGTTGCATTGAATGGGGTTGCAAATTATAGATTATTGAAAGAATCACCATTTGAAAATATACATATTCCTCCTTCACCTGGTGATGCTGGAAGTGCTATTGGATGTGCACAATTTGCATATTATATCCATAAAAAATATAATAGAATAATTGAAATGGCTCATTCAAAGAGAATTCATAAAAACATCTATCTAGGACCGTCGTTTTCTGATGATGATATAACAAAATTTCTAGATACAAATAAAATAGAATATGAAAAACTTAGTAGAGACGCATTAATTGAAAAAACTGCAAAAATAATTTCTGATGGAAAAGTAGTTGGTTGGTTTCAAGGAAAAATGGAATGGGGACCACGTGCATTAGGAAATAGAAGCATATTGGCAGATCCAAGAAAATCAGAAATGAAAGATATTCTTAACGAAAAAATCAAACATAGAGAATCATTTAGACCATTTGCTCCAAGTGTTCTTGAAGAATTTACTTCTGATTATTTTGATATTGATATTCCTAGTCCTTACATGTTGATGGTTGCAAAGGTAAAACAACCAGAAAAAATTCCTGCAGTAACTCATGTTGATGGTACTGCTCGATTACAAACTGTATCCAAAGAATCAAATTCACTATATTATGATTTAATAAATCAATTCTATAAAATTACAGGTGTGCCAATTATTGTTAATACATCAATGAATGTAATGGGTGAACCTATAGTGAACACTCCTTCACATGCTTATAATATGATTTTGAAAACCGATATGGACTGTCTTGTTTTAGGAAATAATCTAATCGATAAGTGATAATCATGTCTGTTGATATTTCATATAAGAAACAATCTGCGTTATTTTTGATTTTAATAATCACAGTATTCTCTGTTGCAGAGGGTTCAGCAAGAATATTTGAATTATTTTTTCAAGATTGTCGACTTGAAAATGCTGACTCACTAAATAATTTAGATTATTTTTCAAAAAGGCAAATATGTTATGATCAACAAAATCTAATTTACTCTGAATTTCCTGTACTTTCTCTAGTCCCAAACCAAAATTTCAGTACTGTTAATATCAATAGTGATGGATTTCGAGGTTCTGAACTTAAATCTGATTCTACTTTTCGAATATTCGTAGTTGGAGGAAGTACCGTTTTTGGTGCAGGTCTACCAGGTGATGAATTTACTATATCGTCAAAATTAGAGAATAATTTAAAAAAACAAAATAGTAAAATCGAAGTCATTAATGCTGGAATATCCAGCATAACGTCATTTGAAGAATTATACCATATTAATGAAAAACTTCTGAATTACAATCCCGATATGATAATCATCTATGACGGAGTGAATGATGTATTTTACAAAAGACTCAATGAAACAGAACCTCAAAACGATGAATCGGAAATAAAAGAATACCAGCGATATCTTCGTTCCCCTGTTGTCCTTTATAGAAATTTTATTTTACCATTGATTAACACAAACGTTTTTGATTCGCCTGGTGATCAAAAATCTACAGATACATATGATCCTGTTATTTCTGAAAAAATCTCAATTTTATGGCAACAAAGAATGCAAGAATTCTGTAATTTATCTATAAAAAATGAATTTGAATCTGTGATAATTATTCAGCCTGCATTGTACAATGGTAAAAAAACATTATCCGATTTTGAAGAATTAATTCTTGAAAAAAATATACATGGTGAGAAAACCTTTGAACAAATACTAACTAAAAGTAAAAACTTAGAAAACTGCTCTTTAGTATTAGATTACACAGAAATTTTTCAAAATACTCCTGAGAGTATTTATTTTGATCAAGTTCATACAAACTCTTTAGGAAATGAAATAATAGCTGAAAAAATGTACGAAGATATTCAATTCTTAATTAGAAAATAATCTATCAAATTTTTCTATTTTTTTCCTTAGCTGGTATTCCTGTCCACAATTGATCATTAGGAACATCTTCAATGACAAACGAATATGCAGCAATTATTGAATTTTTCCCAATAGTGATGTTTGGCATAATTGTACTATGTGATCCAATCTTACAATTTTCTTCAAGAATAACCATTCCCTGTTTTTCATCAATCGTAGAATTAGAGTAAATTGAACAATGTGATCCAATCTTAACATTGTCTCTTATTGTTACACCATACTCTGCATTAATGTACGTAAATGCACCAATATCTATATTCACTCCCATTTCAAATTTTTCGGGATAATCAACAACATAATTGTATTCTGTCATTTTTTTATGTTCATGAAGAGGTTTTTTCCATTCTGACATTTTATTTGAATATTTATAATTAAATCTACAAATGAATCTTTTCATTCTTTTCAATTCTTAACATAATTTATCAAAAATTCTTTTATTAGATTTCAAATAGTTAGAATTATGAATACAAAGATCATCATATCTATCTTAATAGTTATTGCAATCTTATCATTTGGAATTGGCGCATCTACAAACTTAGAATCTGTAAAAAAATTTGTTTCAGATCCTGTCGAAGATACTTTTGAGCCATTAAATTTAATGAATAAATCTGAAATAGAGGCATTAATTGATATTAAAACACAAAATGAATTGTACAATAAACGAGCTTTTTTAATAAATTTCATTTGGAGTAGTGATACAATTTCTGATAAACTACCTGATTCTATAGAAGAGAATTTCCAACATCCTATATTCTCCGAAATTAATAATCTTAAACAAATAAACAAACTAGAAATAATTTCTGAATATAATGTTAATTCTATTTCTTACCATTTTATTCCAGAAAAATCTAATAACAAACTTGTAATCTATCATCAAGGCCATGATGGTGATTTTATTAATGGAGTAGAAACAATTGAGTATCTATTAAATAAAGAATATTCTGTACTAGCTTTTTCTATGCCTCTCACAGGAAAAAATAATCAACCTATCATAAACCATCCTTCATTTGGAAAAATCAAGCTTATGTCTCATGATCATTTTGCTCTTCTGGAAACCACAAATTTTGAACCTATAAAATTATTTTTTGAACCAATTACTAGAGGATTAAATTATCTTGATTCAAATTTTGATTATGATTCTTATTCAATGATTGGTATTTCTGGTGGTGGTTGGACAACAACAATTTATTCTGCCATTGATGAAAGAATATCTAAAAGTTTCTCGGTAGCAGGTTCTTATCCAATCTATCTTCGTTCTGAACCAAAAAATCTAGGTGATTATGAACAAACACGTTTTGATTTGTATTCGAAAGTTAATTATCTTGAACTCTATGTCTTAGGTGCAAGTCAAAGATTACACTTACAAATTTTTAATGAATATGATCCTTGTTGCTTTTCAGGCAATGGTGCAACAACCTTTGAACAAATAGTTCAAACCAAAATCAACAATATTGGATCAGGATCATTTGAAACTCATGTAGACGAATTCCAAAGTGAACATAAAATCTCAAAAAATTCCCTTGAATTGATTTATAAAAAATTGATCTAATCTACATATTCTTCAAATTTTTCAAAATCAATTCTAAAAATCTTCACATGAACAGAAAAACCTTCTTTAGCTGAATCGAATTCTTTAATCAGGTATGAATAATTTTCTTCATTCATGAAAACGTCCCCCAAAAATTGATCTCTTCTATCTTCATCCTCGATAAATTTATGATCAATAATTAAATGTGTTAGTCCTTTATCTTTTCCGTTCATTATATAATCTTCAAGATTTCCTTCATCTACTGATGAAATAAAATTTATCTTTGATTTACCTTCTGTACTGGTAATTGGAAAACTACTATCAGTTAATTGTGCTACCCGTAAATAAGCCCCTTCCGGATAATAAGATGCATTAACACCTTCTACTAAGTGATAAATTTTATTTGAAATCAAAAATGATTCTCTTTCATATTCATAATCAATACTATTGACTATAAAAAAAGCAAATGATCCAATTAAAATCAATATTAAAAATAATAATGAAATTAGATCTCTTCTATTCGTCTTTTTTGAAATTACATCTATTGCATATATTACTAAAATTGCAATCACTGGAAATACGACAAAGAAATATCTTACATCTGAGATGTCTCTAGAAAATGCGTACAAGGCAGGGATTAATGCAAACGCACTAATTATGATAAGTTCAAAATTCTCTCTCTTTTTGGTTTTTAGAAAATAAAATATTCCTATAGGCAAAAATATTGTAAACGTTGGAATTAGTATCCACCCAAATAATTTTATAAAATTTAAAATTCCAACATCTGGGAAAAATTTTTTAACATTATTTTCTTGCAATTTCCCAAGTATTCCCTCTTGTCCCACGTGGATCATACCTGTACCTACATGACTAAAAATTCCATCATATCCCATTGTATCATTTCTGATTGATGACATTGGAGCTAGAACTAAAATAAAAACCAAAATCATTAACACTCCAAAAACTATATTCTTTTTTTTATTTCTAAATCTATAAAATAAAATTCCAAACATGGCACTTATCATCATCAATCCTTCATATCTTATTAGACAAAATATACCTGCTAGGATAAATGATAACAAAATTGATTTTTTTCCTTCGTGAAAAAAAAGTGCAAGAGATGATGTTACAAAAAATATAAAAATTGATTCAGTAATTCCAAACAATGAATTTTCAATTATTCTTGGCTCAAAAATAAAAATCAGTGGAACCATCAATGCATATTCTTTCTTAAGAAATTTTTTAGCAAGATAATATGCTGGTATACTTGTAAAAACTGAAAAAATGATGGATATGTTACGCTGAATTGACATATAATCCAAAAAATTTTCGGAGTTTGATACAGAAAAAAATGCTGATAGTAATGTAGGCCAAAAATTATTAGGTAAATCATGATTTGTTGGAAATGCTTTCGTTACATTAAGATCCATTGCATACCAAAAATATCCTAATCCATCTAAAACAATTGGAATATCAAATGGGAAAAATATGTATCTGAAGACTAATCCACTGAATATTATTAAACTAAAATAAAGAATTATTCTAGTTTTTGAAAGATTATTTAAAAAAATTAAACTGCTCAATGTATACACTATTTAGTTATCTTTTCCTTCTCTTACTACTGAAACTAAAGAGTACAACAAAATTGCTGTAATCAATAAAACAATGCCTATGAAAAAAAGACCCACTCCAATTAATGTTAAATTGGTACTTAATCTCCCAAATTCAACATAGTATTGTATTGCAAAATAAGTAAAGATACTCCCAGAAATCAGTAAAATTATTGAAGGGATTCCGTAGAACTTGATTGGATGCTCTATAGAAGTATATTTTATAGTACTAAACAAAACTGATGTTCCATGTGAAACTGGATTCTCAGTTGATGTTTCACCTTCATATGAAACTTTTATTGGAACTTCTCCAATTCTAAAATTAATGTTATTTGCTTTAATTAGTATCTCAGTTGAAATCCCCATACCTTTATCGGAAATAACTAATTTTTCTAAAACTTTTTTAGAATATGCCCTAAAACCACTTTGTGAATCCGTCAAACTTTGATTTAATGAAAGATTAGTGACTTTTGTAATTAGCTTAATCCCGAATTTTCTATATTCTGGAATGTTCTCAACTTCTTCTAAAAACCTTGAACCAATAACTATCTCTGCTTTGTCCTCTTGAATTGGTTTTAATATCTTTGTGACATCTCTTACGTCATGTTGACCATCTGCATCAATAGTTACCAGTAAATCTGATTGAATTTCTTTTGCTTTCAAGAAAATACTTTTTATCCCTGCTCCATATCCTAAATTTTTTTTATGATTTATCACAATCGCACCTAACTCTCTTGCAATATCTCCTGTAGAATCTTCTGAACCATCATTACAGACTATAATCGAGTCTGTAATTTTTTTTAATCCTATAATTATGGATGCAATATTTTTCTCTTCATTAAATGCTGGAATGCCAACGGTAATTTTCAACTTATTTTTTCCTATTTTCTATAGTTATATTCATCACGTATGAAATATACTAACAAACTTGGCTATTTTTATAATTTTATTAATAAAATGTACAAATTTTACTTAAATAATACACTAGAACAAAATTCTCCTAACAATGTAACAAATTAATCACTATCTTAATTAATCATTTTTTATTGTTTTTAAATATGACATATGAAGCACAACTTGTTGAAGAAATAAAAAATGACTTTCTTTCAAGTTCAGAATTGATAAAACAATCTTCAAATCTATCTATTCAAATTCATCATGTAATCAAAAAAATTATCTCTGCCCTGGAATGTGGAAATAAAATAGTATTATTTGGAAATGGTGGTAGTGCCACTGATGCTCAACATATAGCTACTGAATTTTTAGGTAGATTTAAGATTGAAAGAACTAGTTTACCCGCCATCTCTCTTGTAGATAATACCTCATTGATTACAGCATTATCAAATGACTATTCCAGTGATATTATATTTAGTAGACAATGTTCTTCTATGTTGTCTCCAAATGATATTGTTTTTGCAATATCTACTAGTGGAAATTCTGAAAATGTTAGACTTGGTCTTATTGAATCTAAAAAACAAGGGGCAATTTGTATTGGTTTGCTAGGAAATAATGGGGGAATAATCAAAGATCACACTGATCTCTCCATAATTGTTCCTTCTACTGATACCGCAAAAATCCAGGAGGTACATAGAGTAATTTATCATATAATATGCGAAAAGGTTGAAAAACTATTGAAATAATGAAAAATGAAAATGCAAAACATATTCTCATTAAAAAATAAAATTGTTATTATTACTGGTGCTGGGGGAGACATTGGATACACTTTATCAAAAAATTTTCGTGACGTAGATGCTATAGTCTATGGTTTGGACAAAAATTTCACAAATTATCAAAAAAAATTATTTAAAAATAATTTCATTCAATGTGACATCACAAAAATTTCTCAGATCGAAAAAATTTTTAAAAATATTTTTCAAAAGCATAAGAAGATTGATGTATTAATCAACGCAGCTGGTGTTACTTTTCCTATGAAAAAATCTAGTCCCTCGATAGATGTTTCATCATGGAAAAATACTTTAGATGTTAATCTTACTGCTACTTATTATTCTTGTATAACTGCTATTAATTATATGAAAAAAAATAAGCGTGGATCAATAATTAATATGACAAGTATTAATGCTGAATTAGGATTTCCCTCAAATCCATCCTATCTGGCATCTAAAGGTGGATTAAAAATGCTATCAAAATCACTTGCTAAAGATTGGGGTAAATATGGAATTAGAGTGAACAATCTTGGTCCTGGGTATATAATTACAAAAATGACAAAAAAATCTTTTAATGACAAAAAATCTAATCTTTTACGAAAAAAACATACTTTGTTAAATAGATGGGGCACCACTGATGATCTTGTAGGTCCTGCAATATTTCTTGCATCTGACAGTTCAAAATATGTGACTGGGCATGATCTTTATGTTGATGGTGGCTGGTTAGCTAATGGATTAATTTCGTAGTGAATTTGAAATGAAACCAATTTGTATAATACCTGCACGTGCCGGATCAAAGGGTGTAAAAGGAAAAAATATACGAAATCTAAATGGTAAGCCACTAATTAGTTATGCAATTAAGTCTGCATTAGAATCTAAATTTTTTAGTCACGTATTTGTTTCGACAGAAGATAAGAAAATATCGAACATAGCTAAAAAATATGGTGCTGAAATCCCCTTTTTACGACCAAAAAAATTAGCTAGTGACAACTCTGATATATCTGATACGTTATATCATACAATTAAAAAACTTGAATCTGAATATGATTTTGATTCAGTGATGTTACGTGATTGTACATGTCCATTCATTGACTATGACGATATGAAAAAAGTAATCTTCTCTTTCAAAAAAAATAACTGCGATAGTGTTTATTCTGGAGTTCTTGCACATCCAAATCCATACTTTGGAATGGGTGAGCTAAATTCAAAACAGTACATATTTACTCCAAAAAAACTTAAAAGAATTATCTATCGAAGACAAGATGCCCCAAAAGTTTTCAATTTAGATGGAATTGTTATTTTTGACTCAAAAAAATTTTTGAAAACAAAAAAACTTCTAACAAATAAATCTAAAATTGTTGAAATTACAAAAGAACATGGCCATATGATAGATTTTGAATTTGATTTTACAGTGGCAGAATTACTAATGAAGAATAAATCTCGTTAAAAATTCTAGCATTATTTTATAAATTTCTTAATTTTTTCATTACTGGAATTTCTGATGGCCAGACTCTCTTGACGCCATCTCCTAGAATATTATCAATCCTTCTGATATCTCTCACCAATCTTTCTAATCCTTGTGGTTCTAATGATGCTGCCTGATCTGAACCATACATTGTTCTATCCAGCGTAATATGCCTCTCAATTGAAGTTGCTCCAAACATTACTGCACAAACACAAATTAAATATCCTAATGCTTCGTGACCACTATACCCTACATTACAGTTGAATTCATTTCTTAAAGTTTCAATACAGCGTAAATTTGCTTCTTCAATTTTCATTGGATATGAACTATTACTGTGCTGTAATTCATATGGACAGTTATTTTTTTTGAATATATCTACTGCACTCTTAATTTGTCCAATTTCACTCATTCCTGTAGAAATGAATGTGTGTTTTCTTTCTTCAGCAATTGTATTTAACAATTCATGATTTGTTAACATGGCTGATGCAACTTTGTTATAATTTAATGAAAATTTTCTTAGAAATAATTGACTATCTATATCCCATGATGATGCAAACCATTCTATTTTTCTTTCTTTACAATATTGTTCTATACTTGAATATTCTTTTTCCCCAAATTCTAAACCCTCTTTTTGATGTCTTGTTGTAGTTCCCCATGGACTATCTCTAGGAGATTCTAAAACCTCTTTTGTGTATACTTTATCAATAGTTCTTTTTTGAAATTTTACTGCATCACATCCCGCATTTTTTGCTACATCTATTAGCTTTTTTGCAATTTCTAAATCTCCATTATGATTAATTCCAATCTCTGCAGTGATGAATACCATAAATCATCTGGAAATGTATAGAATAAAAATCTCACTAGTAAATTTTCTTTTCTTTAGAAAATTTTACTGCCAGAATTAAATTTACAATCTCTCTCAATACACCTTTACCTCCTTTGGTTGTTAATATTATATCTGAATTTTTTTTTACATTATTGTCTGCATCTACAGGGCAAGCTGATAATCCTACATTTTTTATTAATTCTATATCATTAACATCATCGCCAATATAACAAATCTCTTCAGGTTTAATCTTGAATTGATTACATAATTGTTTCACCAATTTTTCTTTCTCTTTAATCCCCTCGTACACTTTTTTGATATTCATGTTCTTTGCCCATCTTTTATTTATTGGATTCATCTCTTTTGTAATCAATACTGTTGAAATATTTCTTCGTTTTAACAAATTTACTCCCATCCCATCTCTCACGTGAAACTTTTTCATGATATCTCCTTTTGTAGTATAATACATTCCTCCATCGGTTAATGTACCATCTACATCAGTTGCAACAAGCTTAATTGATTTTATTTTATCCCTTATTTCCTTTCTCATAATTTTTTTAAAAATTCGTGGTATATTAATTCCCTTTATGACTAGCAAATTATCAATAACGAATTTAAATAATCATGTTTAGGTATTAACACATGGGTTTTCTTAACAAAGATTTACTCTCAAAAATCTTTCCTAATCACGTTAATCTGTTTGAGCAGGCAAACAATAATGTAATTTTCCAAAATTATATTAAAACAAAATCTCAATCTTGTAACCCACTTAAGACTAAAAATAAATCAGATTATTTCAAATTTATTAATGAACAAATAATTAAGAATGAAGCAATAGACTATCTTGAGTTTGGTGTTTATGAGGGAGGAACTATTATTGACTGGCCAAAAATTAATACAAATAAAAACTCCCGATTCTTTGCTTTTGATAAATTTCCTCCAAAATATCCTACGCCTGAAATAGATGATGACCGAGTACATTTTGTTAAGGGCTTGTTTCAAGAAACATTACACAACTTTCTTAAAGATTTTAAAGTAAATTCAAAATTAGTAATTTTTATTAATCTTAATAAAAAATTTGATACATTATTTTGTTTATCTGAACTTGATAAAATTCTAAATGAAAAATGTATTATTATGTTTGATCAATTTGGTAATCTTCAACATGAATTCATTGCATTTCATAATTATGTGAAATCATTTAGGAGAGATTTTCAATTTATCTGTCAAGCTGAAAATTGGAGAAAATGCACAATTGAATTATTACCACGAAAAAAACTGCATACTCCCTCAAAAAAACTTGAATCATATGACCCTGAAATTAAGAAATTAAATAATAATAAAAAAAAAGCTAATGTAGTTTTTTTACTAATTGATGATCTCAGATTAGACAAGTTCTATGGAAAAAACAGGAGTTGTTACACTCCAAATATTGATTTATTATTAAAAAAATCAATATTTTTTAATTCAGCTATAAGCTCTGCAGATGGAACTTTTGCATCAATGGGAAGTATATTCACTTCACAATACCCCTCTTCAACTGGAATTTCTTGGGCTAATAATCATTCTAAAGCAAGAAAATTTTTTGAAAATATTCGCTTAACTGGTTATGAATTACATTCAACTTTTCCAACAGGTCCTGGATATTATTTTTTTGATACAATTTCACAAAGTTTTAAAAAAGAAAATTGTGATATTGTTGATTGGAAAAAAGGTCTATCTAATGGTCTTGATAAAATAATACATGAACATCTTATTACAAAGAAGATGACTAGCCCTTGGTTTTACTATATTCATCTAATGGATCTGCATCTTCAACGCTCAGTTCCTTCAAAATTTAACTCTAAAGAATATGGACGAACACCATATGAAAGAAAACTCTCATTGATTGATTCTTGGCTTGGTAAATTTTTTGAAATAATTGATCTTGATAATACTTTGTTAATTGTAACGTCAGATCATGGTGAATATACTCTTGATGATAAATTAAGACCTGATTTTATACCAATTCTACAAGAAAATTCCAAGATCAAAAAAAATAAAATTTCTCATTCTTTCTTAAATTCAATAATTAATGCAACTATTCCTTCATATCTTGATGAATGGGGTAGACCAAGAACAATTGGCCAAGTTGGCTTAAAAATTTTAAGAACTATTATTGCGCCATATAGAAAGCAAAAATTTAGGCAAACATTAGATAAGTACCAAATACGTGGAACATACAAAAGAGGAAAAAACTATCTTTATGATGAAGCAATAAGAGTTCCATTGTTATTTACAGGTGCAGGAATTGAACATACTGAAATAATTAATGATTTAGTTAGACATGTAGACATATTTCCTACTTTAGCAGATTTAATGAATATTCCAATTAATAAAAAAAATATTGATGGACGAAGTCTAGTAAATATTATAGATGGAAAACATGAAACTGAAATTCCAGCCATCATAGAATCAATGCCCTTATTGGAAGAACCTGTTGGTGATGTAATTGGAGTACGAACAACAAATTACAAATATTTCCGTTCACGTTCTAATCCTGAACTTGATGTAGCGCTTTTTGATTTAAAAAATGACCCAAAAGAAATCAATAATCTTGCATCATCTCAATCTGAACTTGTTCGTGAGATGGAATCTATACTGAATAAGAATCTAAAGAGTGCTCCTGTAATTAAAGAAAAGATAACGGATCTAAAAAAGGCTCAAGCATTAAAAACTCTCAAAGAAATGGGTTATGATTAAATCATCTATTAATCCATACAACTAGTCTTTCTTTTAATTCTTCTAGGCAATCAAGATTCTTATCAATTAGATTATTTTTTTCTTCAGGATCATTATCTAAATCATATAATTCCCACACATCTGGATTCTTAAAGAAAATTAATTTGTATTTTTTACTTTTTATACAAAACACATTTGATTCATCTGGGGATGGGAATGGTCCGTGTAATGCACCCGTTTCTGAAAATGTATATTCTTCTTCATGTTCTAACCCTCCATTCAAAGCAGACCATAAACTTTTCCCATTATTTGAGTTTGTATTTTCTATCTCTGATAAATCTAAAATCGTTGGAAATATATCCAAACTACTATGTAGTTTTGTCGAAATTCTATTTTCCTGTATTTCTTTTCCTAAGAATAAGTAAAAAGTTCTAATTGTTTCTTCATATGTAAATGATCCATAATTTCGTTCACCATATCTCTCGCCCAAACCAGTTCCATGATCTGAAAAGAATATCATATTTGTACTATCTGTAATTCCTAATTCATCAATACTCTCAATAATTTTCTTTATATAACTACACGAAATGTTAAAAATAGAATTGTATCTTTTCTCATTTTCATTAATATTATCATAAAATTCTTGTTCATCCCATTCATATTTTTTTAAAATTTCTGAAACTGTTTCTCTATGGATATTTGTAAAATGTAAAAAACAGAAGAATGGTGAATCTCCTGACTTTTTAAGGGCATTTCTAATCATATTTGAATGTCTAGTTACTAAATCATCATGATATTCGTCATGTGCTTGATGTATGTCAAACCCTTTTTTTGAAATTACATTTTCATGAAGTAAATCACAACATGTGAAGTATCCTTCTTGTTTTAGAATTTGTGTAAATGTTTTTGATGTTTCTTTTAATCCTAAAAGATTATAGTATGAATCTACTCCGTTTTCTTTTCCATACATCCCTGTAAAAATACTATTTACTGCACCTACGGTATAAGGAAATGTTGTTGTTACGTTATTGAAAAGGAAACCACGTTTACAAATTTCTTGGAATTTGTCTGATTTATCTAATTTATCAACTCTTGCACCATCAATTAAAACAAAAATTAGATTTTTTTTCATAAATTGTTTAATTGTATTATTCTTTAATAATTATGGTATTTTTAGATAGATATTATGATATATTAGAAATTTTTCATATTAATTATTGGATGATCTAAAACCAAATGTACTCTTTATAGGAATTGATTCATTTCGAGGTGACAAATTCTTTGGACCAAATAAATCTTCAAAAACTCCTAATATTGATCGTCTAATAAAAAATGGGGTATATTTCGATCAACATATCTCTGTCTCCGATGGTAGCTATACGTGCATGGGAGCTGTATTCACTTCACAATATCCTTTTCAAAGTGGCCTCTCTACTGTTTCAGAATATTCTAAATCAACTGAAATTTTTAAAAAATTTAAAGAATCTGGATATACCTTATTTGGTACTGCGCCATGTACTCCATTTTTCATTAATCTCTTAGAAAACTTCGATGAAAAAGAGAATTTTTTCAAGCCTGGTTATTTACACCAATCCGATGAACAATCAAATAAAATGTATCCTTATGCAAAACATACTTCTGAAGAATATGAAAAAAAAGGAAAAACCGGCCCCTTAATTCTTAATAGACTAGATCGGATTGCAAAAAATGAAATTAAATCTCCTTGGTTTTATTTCATTTTTTTAACTGATCTTCATCGTAGTGTACATTATAATCTCCCTGATGAATTTAATTCTGAAATATATGGTAAAACTGATTATGATAGAATGGTTTCAATGCTTGATGTATGGATTGGAAAATTTTTAGAAAGAATAAATTTAAAAAATACTGTTGTAGTCATAACCTCTGATCATGGTGAATTCATTCCAACAAAAAAAGTAGGACATGAAATGACATACATTCCATATGTCTTTGAACCCGGTTCAAAAATAAAGTCTAAACTTCCAAAAAGTTTCCATCCGTTATTTGGAGAAGCATATCGTATCATAAGACGTATTATTATTCCAATACGAAACAAAAGACTAAAAAAACAACTCTCGCCACTTGAATTTCGTTCACTTCATACTCGTGGTTCAAATCAATTGAAAATACTTCCTGATGATACAGTTCGTGTTCCGTTTTTATTATCTGGTTGTAATATAAAACCTAAGACCAATATCATATCTCAACAAGTACGTTCTGTTGATATTATTCCGACTTTAGCTGATTTGATATCGCTTCCATTTGATGATAGTGGTGTAGAAGGCAAAAGTGTTTTATCATTAATTAAAGGAACTCAAATACCTGAATCTATTGCATTTATAGAAAATGCTGTTAGACGTAATCCTACTCGTCCAGGACATTCAATTGGTCTTAGAACATCAGAATGGAAGTATTATCGATCACTAAATGATCCAAAAAAGGATATTTCATTATATAATCTAAAAAGTGATCCAAATGAAATAAACAATATACATGAATCCCATCCTGACGTTGTAAAAACTCTTGAAAAAACTCTATCTGATATGAGAAAAAATGCTATTACTTTAGATGATGTTGATCCTGAAGAAAAATCTAAAATTGAAAATCTTTTAAAACCATTTGGTCCCTCTGCATAAAAATGTCCAAACCCAATATCTTTTTCTTAACAATTGATTCATTACGTGCTGATAAATTGTTTGGCTCATCAAAAACATCAGTAACCCCAAATCTAGATTCAATAATTGAAAATGCAACTTATTTCACACAAGCAATTAGTTCTGCCGATCAAACTGGGACCAGTTTAGCAAGTATATTTACAGCACAATTTCCGATCACTACTGGATTAACCCATTTTAATTTCTCAACCAAGACTGAAACATATTTTGATATATTCAAACAAAATGGGTATTATACATGTGGATTCTTTCCTGATCATGAATTTTTTAAAAATTTGACAACAAATTTTGACGAAAAAACATTATACGTTTATGATAAAATAGAAAATTGGAAAAACCTCTATGGTGGAATTGGAGATTCAATACTAAAAAAAATTAATCTTTTAGATAATCATGAACCGTGGATCTTTCCAGTTCATATAATGGATTTACATAATCCTTCTGCACTTCCAAAAAAATTTGATGAATCGAAATATGGAGAAAATATTTATGAACGAATGCTATCTTCAATTGATTTTTGGATTGGACAATTTTATAAAAATCTTGATTCAAAAAATACTTTATTTGTTATTACTTCTGATCATGGTGCATATATACCGCTAAAACAAATTCCATCTGAAATACCTTCAATACAAAACTTTATGAAAAAAGGAAAAGATACTGCACCATTTCTTGAACCAATAGGTATAAAATTATTTCTTCTCCTTAGAAACCTGGCTAAAAAATATAGAACTCAAAAATTAAAAAAAGAACTATCTGATATTGAACTAAGATCTTTTAATGTACGTGGTAACAATGAATTATTTGAAGAAACAATTAGAGTTCCATTACTCTTTACAGGTTTGGATATATCTGGATCAAAAATAATTAATGATTTAGTAAGACATGTTGATATTTTCCCCACAATTTCTGAATTGACCAATGTTAATGCAGTTGATACAAGAACTGATGGACGTAGTCTTGTTCCATTGTTCACTGATCAAAAAATGGACGAATTACCTGCCTATATAGAAACAGGTGTTACAGCTAGTCAATTTAATGATAAAGTTAATCCAAAATCCACGGGAAAAATAATTGGATTACGTACCTCGAAATACAAATACCTTAAAAGCCGTGATTCTCATGAAAATTTACGAATTTTATTTGATCTTTTAGATGATCCGATGGAAACAGAAAATATCTATGAAATAAAATCTAACATTGCCTTTGATTTAGATAAAAAACTCTCTAAACTTATGAATAAACCAAAAAAACAATTTACAAGTGATCTTTCAGATGACGAGCAGCAAAAAGCTGAAGACCTACTTAAAAAATTAGGGTATGTGTGATCATGAAACAAATGATAACTGATAAAAAGAAAAACACTAGTATATTTACGACCAAATCCAATGTTTTAAAATTTCTACAACCTAAACTTACTCTCTCTAAAATTGAACAAATTCTTGATTTTACTCAAGATCAATGGAACATGAATCAAGAACAAATCCTGATTCAAATCACAAAAAAATTTCCTAATACTACAATTATTGTACGAAGTTCTGCAATTGGAGAAGATTCAGAAGAAAATTCTAATGCTGGAAGTTATGAAAGCGTATTGAATGTAAATTCTTCTTCAAGACAAGAAATCTCCTCTGCAGTACAAAAAGTAATTAAATCATATAAAAATAAAAACAATCTAAACCCAAAAAACCAAATTCTTGTACAGACTCAATCTGAAAATATACTTAGTAGTGGAGTGATCTTCTCAAGATCTCCGGATTTGGGTTCACCGTTTTATGTGGTAAATTATGATATTGGAGATTCTACTACTGGCGTAACTCATGGTTCGATAAACAAAACAATTAAATTTCATCGTGGAATAATTAAGAACTCTTTAGCATCAAAATGGGAAAAACTTCTATCTGCAATCAATGAAATTGAAACAATAACAAATTCTACTTCATTAGATATTGAATTTGGCATTACCAAAAGTAATAAAATAATAATTTTCCAAGTTCGTCCAATAACTTCATTTTCAGATGACAATTTTATCAAATCTGATTTTTTATTGAAAAAAACTATTAAAAATAATCAACTAAAATTTCTAAAACTCAAAACTTCTAAAAAACTTCATCCAAAAAAAAATATTTTTTCAGACATGACTGATTGGAATCCTGCTGAAATTATAGGAAATAATCCTAGACCATTAGATTACTCTCTTTATAATTATCTAATTATGAAATCTTCATGGTATCGTGCAAGAGTAGAACTTGGTTATCAAAAATTTTCCCCTCATTCATTAATGGTGAAATTTGGAAACAAACCATATGTTGATACTAGAATTAGTTTTAATTCCTTGATACCTGAAAATTTTAATAAAAATCTCAAGAAAAAATTAATGAAATATTATTTAGAAAAATTAAATTCTAATCCACATTTTCATGATAAAGTTGAATTTGATATTCTTTTCACTTGTTATGATCTTTCTTTAAAAAATAAACTCAAAGAATTAAAGAAATTTAATTTCACTCAAAAAGACATAGATGAAATTTTTAAACAATTGTTACTTTTCACTAAAAATATTATAACAGATTTTCCTCAAATTTCTAAATTATCTCTTGACTTGATAAATACTATGACAAAAAATCGAGTTGAGTCAATGAAAAAAATCAAAACATCATCTAACTATTATCAAAAATTTGAAGTAGCTGAAAAATTATTAAAAGATTCTATTAATTCTGGAATAATTCCCTTTTCTAAGATGGCAAGAATTGCATTCATCTCTACTGCATTTCTAAAAAGCTTAGTGAGTCAAAACTACATTACTCAAAAAGAATTTGATAAATTTATGAATTCTCTTGTAACACCTTTATCAAAATTCCAACAAGATCTTATTTTATTAAGCGATAACAAAATTTCAAAATCAGAATTTTTGGGAATATATGGCCATCTACGACCTGGTACGTATGATATAACCATTAATCGTTATGATAAAGACAATCCATTTCTCAATATTATAAAATCCTCTAATTTTATAAAACCCAAAGTATTTGAAATTAAAATTAAAAATCTTAATAAAATTTTAAAAAATAATAACCTATCAATTAATGAGAACGAATTTTATAATTTCATAAAAAATTCAATCATTATGCGTGAGGAATTAAAATTTGAATTTACACATAATCTCAGTGATGCACTAGAGCTAATTGCGTCATCTGGTTCCGATCTTGGCTTATTTAGAGATGATATGTCTTACCTAGAAATTGAAACAATACTCTCATCATATAAAAAATATTCAAAAAAAGAATTAAAATTATTTCTGAAAAAACAAATATCAAAAAATAGGTTCAAATTTCAAATCAATACAAAACTAACAATGCCATCAATCATTTCTTCAAAACATGATTTTGAAATTATTGAATATCATACTGCCAAACCTAATTACATTACTGAAGAAATTATTTCTGAAAAAATCATTAATTTGGATATATCAAAATCAACCGAATTAGAAAATAAAATAATTTTATTGGAACACGCTGATCCTGGCTACGATTGGATTTTTACAAAAAATCCTTTAGGATTGATCACTAAATATGGTGGTGTAGCCTCTCATATGTCAATTAGATGTTCTGAAATTGGATTACCTGCATCAATTGGCTGTGGAGAAATTATTTATGAGAAATTACTTAATGCTTCAAAAGTGATGTTAGATTGTAAAAACCATCAAATTGTTATATTAGAACAAAAAACAAACGATGAATATTCAGAACAAAAAAAGATCTTAAAATCTCTTGGATATATTAAATAAATCTTGATCATTATGAAGTCTATGCAAAAACCAAAAATTGGAATTTCATTACGTGTCGTTGATGCTCCTAATTATGATGAAAAAAGGGATGCTTTAAGTCATGATTGGCCCACTTTATTGGAAAATCTTGGACTAAATCCAATCTATATCCCAAATACATTGAAACACGTCGATGAATTTTTTTCTGAAATGTCTTTGAATGGTCTGATATTATCTGGTGGTGATGATATAGGTGAAAATCTTGATAGAGACGAAACTGAAAATTTACTTTTAAAACTTGCAATTGAAAAACAAATACCTATTTTTGGTGTATGTAGAGGTATGCAATTAATAAATAATTATTTTGGTGGAAATATCTCTGTCAGTAATTCTAATGATCACATATCAAAAAATCATGATGTTGATATAACTAACCAAAACTTCTCCTCTCTATTTAATACAAATAAAATCACAGTGAATTCATATCATAGAAATACAATACAAATGAATCAAATTGGTAATGATCTTAACCCCTTTGCAATTTCTAAAAGTGATAAAACTATAGAAGGATTTTTTCATACTAGATTTCCAATAATTGGTGTAATGTGGCATCCTGAAAGATCAAAACCTTTCAATGATAGTATCATGCTGGCAAAAATATTTCGAAGTAAAATTTTTTGGACAGAAAACCATTGAATGTAATTATTTTAGCTGCAGGCAAAGGTGAACGTCTTAGACCACTAACCAATGATAAGCCAAAATGCATGGTCGAATTATTTGGAAAATCTATACTTGAATGGCAAATAGATACATTTCAAAAATTTGGAATTAAAGACATTACAATAGTTACTGGATATAAATCAGAATCCATCAAATACCATGAATTGAATTTAATAAAAAATCCTGAGTTTGATTCTACTAATATGGTCGAAACACTATTTTACGCTAGAGAAAAACTCTGTGATGAAACAATTGTTTCTTACGGTGATATCTTGTTTCAAGATGATGTACTAAAAGGAATTATTGATTCAAATGCAGATTTCTCTGTTGTTGTTGACAAAAATTGGTTAGAATACTGGAAAATTAGAAATGATAATCCATTAAATGATGCTGAAAGCTTGAACATAAATTCAAATGGATATATAACGAGTATCGGACAAAAAGTGGAAAATATTGAAGAAATTCAAGGACAATATATTGGATTGATGAAATTCCAAAAAACTGGCGTCTCTAAACTTATATCATTTTATGATGAATCAAAAAAATCATCTTTATCTGGAATCAATCCACTAAACAAAAACTTAAAATTTCAAAATTCATATATGACTGATTTACTAAATGCCATGATTTTAGAAGGTCACAATCTAAAATCCATAAATACACACAATGGATGGTTGGAAATTGATACTCTCTCTGATTTTGACTTATACCAAAAAATGTTTCACGATGGGACATTATCAAAATTTTTCAATGTATCAAACTAACAAAATAACTCGATGGTTAATTATGAGTATTCTATAACAAAATTTATTCATTAAAACAAAAAAGAAATGAAATGACTGAAAATCTGATATTTTTAAACCACGTGAATCTCTCAAAAAAAGAAATTTATGAGTTAAGTAACACTGGTGTCATTTATTCAATGAATTTTGAAGTTCATCAATATCTCGAAAAATTATCTATAAAACATGAAATTGCAGAAAATGTATTAGATGCTAATGATGAATGTGTCATATTTGATAAAGTAGTTAATCTTTATGATTGGTATAAAAAAATCCCAAAACATGAAGAGATGGAATTTCATGGATTTAATTTATTTGAAATGATGGATACTACAGAATTACATACATTTCTAATCAACAAATTATATGATATTTATATAATTCAAAAGATTCTAAGTATAAAAAAACCTAAAAAAATATTTTCTACATTATCCCAAAATTTTATTTCAGGAATTATTGATGATAAAACAAAATTCTTTCCAATTGGAAATGGATTAAAAACTGATATGGTATGGAACAAAATTGAAATTAAATTTAACTTAGGAAAAATTCCAATATCATTAAAACTTTCAAGAAATATTTATCTAAAATTAAAATCTATATTTGAAAATTTCATTTGTAGTTCTAATAATCTTTGGGTAGATCTTAATACTCCTCGTGACACTATACTACTTTTAGAATTTAACCCCTCAACATATTCTGAATTAATTAAAAACTTCTCAATGACAAATAAACAAGTTGTATTGTTTAATAATCGACGTTCTGCAATATGGAATAAATCATCTATTAGCTTACTAAAATCTACAAATTCCAAAATACTAAGTATTAATAAATTGCTAACTTCAAGTCAAAAACAAAATATAGAAAAGGAAAGGTTACAATATGAAAAAATTTTAAAAAATTTACTTGAAGAAAAATCATTATATGATATTTTTATTCTAAATGGACAATCATTTTGGAATGAAATTAAATCAGAATTAATTAATACATTTTTGAATCGTTTACTTTGGTATATGCAGTTAATATATTCATCAAAACTATATATTCAAAATTCCAAAATTCATTCGATTTTATCTCTTAATGTAATAGGTGAAACAGAAAAATCAATTCTATCCCAAAAACTTGAAAATACCAATTCTATAATGTTGGAGCATGCATTTGCAAATTATACTGAAGAAATATCTAGATATGACATTCTAAGTAATTATTCACTCTTTCCTGATAAAATTGCTGTGTGGGGGGATGTCCAAAAAAAATATCTTAAAACAATTCATAATATTTCTGATAAAAGAATTATTGTTTGTGGTAGTCCTAGGCATGATTCATTTTTTAAAACCAAAGAACCTAGCAAAACTCTGAAAAATACAATTCTAATATGCCCAAGACCAATAATTGAATTAGCTTGCCATAATGATACAACAATGTACATAAAATATGAAACAATTCTAAAAACAGTAATACAAAAATTACAACAACTCCCAAATACTGAATTAATCGTCAAACTTCATCCTGGGGATATATCTCATAATAATCTGATACAAAAAGTTGTTAGTGAAATTGATACCGAAATATTGATTTATCATTCTAAGCCAATTGAACAATTAATCAAAAAATCTGATTTGGTATTTGTCATATCTCCTGAAGGATATGATCCCTCGACAGTAATACTTGAATCTATAATTTTTGAAAAACCAACAGTCAATCTTGTCTTGGATGATAAATTTTATGATTTTTCTTATGAATTACATAATGCAGTAATTTCTATAACCAAAAATGATAATCCTACTGAAATAATTCAAAAAATATTCCATGATGAAGAATTTAGAAGTAATTTGATATCTAACGGTAAAAATTTTCTAAGAGAGTATATTAGTAATCCTGAAACTGCTTCTAAATCATTAGTTAAACAAATATTGAAATTAAATTAAGACTGTTGGTTCTTATTAGAAATATCTAACATTTTATTTAGTTATAATGAATTTTCCTACGAAGTATTTTTAGTTAAGAAAATTTTAATTTGAATATGGTTAAAAAAATTATATTTTGGTTTAGTGCAGATTTGCTACCATTCTGTTTAGCATATTTCTTGAAGAAAAAACTTGATTTATCTTTCTATGGAATTTTTGACATAACAAATAAACCAAAATTGTTTTTTGAAACTCAAACTCTGTTGAAACTATCACAATCATGGTTTTATCATGATCATATTAAATTTGATTCAGAATACAATCCTGGATATATAAATGAAATAGAAAAAAAATACAAAATTGATTTACAGGAATTAATCAATCATGATAGAATTTTAAATCATTATAATGAATATTATCGTTTTTCAGAATCACAAAAAAATATTATACTACAAAATGAATGTAAATTATTTGAAAAAATTTTAGATGACGTAAATCCTGATTATTTTATTACTACTGAAACTACATTACAACCTCATCATCTTTTTTATAAAATGTGTGTAAAACGTGGTGTAAAAATTTTAATGCTAAATCATGCAAATTGGAAAAAATTATGTTACATTTCCAAACAACGTCATAAATTTGATGATGAAGTATCAACAAATATTGAGGAATTAAATGATGTTAGTTTTAATGATCTACGGAAAATCTTAGAGGAGTCAAAGGTCTCTAAATATCATAAAAAATTTCATAAAGAAAATAAAAACTCCAAGAAATCATTATTACATGCAGCTTCAAAATTTCTATCTTCGCGCAATGATAACATTCATTCTCATTACACTTATTTTGGTAGAACAAAATCAAAAGTATTTTTGAAGGAACTTCAAGATTCCATTAACAAAAAGAGAAGACAACAATTCATTGATGATAATCTATTGAAAAGGATTGAAAATAATGAACCATTCATTTACATGCCACTCCACCAAGAGCCTGAACGTTCCTTGTTAATTGCAGCACCAAAGTTTTCTGATCAGATGGAAACGATAAAAGAAATATCGAAAAATATGCCTGAAAATTTTCACTTATACGTAAAGGAACATCCTACGCAAGGCCCAGCTAGAAACTGGAGAGACATCACATTTTACACTCAAATAATGAATCTCAAAAATGTAAAACTGTTTCATCCTAATTTTAATCCGAAGTTATTATTTCAGAACTGTAGGTTAGTAGTATCTGTAGGTGGAACATCTAGTTTTGAAGCTGCATTTTATGGAAAACCATCTATCATATTTGCAGAACTAGGCTATACTGCTATTCCATGTATAAAAAAACTTGATTCATATGATAAATTAAAACAAGCAATAACTAATACTATATCTATCAAATTTAATCCTAAGTTTGTACTTAATTATATTCAAACATTGGAAAAAAATTCCTTTGAATTTGACATTTTAAATTTTGAATCTAAATATTCTAATTGGTTTTATATGAATGGAAATCTTGTTGATGTTGAATTTGATAATGATAAAATGAAACATTTTCTAGATGATAACAAAACTGAATTAGAAAATTTGGCATTGGAGTTTATTAACAAAATAACTGACTATGAAAATGAGTATAACTGAATATAAAATTAAAAATAATCTAATAATCTTGGTAATTATAATTAAAACAAAAGATGATAATAAATTATTTAGATGATGTTTGTCTGAAATTAAAAATAAACAACGAGACACAAAGCACTATTGATGAACCTAAAAATGCTATAGAAATCCCAATTTCTTGCATATTTGGTGTTAATATTAATAATAATCCAATCATTGTTCCTGCACCTAATAATCTTGAAATTAAAACACTCCTGCTTTTTTCCTTTGATAATAATTTTGACGTTTGTATTTGATTTATTGATGCTGGAATTGCTGTAAAACTAATTATCTGAATAATTGCAACTACTTCTAGAAATTCTGGAAAAATAATTGGGATTGCAATAGGTGATAAGAAATATCCTAGGAGTGACATTATTATACCAAAAATTATTGTGAATATTTTCAATTTTTTATTTTCATTTCCGTCTGTATCTTCAGGCAAAATATATTTGAAAACTAATCTTGGAAATACCATCATTATAGCAAAAACTTGTAATGCTAACGCATAGTTGCCAATTACTGTAAAACCTACTATAGGTAAAAGAATTATCTTATCTAAATGACTTCTAAAACTTGAAGATACATTCATTATGTAATTATCTAAAAAAAACTTAGAATCTTTTAATAATGAAAAATTAATTTTTTCGGTTTTAATTACTTTGAAATAGATCACAATAAAATGTACATATGATAATGCTAACGCTGTTATCAATCCTTCGTAACCAAAAATTAAAACAAAAATTATTCCTAATCCAAAACTAGAAATTTTTTGGATCAAAACAAATTTTGAGTAAGTTTTATAAGATTTTAAGCCTAAAAAGTACCCTAAACATAATTCGTTTAAAATATATCCTAATAGTAGAAATGATATATCGAATCTAGAAAATATTCCTCCTAGTACAATAAACCCAACTAATCCTGCAAATCCAGTTGTAATAAAAATAGTTGGTGTTATAGTGTTCTTTTTTGCAGTATAAACGATTATTGTTTCTCTAATTCCAACCAAACAGATTGTAAAGGATATTCCGACTATGGATAATAGATAATTAATTTTTCCATATTCGTCTGGTCCAATTAATGATGCAATTACTAACCAAAATACTCCTCCTATTACTGCTGTTACTATGTCTGCAATTCCTAATGCAGTTAAGTTTTGTATAATTCCTGATTTACTGTCTTTCAAAAAACCACTTCACTATAATCTGAAATAGAAGTAAATCTAAATTCTCTAATTATCTCTTCCATCTTTTCATACGTTTTTTCTATATTATGATAAGTGATGAAATCATCTTTTTTTGATAATCTTATCCTAGGCATAAATTCTGGTGTTAATTCCCATGAATGAATATAAAATGTTGCAGGAATGCCTTTTTTCTCATAATCTCTAATTGCATTCTTAATAATCCTTAAGGGTAGTGTTCTTAAATAAAATCCTCCTCCTGCAGGAATTTTTTTCCCTAGAAATTTTGTTACTAGTAGAGGATATTCCATCAATTTTCCATTCTCATCTTGATTTTCAATGGATTTACTAGAAATTTTATAAGGACTTATCTCTGCATTTGGATGTCCATACATTGAACTTTTTGCTGGAACAACACTACTATCATATGTATATTCATTTTCCTCTAGAGCCTCTATTGCCCATGATGTTGATGAATCCAATGAAAAAGTTGGTGCTCTAAACCCTTTTGATTTATTGTTTGTTAATTCTGAAAATTGTTTTAACTCCTCTAAAAACTGTTCTTTTGAATTAAAATCGTTTAACCTAGTATGATACATTGTGTGGAATGCAATCTCGTGACCATTTTCCAAAATACTATCTATTAATTCTGGTTTAAACTCTAATAATTCTCCAACAACAAAAAATGTTGCACTTGTTTCATTTTTTCTTAAAAGGTCTAAAATCTTATCCAGACCGTTTATTACTTTTGGTTCAAGTTTTTCATTTCTCAAATATTTCTTTATTAATTCTGGATGAAACCAATCTTCAAAATCAATTCCCAATAAATTTTTGTTCATGTTAATGATCTATTTTTTTTACAATTCTACCCGGATTTCCAACAACAACACAATAATCAGGAATATCTTGAGTAACAACGCTACCAGAAGAAATTATTGAATTTTCTCCAACAGTCACACCTAAAGTAATAATAGCACCTGGATTAATTACTGCACCTGATTTTATATTAATTTTCCCTGTTTTTCTTGGATAATCTCCTTGTTTTAAGAATAAATTTGCTGTTGGATTATTATGTGCAAACAACATAGAATAGGAACCCAAAGTCACATTATCTCCAATAGTAATTAATTCTGGATACATCAAATCAATTAATGCGTATGGGTTAAAGTGACAATGTTTTCCAATTTTCACACCTCTTAATCTTTGCATGTATATGGCAAATCCGGAATGTGTAGAATGAAATGCTAAACTGTGATGTAACCATGATCTTAGGTAATTAATTCTCAGTCTCAATCTTCCACTTGAACCAGAATATCCATGATACTCCATCAATTCTTGTTCATTAATTTTAAAACTATCTTTAGATAATTCCTCGAAATTACTCACACGGGAGAGAATTTCTTAATCTATCTAAATATTTCTAACAAAATGAATGAGTAACTTTGTGTGATAAATTCTAAATTCAAGAGGATTATTATTCATTTAACATGAAAAATGAGGAAAATTTAGCCTATTTCTTGAATGAGGCAAAAACTATCAAACCTAGAGAACTAGCAAAGAAAATACGTATTGCATTTTTAGCTAGTTCGAGCATTAATGGTTTTGAAGAAACAATACGTGTAAAATGTTTTCAGAAGGGAATTGATTGTATAACATATGTTGGAGATTATAATCAGTATAATCAGGAGATCTTAAATCAAAATTCAGGACTATATCAGTTTAAACCTGACATAACATTTTTGATTTTAGATACACGACATATTTTAGGAGAATACTTTTTTTCATGGTATTCAGTTTTAGAATCTGATAGAAAAGAGATTGTAGAAACCAAACATAAAGAAATTCAAAATATTTGTAAAACATTCGACAAGAATTTTGATTCAAAGTTAGTAGTGACTAGTTTACAAATTCCAAATTATTCTCCATATGGAATTTCTGAAGGAGAGGATTTTGGTCTTAAAGATATTATTTACAAAATAAATCAAAAACTATTCAATGAATTCCAAAAATATAATTCACCAAAAGTTTTCATTTATGATTTTAATGAATTTGTAAGTAAATTTGGTGAAAATAATATTTTTAATTACAAGCAATTTTTTTCAGGCGATATTAAAATTTCAATAGAGTATATCCCAAAATTTGTTAATGAACTGATGAGATATGTATGTGCAATTTCAGGAATTACAAAAAAATGCATTATACTTGATCTTGACAATACATTATGGGGTGGAGTGATTGGTGAAGATGGCTTTGATAATATCAAATTAGGCGATGATCCTGTAGGTCGCTCATTTGTTGAATTTCAAAAAAGATTACTTGCACTAAATAAGCGAGGAATAATTTTAGCAATAAATAGTAAAAATAATTTTAACGATGCTATGCAAGTGATTCAAAAACACCCAAACATGATCTTAAGAGAAGAGAATTTTGCATGTGTAAAAATTAATTGGAATGACAAAGCTGTAAACATTCAGAAAATTACTGAAGAATTAAACATTGGATTAGACAGTATGGTGTTTTTTGATGATGATCCAATTAATCAAGTATATGTAAGAGAATCTTTACCCGCCGTTTTGGTTGTTGATCTACCAAAGGATTCCTCACAATATGCTCAAATTTTAACTGAAATGAAAGAATTTGATATTTTGAAAATCACTGAAGAAGATACTAAGAGAAGTGATATGTATCTAGGTCAAAAGAAAAGAAAAGAATTAGAGAATAAAATTGGAAATTATAATGAGTTTTTGAAACAGATGAATATTGAGGTTGAGATGAAAAAGGCAGATAGTTTTTCAATTCCAAGAATTTCACAATTAACATTAAAAACAAATCAATTCAATATGACAACCAGACGTTACCAAGAGGATGAAGTTTCAAAATTTTCATCCTCAGATAACAAGATTGTTGAATGTGTACAAGTAACTGATAAGTTTGGAGATAATGGTATAACTGGAACATATATTATTGAAAAAAAGGACGATGAGGAATGGATTATTGATACTTTCTTGCTTAGTTGTAGAATAATGGGCAGGGGTGTGGAGGAAATTATGATGAATCAAATTATTGATAATGCAAAATTATCTGGAGTGAAGAGAATTAAAGGAGAATTTATTCCAACTGCAAAAAATAAACCTGCTGAAAATTTTTATAAAAAACTGGGTTTTAAGAAAGAAAATGAGTTTTGGGTTTTTAACACGGTTGATACAATGAAAAAACCAGAACATATTAAGGTGATAAAAAATGAGTGAAAAATTATACCAGATTGTATCAAATGTGTTTAATGTAGATAAATCAAAAATTAATGATGAAACTTCTCCAGAAAATTTAGAACAATGGGACTCATTTAATTTTTATGTACTATTGAATGAAATTGAAAATCAATTTTCAATAACTTTCAATCTAGATGAAACTCTTGAAATTAAAAAAATTGGAGACTTTAAAAAATTGTTAGAAAAAAATGGAGTCCAAATTTAAAAATGAAATTACATCATATTGGGATAGTCGTTAAAAATATTCAAAAATCTCTTGGTGAATTAACAAATTTTTTACAATTTGAAGAAACTACTATACCAACATTGATTGCATCACAAAAAGTTAATGTTTGTTTTCTCAAAACATCTGATGTTTTCTTAGAATTAATAGAGCCTAATGATAATGATTCTCCAGTAAAAACTTTCTCAGATTCTGTAGGTGGTTTTCATCATCTTTGTTTTGAAGTTGAAGATATTTTAAAAACTTTAAAAAACATGAAAAAAAATGGTGCAAGAATAATTGTAGAGCCTACAGAAGGTTTTGAAAATAGGCAAATTGCATTTGTTATGTTAAATATGAAAAATACAAATTGTAATCTTATTGAATTAGCTGAAAAAAGAAAAAATTGAAAAATTTTATAAATTCGGGTATAGGGATTGATCTGGTACAAATTCAGAGATTTAAACAATTATCATTCTCAAACAATCAATCATTTTATAAAAAAAATTTTTCGGAAGCAGAGATTAATTATTGTATGAAATTCAATGAACCATACAAACATTTTGCTGCTAAATTTGCTCTAAAAGAAGCATTAATCAAATCAATTGATAAAAATATTCATCTCTCTCAAATTGAAACATCACATCTGAACTCAAAACCAATTGTGAGAATTGTAAAAAATGAAGAATCATATAGATTTTTTGCATCCGTCACACATGAAAATGAATTTGCTATAGCAGTAGTAATCTGTGAAAAACTCAAATAATTTCTTTCTTAATATTTTTACTTAATTTTGTTAACAATGAATTGAATTTATTATTCATTGATTGTTCTGAAACATTTGTTGGTACAAAAATCTCATCAGGAAATTCTTTCATCAATTCTTTATCTGGTATAATCTTTTTACTTTGTAATTCAAAATATTTTTCCTCAATAATTTCTTTATTTTTCAAAATATCCAATTCAGCTCTAATTTTTGCACCAAGAAATCCTTTAGAAATATAAAATATCCATACAAATAGATCTACTAACATTAATGAAAAACCCATTTTTTTGTAAGTCTCTTTAGAATAGTGTATTCGCAGACAATATTTCCTATTTCTCTCTAACCAATAGAATTTTTTTGAAGACCATTGCAAAGAATAGCTTTCGGCATGAAAAATTTTTGATTTTGGGACATAGTATGAGTTTATACCCATTTGTGCAGCTCTCCATCCAAAATCCAAGTCATCATGATACAAGAATAAAAATTCATCTAGCAATCCAACTTTTTCTATAACTTTCCTAGATGTAAATAAGCAAGTTCCAGAGGCGTATCCAACTTTTTCGATATTTTCTTTCTTATCAATAATATTTTTTCCTTTATCTCGAGCAAATCCAAATCCAAAAATGTGTATCATATTTCCTGTACTTTGTATCACTCCTGGTTCATTTAATGAAATAATTTTAGGTTGGTATAATCCGTCTCCATATTTATTATATGCAATAAACAATTCTTCAAGCCACTTCTTTTCAACAATTGTATCTGGATTTAGTATCACAATAAATTCTCCATTTGCATGTTTTATTCCTACATTATTTCCTCCACAATAACCAAGATTTTCGTTATTTTGAATTAATTTGATATCTGAAAATTTTTCTTTACATTTAGTATGACTATCATCAGACGAAATATTATCGACAACTAATATTTCCATATTTTTGTATGTAGATTTCTTCAACGAAGTAATGCAGTCTAATAATAATTTCCCCGCATTATAATTTAAAACAATTATACTGACAAGAGGTTTTTCATTCATGATTTAATACTTAAAGAGATATCTTTGAACCTTCTCCGAGTAGAAAAGTTCGTTCTCCAAGTTCATTATTTGTATTTTTTATTTTTTCAATAATTTCGGAATTATCTGCTATTATACTATGATTAATTTTTCCACTAGAATCAATTTTACAATTTTTCATCACAATAGAATTTCGTATAGTACAATTACTTATTTCTGAATCTTGTCCAATACTTACATTTGGCCCAATATGAGTACCTGATTTAATCTTACAACGATCTCCAATTATAGCTACACCTTCAAACGTAACATCGGAATCAATTTCACAATCAATCCCAGTAATTATATTATTTTTCGAGGTTATCTGTATTTTTTCAAGAATTTCCCCATTTGCATGAATAATGTCTTCGGGGGTTCCAGTATCTTTCCAATAATCGGTAATTTTTTCATAACTAATATTGTCATTTTGTTTTAACAGATTATCTAGAGCATCAGTTATCTCTAATTCATTCCGCCAAGATGGTTTCAAATTTTCGATTATATTAAAAATAATTGGAGTTAATAAATAAATTCCAGTAACTGCCAAATTCGATGTAGGATTTTTTGGTTTTTCAGTTATCTTCAAAATTTTCTTGTTTTTGACATCTGCAATTCCAAATCGATTTGGGTTATCTACTTCACATAGTAATATTGTGGCATCATATGTTGATTTCTTAAAATTAGTAACATAATCTGATATAGATTTTTGAATAATATTGTCTCCAAGAAAAACAAGAAACTTTTCATCATTAACAAATTCCTTACATAAGCTAATTGCATGTGCAATTCCTCTCGGCTCGTCTTGCTCAATATACGTGATTTTCACGCCAAATTTCGTTCCATCTCCATAAAATTCTTTTACTTTGTTTGATCCTACCCCCCCGATAATTATTGCAATATCTGTAATACCTGTATCTGAAATAGATTCTAAACAATACTGTGACATTGGTTTATTGACTATTGGTAAAAGTTGTTTAGGACCTGTATGAGTTAATGGTCTTAATCTAGTCCCATGACCACCATGTAAAATAATTCCTTTCACGATTTTTCACTATTGATTACTTTTCCATGGAGTAGGATTTAAAACAGTTTGAGAAATATTGTTTAAAATTTCAGGATTTTCTAAATACCACTTGATAGTTTTTTCCAATCCTTCTTCAAAATTTGTGGTTAACTTCCATTTTAATTCATTAGATATTTTTTTGGAATTCATACTATATCTAAAATCATGCCCTGGCCTATCTTCAACAAATTCAATCAAATCTTCAGATTTATCCATTATATCAAGAATTTTTTTTACAATTGTAATGTTGTCTATTTCATTATCTGCAGAAATATTATATGATTCTCCAGATTTTCCATTAAACAATGCCATTTCGACAGCATCACAATGATTATTCACATATATCCAATCTCGAATATTTTTTCCTTCACCATAAATTGGTATTTTTAGATTTTTATTTGCAAGAATAATTATTTTAGGAATTAACTTTTCTACAAATTGTCTTGGACCAAAATTATTTGTACATCTTGTTATAACTACATCTGATTCATATGTAGTAAAATATGAATTAATGAGAAGTTCGGCTGCAGCTTTAGTTGCTGCATAAGGACTAGATGGATTAAACTTTGATTGTTCATTCGCAGTTCCATCAGATAAACTCCCAAAAACTTCATCTGTTGATATGTGGATCATTCTTTTCTTTTGTTTTGTAATTATATCTAAAATTGTAAATGCTCCTCTAATATTAGAAATTAAAAATGGATTTGCATCGTCTATACTTCTGTCTACATGTGACTCTGCAGCAAAATTTACTACTGCATCACATCTTGAAATCTGTTCCTCCATGAAGTTTTTATTAGAAATGTTCCCCTTGACAAAATTATATCTATCTGAATCTTTTACTTGAGATAAATTTTTATGATTTGATCCATATAATTCTGCATCAATGTTAACTACTTCAATATCTTTTTGTTCTAATAATCTTAAAATAAAATTACTTCCGATAAATCCTAATCCTCCAGTCACAAGTAATTTCATATTATCAGAAATTTTCTTAGATTAATAAAATATTGTATAATTAGATTAGTACCCTTAAATCCAAACTTTTATTGGTTAAAATCATTATTTTTGTTAGTGGATAACCAAAATTTTTCTATAATTGATTTGGAAAGACATCAAACCAGAGATGTTAAAGACTCTCATCTTAATGGCGAATTAACAATTGTTTGGCGAGATTGGGATAAAATTATAAAAAATCCTCAGATGATTTATGTAAATTCTGTAAATCCAGGTGAAATCAAAGGTCCTCATATACATAAGAATCGAACAAGTTATTTTTATTGCATTGATGGATACATGACCCTTATAATTCAAGACAAAAATGGACTATATCATGAAATTGAGACTAATTCGACAGAATCCAAGCTTGTTTCTGTAGATAATGGAATTGCAACAGCAATTATCAATCCTTCAAAAACTATTTCAAAGATTCTTGTACTTGCAGATATATCTTGGAAGCCAAATGACAATGAAATGGAAAATATTTCATTCTCTGATTATGATTGGGATAAATGGAAAATAAATTAATCTAATCTGTTGTTGCTATCAAAACACGCATCAAAGTAAAGCAACCTTTTTTAGAATAACAATAATCTGCTATCCATGTTTGAAGGAAAAACTATTCTAATTACTGGTGGTACTGGTTCTTTGGGGCAAGCTCTAACAAAAAAACTCTTAACTCTTAATGCAGATACTATTAGAATATTCAGTCGAAATGAAAGTAAACAAATTGAAATGGAATCGAAATTTGATGACAGTAGATTAAGATTTCTAGTTGGTGACGTTAGAGATACAAACAGATTATATTCTGCATTAGAAGATGTAGATATAGTATTTCATGCTGCTGCTCTAAAACATGTACCAAAAATTGAATACAATCCATTTGAATCAATTAAAACTAATGTCATAGGTTCTCAAAACATCATTGATAATAGTTTAAGACAAGATGTTGAAAAGGTAATTTGTGTTGGTACTGATAAAGCTGTTTCGCCATTGAATACATATGGTGCTACAAAATTATTAATGGAAAAACTTTTTGTTACTGCAAATAATTATGTCAATCCTGAAAAGCATAAAACTAAATTTATTGCAGTTAGATATGGAAATGTTTTAGGCAGTAGTGGTTCAGTAATACCAAAATTCATTTCATTAATTAAACAAAAAAAATCTTTAACTATAACAGATCTACAAATGACAAGATTTACAATCACAATGGATGAAGCATTAGATTTCATTCTTAATGCAACAAAAAATGGTAAGGGTTCGGAGATTTTTATACCAAAATTAAAATCTTATGATATGTCGATCCTACTTGATACATTAACTGATCTATACGGTGAACTAAAACAAAACATAATTGGAATTCGTCCTGGTGAAAAATTACATGAAACTCTAATTAATCATGATGAAATTCGTTACACATGGAATATTGAAAATATGTACATGTTAGCCAATCCACACTATAAATTATTTAACGATAACGATATCCTAGAAAATTATAATGGAATAACAAAAATAGATGATATTGATTCCTATAGTTCTGACATCGGACAACGAATCTCAAAAGACGAACTTAAAATTAAAATACAAAATTTAGGATTGGATTAATTTTTTAAATCATGAAATCCTTCATAATAGCTGAAATTGCATCAAATTGGGAAGGAAATTTTTTAAAAGCACGAAAATTAATTAAAGAATCTAAAATTGCCGGCGCTAACGCTGTCAAATTCCAAATTTGGCGTGCAAATGATCTTTACACTGATAAACATCCTAATTGGGATTTCATAAAAAAATCAGAAATTACATTCAAAAAAGCTCAAAAATTAAAAGCAATTGCTGATGAATTTAATATTGAATTCTTTTGTAGTGCATTTTATCCTGAAGCAATTACATTCTTAGAAAAACTTAAAGTTGAACGATATAAGATTGCTTCGAGAACGTGTCTGTTAAAAGATCCATTTTCTAAAGAAACCCTAGAAAAAAAAGCTCTAACAAAAAAACCTGTCATAATTAGTATGGGAATGGGTGGAGATCGAACAAAAATTAAAAAAATTTTTAATAAAAATAAAACTACTTTTTGTTATTGTATATCTGAATATCCAGCAAAATTAGAAAAAATTAATTGGAATACTGCTATCCAGTATGATGGTTTTTCTGATCACACTTTGGGAATCACTGCTCCACTAATCTTTGCTATGTTAAAAAAACAACAAAAGACTAAAAATATTATTATTGAGAAACATGTGAAACTAATTGATTCAAAAGGTCCGGATGCTAGTTCCTCAATTACCATACAAGAATTATCCGAATTAATTACTGGGATACGACAAATTGAAAAAATTTGAATAATTTTTTAAATAAATTTATTTACTAATCTGATTATCTTATCGATATCTTTCTTACTGAGATTTGGGTGTATTGGTAATGTGACTATCTGTTTTCCTACTTTTTCGGTAATTGGTAATCTTTGATTTTTTTTATACATACTCATTAGATGAATTGGCTTGTAATGTGTACCTGTTTCAATACCATTCTCAGATAATTTCTCTCTAAATTTCTCTCTATTTTTAACTAAAATCCAATACAAATGATAACTACAATCTTCATTATACGGCATTTTAATTTCAACATTAATCTTTTCATTGAATTTCTTTCCAATTCTTTTTCGGATTGAATTAGAATTATCTAATTTTTTTAATTGTTCAATTCCTATTGCTGCCGAAAACTCATTCATGTAGTAGTTCCATCCCATTTCTTTAACATCATAATTTGATCCTTTTCTATTTGTAATTCCACACCATCTTCTTTCCATTAATAATTTTTTGAACTTTTTATACTTTGAACTATTTATTGAGATTAATCCTCCGGTTGGCATTCCTAAATTCTTTACTGGATGAAAGCTAAAACAAACAGCTTGTCCATGAGTTCCAATTTTATTATTATGATACATACTTCCTGCAGAATGGGCTGCATCTTCAACAATATCTAAATTATATTTTTTTGCAATTTTTTGAATTTCATTTAGATTACATGGCATACCTCCAAAATGAACTGGTAAAATAATTCTAGTTTTTTTTGTTACTGCAGAAATAATTTTTTTTGGATCAATACAAAGTGTTTCTGGTTCAACATCCACAAAAACTGGAATTCCTTTATTTTCTATTATACAATGTGCTGTTGATACAAAACTTAATGATGGTAAAATCACTTCTTTATTTTTAATATCGAATAATGAAAGTGCTAAATTCAAAGCAGCAGTCCCACTATTGACTGCAACACACTCGTCTGATTTTATATATTTTTTAAATTTATTCTCAAATTTTAATACGTTCCCTACTCCTGCTCCTGATGCCCAAAACCCACTTTTCAAAATCTGCAATATTGCTTTTTTTTCTGATGTGTCAATAACTGGATCAAATAACTTAATTTTTTTAACCATTATTCTCATCACTTAATATAAAATCTCTGTCGTCATTTAATGATCTTTCGTACCCATCATGTTTTATGTTCTTATTTATCGATAAAATCTCAGGCTCTTTCTCAAATAATTTCTCTAAATCATTATACCGAATAGGTCGATTTTTAATTTTTGATACTACTTTACGAATTAACATTAGATCTTCAGGCATATCTAATGTTACCCTGATATCTGATTTATTCTCATTATTCTCAAGATTATACTGTTTGAAAATATTAGAATTCTTTTTGATGAAAGGTGTAACATGTTCTCTCTCCGATGGCAATTCTGACATTTTCCAAGATTGTTCTAATGCATAAAAAGTAAAAATTTCTGCATCTAGACCTATAGGAAAAGTACGTTTCAATACGTTAGAAACATAATCAAACTCTCCCGTGTTCATCTTTTTTATTAATTCAAAAACAATTCCTGGATCAATTAGTGGACAATCACTTGTTACTCTGACAATATTTTGCATATCGAACTCTTTTGCACACTTATAATATCGATCTAAAACATTCTTGGTTTCTCCTTTGAAAACATTAATTTCACGTTCTTTACAAAACTGTTCAATAATTTTATCTTCTTCTAAATTAGTTGTAGCGATTACTATATTTTTTTTATCAAAAACATCTTCTAATTGTTGAATCACAGAATCTAAACATGTTTTTCCTTCTTCTAATTCTTCTAGGACTTTGCCTGGAAGTCTTGTTGAACCCATTCTAGCTTGAATAATACATCCTATTTCCATCATATGTCTTGTTTTTCTACATATAAAAAATCATTTTTATTAATTTCTCTATTACGATAAATTTAATATAATTCTTAATTAAGCACTAATGATTTGAATCCTTTCAAAAACATCATTTTTGTGACTCTTGATGGTTATAGAAAAGATAAATTAGATTTATGCCCTAATCTGAAATCACATGTTGAAAATAGTATCTATTTTGAAAATATGATTACTGTTGCACCATACACACTTGCTGCTCACCACTCAATTTTCTCCGGCATGTATCCATCACGAAACGGTGTAAATGCATATTATAATATGTTTAAATTCAAAAAAAATGAAATTGCAACTATCCCTGAATTACTTAAAGAACAGGGTTTCTATACATCCTGTGATATAATTAATGATGTTGTAATACCTGCTAAAGGATTTGATGAGGTAAACATCTTTGATGAAAAAACAGTAGATTTCAAAAAAAGACATACTGAATTAATAACTAAATTATCACAAAGAGATAGTTTTTTCTTATTTTTACATTATACTGAACCGCACAAAAATTATGTTGTTGATATAGTTCAAAAATACAAAGACGCTGAAAATAAAGATGAGTATTTTAATCAAGTTGAAGAAAATGATAGGCGATATAGCTCCTACATGCATGAATTAGATGAGTATGTTTTTGAAATCCTAAACACAATAAAAAATTGTGGCATATCTGAAGAAACTACCATAATCTTTCAAGCTGATCATGGTACTGCGGTTGGAGAACGAAATGGAGAAATGTTTTATGGAGTATTTGTTTATGATTATACAACAAATGTTTTCTCATCAATACATATACCTGGTAGAGAATCAATGAAAATATCTCCTCAATGCCGAACTATAGATCTTTTTCCTACAATTTTGGAAATGGCTTCTTACCCAAAAAATAAAATTGATTTAAAAGTTCAGGGTGAATCTCTATTTGAAATAATTGATGGTAATACTTTTGGAGATAGAGATGTTTTTATCGAAACAGGAGGATTATACGGACCTTGGCCCTCTCCTAAAAAACACAATGTCTTTTGTATTCGTACAAATAATAAAAAATTAATCTACAATGATACACCTCAGACTTGGGAATTTTATGATCTAAAAAGTGATCCTAATGAAGAAAATAATATTTATGATAACACTGCAGAGGAAATTAAAACTCTAAAACTTAAACTTATTACGTTCATGCAAGATAACAATATTGAAACAAATATCTCATAAATCTTGAATATCTTTTTCAAAATATACGTATATTATTCTTAGATAGATTGAATACGGGGAATTAATGATTTAAAATAAAATGGCCATTCTAAATCAACTCTATTGGATCTCATTAATGTCGCCCTACATAATGAAGATTGTTAAGAATAAATTTTCTTTAGTTCTCTGTATAATTTTAGGACAAGACATTAATGTAAAATTTAAAAATGGAGATACACTAAATGTAAAATCTAGTCAATACTACCATCTTCTATGTGTTTTAGGTGCATTAACATACGCTACAAGATTCTCAATTAATTCAAAAAATTCTATTGAAATTCAAAATGATTTAATGAATAGATTTGTTATACAATTTGATCCCCTGTCAACTGAAGATGGAAATTTACTTGAGTTATTATATTGGGGACCAAAGTATGGAGCAAATTTTATTTCTAATAATGAGGATATAGCTAATTTCCGTGATAAAACATTTAAAATCTATACAAATGACAATGAAAGAATTATCGAAAATAGAGAAGGAATAAAATTTTTTCTAAGATATATTCAAACAAATAATACTATAACCGAGACATTTATCAGAAGTCTACATCATGTTAATTCTAAAATAAATTTCAAAGATAAAATTGTAATTGATGTAGGGGCTGAATGTGGTGACACGCCGTTATATTTTGCAAGTAAAGGTGCACGAGTTTACGCATTTGAACCTATAAAAGAACACTTTGAAGCAATGGAAAAAAATCTAAGTCTGAATAAAGAATTATCTGAACTAATAATCCCTGTTAATGCAGCCGTAGGTAAAGATGAATTATTGACATTCTATAGAGATAATTCAGTGGATATTGGAACAAGTGCATCATTTGTTTATAATAAACATGGTCCTGATGCAAGAAAATCCCAAGTACAAGGAGTTAGTCTAAATACAATCTTAAAAAATTATAAAATTGATAAAGTTGATTTATTAAAAATGGATTGTAAGGGATGTGAATTTTTCCTTTCTGACAATGCATTAACACATGTAGATCGAATAAAAATTGAATATGTTGCTAGAGGAAAATATAAAATTGAAAATTTATTAAAACAACTAAAAGATTCTGGTTTTAAGTGTACGATGTACCGGGATTCGGATAGTAAGAATTCAAGTAATATAGCAGGTTATTTGTATGGAACCAGAGTTAATGAATAATTTTTCTATAAAATTATTATTCAAAACAATGAAATACTGGATTTTTTTAAATCAAATTCTTGAAAACAATCTATTTGATAAGACATGGTAAAGCAAGTCTTGAAGGTAGTGATCGTGAACGTGGTCTAACTGATGAAGGAGTTGAACATGCTAAGCAAATATCTGAAATATTACTTAAAATTGAACCAAAAATCCAAAAAATCTTCTCTAGTCCTCTCCGAAGAGCAATATTAACAATAGAGCCCTTCTCACAAGCTACAAAATTGGATATAGGTATTGTTGAAGAATTACATGAAAAAATTACTGGCGATACTGAAGGAAGAAATCTAAATGACGAAAAAAAGAAAATGTGGCATGATTTTGATTCAAAATTACCTGGTGGTGAATCCAGTGCTGAAGCAACCAAAAGGGCACTTGCTGGATTGAAATCAGTACTAAATAATTTATCTGAAAATGAGTCTGCTGCCGTGCAATGTCATGGAACCCTAATCGCCTTAATACTTCATAATTATGATTCATCCTTTGGGTTTGATCAATGGAAATCTATGACTATGCCCGATATTTATCAAATAAATTATGATGGTGATAAAGCACAAATTATACATATAGGCTGTGAAAACATTCAAACATTCAAGATTGGTGATAAATAAAAAATGGTTTTAGATGTAGATAAAAAATATTTGAAAGAACATCAATACAAAAGTAGTGGAAATTTAGAAGCACGTATAGCAATTCATCAAAAATTTAGAACAAATCCTGAATCATTCCATAAATGGGTTTGGGACAATCTGAAAATTGAAAAACCAATTAAAGTATTAGAAGTTGGATGTGGAACTGGTCAATTTTGGGTTGAAAATTATTCTAGTTTGCCAGATAATTCTCATTTGACCTTGACTGATTTCTCTGAAGGAATGATAGAAAAAATTAGTTCAAAACTAGATCATAGTAATATTACATTTGAAGTAGCTGATATAGAAAATCTACAATATGAAGACAATACATTTGATCTAGTTATGGCTCATCATGTTATCTACCACTCATCAGACAAAGACAAGGCTATTTCTGAATTGAAACGTGTAACTAAACTAGGTGGAACAATATCTATTACATCAAATAGTGAAAAACACATGCTAAATGTCTATACAATTTCTCATGATATTGATAATAATTATTCCATGGTAAGAAATATTGATGGATTTACAGAAGAAGATGCAGATAAAATTTTACCATCTCACTTTGAAAACTATCAAAAAGAGATCTATGAGGATCTTCTAAAAGTAACTGATTCTGATTTCATGTTGGAATATATCAAATCAACAACTGAACCACGAAAAATGGATTTGAAAGAATCATTTTATGATGAATGGTCTAAAATTGTTAAAGATGAAGTAGACGGAAAAGGATTTTTTGGCATATTGAAACGTTCACCACATTTTATTTGTGGAAAAAATTAATTATTTTGAAATACTAGAAATCTTCTTTCTGGAACATTAACTGGATATTCTGATTTTACCATCTTTTCTTCTAATAATCTAAATCTTTTCTCAAGAACTAAACGTTTTGGCTTAAATAATTCTGGATCATATGTGTCTGGAGAAATTGTTTCCCACATTAAATGGCCCCCCTCATTCAACAATCCTTGTATTTTTTCAATGTATTCGTTAAATGTAAATTCCGTATTACCGTCAATTGTATCGTCATTTGCCAGTGAAAAAACTATATCATATTTTCTAGTTGGCTTATAGTCTTCAAATCTAGATGGAAAAAAACCCACATTTTTTATATCTAAAAATTTTTGTGTATCAATTCCAATGTTTACAAGATATGGATTTATTTCCACGCCGTCCACATGTTTTACAAATTTTGATACATGTAATACAAAAAACCCACAATTACATCCTATATCTAGTGCTATTTTTTCGGATGTAAAATAATTTTTTATACCATATCTGTCTAGTCTTTTCTCTGTTGGACGACATCCTGGTAACTTTATTTCTTCAAATCCTTGATAGAAACCCATTTGTTGTGCATAAACAAAACTTTTCCAATTAGATTTTTGTTCTGATATGTGTTGTTCCAGCTTCTTATGTAATTCTATTAGTTTTGGTTCCAATTCAGTCATTTTTTTAATTAGATATATCCTAATTGTTTCAACTTTTCTTCTACACGCTCGTCTTCAGATCTTTTATCTGATTCATCATGTATCTCTAATGCTTTCTCTAAAATATAATGAACATATTCTTCAACTGACTCAAATCCTAAAATTGGATCTTTAATCTTCAATTCAATTGAATCAAACACACTTTTCTTAAGATTTATTGGTTTTGTTTCAGTCATATCTTTAGTAATTTCTACTTTCATATATTTTTAGATCTGCTTAAAGCTATAATATCCCTTAATGAAATCAATAGATTTTACCGGTGTAGGATCAATCTTTAATAAAATTGCTTTGTATACACTTGTATAATCTAAAACATAGATTAAATTTATCAGTTTAGAAAATATACTATCTTCTTCAGATATTATCTCCTTATATGAGATATTTTTTTCCTTGAAATATTTTTTTAAAATATCCCATCTTATTTTCGTCTGTGGATGATCGTCTTTTCCTCTTATGAAAATTGGTTTGCTAGTCGAAGTTTGTTCCCATGCTACAATGCCGTTGTGACAAGATTCAATCAAATCTTCATTAATAACATGCATTTTAGAATTTTCTTGTAATGAATTTTTGAATCTAACTGCAGCTGCTTTTAATCCGTATGGATAATAAATAACAGGAGTTGGTTCTATCCATTCTGCTAATGCAAGTGCTTTATTTGAAATGGATAAATTTTCTGAGCAAATATTCTCTCTAGTTCCTTCTAAGCTTTCTAAAGTTTTCTTAACATCTTGTTCATTAATTTTTAAAATATTTTCTAAAATCTTTAAAATTGGAAATAAAAAATTCACAAATGAAACTCTAGGAGAATTTATCATCTCTAATTGATAAAAGTCAATTTTCCTATTATCACAATATTTTTTCATATTTCCTCCAGACGAAAATGCAATTGTTCTACAGCCTATTTCTTGTCCATGTTTTAATGCTGATAATGTCTCTTCTGTATCGCCCGAAATACTAATCACGATAAGTAATGTATCTCTACCAACATTTCTTGGTAATGTATACCCTTTGATAATCGATACATGAATTTTTTCTTTTGATAAAATTGATTCAATGAAATCTCCTAATGTACCTGAACCTCCCATACCACATATTGCTATATGTCCAACTTTTTCATAAGATGAATTTACTTCTGATTTTTCATAAGATTCTCTTGCAATTTCTGGCCATTTATCGTATGCTTCATACATTCTTTTTACGTCAAATTTTTGTAAATCTTTGAGTTCCATAATTAAATTCTTCAATAAGTTATTGTAAAATACTTACCTACTCGCTTATACTGTTAAAAAATAATATAGACCTAATTTCTCAAATTATTATTGAGTCTAAAAACTGTTGAATGGAAAAATAATTCAGTAATAATGATAGATCAAACTAAACTACCTAATATTCTTGAATATGTAACCTATACTGATTTTAATCAAGTTGCTGATGCAATTCGGACGTTAGTGGTAAGAGGTGCTCCTGCAATTGGTGTATCTGGCGCTTTTGGCCTTGCTTTAGCTGCATTACAGAGTACTGCAACTGAGAAAGATGAATTAATCTCATATCTTGAAAATGCTAAAAACATACTATTTGAAACAAGACCTACCGCAGTAAATCTTGCATGGGGTTTAGAAAAAATAATGGAAACAGCAAACCGTGCAAATTCTGTTAATGAAATTAGAACTGATGTTGTTGAAACTGCAAAAAAAATGGCAGAGGAGGATGTCCAAATTAACATGACTATGGGAAAAAATGGTTCAGAATTATTTAGTGATAATGATACAATTATGACTCATTGTAATGCAGGCGCATTAGCAACTGTTGGTTATGGAACTGCATTAGGAGTTATTCGTGCAACAAAAGATAGCGGAAAAAATATCAAAGTTATAGCAACTGAAACCAGACCGGTTCAACAAGGCTCAAGATTAACTGCATTTGAACTAAAACATGATGGAATAGATGTAAGTCTAATTCCTGACACTGCAGTTGGTTATTCAATGGCAAATGGTTTGGTAGATAAAATTGTAGTTGGTGCAGATAGAATCTTAAGAACTGGTCATGTTTACAATAAAATCGGAACATATCAAGTAGCGACTATGGCAAATCAACACAAGATTCCATTTTATGTTGCAGCGCCTCTCTCCACATTTGATATGACGAGTAATCCTGAAGATGTAATAATTGAGCAACGGAAGGGTTCTGAAGTTACTGGAATTGGTGATAAAAAAACTGCACCTGATGGAATTAATGTAATTAATCCTGCATTTGATATGACTCCACCTGAACTAATTGCTGGAATAATTACTGAGAATGGTATTGCAAAAGCCCCCTATGAAGAATCTATAAAAAAATTATTCCAAGCTAATTAACATCAAGTTTTTATTCATTTCATTCCTGTTTTTTTTCATGAGTACTGTCAACGTAGATAATGTTCGTGATTCACTCAAAAATTGTATGGATCCCGAAGTACCATTAAGTATCATAGACATGGGTTTAATCTATGGAATTGATGTAACTGAAAATAATGATGTAAATATCAAAATGACTATGACAACTAAAGGTTGTCCTTTGCATGAAACAATGGTTGATGATGTTAAAAGATATGCCAAAAAAGTATCTGGTGTAAATAATGTTGACGTTGAGATAGTTTGGGATCCTCCTTGGACAATGGACAAAATGTCTGATGAAGCGAAAGCCAAGATGAAAACAATTGGTTCTCAAAGTACTCCTGCTCCTGTTAATTATGAAACCGCAGTACCACAGGGTGTAGGAAATCTAATAAAACAAGAAGATGGTTCTCTCGTTCTAGCAAATGAACACGAACAAGGTTTTATGGTAAATCAGGCAATTATTGATTTTTGGAAATCTTGTAATGGAAAGAGAAAGGTTACAGAATTGGTAGACATATTTGCTCACCAAACAGGTCTACAAAGAACACAGGTTGAAAAAGAGGTAATGCAATTACTAAAACAATTACATGAAGGTGGATTACTTGTTATACCAAATCAAAATAATGTTCCTAATGTTGAATTTAAAAGTAGTAAATAATTAAACACTTAGTAAATAAAACCAAAAACATATCTAATTTATTAAATTTTTAATATAAAATTATAAAAAATAATTGGGGAACATTAGAAATTTCTATTTTTTAGGAATCATCTAATTCAAAAGTATATTGAATTAATTTGAAATTATTATTTTTAAAAAATCTCATTGATTTTTTATTCTTTGGACTTACATTTGCTAAATATCGCTTTCTTGGATTTCGTGAAATTATTTCATTTAGGGCAAATTTACCAATATCCATGCCGTGAAATTCTTTCGAAACAAAAATACCTATTTCATCATTTTTGGATAAATAAACTGAAGCAATTTTTATTCTGCTATTTGAGGAAGGTTTCTTATTAGAAGAATTTTTTGTTATTCCAATAATGATATACCACTTTTTGTATGGTTTTGATTCAACGAATTTTAAATGAGTATTATATGTGGGCATTTTTTTATGTGAAATGTTTGTCCGAGAATCACGTTCTTTAAGTAAATTAAACAAAAATTCTGCATCCTGAGATGGTCTAACGGTTCTCATCATAAATTCTGAAAAAATAGTTTTTGACATGCTAAATCTAGATTCAATACGCGATTAAATCTTCCTCTAAAATTATATGAAATTATCTCAAGCCATATTATATGATTATTTTTTAGGCTCTACTTAAAAAATAACTATTTCAAGCATCAAATAACTATCAGAATTTACTAGTAGTAGTAATTTATGAATGAACTATGAATAAAGGAAATAAAGAAGTCTAATTTCACTTATGTAATGAAAATTTGTAAAAAATGTATCCAACCCGATACTAGACCTGGGATTTTTTTTAATCAAGATGGTATTTGTGGAGCGTGTATCTGGGAAAATACAAAAAAAAACATTGATTGGGATCTTAGAGAAAAAGAACTGAAAAAGATTTCAGAATGGGCACAAAAATCTACAGAAAGTAATTATGATTGTGTTATAGGTGTTAGTGGTGGAAAAGACAGTACAAAACAGGCACTTACTGCAAGGGATAAACTTGGATTACGTTGTTTATTAGTTAATTCAGAACCTGAAGGTATTACTAAAATCGGTAGTTCTAATATTGAAAATTTAAAAAAATTAGGTTTCGATGTTATCAGTTTACGTCCAAATCCTAAAGTCACAAAACTGTTAGTTAAACGTGATTTTTTTAAACATCTTAATCCTGTAAAAATTACAGAATTCTCACTCTATTCTTCTACATATATCATCGCTGATAAATTTGGAATTCCTTTAATCATTCAAGGTGAAAATCCCGGATTAACTCTTGGTACAAGCTTAACTGGAGTTGGAACTGATGAAAATGCAATGAAAGCAAATGAACTACAAACTTTATCATCTGGGTGGGAAGAATATCTTGAAGTTCAAGGAATAGAGGAAAATGATCTTTATTTTTTTCATTATGATAGAAAAAATTTAGAAAGTCGTAATTACAAAGCAATATGGCTAAATTATTTTCTTAAAGAATGGTCAAATCATAATAATGCAATATTTTCTAAACAACATGGATTGAAATGGCGTTCAGATGATTTTGATCCTAATTCAATAGGTACCTATCTTCCATATTTTCAATTAGATGGTGATTTCACGCAAGTTAATCAACTTTTAAAATTCATTAAGTTTGGATTTGGACAATGTATGGATCATGTATGTTATGATATTAGAGAAGGTAGGTTAACAAGAGAAAAAGCAATTGAGTTAGTAAAATTACATGATGGAAAATGTTCTGATGAATACATAGAAAAATTTTGTAATTTTATAGAAATCTCAAAAGATGAATTTTGGAAAACAGCAGAAAAATTTAGAGGTGATGTGTGGGAAAAAACAGGTGATGGAAATTGGAGAAATAGAATATGGAGTATGTTCTAATTTTTAGAAAAACAATTATTTTTGATAGCACATGATATTTTTTTAATTTTAATGATTTATTCAAATTAATTGAGTAGAAGACTCTAAAAAGCATTTTAAAACGAGAATCTTATGAAGATTGCTTTAGTTTGTCCCGCTTCATTACCTGCAATTCAATTTGGTGGTATTGTATTCTTAGCCGTTGATCTAGCTCGTGAGATTTCACACATGGGTCATGATGTGACAATTTATACTACTGATTTGGATTTTAGTAATGGTTCAAATAAGTTTAATAAAACACTTCCACGAATAGAAAAATTTGAAAAATTTAAAATTAATAGAACTCATGTTTGGTTCTCATTAAAATTATTTTTTATTAATAGTTCAATGTTTAAACAAATTGAAAAAGATAAACCAGACATAATACATACAATTGGATTAAGAAGTTATCAATCAATTATTGCTTGGCGTGTTTCTAAAAAATTAAAAATTCCTTTAATAATTTCAGATCAAGGTGGTTTAACTACACATCCATTCTTAACCGAATCTGGCATAATTCTAAAAATTCTTTATAAAATTCAAAATTATCTTATTAAAAAAATAATAAATGATTCGACAGCAATTAGTGCTGCAAATGAATATGAAAAAAATATTTTTTTAGGTATAGATAAAAAATCAAAAATTGAAATCATTCGTAATGGGGTGAATCTTAAAACATTAGTTAGTAACAAAAAATTTAGAGAGACATATAACATAAAATCTAAATTTATTTTATTTGTTGGACGATTTTCAAAAAGTAAAGGAATTGAAACCTTGATTCATTCATTTAATAATATTAAAAATGAAAGAGAAATTTCAGATGTAAAATTAGTGATAATGGGTGTTGATTTTGGATTTGAAAAATCAATGGAAGAATTAATTAAAAAATTTAGTCTTGAAGAAAAAATTTTAGTAATTAAAAATCCTCCGCGTGAAGCTGTAATTTCAGCTTATGGGGAGAGTGAATTTTTAATTCTTCCTTCACAGTGGGAGCTTTCTCCTTTAGTACCACTTGAATCGTTTGCATTCAAAAAACCTGTAATCTCTACACGGTCTCATGGTATTCCGTTTACCGTACAAGATGGAAAAAATGGAATTCTTGTGCAGCCTGAAAACTCAGATGAATTATCTAATGCTATAATAAAATTAGTTGTAGATGATGACTTGAGGGAAAAATTAGGGTTATCTGGATACAAATTTGTTCATGAAGAATGTAACTGTGTTTCAATGGCAAAAAATTCTTTGAAATTATATCAACAGGAATTAAAAAATTATGATAATAAATAAGAGATATTTGAGGTTGTAGTATGAAAAAAGATTTTTTTAAAGATTCTAAAATTAAATTCCCTGCTTATGAGCCATGGATTTCGGGAAATGATAAAAAAATCATCAATAAAACACTGTCACAAAGTATGTTAACACTTGGTCCACAATTGGAAAAATTTGAAGCAGATTTTTGTAAGTATTCTAAATCAAAATATGCAGTTGCTGTATCAAATTGTACTGCAGCATTACATCTTTCTTTAATGGCATTAGG
>CEUS01282352.1_pt1 | contig 55679 bp, 45 predicted proteins | sample 427031 | NCBI WGS metagenome assembly CEUS01 (sample SAMEA2622837, study PRJEB7988) | marine metagenome | biome: marine biome (ENVO:00000447); feature: marine epipelagic mixed layer (ENVO:xxxxxxxxx); material: "saline water (ENVO:00002010), including plankton (ENVO:xxxxxxxx)" | depth 140 m
GTCGCGCGGGCGTATTATTGTTACTTCAGACGGTGACTTGCAGAACGATCCGAGTGACATCCCTCATTTGGTAGATCAATTGGCTAATGGAAACGATATTGTGTGTGGATGGCGAAAAGATCGGCAAGATACATGGCTTACACGTCGCTTTCCATCGGTGATAGCAAATTGGTTGATTTCGGTCACGACAGGTGTGAAACTTCATGATTACGGATGTTCTTTGAAGGCATTTCGGGCAGAAGTAGTAAAGCCACTCAGGCTTTACGGTGAGATGCATCGATTTATTCCTGCGATTGCGAGTGAACAGGGTGTCGATATTGCTGAGGTAGTCGTCAATCACCGAGCCAGACGGTTTGGTCGATCGAAGTATGGACTCTCAAGGACTATTCGGGTGATGTTTGATCTAGTAACAGTAAAATTTCTTCTCAATTATTCTACGCGACCACTACAGATGTTTGGGCCTGTGGGTTTGCTCCTTGGCTTAATAGGTGGGGGTATTACGGCGTATCTCGGTTATGTGCGTCTATTCGGCGGACAAGCTATTGGTGATAGACCTATTTTATTGTTGGGTATATTAATGATCTTCTCTGGTGTTCAACTTGTGACTCTTGGGCTTTTAGCGGAGCTTCAAGCAAGGACGTATCATGAGTCACAGGGTAAGCCAATTTATGTAATACGTGAAGTTCTCGAGCATTCGGGGGTTTCGACCTCTTCCTCAGGGACGGTTATTCAAGATAACTAAAATAATCTGATCATGACATCAAACCCTGTGGCCGTAGCACGAGCGGTGCTTATTCTCGTGTTAGCGTCGATAGCGACTGCGGTGGCTGCTTGGCTCTTACCCGCTTCTGTTCATATTGTTCTGTGGGAAGAAAACGAAGTAGAGCGTATTGCGTTTTTAGCTTCCTTTTCTCGTTTGTATCTGTATGTTTCTGTTTCGCTTCTCGTTATTACTTTTTTCGTATTGGTTGCGCACAAACGAGATAAGCTTTCTGAATTAGCGAGTAATCTGTCACCACTTGTTCTATTATTTCTGTGGGCCGTCCCTTATCTTCCCCTGCTACCTGACAAGTTTCCTCTCTTGGTTTCTTTGGCGGGACCTTTCCGGTGGGGAGTCGTCATTCTTGCTGTCTTTGGGTGTTGCAGAATGTTTTTGGCTCACCAGAGGTTCGGGTCGACGCATTTGGTTCCACGTCTTAATCGCCTAAACGTATTTGTGGTGACCCTGCTTGTCGTGCTTGCGCTTGGGATTCACGTAAAACGAGCTCAAGGAGAAACTGGCGATGAGCCGCACTATCTCATTATTAGTCACAGTCTGCTTGTTGATGGTGACCTTAATATTGAAAACAACCATGCAGAAAGACACTATGAAAGTTTTCACGAGGGGGTTATGCAGCCTCATGTTTTGGCGCGTGGGGTCAATGGTGAGCTCTATTCTGTTCATGCGCCAGGGCTTCCTGCATTGATGTTGCCATTTTACGCTTTGCTAGGCCGCTGGGGAGGAACACTGTTTATCGCGTTACTCGCTAGTTTGATTGCCGTTGCAGTGTTTTCGCTGGCTGAGCGTTTAACAAGTTTATCGTCCGCGGTGGCGACTTGGCTCGGCGTAGTGTTTAGTGTTCCGTTTCTACTGCAAGGGTGGCTTGTTTATCCGGAAATTCCAGCAGCCTTGATAATGGCTTGGGTAACACTGTGGATATGGCATGATGTGCCAGAACGTTTGGTTTTGTGGGGGTGGAGAGGGACGATAATTGCATTGTTGCCTTGGTTGCATACGAAATATTCATTACTTCTTGCGTGTGCGGCATTATGTCTTCTTGTCCGATTATGGCCGCGCATCCGTCTGATAGTGAGTTTTCTGCTGCCGATGGTGGTTTCTGGATTACTGTGGTTGTTAGCGGCATACGTAATGTATGGAACTGTTAATCCAACCGCTGCGTATGGCACCCAAACAAATGAATTGCAGCTGTCAAATATTCCGCGTGGACTTTTTGGTTTATTTGTTGATCAAGAATTTGGGTTATTAATATACAGTCCGCTCTACGCTTTGGCCGCTTTAGGTTGTTGGGTAATGTTGCGTGATCCCGCTACGCGTTGGCAGACTCTTGGAATTATTGCGACGATAGTGATATTTCTAGGAAGTGTCACACCATTCTACATGTGGTGGGGTGGTTATAGTGGTCCTGCCAGATTTCTTGTTCCCGTAATCCCTCTTTTCGGTCCAATGGTAGCAATGGGATTTGAGCGATGCCGTGGTTCCGCGTGGAGTGCGCTCACTTGGCTGACGGTCGTATTTAGTCTTACTTCGGTGGCTGTGCTTGTATTTGATCCTACGTTGAGATTGAACTTTAACGACCGTGACGGGACAGGCCATTTCGTTGAATTACTGCAAGGTGGTCTCGGCTTGACTTCGCTTCTTCCAAGCTTTGTGAATGAAGATTGGGTTACCCAATTATCCCGTGTTGGATTTTGGGTTTTTGTGATGCTTGGTGGGTTTATTGTGACGGCTACTCTTGCTTTTTCCAGAAAGCAATGGTTGCACTCTTTTTGGGCTGGTACGTTTGGGGTGCTAGCGGCAGGTCTCATCGTTAGCGTCTTTGGAAGTACGGGTGCGAAACTAAGCGGACAGACTCCGGTGGCGCAAAAGGGAAGAATCGAATTACTCAACGAATATAAACCCGATCATCTAGTAACGGTCAGTCCTTCCATCAGAAGACGGTTGTCAGAAGATGAATTGCTTGACCAGACAAGGCTAAAACTTAAGACCAATAATCGCACGGGTTATCGACGACCCGTCGAGTTGTCGGGGAGAAGCACGGGCTTATTAGTAGGGCCACTTGAATTGCCGGCTGGGCATTACGAAATTAAAGTTATATTTGATCAAAGTTTTGCTGACGCGGGTGACGTCTGGCTTAGATATTACCGCGGCCCTACTGTTTTAACTCAAGTGTCTGCTCAAGATAAGAACTCGGTGATATTGGATATTGCATTGCCAGTTGAATTAGACAGCCTCTATGTTGGCACTACTGACGATCGTCTCGTGCAAGCAGGAGTTGCTGTAGAGATTCTTCCTTATTCCATTGCAGGCTCTCGTAAGCTGATTGGTGAGCGTGACCTTACAATGGTAGGGGCTCTTGATGCCAGTGAAGGTCAGTATGTAATTTATCTTGATTTAGAGGCATATCCTGAAAATGGAAGATGGTGGGTGCAGGGTGGTGGTTCCGCGAGGACCCTTTTAACACCGGGAGGGGCATCACAGCTAACTGTCACAGTCAGGCAGGGACAGGCATCCGGAGAAGTAATCGTGGAATTGGACGATTTCCCTCCCGAGAAAATGTCGCTATCCAGGAGACAATCTTATAGTCGCACCATTTCACTGGATCCCAGACAAGTGATTGTGCCGCTTAATGTTTCCTGTGAAGGGGGATTTCAGCCGTCAGAATATAACGTGGACTCTTCGGACCATCGGTGGCTGGGATGTTACGTTCAGATAGAATTTTCTTAATGTTCGGATGTCAGAAATTATTTTTCTGAAAAAATCTGCAGAACATTTTCAATAATCACTGTTTGATTACTTTGCGATAGTTCTGGATATAAGGGTAGTGACAGGACCTCACGTGACGCTTGTTCGGATTCTAAAAAGTCTCCCTCTCGATACCCTAGTTCACTGAATCCTTGTTGAAGGTGAATTGGCAAGGAATAATAAATCCCTGTCTGGATATCCTTTTCAATTAGAGCCTTTCTGATTAGGTCGCGTTTCATAGACCGGACGGTGTATGTGTGATAGGAATGTTCGGCGTATGGCATGGCTATTGGTATAGTGACCTCCTTGGACAAAGCTTTGTCGTATCGCTCTGCAAGGATTTGTCGCCTTCTTGTCCAGTTGTCTAAATGTAATAATTTGACGCGAAGCACGGCTGCCTGAATCGCATCAAGGCGGTAATTGCCACCTCGTAAGATACCGTGGGCAGTCCGGATTTCACCCCAGTTTCTAATTTGGCGAGCGTTATTTGCGAGTTCATCGTTGTCGGTAACAATAATGCCACCTTCGCCAACCGCATTTAAATTTTTACTTGGATAAAAACTAAAACAGCTAATATGTCCAAGGTTGCCAACGCGACGAGTTTTATATTTTGCTCCATGAGCTTGGGCTGCATCTTCGATAACTGTGAGATGATATTTTTCTGCGATATTGAGGATCGGATCCATATCTGCAGGTTGTCCGTATAAATGAACGGGAACGATTGCCTTCGTATGTTCCGTTACAGCCTGTTCAACTAGTGCAGGATCCATCGTGAAGGATGAACGAGATACGTCAACAAGTTTGACACTGGCCCCAGTCTGTCGGATCGCCGATGCGGTCGCCAGAAAAGTAAATGGCACAGTAATCACTTCATCGCCTGGACCAACTTCACAGGCGTTCAAGGCAACGAAAAGAGCACTGGTTCCTGAATTTACTCCGATCCCATGCATGGCATCACAGTAGTCTGCAAATTCATGTTCAAAGGCTTCGACCTCTGGCCCAAGAACGTAAAGACCACTGCGAAGAACCCGAGAAACCGCAGACTCTATATCGTCTTGAATACTGACGTACTGTGCTTTCAGATCAATAAATGGAATCACGGTTGTTTCTCCACGGCGATCTTTTGTGTGGTTTATGCGCAGCAAGTCGTTTCACCAGTTGTCTCCAAAAATCTCTTCGATAACGTAATCTCTGTGATTAGCTCTTGTAATTATCAATTGGATTCTATCTCGGGTGTAATTGGAACAAGAGACCAGCCATCAGTTTCGGTGAATTCTCTAGCGCTAAAGCACCACACCACAAGCCGTTTCTTGTCCCAATAGTTCGTATTCTGCTGTGCTCGTCTTAATAGATTCACTCGCGCTGGTGTCGCTCCAGATCCGCGGACACCAATGACATCAACGGCGATTCCAAGTTCAAAAGCTAATTGATCGGCCAGTCCTGAGCCGCTCGCGTGCATATCTCCACCAACGTGAAAAATAAGATTATGGCTGTCACCTACTAATACTATCGGACTATCCGCGCTTGAGATGGCGGAGATAGTGTCTCGCTCTCCGTAATTTACAATTCCTCTTAGACGTAATTCTTCACGATTGGACGCAGGGCTATCGAAGCCTGTTTGTAAATCGCCTTCGATTGAGGTGGTATACCAGCGGGGTATAAAAGGTTGTGTGTCTAGACCTTGGTACCAAGTTTTCTCCCGGATAACCGATGCAATTACCTGTCCGGCGATCATACATCCCACTCCTGACCAATGCGTGTCTGTTCGGCAATAGATTGGTCCTTCCGGATGAAAACGTTCTCTGATAAAGACGTCTGTGAGGTCAAGGACGCTGACGCCGTTGCTTTGAAGTAAGCGATAAAATTCTTGGTGTGCGACGTCAAGCCGCGGCACCGGAAGTGGAACGGGTAAGGAAGAAGTTAACTGATCGGGGTAAATCACTATTTTCGGTGGAACGGGAACAACTAAGAGTTCTACGCCCATGCTATCGAGTTGCCGTTTGAAATCCAGAATAGCCGGTAGTGGATCCGCATCGCTGAGATTACGCGCACGGCTTACCAGGGCTGCCTGTTCGTTCCAGAACGGTCCAACTGATACGTGACGCAGTTCGGGGCCAAAAAACAGCCAGTTATCTAGCCCGGAAACGGTGATCGAAGCATTTTGTTCAGACGCGGTGGCATGTGCTTCAGAAATGTTGCGAAAATCATATACCAAGTTTTCCGGTACAGATTGCCGGCACGCGGAGAGTAGGAAGAGCAGAAAAAAAGTTGCTTTTCGGAAAGTACGGTGTCGGGTCATTGATTTTCCCCTTCCGTTAATTCTCCCCACCACGGTTCGGCAAGTCTAGTTGAGGGATTGGAGAGTTCTCCTCGATTAATGCCACCGAGTTCGTTGTAAACGTTCGTCCAAGGTACAACTTGAAGTTGTATGGAGTCCCCGGCGGAGTATTCGGAAATTGCTGTTAATTCATTTTCTTGCATGCTCCACACGTAGACCATTAATTCTGTTCCGTCGAAATCCGTTCTCTCCGAAATAGAGGTGACACCATTGAGATGGATTCCAAGAATGTGATCTTTGTAGGGCACCATTCCCGGCGTAGGAACTCGGCCCATTTCTTGGATTCTTCCGACGATCTGAAGAGGTTGATCGCGGAAAGGGCGAATAAACGTTTCAAGTGTATTAGGAACCTCTTTTTCATGATCCCTGAAATGTATCAATTTCCAGTCTCCTTGGCTGAGTTCTCTGGTGGCAAACTGAAAAATAACCACTTTTGTGTTGTCTAATCGAGTGGTATCGCGAGCGATTTGGTTTGCTAATTCTGCTCTGGACGCGAATGCCCCATTGTTATTTTGGGAAATTCGATCGAGAGGTTTCTGTAGGGAAAGGCTTAATTGTTCTGCCAGTCCCGCACTGGTGCCCCACCCCATAGATCCAAGTGAAAAAATATTAGTAAAGCTATCACCCAGTAAAAGCACTTCAGCATTAGTTGTCGGTTTCCATAGATGGCCGCTTGTTGTTGTTACTTGATGGATCGTGATTTCTTCGGAGGGGTAGAGAGCAGGTCGATACTGTTCAAGCCCCAGTAGTCGGCTGGTGTCTCCTGCGTTAGTAATAGTAATTGGTTGACTCTCATATGTGCGAGTGTCGTCGGTGGTCAGGGGTATATGTCGGGAAATAAATGTTGCGAGAGCATCTGCTATTTGCCCTACTGTGTCTGGTCTCCAATGGGTGTCACTCGTAAGATAAAGAGGCTTATCAGAGGAGAGATTTAAAGTGCTAGATACATCAAAGACAAGCAGCTTGTGACTCCGTAATTCGGCGATGAAGTCTTGATAGGATGCATTATGGACTAGCTGTCGGACATGTTTGTCTCGTGCCAACTCTCCAGTATGGATGGATGGTTTCACTGGAGTTGGCATGACAATTAAAGTGATGCCCCGACGGGATAGTTGTGCGTGCAGGTCGTACAGAGCTAGGCGAGGATCGGGTTGAGGCTGCGGTGTTAGACTGGTCCCAGAAGATTTTCGTTTTAAAAGATAATTTTTTTCTAAGAAACCTTTACCTGTAACATGTGAAACATCTTTGGCGTAAAACAACCAGCCACTAGAACCTTCATGCACTTGAGATGTTTCAGAACCAAGTGTCGAGCTAAGTAGAAACTGTATCGTCGGGCGTCCGAGTTTCGTGACGAGTGAATGCTCCGAGATAGTGTCGTCGATGGACTGCAATGTTTGTAATGTCGCACGATTGAAGCGAAAAAGGGTTTGAAAAAAACTATTCCACTGTCCACCGGATTTTTCATGCACGCTAGAAATCGTTGTGAACGAGATGGCAGAGAAGATTGTTCGGTCAAAGATTGTCTGGGTAATTGGGACTATCGTGACGATTACTAGAAACATTGCGATCAAAAACCGCGCAGTAATGTTTTCGATTCTTGTTGTTTCCAGCTGAGACTGTGCAGTTTCTATGCGTTTTAGTGGATCGTGCATTCCTGAAGGGTTGGTTCTCATAGTCTTAGAAAATAAAGTAGATGAATGGATTGTAGGCTTGTGTGGAAAGCAGGGCAATCGAGATCAGTAAAAGGAGAATCACTATGATGCCCTTTGAGCGAGTTATATTTTGCGTCCATTCCCATGCCTGTGGAGCGCCCCAAGTGATGATTCCAGCCAAAGTGAAGGTCAAGAGGTAATAGGGTTGGTAGAGAACACCACTCACCAAAGTGGCCGTAACTTCAGGGTTTGTCAGTCCGAACATGCTGCTGAGAATACTAAGCGCATGCGACACATCTGTTGCGCGGAAGAATACCCATGTGATTAAAACGCTCAGAAAAGTTAGCAGTATGGCAAGTGGCTTTGGTGCTGAGGCATAAAATGGGTTTTGTTTGTTTAGACGTTCGATGACAAGAAGCACACCGTGGAGGGCGCCCCAAATTAAAAAGTTCCATGCGGCTCCATGCCACAATCCACCCAAGATCATGACCATGAAAAGGTTGCGGTACGTGCGGAGTGCTCCCAGTCGGTTCCCCCCTAAAGGAACGTACAAATAATCCCGTAACCAAGAAGACAAAGAAATATGCCATCGTCTCCAGAAATCTGTTATCGAGACTGCTTTATAGGGAGAATCGAAGTTCTTTGGAAATACGAACCCTAACATCAAACCGAGACCGATCGCCATGTCGGAGTAGGCGCTAAAGTCAAAGTAAATTTGGAACGCATACGCGATTGTTCCGTACCAGGCATCAATTGCTGTGATCGATCCTGCATCAAATACGATATCTGCGATACGCCCGCAAGGATTTGCTATTAGAACTTTCTTAGCTAACCCGACGCTGAACAAGGCAATACCTCGAGAGGCTTTTGACAAGGTGTGGCTTCGGTGTTTTATTTGGTCGGCGACTTCAGTGAACCTGATTATTGGGCCTGCTACTAGTTGCGGGAACATGGACACATAACAGGAAAAGTCGACAAAGTTTCGCAATGCAGCCGCTCGTCCTCGGTAAATGTCGATTGTGTAACTCATGGACTGAAAAGTATAAAAACTGATGCCAAGTGGAAGGGTGATCCGGAGGGCGAGATCTATGTCACGCCAAGGCAAGTTGAGTATTTCTGAAAGAGCGGAGAGGTTATCAAGTGCAAAATTGAAATATTTAAAAAAACCAAGCAACGATAAATTAGTGCATATAGAAATTATGCAAGCCCATCGTTGTGTGCGATTGCGTTGAGTTGCTGGAGTGACAACGCGAATGGGATGGGACCACTGAGCGACCAAATCATCACGTCGGATTAGATGCGCAAGCCAGATAGGGCCACTATTGGCTATCCTGAGGGCGCAGACGTAGTCCACTAGTGTTGATGTGAAGAGAAGTGCAACAAATAACGGATTTGCCCAGCTGTAAAAGACATAGCTGAGGACCGTCAGTACAAGGTGTTTGCCTCGCCATGGGGTTGCGTAGTACAGACACAGCGTAAGGGGCAGAAAAAAGAATAGAAAAACTTGTGAACTAAAAACCATCTTTTATGAGTAAGTGTGAATGGTGCCAGTGTAGCATTCCTCCGTATTAATCTATTTGACCAAAATTCAAATGACAGATAGCATTGACGGTTTGTCGGTGTATTGAAAATGGGAATCAGTAAAGTTAGTTCCTGTCTTGTAGTTCTTGCTATTTGTGCTGGCTGTGAAGAATCGTCGGTGTTGCCTCCTACGGCACCGACTCCTTTGCCGTCTGACAAGGTCGGGGGGTTGACCATCGCCTGCCCAACCGATATGACCGTACAGTCTCTCAACGAATCGTCGGCCGTTGTTTCTTATCCGAGTCCGTCTGTTGAGGGGGGGTTAGAGCCCATTACAACAGAGTGTGTTCCTCCGTCTGGGAACTCTTTTGCTATTGGTGAGACAATCTCGGAATGTACGACGTCGGATGACTTGGGTCAAGTGGCTAGTTGTAGTTTTCAGATAACCGTGCTTCCTCCTCCAGAGATAGCCGTCACGCGTTTTCTGGCATTTGGTGACAGTTTAACTGCAGGCGTAATTTCTTCTCCGCTTGCACTGCCTGGTCCACTTGCCTTCCCTTCACCGTCCCTGTCGTATCCCACCAAACTCCGGTTTAAGTTAAGGAATGCTTATCCGGTTCAATCAATTGTCGTGGTAAACAGTGGTTTGTCGGGGGAAGAGGCTGTACAGGCAACCTCTCGGTTTCAATCTGAGATATTGCGTGTCGGGCCGGATGTTGTGCTGATAATGGCGGGAACCAATGATGTCAATAAAGTAAGTAATGTTGTTACGCCGAGTCAGGCAGCGATTTACGCCTCCGAGGCTATCGAATCAATGGTGCTTGATGCTCAGGGACGAGGTGTTGCCCCTATTTTAGCGACAATTCCGCCGATACGATCGGTTGCTGGCAAGGAAGATAATGCGCAGGCTGCACGTGAGTTAAATACTTTAATTCGGGCAATTGCGATAGGTCGAGGGATTCCGCTGGTTGACGTATTTGATGTCATTAACAGTGGCGACTGTTCGGCGAGTGCCTCTGCTAATATTCCGTGTTTGGGAGAAGATGGTATTCATCCTACGCAGGAAGGATATCAAAGGATCGCTAACAGGTTTTTCAATGTAATTGTGAATGAGTATGACGTTCCAGTGTCCTCTGGAGCGGTTCCAGTTGGCTCTGAAAGAGTGCGGTAGTGTTCGCAAAGTGGTGATGATATTTAATGTTGAAGCGTATGGATAAGTTAAGGCAGTCGAGTCTTTTGGGCATCGTGGTCTTGGGAATCATAATTGGTTCTGCGCAGCCGGTTGAGGCGCAGTGGGAAAATATAGAAGGCCGTTTTTCATTGCACGCAAACGTGGCATTTCAGGCAGGATCTCATGAGTTCCGGCAACTCTTCAATAAGCGTATCTATGGTGAGGATACGAATCTGTCTGCAGAGCACAAAATTCGCGGTGGTCCAATCCTTGATTTAGGAGGCAGTGTTAACGTCTGGGAAGATTTAGCAGTTGGTGGGGCATACACAGACCTAAAAAAAGCGGACATTACGTATATTGTCGGTTCAGTACCTCATCCGATTTTATTTGATTCTGGTCGAACCTTGGATGTTGACGGACAAACTTTGCCCCATCGGGAACGGGCTGGTCATATTTATGTTTCGTGGCGGCTTCCGACCGATCAGTGGCCGATCCGACAACTTCAGGAAATGGATATATCTGTTTTCGGTGGACCTTCGTATTTTAGTCTTACCCAAGGTCTCGTTGCTGATATTGGATTAGTAGAGGCGACAGGACCTCCATTCAGTGAAGTCAGTGTTGCGGCTGTCTCGATTGGCGAATATTCAAAAAGTGGTTGGGGTGGGCATGTTGGGGCTGATTTTACTTACATGTTTACTCCGACCCTTGGGGTTGGGGGTGTTCTGCGTTTTTCGAAAGGGACCGTAGATATCCCCTCATCTGATGGTATAGTGTCTATATCTGCTGGCGGATTCCAATCGGGCGCGGGAATTCGTCTTAGATTCTAGCGCCAATTCTTGCTTCAAAATTACTTCCGTGGTGTCAGACGATTTACGCAAGCGCGTTAAAGCAGGTCGTGAGCACGACCCAAGAATCACAGTAATTCAAAAAGAATTATTCAAACCAGGGAGCTCAAAGGTCCAACGGTATGCTGAACTTGTGATTGGAAAAACTGATTTTTGGTCACTGTTTAAGTACGAGTTAGTCGTTACTTTATCAAGTTGGGTGCCTGGTGCGCTTGGCTTATTTTTACGGGCAAAATTATATCCCCTCGTGTTGGGTCGGACGGGGAAAAATGTTACGTTTGGTCTGAACGTTACTTTGAGGCACCCTCATAAAATTTCGATCGGTGATGATGTTGTTATTGATGACGGGTGTTTGTTAGACGCAAAAGGAACAGACAATCAGGGTATTACCATTGGGTCGGGGGTTTTCATCGGTCGCAATACCATTCTGAGTTGTAAGAACGGCGATATCGTGATCGGCGATTACGCAAACATTGGCTTTAATTGTGAAATATTTTCAGCGTCTCGTGTGTATCTTGGAGCATCGACTTTGGTCGCAGCCTATACCTATTTAGTTGGTGGCGATCATTTATACGACAGGACAGATATTCCTGTTTTAAATCAAGGAAGAACAGCTCGTGGCATTGAGGTCGATGACAATGTGTGGCTCGGTGCTCATGTAGTGATTGCTGATGGATCACGTGTTGGCCGTGACGCAATCATTGGGGCAGGCGCTGTAGTGATCGGTGAGATCGATCCTTTTTGTATTGCGGCTGGTATTCCTGCAAAAAGTATTCGTGATCGGCGTGACGTTCAGGATTAAAACATTGAGTTGTAAAACTGGGAGGCCTGTTATGAAACTTCGATCCACACATTTTGTAGTGGCGATGCTATTCGCCGTTGTATTTGTTCTGCCTAGTGTGGCCCAACGTGCGAACGACCCGTCTCGGTGGGACGAAGTTATTTCCTCTTTTGATAAGAGCGCTAATTTGGCGCCTCAGAATGCCATCGTGTTAACAGGAAGTTCCAGTTTTGCAAGATGGCTAACGATGGAAGAAGATTTAGAGCCTTTAACTGTGATTCCACGTGGGTTCGGGGGTAGCACGATGGCTGACGTACTCCATTACGTTGACCGTGTGGTGATTTCTTATAAGCCTCGAGCTGTCGTAATTTATGAGGGAGACAATGATACCTTTCATGGAGTGGCTCCTGAAACGATCGTGGAGCAGCTGAAAGAAATTGTTTCTAAAATACACGACGCTCTTCCCGAAAGCCGTATCTACATTCTTTCGGTTAAACCGAGTTTAGCTAGAACTAGGGTGTGGGATGAGGCTCGAGAGACAACGGAGCTATATAAGGCCCTAGCAGGGACTGATAGGCGACTTTATTTTATCGATGTCGCGACGCCGCTTCTTAATTCAGATGGGTCGGTCATGGATGACGTATTTATTGATGACGGTCTTCATCTTAACGATAAGGGAAATCGCATTTGGGCTACTGCGATTAAATCTGTGCTAATGCAGTACGAAGCTAAGTATGAGGTGACGAACTAAGAACGTAAAAGTTCTGTCAACTACTGATCATTATTTTCACTTTTTGTGGCAAAGTACAGTGGAAGTGTTAGGTGTTCAGTGTCTAAGATCAACCGTTGTCCCTCCAGTTCAGGATGGCTGTCGAAGGGTGCCAGTGTCATCTGGTAGATTTCATTTTTGTGACGCGTCGCATCATTTAGAATTTTTTCTTCACGGATCACCCAATTGGCTACGACAATGTTTGGTTCGGTGTACTGACCTTCAAGAATTTCGACTATTTCATAATCTATTGCGAGCAGCCCGTCTCGATAAGGAGCTATTGATGAAGGGGTAGGTATTTCTGCGTCTTTTTTGACACGGGCCCTCACTACGAGCGTAGAGAGGTTTCTATTGTTCTGGGCGGACATATCGCGTGCTCGGAGATTACTGGCCGAGCGATTACTTGGGTCGACCCACGCATCGGGATAAAAGTCCGGACTTTCATTATCAGTAATTTGAAACCATTGCTCAACAGATTCAAGTGTTGGGTCGAATCGACCAACGAATATTTCGACTTGTGGGCCGCCACCTCTAATTTTATTTTCGCGACCTCCGACCGTGTAGGGTCCAGTGAGAACGAGATGTAAAGGATCATTCGTCCACCGAGGATGATAGACCTCATAACCATTTAGTTCTGGGGCTCCGTTTATGTTCACCTTCCAACGTTGTTCACTGGAAGGGTCTACCATGGTTAGATTTCGATGCAATCCGTCGAAGTACCAGAGAATATTTCGGCCATCATTAGAGAACGATGTCCAGCAACCTTCTCCTAACTCCTCCCAGGTTCCATTTTCCAGGTCGGCTATGCCGGCTTTAGGCCATGGGAATAGGCCACCTGCATACCGGCCATCAGCAGAAAGTTGAAAATTGTCTGCGCTAACACGTTGTGCATTCCAGACAGGTTGCCCTTTACTTTGACGGTCCAGTCGATATCGGCGTATCGCACGGTATGAAGGAGGGTCGCTGTTAGTCTTCTGTGTTCCTACATATACCCATTCTGTGCTCGTTGCTGGGTCTTGCCACACGGCGAGTCCAAAACCTTTTGCGATTTGTGTAGGCTGTGAACCATCCCAGTTTACGACGTAAACAGCTTGTTCGGTTCTCACGGAAAAAACGACCTGTTGGCCTGTTGGTGTGATGAGTGGGCGAGCATAGCTTCTCGGAGTATCAAGAATAATTCGCTCACGGCCTTCCTCTTGTGCGTCACGTCCCACGAGAATTAATTGATCTTGAAAACCGAGAATGTCGGTTCCGTCACCAGTATCCCTTATCCACACCACACGAGACCATGAAGGGGAATCGTCTAGAGCTATGGGTGTCGACAGTTTCTCCAGGGGCACATTTTGAATGGCGTGAACTGACGCGTCCTGTTGCTCAGAGGTGCAGCCAACAGTGAGTAGTATTGCGGCCAATGCAAGCGTTCCACGGTGACAGAACGTGGTTATGTTTGGGTAAGAGTTCATAATCCTGTTGTCGGTAGTGCACCTGTCATTGTAACGTCTTTGTTCATGTGTGGCATCGTTGGGATCGTACAAAATGATTTCTCACGCCCTGTCGAGAAAAAATCACTGAACGATATGATTGAATCGCTTCGCCATCGAGGTCCTGATGATTCCGGGTCAGTGGTCGTTCAAGGTGTGGGTCTTGGCATGCGACGGCTCTCCATTATTGACGTTGAAGGTGGACAACAGCCCTTCACTACTGAAGACGGTGCCGTCCATCTTGTCGCGAATGGTGAGATTTACAATTTCAAGGAACTTCGGGCTGAATTAATCTCGGCTGGTCATCAATTCCGCAGTCATTCGGACATAGAGGTTCTCGTTCATGCTTATGAGGAATGGAATGAATCTTTTCTGCAACGGGTGCAAGGAATGTTTGCTCTTGCCTTGTGGGATCGTCGTAACGAGACCTTGATCTGTGCACGGGATCGAGCTGGTGAAAAACCACTTTACTATACGCGCACCGCGGACGCGTTTTTGTTGGCGTCTGAATTAAAAGCATTATTCGTGCGTTCAGATGTCGGTCGTGAAATTGACATGGAAGCCCTTGATCAATTTCTGACATATGAGTATGTGATGGCACCTCGTACTATTTTGCAGGGTATTCATAAATTACCACCAGCGCATTACCTTCGCTATCGCAAGGGAGACGTGTCAGTTAAGCGGTACTGGAGTGCTAACCAGATTCAAGTTCAATCGTGGAATGACAAAAATGCTGCCACTGCCGTTCGCGAGACACTCGGACGTGCAGTAAGCAGGCAAATGATGTCTGATGTGCCCTTTGGTGCTTTTTTGTCAGGTGGTATCGATTCGAGTGCCATTGTTGCGCTGATGGCTCAAGAAGCTCATAAGAACAATGTGGGTATCAATACATTCAGTATGGGGTTTAAAGACGGAAGTTATAACGAATTAGCATACGCACGTGAGGTTGCAGATATTTTAGGTACGAATCATAGAGAAGGCATTGTAGATCCTCGAATTGGAGATTTATTTCACAAACTAATATCTCACCTAGATGAACCGTTCGCAGACGTATCGCTTTTTCCAACATATTTGGTTTCTCAGAGTGCACGAGAGCATGTGAAGGTCGTTCTGTCTGGTGATGGAGGTGACGAATTATTTGGTGGGTACGATACGTACGAAGCCGACAGAATGGCAAGAGGTCTCGCTCTTAGGGTCCCAAAAGGTGCGTTGTCGGCATTGGCAAACCTGACTTCAATGGTTCCACCTAGTTCGAAGAAGAAGGGGCTAATTAATAAACTTAAGCGGTTCATGTCTGGGCTTGTCGAAGGGCCAGACGATCTTCAACATTATAGATGGATGACTTTTCTCTCCGCTGCTCGAAAACGCGAGTTGTATTCAACTGACTTTCAAGACCGACTAAGAAATTCTGATGTCTATAAGCCTGTTAGAGAGTGTCTCGGATCAATGGAGACGGATGACCTGTTAAACCGACAGCTATATACTGATTTATCTCTTTATTTGGCTGACGACATTTTGGTTAAAGTGGATCGAATGAGTATGGCAACTTCACTGGAAACGCGTGCGCCATTTCTCGATGTTGAGGTTATGGAGTTGGCATTTTCAATGCCAGGCCATTTGAAGCTGCGAGGTAGACAAAGAAAATATGTTTTAAAAAAAGCGTTTGAAGATGTGCTTCCGAGCTCGGTGCTGACGCGTCCAAAAGAGGGATTCAGCATTCCAATGAAGAACTGGCTCCGGAGCGAGTTGGCACCACTCATGGATGAATTATTGTCTTCTGAACAAATTATACGAAGAGGTTGGTTTGAGCCAGACGTTGTGCAAAGAGCGGTGACAGCGCATAAAGACGGGCGTCAAAATAATGCTCATTTGTTGTTCAGTTTGATGGTGTTGGAACGGTGGGCTCAAGAATACATTGATGGCGTCTAATTTTCATCTTTAGAAACATATTTGGTTGGTCACTGCGTTTAAAAAGAGTACAAATTTTCCACTTCAGAAATTTCTTTTTCTATTCGCTCCGACGACCATTCGAGGTATCTTCCCATCAGTCGGGCAGTCGACCTTAATGTTTCCATTCCTGGATGTCCTCCCGACCCGAGTTCGGTGCGTCTCAGTACGACATCTGACAATTTGATTGCCATTTCATGTTCCATTGAATGCTGAACTTCGGCGACTGTTATTTCACAGTTACTTGCTACTTTGGCAACCCTTTCTGAATCTTTGTGAAGTGAAGTAAGTAAGTTCGTATAGTTAGAGCCGTATGAGCGCGCTAGACGAAGGCATGTTGCCTCCGAAAGGTTAGATGTCGATTTTTGTCTGGCATTCTTGAAAAATGATTCGATGTCAGGAATATCGCCGCCGAAAAGAGTTGTGCTCTCTGTTTGGCAGATCGGTGATTTACGTTTAAGCAAATTAAAAACTGTGTCGACAGCGTGTTCCGCTGTATCTCGTGCGGTTGTGTAACGTACGCCTATAACACTGAGAAGTCCTGATACCCCATCTCGGGTATGGTCAAGAATGAGGCTGGTTTTTAGCAGGGAGTCACAATTCTTGACAGTTGTCACGGCCGGGAGAAGTCCACAATGGATCATCTGCAAGTCGTCCATTTGTAACTTAGCATTCGGAAACGCACTGTTTACTTCGCTCAAGAAATCTTCAACTTCATGTTCGCAAAGCTTCAGTGTATCAGCGTCTCCAGTAAATCGATGATGGCTGGTGCCTATGATTGAGCGACCTCGCCAAGGGGCAATAAACAAGAGGCGACCGTTGTTCCAACTGCCCAAGGCATGTGCAGTAGTCACTGGTTTGCTGGTCACGAAATTCATCGCCTTCGATAGGTGAAACGGCAAGTCGCACGTTCTTTTTGGCAGAAGTTTCTTTAGAACGAGATTTGTCCAGGGGCCAGTGCAGTTCAGGACAATTCTTCCGCGCAAGTCGAAGTGAGAATTACCAATACGGTCGAAAACGTGAAGACCAACAATCTGTTTGTTATGGTAGATGAGATTTTTTGCCTCAACGTAGTTCGCAGCTGTAGCACCGTGTTTCATGGCCGATAGTACAAAAGATAAATTAACGCGGTCGCTGTTGTACATCTGACAGTCAAACCACTGTATCCCTCCTGTGACTTTATTTGGCGAGATCATTGGATTAAGTTCCAAACATTCATTTCGAGACAGGAAACGACTGTCTGGCAAATGTAAGCTACGGTCTATCTGATTGTTGCGAGTGGAGGACAGTTGATCGTATAACGCGAAATACGGTCGCATTAGCCATTTATTTCTGGTTAAAGTCTGATAAGTGGGGATAACGAACGGTAAAGGAGTCACAAGGTGTGGAAGCAACCTAGACAACGTTCGTCTTTCGTTAATGAACTGGTTCATTTCACGAAGGTTTCCCCGCTGTAGAGATCGCACCCCCCCGTGGACCGTCTTCGCGCTGTTGAAGGAAGTTCCACTACCGAAGTCTCCTTGGTCAATAATTGCAACGGATAGTCCTCTGAGTGTCGCGTCGAGAGCTATAGTAGTGCCGTAAATTCCTCCTCCAATTACAATAAGATCGAATTGAGAGTTGGTAAGAGCACAAAGTTTTCTTGCCACGGGCATATAGTACACTTCCTTACGTCTGTGCTATTAGAAGAAATGATTTAGATAATGAAAAGTGACTCGTTGATTGGGCGGATTCAAGGGTACTGGAATGCCAGAATTCACGATCTTGAAATGACGAATCATCCAGTCGGTTCACGTGAGTTCTTTGTTGATTTGGATGAATATCGATTTGACAAGCTTTCTTATCTTCCGGAAATTGTTCAGTTCGATGGATTTGCTGAGCAGCAGATTCTAGAGATTGGCTGTGGAATTGGAACAGATCTCGTTCGATTTGCAAGAGGCGGTGCTTATGTAACCGGCGTTGATCTTGCCGAGCGTTCTATTGAGTTAGCCGCTTTAAATACCAAAATTCATGATGTGACTGACAGAGTAACGTTGAAAACGGCTGACGGAGAAGCTTTACCTTTTTCTGACGAGTCGTTTGATCTGGTGTACTGTCACGGCGTGATTCAGTATACGGCTCACCCGGCTAAGATGTTGGCTGAGTGTCACCGCGTGCTTAAACCACATGGCCAGGCGATATTCATGGTCTACAACAGAATTTCTTGGTTAAATTTTTTGTCGAAGGTTATGCGAGTTGAATTAGAACATGAAGATGCTCCGGTTTTGCGAAAGTTTTCCATTGGCGAATACCATAGGCTTCTAGGATTGTTTCGCGAAGTCAGGATTGTCCCTGAGCGATTTCCTGTGCCATCGCGCTTACATAAGGGGTGGAAGGGAGTAGCATTTAATAAATTGTTTGTAGGGGTGTTTAATAGGCTTCCGAGATCGCTGGTTCGTTCGTTTGGGTGGCACCTAATGGCGTTTTGTAGAAAGTAAAGACTTCCCGGTTTAAGAAATCCTTAAAAGGAGGCAGCAGGTGCTGAACTGTGTTTCCTTTTCTCTCGAGTAGCCCTTAGAAGAAATCGCGCATACGGGCCGATTTGTTTAATAGCTGAGACGTTCATTTGGCAGGGGCTTAGGCATGAGGGACATTTTTCGTTTTTTATGAAATCGCGATGTTCTTGACTGGCTTTGCTGAAATAAATTTTTTCTGGGTCTTCGTCACGAGCGTTACCCACTACCTCACTGTTTTCACAAAAAAACAGTCCGCCATCTGGATTTACCATAATACCCTGAGTCTGAAATGGACATGGGGCTAGGCGGTGATATCCATTCGCGATCATATCTGCATAGTGCATGTAGATGTAGTTTTGTCCGTCAAGTAATGGGTCGATACGCACGCGATCAAGAAAAAATTCACGCATTTTAATTTCGTCCTCACCGATAGGTTGACATTTATCGGCGAGATCTGAATTGCCAAGCATCGGATCGGTAAAACGGACCATGTTAAAGACGATATCTAAGTCATTTTCACGGGCCCAATTCAGAATGTTATCTGCGTCATTGAGGTTCTGCGAGAAGATCGTAGTGGAGATGCCAAAATTAAAATGTTGGTACTGTTTTTGTAGTGCCTGCATGGCGACGATTGTTTCGTTCGCTTTGTCAAAGCCGCTATTTACTTTCCGGACGGTATTGTGAACGTCTCCTACGCCGTCAATAGAGACTCGTGCACTGAAGATAACACCTCGGTCCTTGGTAGCTTCTACGATTTTCGTCAGCATCGGAATAGCTCGATGTGGCGTTAAACCGGTCGTGTTCATACCGAATTTCCGTAGCCTCGGAAGTTTCTCCAACATAATTTGGCAGACTTCTACCAAATCATTTCTGGTCGTTGGTTCTCCGCCAGAAACATTGGCGTTTTCAATGTTTTTCCACAGACCAGAGTCAAACAGTTTGCTGATCTCTTCCAGACTTAAATCGGATTTTCGATCCCCTCGTGTCCAGTTGTTACACATTTCACAACGGGCATCACAGACAAAAGTGCAATGAAAAATTAAAACAGTTGGATGGATTGCAGAAAATTGCGATATGCACGTGTTCACTAGATCACGAGGAGCACTTGCAGCAGCTTTTGCTAGGTATCGAGCGGCGTAAACTTGAGCCATTAAAAGTTAAATGTACATGACTTCTAACGCTGGGTAAAGATGTAGATGCATACTTTCAGGTTATGTTGATTGTTTATGACGATTTTGTAGGTAGAGAACAGCTCCTGGTAGGTTTGCCACAAACCCCAAAAGAATAAAGATGGTAGACATTGTAAATGAGGTGGAATCGGCTACATCGAGTGGCTGTAACATCCACATCATGATGCCTTGGGCGGGTCCGAGGCCACTGATGGAAATTGGTAAAAGAATAACTACAATTGCAACTGGCATGACCACGAAATAATAGGAGAGCGCGACATCTACTCCTAGACCGGTTCCTATGATCCAAGCTAGTAAGATACGAATGAACTGTAGAATGAAAGCATATCCAATGGTGAGTATTAGGGATGTCCATTGGTAACGAAAACGCCTGATTACAACGGACACACTACTTATGCGTATCCAGAATGAATTCCTGTTCCAAGTTTTGGAAAATAGTTGAGGAACAATCAGGTCGGCTAGTAGCCCGAATGTTCCCGTGATCGTCACCATCACGAAGAGTCCGTACATTCCGAGTCTGATCCTCTCGTCTACAATCCCGGGCCAGTTCCACAATCCGATAACGCCGAGAGTGAGAATAGACGCAAGTCCCAGCCACCGATCCACAACCGCGACCACAATTGATTCCTCCGTGCGGTCCGTACTGCTTGCCAGTAACCACGTTCTGGTAATGTCGCCCCCGACTCCACCTGGAAAAAAACTTCCCAAAAATGAAGAAGTCATGAAAAGGCGAAGACCATAAGAAAATTTTAGTGGCGTGCCAGTGGCCCAAATAAGTGTTATCCACCGACTGGCAGCGACTAGGCGGTCTAGCACTAAGACTAGGACTAAACTGATCCAAACGGTCGGAGAAATTTGTTTTGCGGCCAGGAACACATCAGTGAGGTCCACCCGAGTTACTAAGTAGCCAAGGATGCTGACTGTGACCAGTGCACGTAGGAATAGCGACTTGAAGAGACGCTTCATACCACCGGTTTCTGTGACACGAATGTCAAAGTTTCAAAAAGATTCTTGCGAATACGAAAGAGTAAATCCTCAGTCCTCGTGTACCGGGATAGGGCATCAGTTCCTGGAATGTTTACGACTAGCGCACCGGCTGCCAGTAGATCACGACGCCAGCCAGTGGCAACACCGATTCGACGAACAACTTGAGTGAGTTCGAACCCTCCGTCTGTGAGTAACTGTCGGACCCGTCGTTCGGTCGTAACAAAATTGTGTGTGTAGTCGACGTCCCAAAAGAAGGTTTTTTCTTTTAAATAATCAGGTACGACGACAAAGAAAATTCCGCCAGGCCGCAGTCCACGCCAAGCTTCTGATACAAATTCTCGTGCGGCATCTATTCCTGACATATGTTCGAGGACTTGGTCGGCATAGATAACATCACAGCTTGCATTTGGTGTTTGTATCGGAGGTGCCCAAGCTTCTGTTATGTCCAGACCCTGACTTCGTAATGTTTCGGCCAATGTCGGACTCGCTTCTATGCCTCTATACCGCCACCCGGCAGCGACGGCTCCGGCTGCTAATGATCCTTCGCCCGGCCCAATTTCTAGAAAATCGCCCGGAGGGGAGATGTGCGTGCTGAGAAGGCCGAGTCTTGCACGTTCAATGCGATTACGTCTGGCTGCACCAAACTTTGTTAAACGGCGTTGTGAAAACCATTGATAAAAAGTACCTGGCATGATCCTAAGGCTTTGGGCAGAGGATATCTGTGCACATTATTATCGCGGGTATTTCCAGCGTCCTACCGTTCCCGCGTTCGCAGTTTCTTCGGTCTGGTCAATCCACGCGACCTGCGGATTAGCCCCGCAATGCCCGAGAATAATATCGATGATTGTTACTGATGTACTGTTTTGTGCGTCATCTCTTGTTGTGCCACTGCCTCTGTAGTAATCCACAACATCGTGGGAGATATCATTACAGTTTCCCCGTTTACAGTTATATCCCCACCTTCCATCGATATTTCTGAGTGCTTCAACCGAAAGATCCATAAAGGTCCAATTTCCACTTCCTTCTTGGCAAGAGTTTTGCAATGTTCCAGGATTATCAATTGCCACCTGCTGGATAACAGAAATTAGGTTGGCTGGGTTTCCACCGTTGGTTGTAAAAGGAGCATCTGGGCTCGAACCTGGATTTCCACTGCTACCGCCACCGCTACCGCCTCCCCCACCTGACGAAGGTTCTTCCGCTTCTTCTTCAGAAGGTGTTGTAAAACTCCATGTTTCTGTCCAATCTGAATAAATTTTGGTGACTTCAGTGTCAGGTGTGCACTTTCTTCCTGCCCCAACATATTCAAACGTTTCTGGCAACGCCGCCGTGTTAGTTAAATCGTCATTTGTTGCGCGCGCTCTCCAGTAGTACGTTGTTTCTGCTTCAAGAAGCGCTCCACTTGAAGGTAAGTTTGTTTGTCCCTGTGCGATTCTCACTTCCGTTATAGCGGTCCGTTTTGTGGCAAAGGTCGAATCTGTTGAGAACTGCACTTGGACGAGAACGCACTCTACGTCATCAGGAGTAATTTCAGGATTAATAAGTGTGAAGGTGGGCCGTAAAGATACTACTGTTGATCCATTGCTTGGAGAAGAAAGTTCCGGTATTCCTATCGAGACGAGTTGTGTTTCAAAGGAATATTGGCCTGACCATGGGCCTACTGCTCCGTCAATTACGCCTCGAGCCCGCCAGACATAGATCGTTCCATCCTCTAGTATGTTTGCCGGTACTGTGAAACTCGAGTTAGATGCTCCAGAGCTTGCTGTGCCGGTATGTTTCATGTTCAAAGGTGATGCTTGCCAAATCTCGAACTCAAGGTTCATAGTAATCGGGTCATTAATGAATGTTCCTTGCGGATTAGCCACTGTGAGAGTCAAACCAGATATGTCATTTATAACAGCACCTTCTTGGGGACTGATCCGTGTTGGTGCGGATACTTTAAGTGTGACATCAGCTGCGGGCAGACCAACATCCCCAACTGCCGAAAATTGTCCGTCAGTTCCAGCGAAGCCACGATAGCTGGCACTAGGGCTATGGACAGCACTTGGGGAAATCGGACCAGATTGCCCAGAGTTACACGCTGCGGTCGCACTTAGAATTGCAAGGAGCGCCAATGGTTTTTGGAAGTTGCGGCTCATGTTCAGGGCTTTTAAATAGTTGATCTTAAAGTCTTTCATTTTTTTTTCGTATTCTTTAATCGGTCAAAGCGTTAATGTGCCGTATGTGTTGATTGCGTGGTATCTTAAAATGATAGGGCATCTAAGTGTTTTCGTCTAACTTGGAAGCATATCGTGGCGAGGTTATTGGTGCTGTGCTACGATTCTTTAGCTTATTCTGTTATATGTTTTACCTTATGATCGTTGAACGATGAAAGGTCTAAGACCCCGATGATTCAGTTAACCCGGATTGTTTTACTTGGTTTGGTTGCCGTGTTGTTGATGGCACCAGAAGTCCAGGCACAATGGCGACAGCTCGACTATCAATTTTTTGTTGATGTAGATGGTGGTTATCAGAGTGGGTCATCTGGCTATGCTAATCAGACCACCTTTTCGTTATATGGAGAAGATGGTTCTGTAGACTCTAACTACGACATCGAGCGATCAGGGGGTCTTTTTAATTTTAGTGCTGGTCTACTGGTGTGGAATAACATTGGTTTTGCGGTCGGATATTCACGAGCTACTTCTACTCCGTCAGTCGAGGTGAACGTTTCATCGCCGCATCCACTATTCTATAGTCAGCCTCGTTCGAACATTGAGTCACTCGATCTGTCAAGGTCAACCTCGATGGCCCACTTTATGGCCGTTTACAAATTACCTTTATTTTCGAAGATGGAACTGACACTTACAGGAGGGCCAACAAGGCTCTCTGTAAAACAGCCAATAGTGATGGGTGTTGACCGCACTGAAGGCGTATGGCCTTATGACACCCTTGCTGATGTTGCATTGACTACTGAACCAATATCAAAAATTGGTGTAGGTTTTAATGTCGGGGCGGATTTAACGTACATGTTGTACAAAAATTACGGTGCTGGTGTTTTTGTTAAGTACGCAGGCGGTCAGATCGATTTTCCAGTGATGGGTGATCTTGGTGGATTTGACGTTGGCGGACTCCAGGTTGGTGCTGGATTACGTTGGCGATGGTAATGAAGTAATTACTGTGGCATTACGTTAAGTTAGTTTAGATCCCTCTATAAATACTGCGATAAACTATTCTTTCAAGTGTGACAAACCCTTTACGTATTCTCATGTTGGCCCCCGAGCCGTTTTTTCAACCTCGGGGAACTCCATTTAGTGAATATCATCGGATTAAGGTTTTGGCTGAACTTGGTTATCAGATTGATCTGGTGACCTATCCCTTCGGGCGTGATGTTGACTTACCGAATCTTAGAATTTTTCGATGCGGTAAACCGCCTTTTATTCGAAAAGTGTCTATCGGACCTTCTTTGGTGAAGGTGATTCTTGATGTCTTCCTTTGTGCGACTGCGTTTCAACGTACTAGGCTTCAAGAATACGACGCAATACACTCGCATGAAGAGGCTGGTTTTTTAGGTGTCTGGCTAGCCCGTTGGCTGAAAATTCCTCACTTGTACGATATGCACTCAAGTTTGCCGCAGCAGCTCACGAATTTTCGCTATGCACAATCTAAAGGTGTCAAGCGTCTTTTCGAGTGGCTGGAGTCTAAGATGATCAAGGAGTCACGTGTGGTCATTACGATTTGTGAAGAATTGCAAGCCGCGGTTGTCGCTGCGGGTGCTGGTGAACGTGCCCACCTGATTGAAAACTCTATGGGTGGCGACATGGATGGGGCAGTCACGGACTTGGTGGATGTAAGGTCAAATTTTAATATTGAGCCGAGCCAGCCGATTATTCTTTATACAGGGACATTTGAGGCTTATCAAGGACTGGAGATGTTTCTTGAAGCGGCGGGTCAACTGGCGCGGACTCATCCTCAGATACGGTGTCTAATTGTTGGTGGAGAACCTGTACAGGTTGATGCGGCACGGAGTCTTGTGGGTTCTGAAAACAAGACGATTATTTTTACCGGACAGAGACGACCTGAAGAGATTCCTTCTTTTGTCGAAGCCGCTGATATTCTTGTCTCTCCTCGCATCTCAGGTACCAATACGCCGTTAAAGATCTATTCTTATCTGAGATCTGGTCGTCCAATTGTCGCGACTAAATTGCGGACCCATACACAAGTGTTAAATCCCGAAGCTGCAATTTTGGTGGAACCCGAGCCTGAAGCATTTGCAAAAGCAATTGGACATCTTCTTGACCATCCGGCAGATGGCAAGAGAATTGCACGAGCCGCTCGATTACTTTCTGATGAGCGTTATAGTCGAGAGATTTTTGTATGTCGCACAGCAGCTGCTTACAAGCAGTTGTTTGCCCAGCCTTCAAGCGACAATTGTGGAACATCTTCGCGTCAGCAAAGCTCGGCGGAATCGAAATTATCATGACCACTTTGATCACTGGTGTTAGTGGATTTACGGGTGGCCATCTTGCTTGTTTTCTGGCCGGTCGAGGGGGACGTGTTCGAGGTCTTGTGCGCCCGTCGAGCCTTAAGAAATCAGACTATCTTGTGTCGAGTGATGTGGAATTAGTGCAGGGCGATCTCACCGACCGCCGTTCTCTAGATGACGCTTGTCGAGATGTGCAGACTGTGTATCACGTTGCCGCAAGTTATCGTACCGCGGGTCAGTCAGATCGTGTGTACCGCGAAGTTAATGTTCTGGGTACCGAGTCTTTACTTCAGGCGGCTGTGTCTGCAGGAGTTAAGCGTTTTGTACACTGCAGTACTGGAGGAGTACATGGTCATATTCAAAATCCTCCTGCAAATGAAGATGCGCCTTTTGCCCCAGGAGATATTTATCAGGAGACGAAGTTGGAAGCTGAATCTCTCGTCAAGACTATCGGTCAGCGAGAACAGATAGATACTGTAGTTGTTAGGCCGATCGGTATCTATGGGCCAGGCGATACTAGATTTCTGAAGATGTTTCGTGGAATCTACAATCAGACATTTCCAATACTCGGATCCGGAGAGGTTTTTTATCACCTTACGTATATTGACGATCTTATTGAAGGTTTGCGCCTATGTGGGGACTTACCGGAAGCTGTGGGGAATACGTATATACTGGCTGGTCCATCGTTTACTACACTTAAAGAATTAACGGCAGTAATCGCGTCAGAATTTGGCGTTTCACCGCCCCAGTTACATTTGCCGGTATGGCCGGTCTGGTTAGCCGGTGCTTTCTGTGAAGCCATATGTATCCCGCTGGGATTAGAGCCGCCACTGTATCGACGTCGTGTTGAATTCTTCACGAAGAGTCGGGCTTTTGATATCACACGTGCACAAAACGACCTAGGTTACATGCCAAAGGTAGACCTAAAAGCAGGAGTTCATATGACGGCTGCCTGGTATCGAGCGCAGGGATTGTTAGCATGACGGAAAATCACCGGATCCATGTTGTGCACATTTGTGATCATCTCGGCTGGCCCGGTTCTAGGATGCATGGGGTAAAACGGCTATTTAGTTGGATGCTTCCCAAGTTCGATAGTAGTCGTTTTCGAGTATCTCTCGTGAGTCTCCGGGGACCAGACACTTCGGAAGATACTCTTGAATCACAGGGAATAGACGTTACATATTTGTCGAAATCAAAATTTGATCCGTCCACTTTGCTGGTTTTGATTCAAGAGCTTCAGCGACGTAAAGCGGATGTTGTGCATATGCATGGCTATGGCGCGACTACTTTTGGGCGCTTGGCCGCTAGATATCTTCGGTTGCCGACAGTTTTACATGAGCACGCTAATCTTACCGATACACCTTGGTTTCAAAAGATCGCAGATTGGTTGCTAGTGAGATATACCGATTTGGCGATCGCCGTGTCACGCTCAACGGCAGATTTTGTCATTAATGCCCGTTTGATTCCGAGTGAAAGAACGAGAGTTGTGTATCTTGGAGCTCCCTTAGAAGAGTTTTCCCGTGTGCGCAGTTCTGATGAAGTGCGCTCAAGTCGTTTAGAGCTCGGACTTCCTGAAAAAGGATTAGTTGTCGGTACAATTACTCGCCTGATGCCCTCCAAAGGGAATCAATATTTTGTTGAGGCCGCAAAATTAGTCTTGGATCATGGAGTCGATGTGCACTTTTGTATCGTAGGAGAAGGAGAGCTTGGCGCGGACCTCAAGGATCAGGCACGTTCTTTAGGGCTGGGTGAGCGAGTAAGATTTCCGGGGTTTGCTCGGGATGTTGCAGGAGCTTTGTCCGCATTTGATTTGGTAGTCTTTCCTTCATTATGGGAGGGCACTCCGTTGACGGCGTTTGAGGCTCTAGCCGCTGGTCGTACAATTATTTCCAGTGATGCGGATGGTCTTTTAGATATCCTTCATCCAAATGTTGACGCGGTCATTGTCCCTAAACGAAATGGGGAAGTCTTGGCCAGTGCGATCGTTTCATTACTTGAAAGTCCTGCCCGTTGCAAGAAATTAGGTGAGTCCGCGCGTGTTACGGGAGGTAGTTATGATATTGCTATCTTTGTGAGGAAGATGGAACGGCTGTATCTGGCTTTGCATGAGCGACGTAGCTCGACTGGACGTTCTGGAGTGTCAAAGGCAGATCTAAGTTTTTTGACCAATACGGCGCACCCTTCATAATTTCCTATGAGTGCACAACAAAAGACTAGCAATCGACTGCGTGAGGCAACAAGGGAAAAGCGGGGGATTGATCCCGGGTTGGCCATTACGATGGTTGTGCTCATTCTGGGTTCTTTCGCTGCTCTTTCGATCAACGTTGTGCGCACAGGTTTTGGTATTAAAGGGGACGAAGCGACCTATGTGGCTATGGCTTTAAGCGTAGCGCATGATGGAGATCTTAGTTATGAAGCTGAAGACATTGAACGATTTTATAGAACTTATAAGACCGGTCCAGAAGGGATTTTTCTTAAACGTGGAACCGAAGTCTCCTATCAAATTACTCAGACGTTTCCATTTATAAAGAGAGAAACACAGTCTGAAGAGTCTAAAGTTCGTTTGTTTTTCGGGAAGGCGTACGCCTACTCGGTGGCGGTTGCACCTTTTGTTCGTCTTGCAGGGCTTAACGGATTTTTGTTTTTCCATGTTCTTTTGTTGTCGGGCATGTTGTTCTTGGGATATCGATTCCTTGTGGCTCGGTCTCCTAAATCTGTGTCAGCAGTTTATGTGACCGGGTTTTTTGGTGCTTCAATTGTACCTTTGTACACGGTATGGTGGACCTCGGACATATTTAATGTCGCTTGTGTGTTTGTTGCGTATTTTTTCTGGTTTTATAAAGAAGTGGCGCCGCCTGCTCAGTCGAAAATTGGAGAGTTCGTACGGAGTCACTGGAGCGATGTGCTTGCAGTGCTTTTGTTGGGTATCGCGACCTACTCAAAACCCACGCATATCTTGTTAATCATTCCTCCAGTAAGTGTTACCATTTGGCGACATCAGTTTACCCGCGGTGTATTAATAACCCTTGGTTTTGCATGCACCGTGGCGACAGCGTTTGCCGTCAACGCAGGAATTACTGGAGATTTTAATTACCAAGGAGGAGATCGGCGAACGTTTTATGGGCATTTTCCATTCGAACAGCCAGATGATCAATTTGAGACTTTAGGTGTTGCAATGGCCACTAATCAGGTGGTGGTGGAGGAGCGACTTTCCCCCGGATCTTGGTTGAAACTGTTGTTTACGAATCTCTGGTATTTTTTCTTCGGCCGTCACTTTGGTTTTTTCCCTTTCTTTTTCCCTGGTATTTTGGCAGTAGGACTGTTTTTCTGGCGTCGGTCGTCTTGGCATGTCTGGCAGTGTGCGATTTTTCTTACAGTGGTCTTAAGTGCTGTAGCGATCGTGATTTATATGCCGTATACATGGTCTGGCGGTGGCGGACCTTCTGGTAATAGATATTTTCTTAGTATTTATCCAGCTTTGTTTTTTATTACGCCACCACTAGTGAGTATCACTCCAGCGGTAGTCGGCTGGATAGGCGGCGCTCTGTTTACCGCGCATATCTTGGTTAATCCGTTTCTTTCGGCCAAGCAGCCATATCTGACTGCTCAGCAAGGGGCCCTACGCATGTTGCCTGTCGAACTGACGATGGTCAACGATTTGCCGGTCATGCTTGAGACTGCACCGTCTCGTGCGCGGATACGATATGGAAATGATCCCCCATTGTCTCTTTATTTTTTGGACCATAATGCTTATCTTCCTGACCCTTCCGGTATCTGGATTGCAGGGGGAGAGCGTTCCGATCTGATTGTTCGTAGTGCGGAACCTCTTTTAAAGGTCGAGATAACGCTGAGGGCTCCGATAGCCAATGAGGTTGATATTGCGTTCGGTGGTGATGAGAAGACTGTTGAGTTGACAGGTAGAGGGCCTGAAAAAATCGTTTTTAAACCAAAAGGAGTTTACTCTCGGAGGAGTTGGGCATATTTCCTGTCCATCCGTACGGAACGCGGCTTTGTGCCGCGTTTTCTAAGTGCGACATCAGAAGACAGCCGATATCTTGGTGCTCGATTGAATTTACAGGCGACAGTCAATCAAGGCGACTCTCATGTGGAAGGCGACCGGTGAAATTGTGGCTAGAATAATGGTCGTTACTTCACATCCGCCGCTAGCGAGTGGAGGACATTTGGTTATTGCTGAGGCACTGACTCGTGCTCTTCGTGATGCAGGTCATCAATCTGGTCTGCTGTGCACGCCCCAGAATCGATTCGGTCGCCAAGGCAGTGCCTATGTGGCCAACTGGTTAACCGACGTTGGCAGAAGCCATGATGGTCGCTCGATCGACCAGGTAATTAGTCTCCGTTTCCCGAGTTACGCCGTTCGGCATAATGCACATGTGTGTTGGCTGAATCACCGGATGCGTGAATATTATGATCAGTGGCCAGTGTTTAGCGCCTCGTTGTCGGCACGAGCCCATGTGAAGGAAGCTGTGAGACGTCGCCTTCTTCACTTTGTGGATGGGTACCTCTTGAAGAGTAATGTTAGTAAAGTATTCGCTCAGTCACGCACTATTCAGAAACGTTTAAAATCGATGGGAAGTATCCCGTCTACTGTGGTATATCCTCCACCACCTCAGCGACCTTACCGATGTGATGGATATGGAGGAAGTATTCTTGTTATTTCAAGATTGACGCCACTCAAGCGGGTCAATCTCGTGATTGATGCGCTTGCACAGCCTGCTGCCGCGGGTGTGCGCTGTGTCATTGTTGGAGACGGAGAATGCGCGCAATCATTACGAGAACAAGTGACCCATTATGGCATTGAAGATCGAGTTCATTTTCGTGGAGCTGTCGGTGACTCTGAATTGCTCGACGAATTAGCCCGATGTCGCGCGGTGTGTTATCCAGCTTACCAAGAAGATTATGGGCTTGTGACGGCGGAGGCCTTTGCGGCAGGTAAATCTGTAATAACCTGTAATGATAGTGGCGGTCCAGCTGAATTAGTCGTAGATGGGCAAAGTGGTATTGTGACGGAACCCGAGAGGAACTCGCTGTCGCAGGCATTTGCGATATTGTCTGAAGACGCAGCTCTCGCGGAGCGTATGGGAGTAACTGCGCGGCAACAGATCGCAGCAATTTCTTGGGAAGACACACTTGAACGCTTGCTTCTTGTGTAGATTCCGTGTTCGGATCTTTTATGGCCTATCGTAATAATCGCGAAGCTCGTATTGCCCGAAAAACAACCAAGGCGATTAAGACATTCGATTTGATTGAAAATGGTGATCGTGTGATGGTCGGGCTATCTGGTGGAAAAGATAGTTGGGCTTTGATGCAGATTTTGGACGTCCTTCGCCGAAGAGCTCCAATCGATTTTTCTATGGTTGCGGTGAATGTGGATTCAGGTTATGTGGATTATAAACACAATGTAATCGCTGAGGCGTGTGAAGAACGGGGCTGGGAATATCGCATTGAGCATACGGTGATCGGAGAGGTTATTGAGGATGTGCTTGAGGCAGATGAAACCCCATGTTCTCTTTGTGCTCGATTAAGAAGGGGGGTTTTATATCGGATAGCTTCAGCGGTGGGGGCTACAAAGATTGCGTTAGGGCATCATGCAGATGATTTTATCGAAACCCTGTTGCTGAATTTGTTTTTTAACGGCAGTCTCAAAGCAATGCCAGCTCGGTTGGTTTCAGATGATCGTCAACATATTGTGATTCGACCCTTGGTTTATGTGTCCGAAGACGAGGCGAGTAACTACACACGAGACTGTGGTCTCCCGGTGATCGGATGCTGTTGTCCCGTATGTGGCGATCTAAGTTTAAAGCGTCAGAGGATCAAACGGCTGCTCTTAGATTTTGACCGTGAGCACCCTGGTATTAAACAGTCGATGCTGACGGCGTTGGGAAACGTTGCGCCCAGACACTTGCTTGACAACCGTCTCAATCCTGTTTCGGATCTTCGTGTTCAGGCGGCAGCCAGCCTTCAACTTGCTACGCCGTGAAGTTTTTGAATGCAAAACAGCGAGCCGATCTGGAAAATACAATGAGGCTATTAGTTCAGCGTGTTCGCTCTGCCCGTGTCCTCGTGGGCAAGAGGCAAGTTGGGCACATTAACCACGGACTGCTACTGTTTGCTGGGTTTCGTGGAGGTGACACGGAGAGCGATATCAGTTACCTGTGTGAGAAAATTTGTCACCTGCGTGTTTTTAATGATGGCCTAGGAAAAATGAATCGATCGGTTGTAGATATTGATGGCGAGGTACTCGTTGTGTCCCAGTTTACCCTCTACGGTGATTGTCGACGAGGGAGGCGGCCTTCATTTCAAGAAGCCGCGTCTCCACAAGAGGCGAGGGTCCTGTATGACGGGTTTGTTTGCGGCTTACGGGATGGTGGGGTGAGAGTGTCTACTGGTGAATTTCAAGCCGCGATGGATGTTGAGTTGGTGAATGACGGTCCTGTAACTTTGATGCTGGATAGCGATCACCGCAGAGAAGCCTGAGATGAGGGCTCACCAATTGACTCGACTGGCTTTGCTGGGAGAGGGAGCGCTTGTGGTGATAGCTTTGGCATGGGCTGTCTTTCGTGGATTGCCACTGGCAGCCGGGAACATAGTGCCAGCAGTCTTTTTGGGTTTTCTCACGGCCGTGTTGTTAATGCTGGTGAATTGGTACCTGTTACGTGTGGCACCTGATGTAGCCGGTGTCAGGGAGTTCCGAAACATTTATCAGACATTGTTAAAACCTACATTTCGCACGGTAAAGGGTTTTGACATTGTGGTTATAAGTGTGGCGGCTGGGATCGGTGAGGAATTGTTTTTTAGGGGTGTTATACAGCCAGAAATTGGTGTGCTGTTCGCCGCTCTTTTTTTTGGTCTATTGCATACAGGAGGCAGAGGGACTTGGATTTACGGCATGTGGGTGGCGATCATGGGAGCTGTACTGGGAGCTGTAACGATCGTCTCTGGAGGGCTCCTAGCAGCAATTCTGGCTCATACGACTTATGATGCAGCGGCATTATTTTATATTCGGTCTGATGATGGTGAGCATGTGTAGCTATTTTAAGGAATGGTGAAATATAGATGAGGTTATGTTTGTGGCGCATTTTTAGTTGGGGATTTTTATATGCAGTCTTTCTTATAGCGGCAGTTCCAGTGTTCGCTCAACAGCGCCCATTGTTGACAGAGGATCCTGAGTCCGTCGGAAGCGGAAATGTTTTGCTTGAAGCTGGAGTTGATTATTTTCGTAACCAACCTTATCCCGTATCAGGCTTAGAGGGACACCGCCTTAGATTCCCGACAATGGGCGTGAGTATCGGAATAAGTTCTATCGCAGAGGTGCAGATAGATGGAATTTCTTACCAGAGTCTTCGTGTAACCGATCGACAGCAGGCACCATTATCGGCACTCGTTAATTTCCCAGGTGATACGACATCTGACATGTCTGATTTAGTAATTGGAGCGAAGACACGTTTACTTGCCGAAACCGATCGTCGACCCTCGTTTGCATTACGTTTTGCGACCCGATTACCGAATGCTGGTAACGAGAGTGGTCTCGGTCTCGATACTATGGATTTTTATAATACTTTGTTGATCGGAAAAAACATTCAGTCGATCCGAGTGGTTGGGAACATTGGGCTGGGTATTTTAAGTGATCCGACACGTGGTGAGCGTCAGAATGATGTCGTTCTGTATGGGGTGTCAGTGGCCAGAGCTCTTACTCATGCTATGGAGGTCGTTGCAGAAATTAATGGACGTGCTAATACTCGTCGTGGGGCACCGCCTCCTGGGACCGATACATCGGGTCATATAAGAGCTGGTCTTCGCTATACGCATGGGTCGTTTCGTTTTGATGGGGCTTTTATCAGTGGGCTTGTCGCCCAACAGGACGCGTCGCTCGGTGTGACAGCCGGAGTCACTTGGGTTTTTAAGGCGATAGAAATTCCTTGAATAAGGACGATGTTGATTAATTTCAGCCGTGATAAGTAAATGTCATGATGATTTTTCTGAGTGAGTCTTGATGATGGATTTTATAAAAGCGCATGCTTATGGAAATGATTTTCTCTTTGTCGAGCATGATGAAGGGCTGGACAAGCAAATGCGATCTGGATATCTCGGTAATGGGGATCTCTCTAGGCTGGCACGAAGTTTGTGTGATCGCAATAGAGGTGTCGGTGCTGACGGCTTGATCTTCTATCGGCCTAAGCCGAGTGGAGCCAGTATGAAACTTTTTAACGCCGATGGCTCAGTAGCAGAAGTGTCAGGCAATGGGGTCCGGTGTCTTGGGGCGATATTGGCAAGTAACAAGGTGTCAGGGTCGAGCTTTGTGATTGAAACTGATGGTGGGATAAAAACTCTGACTCTTCTGGAATCCGCATCTCCTCGTTATGTCTTTAAGGCGAACATGGGGCAACCGGAGGGTATTGAACAAGGTAATTTGCATGTTCATGATGAATCTGTCGATGTGACGATGCTGTCGGTTGGTAATCCACAGTGTGTAGTAATTGTCGATAAATTAGATGAAAAACGGTTTAATTATCTGGGCCCACTCCTGTCTACACATGAGACCTTTCCAAATGGAACGAACGTGGAGTTTCTTCAAGTTGAGTCACCCAGTCGACTTAAAATATTAATTTGGGAACGTGGAGTTGGTCCGACTCAGGCATCCGGTACTGGGGCATGTGCGTCTGCGATAGTTGGTATTACTTTTGCCGGAGCTTCTCGGTCCCTAGAGGTTGTATCTCCTGGAGGTACCCAACAGGTTGAATGGTCTACCGATGAAATCTATTTAACAGGGGCTGCCGAAATTATATGTGAGGGCCAATGGGCGGGCGCACCCACTGACTGATTACTAAAGGTACAATCAGTGAGGGTGAATAAATTGAGGAAGATAAATTCAAGTGGCTAGACTTTTGTATTTTGATTGTTTTTCTGGTGCTTCAGGCGACATGATTTTAGGGGCATTACTTGACTTGGGATTACCGCTTGAGGGGCTGAAAGAAGCCGTCGATAGCTTGGGGCTTGAAGGTGTTAAGATTGAGCGCGCTCGAGTGGATCGTTCAGGCGTTGGCGCAACAAATGTGCATGTGTTGAACGATGAGTCTTTTAAAGATCATGCCTCGCATCAGCACGAATCTGGTCAGCCTCATCATCATCATCATCATCGAAACTTGTCCGCAATAAATAAGATAATCGACGGTTCCGGTTTGACGAGTTCAGTAAAAGATCGTTCCAAGCATCTGTTTAGACGTTTGGCGGAGGCGGAGGCAGATGTTCACCAGCAATCAGTCGAGGAAATTCATTTTCACGAGGTGGGTGCCGTTGATTCAATTGTTGATGTAGTCGGAGCTGTTTTTGGCTTGGAGTGGATAGGGGTTGACCGAGTCGTTGCCTCTGCTGTTAACGTCGGTTCAGGTCGTGTTAAATGTGCCCATGGTGTGTTTCCTGTTCCGGCTCCTGCGACAACGTATCTACTTTCTGATGTCGAAGTGTATGCGACTAGTGTAGATGCCGAGTTGCTGACTCCGACGGGGGCATTGATTATTTCTGATTACGCGGATTCTTATGGGCTCATGCCTCAGTTAAAGATCCGTCAGGTCGGGTACGGGGCCGGGGACCTTGATATTCCTGATTCGCCGAATGTGCTTAGACTGATTCTTGGTGATGAAGGTCAGGGGAATGTCCTGCAGCGTGTCGTAGTCATTGATACCGAGATTGATGATATGAATCCACAGTTGTACGGTGTGGTTATGGATCAGTTATATGCTGCGGGTGCTCTAGATGTATTTTTTACACCGGTGCAGATGAAAAAAAATCGTCCTGGCATTCTAGTGTCGATAGTTGGTCTTCCTGAAGATCGAGTGGCGTTGAGTAGTATTTTATTTAGGGAAACATCAACTATTGGTCTTCGATTTAAAGAAATGGACCGAGAGTGTCTTGTACGTGAGCAAGTCATTGTTCAGACGAAACTCGGAGCTGTCCAATTTAAACTTGCTCGATATGAAAATACGATTGTCAATGTCTGTCCAGAATTTGATGATTGTGTGCGATTGGCAACCAAGCATGCGATTTCTGTTAAAGAGGTACAGGCTGTGGCAATGAAGGCGTATTTGGACGAATAATATGTCACGTTTTTATGTAACGACCGCGATTGATTACGTGAATAGTCGACCTCATTTAGGAACGGCATACGAAAAAATTGCCGCCGATGTGATTGCTCGCTACAAACGCTTGTCTGGTGTGGACACTCTCTTTGTCATGGGTAATGACGAACATTCTCAGAACGTCTATCAACGGGCGAAAGAACAGAATATGGATCCGCTCGAATTTTGTGATCAGATGGATGCTGAGTTTCGGGATGTGTGGCAGCACCTAGGAGTGTCTTTTGATGATTTTCTTCGCACGACCCAAGAGCGGCATCGTATTGGTGTTACTACGATGGTGCAAAAGCTTGCGGATAACGGAGATCTTTATGAAGGAGCCTATGAAGGTTGGTATTGTATTTCCTGTGAAGCCTTTAAGCAGGAAAAAGATTTAATTGATGAAAATTGTCCCGTGCATCAGATCAGGCCGCAGTGGATCAAAGAAAAGAATCATTTTTTTCGTTTGTCGAAATATCGTGATCGTCTTCTTGAACACTACACGGCACATCCTGAATTTCTACAACCCGATATACGGCGTAATGAGGTTCTCAGGTTCATAGAGGCTGGTCCCGAGGATATTTCGATAAGTCGTACTGGGCAGTCTTGGGGTATACCGGTACCATTTGACCCTGACAGCGTGGTCTACGTTTGGGTGGATGCATTAATTAATTATGTTTCTGCCGTTGGTTATGGGACCGACGAGGATTTATTTGAGAAGTGGTGGCCCGCTAATCTCCATATTATCGGTAAAGATATTACTCGTTTCCATTGCGTAATCTGGCCTGCAATGTTGATGAGTGCTGGATTGCCTTTACCCCAACAAGTGTTTGGTCATGGATGGGTTCACTGGAAGGGTCAAAAGATGAGTAAATCTCTGGGCACGGTCCTTGATCCGCTTGAAGCTGCTAATCGATTGGGACCAGATCCCTTACGTTTGTATCTGACGAAGGCAATAGGATTCGGACAGGACGGTGACTTCACATGGGAAAGGTTTGGTGAGAGTTATAACGCTGACTTAGCGAATAACTTTGGCAATCTAGTTAGCCGATTTAGTTCGATGGTTGATCGGTATCGCAGTGGGAAACTCTCGCCTCCTAGCCAAGCGGCAGGTCCGCTGGCGTCTCTGGCGGATGATGTCGTGGGACGTTACCGAGTCGCGATGGATTCCTTTGCTTTAGATCAGGCCACTGGCGCTGTTTTTGAGTTGATTGATGGTACGAATGAATTTATTACTGTGAGTCAACCGTGGACGGTTGCTAAGGAGCGGAGTCGCAGCAAAGATCTTGACCAGCAGCTTTACGAAATTGGTGAAGCATTACGCGTCGCTGCGTTGTTGTTGATGCCGGTAATGCCTACCTCATGCGCTGAAGTGTTAAAGCGCGTTGGAGAGTCACGCCCCGTTAGTGATTTACGCCTCGATCGTGATGCGTTGTGGTCTACAAGTAATGAACGCATGATCATTAAGGCGGATGCTTTGTGGCCAAGATTAGATTCAAGTCAAGATACGGTCAGTGTATTGACTACTAATAAAAGTAAGGAGCGGGGCCAAGGTCCTGAGAAAGCTATGATGCAACAGGAATCAGAAACACAAAGTTCAACAGAAACGTCATTAATTGGTATAGATGATTTTTCGAAAGTAGAACTTCGTGTAGGAAAGGTGGTGTCGGCTGAGCTTGTTCCAAAATCTCGCAAGTTGTTGTGTGTGAAAATTGACACGGGGAGTGGCGAGAAACAAATTGTGGCAGGCATTGCTGGGAGTTATCAACCAGAAGCCCTCGTAGGGAAATTGATTGTGTTTGTCGCAAATCTTAAGCCCGCCACATTAGTTGGTGTTGAGTCTCAGGGCATGATTCTTGCGGCAACGGGTGAAGATGGTAAGGCTACGTTATTGACGGTCGATGATGCAGCTTCTGCTTCTCCTGGTGCACAGGTGCGATAAACATTATGGTCATTGACTCCCATTGTCACTTAGCAGATGAGGTTTTTGTGGCTGATCTGGCAGACGTCGTTTCTAGAGCTAAGGCGGACGGATTAGCCGGTGCCATGTGTATTCTAGATGCAACAAATAACGCAGAATGGAAAAGGTTTGAGGACGTTCAGTCGCTTTGGGGAAGTGCAGTATGTGCTACCGGAATTCATCCACATCAGGCTGGAAAATTTGTGGACTGTCTTGAAAGTGTCGACCCTCTAGTGCGGTCGTTTATAGATTCCGGAGGTGCTTTACGTGCGCTCGGTGAAGTTGGACTTGACTATCACTATGATTTCGCACCGAAGGAGTTACAGCAGCAAGTATTTCGGAGACAGGTCGCACTTGCGAGACAGGTCAATCTTCCACTGGTAATACACACTAGAGAAGCTGATATTGATACCGTGGAAATATTGCGTGATGAGGGACGAGGGGAAGTTACCGGTGTATTTCATTGTTTTACCGGAGATGTTAAATTGGCGAAACAGGCTCTGGATCTTGGTTTTTATATTTCTTTTTCTGGAATTGTTACGTTTCAAAAAGCCGGTAATGTTCGAGAAGCTGCCAAGTTTGTTCCTGCAAACAGGTTACTCGTTGAGACGGATGCTCCCTATTTAGCTCCGATTCCTTATCGCGGAAAACGTAATGAACCTGCGTGGGTCCAGCGGGTTGCTGAGACGTTGTCGGAGATAAGGTCAGAAACGATACAGGAAATATCTACTCATACGACAGCTGCTTTTAACGCGCTTTTTGGTGAGCTTGACTCATGATTTTCGAGTTTTAAGTGTGGCAAGAGAAATTTTTTCACGAGTAAGCACCGTTGACACTTCTTCTGAAAGTATGTTCTGATCCCAGCGCCGTGACCCAAACAGTGGATTCATCGAAATCGATCGAGCTCTCGAAAATCTTCGAACCGATAAAAGAGCAACTTGAGGAAGTGGAGGAAGCGTACTCTAGTCATATTCAATCGAAAGTAGCTTTAATTCCAGAAATGGGTCAGTACATTAGAACGAGTGGAGGGAAACGCGTTCGGCCTGCTGTGCTACTAATGGCGGCCCGTTTGGCTGGTTATGCAGGGAAACAAGCAATTAATTATGCTTCGGTCGTTGAGTTTATTCATACCGCCACATTAGTTCACGATGACATTATTGATGACGCTGACCTGCGCCGAGGTCAAATGGCTGTGCATTCTCGTTGGGGTAATGACATTACGGTTCTCTTAGGTGACTATCTTTATATTAAATCAATGGGCATGGCACTGACATATGACTCGCTAGATGTTGTCAGACTTTTGTGTGATGTTACTCTACGCATGATTGAAGGTGAGCTTTATCAATTGACCAAGAATGGCGATCCTGAGATTACAGAAGAGGAACACTTTGAGATTATTCGTCGAAAAACTGCGTATTTGTTTTCTGGTTCTGCGGAAATTGGTGGCATGCTGGGCGATGTAAATTCCGAGCAGAGAGCGGCGTTGCGTGACTACGGTTTTAATCTTGGTGTCGCATTTCAGCTGGTGGATGATGTTCTTGATTATACTGCTGACAAGAAAGCGCTTGGCAAACCTATTGGTGGCGACTTGAGGGAAGGCAAAGTAACACTTCCGGCCATTTTGTTGCTTCAACGTGATAACGGTCGTGCTCGCGAACTAATTCATGCCACGGTGCGAGATCGAAAAATATCATCTGATGACTGGGAGGAGTTGTTGTCGTTACTGCAGGAACATCGCGCTATCGAAGATGCATACGATAGAGCGGTTGAATATGCATCAAATGCAAAACGACTGCTTGACGTATTTCCTAACTCAGCTGAAAGAGAGGCTCTCCGCATGTTGCCTGATTACGTTCTCGCTCGGGATCGTTAATTCTGGACCTATAGTGAACCATCTGGCAAAATCGAGTGACCACAATATCTGAGCAAATCGAGCGGTTACGGGATCGTATTCGTTATCACGAAGAACGGTACTACGTACACGATGCTCCTGAAATTTCAGACGCTGAATTTGATTCGCTCATGACACGGCTTCAGGATCTTGAGGCCGAGAATCCAGATTTAATTTCAACTGTTTCTCCGACACAACGTGTTGCCGGACGTCCCGTTGAGAGCTTTGAGTCGGTTGGGCATGCAGAACCGATGCTTAGTCTCGATAATGCATATTCGGACGAAGAGTTACGAGAATTTGATCGCCGGGTTCGTAATGGCCTTGGTAACGACGAGGAATGTACTTACATTGTTGAGTTAAAAATAGACGGTCTCGGGATTGCCTTGACCTATGAGCATGGAAAATTAGTTCGTGGGGTTACCCGAGGTGATGGGGTAAGTGGGGAGGATGTGACGGCGAACGTGCGCTCAATTCGTGCGATTCCTTTGCAGCTTTCGGAAGCTCCGGTCGGGGCGATTGAAATAAGAGGAGAAATATATCTTCCGCGCCACAATTTTGAGCGACTCAACCGTGACATTTTTCTCGAAAACGAAGAAATCACAAGAAAAAATCAAGAGATACGGAAAAAGAATCTTATTCGTAAGGAGAATGGAAAGAAGGAAAAGAAAGAGGTTGCGTTAAAAACTCTTGCCGTGAATCCGAGGAATGCGGCTGCGGGGACGATGCGGCAAAAAAAATCGTCGGTTGTCGGGTCTCGAGGATTGCGTGCGTGGATGTACCAAATCGTTGATGGCAGCGAAGGGGAGTCGCCAGAACGGAGAGTGGACCAACTCGAGCAGCTACAGAGATGGTCGTTGCCAGTTGAGCGTCATTGGGAGCGATGTGAAACCGTTGAGGAGGTGTTGGAGTTCTGTAGGACATGGGAAGAGCGGAGGTCTTCACTTGGTTTTGATATCGATGGTGTGGTCGTCAAGGTTCGAGATGAAAAGCAACGACGTCGTCTTGGAGCGACTGCGAAATTTCCTCATTGGGCAATCGCTTTTAAATTCCGAGCAGAACAGGTAACGACCCAATTGAAAGAGATCGCGGTTCAGGTTGGGCGAACAGGGGTAGTGACGCCTTATGCGATTCTTGAGCCGGTGTTCTTGTCTGGATCAACTATCTCTCGCGCGACTTTACACAATGCTGAGGAAATTGCCCGTAAAGACATTAGGTCTGGTGACATTGTGGTCCTTGAAAAAGCTGGAGATGTGATTCCTAAGATATTGGGGCCGATCACGAGTCGGCGCCAGAGTGGAGAGAAAGGGCCCCAACCATTTGTGATGCCTACTAAGTGTCCTGCATGTGGAGGTCTATTGGTGCGTCGGGATGAAGAAGTGGCTTGGAGGTGTTCTAATACGCTCTGCGTGGCGCAATTGAGACGTTCTGTGGTTCATTTTGCAAGTCGTGGAGCAATGAATATTGAGGGCTTGGGCGAAAAAATAGTCGATGATCTGGTAAATCACAATTTAGTTTTAAATGTGTCAGATTTATACAAGCTAGATCTGTCTACTCTTGGAGCACTTGAGTGGTTTTCGCCTCCAATAAAAAATCCAAAAAAATCTCAAGAAAATCGGAGCATACGTGCTGAAAAACTTTTGGCGGAGATTGAGAAAAGTAAATTGAATGAGTTGTGGCGTCTATTGTTCGGTCTCGGTATCCGCTACGTGGGAGAAGGCGCTGCGAAAGCTTTGGCTAACAAATTTGGCACTTTGAAGGGTGTTATGAATGCGACTTTAGAAAAACTTGAAGCAGTGCCTGATATAGGGCCTGTCGTCGCGAGCTCGGTCAAAGCGTATTTTAACCAACCTGAAACGAAAGTACTTATGGAATCGTTTTTATCGGTTGGAATCAATCCCGTTGAAAAACTGCAGAAAAATCACTCAGATAGTTCAGAATTAGTATTGCTTGGTCAAAACTTTGTGTTGACAGGCACGCTTTCAACGATGAAGAGACCTGATGCACGTAGTGCGATTGAGCGGCTTGGCGGACGCGTATTGTCGACGGTCAGTAAGAATACGACTTATGTAGTACTCGGTTCTTATGCCGGCACGAAGGCCGAGAAAGCAAAGGAGCTGGGTGTTGAAGTAATAAGTGAAGAAGAATTTCTACAACTGTTAAATGCAAGAGGGTCATAGATTTTTTCAGGTGTATTAATGAAACATCGAATATTGGTCATAGACGACGAGAAGGCGATTCGTAATTCGCTCAATATGATTCTTGAATACGACGGATACGAATGTGTCTTGGCTTCGAGTGGAGAAGAAGGTTTGTCGATAATCAATGAGGACTCGGTCGACCTTGTGTTTCTTGATATCAAGATGCCAGGTTTGGATGGACTTGAGGTGCTTCGGAAGGTTAGAGCATCCAATGAGAGTATCCCTATTGTGATGATTTCAGGGCATGGGACCGTTAGTACGGCAGTCGAAGCGACCAAACTAGGTGCCTTTGATTTTTTAGAGAAACCACTATCGACTGAACGCGTGACTCTTACGATTCGAAATGCTTTGCGACAACGCGAATTAACAGCTGAGAATACGGGGTGGCGTCTCGCTGCAGAAGTTCGTCATGAAATGATCGGAAAGAGTGAGGCACTTTCTACGGTGCTACGTGAGATTGAAAGGGCAGCACCAGTAAAAAGTGCCGTGCTTATTCAAGGAGACAGCGGGGTTGGTAAAGAACTCGTTGCGCGTGCTATTCATAAAAATAGCTCGCGGGTTCGTCGAGCATTTATCCAAGTTAACTGTGCAGCTATTCCTGATGACTTAATCGAATCTGAGCTTTTTGGGCACGAAAAAGGATCTTTTACTGGGGCGACGGACAAACAGATTGGAAAATTTGAACAAGCTGATCAAGGGACTATTTTTTTAGATGAGATAGGCGACATGAGCCTAAAGGCGCAGGCGAAGGTGCTTCGTGTGCTTCAAGAGGGAGAGGTGGAGCGTCTTGGATCATCCCGAACGACGAAAGTTGATGTAAGAGTGCTTGCGGCAACAAACAAGAAACTTCACACCGAAATAGAAACTGGAAACTTTAGGGAAGATCTTTTTTTTCGACTGAGTGTCATTCCGATTAAGGTGCCTTCGTTGAGGCAGCGTGCTGAAGATATTCCTGATTTGGTCGCGCATTTTTCTCGGTTGTTTGCAAAAGAAAACAACTTTAAGGTCAAATTATTTTCTCAAGCCGCATTGGAGATTATGCAGGGCTATTCATGGCGAGGGAATATTCGAGAACTTCGCAACTCAGTAGAACGGTTGCTAGTCATGACCACGAATTCAATTATTGATATCAAGGATGTGCAGTGTTTTTTGGGAGCAAACCAAGGAACGGAAGATGCTTCGGAGAAAGCAAGGGCTGGACAGACGTTGCGAAATTTTAAGGAATCTAGTGAGCGCAAATTCCTTGTTGCAAAACTGAAAGAATTTCGTTGGAATATCTCAAAGACTGCCGAGGAGATAGAAACGCCCAGAAGCAATCTTTACAAGAAACTTGAGCAATACAATATTAATCAAGACACGGATGCTTGACGGTTTTTTGATAGGTCTTTGACATTCCGCTGCAGTTGGCTAGACGATCGCCTCGTGTCAGTGTTTATACGCGGACACGAGGAGGAAAGTCCGAACTCCATAGGACAGTGCGCCGGGTAACACCCGGTCAGGGTGACCTGAAGGAAAGTGGCACAGAAAATATACCGCCTGTAGACAATGTTTCCTTGAAACGTGTTTAGGGTAAGGGTGAAAAGGTGTGGTAAGAGCACACCGCATCTTCTGTAAAGGAGATGGCAGGCTAAACCCCGCACGGAGCAAGACCAAATAGGGAGGTGTATGAGGGTGGTCCGCCCGATACCTCCGGGTAGGTCGCTTGATTTCATCAGCAATGATGAGGCTAGAGGAATGGTCGTCACCGTTGAGGTTATGAGCAATCATAATCACTTCGGAACAGAATTCGGCTTATAGCCTTGCTGTAGCGGAACCTTTTAGATAGAGAGCAAAGATGCGATATAGCATAAAGAGAAGCACAATCTTTAGCTTTGGCTTGGCGATTGTTATCGCTGTGGCCGTTTCACTTGTGTCGCAAACAAAACTGGAACCTGGCGAGTCCCAAATGACAGTTGAAGATTACACGCCACTGTCAACGTTAGTTGTTGACGAGAATCTGGTTCCCAGCGCCAAATTTCCTGTTATTGATGTGCATAGTCACCATCGGTCAGGTTTTTCTGAGGCACATTGGGACGATGTTGTCTCAGATATGGACGCTTTGAACTTGCAAGTACTGGTTAACTTGAGTGGTGGTTGGGCTTCTCGACTCGCACGTGGCCTTGCGACTGTGAGGAATAGTCCACATCCGGATCGGATGGTTTTTTTTGCGAATATTGATTTCAGTGATGGTATCTCTCCGGGTTTCGGTGAGAAGGCAGCAGCACAATTGGAACGTGATGTAAAAGCTGGTGCAGTAGGACTTAAAGTTTTTAAGAATTTTGGTATCAGTGTTCGTGATACATTTGGTCAGAGAGTACCTGTTGATCATCAAGAACTGATTCCTGTGTTTGAAACCTGTGCGCGTCTCAATATCCCTGTATTGATTCATACCGGGGAGCCGATGTCATTTTATGAACCGGTCGATAGATTCAATGAGCGTTGGCTTGAACTCACTTTGTTGCCAAACAGGAAACTACCAGCTGATCAATTTCCAAGTTTTGAAGAGATGATTGCGGAAAGAAATCGATTGTTTTCCAGACATCCTAATACTAGGTTTATAGTGGCTCATATGGGGTGGCATGCTAATGATTTAGCTCGATTAGGGAATCTTTTAAATGAGATGCCTAACGTCTATGTTGAAACGGCGGCAGTGCTTTATGAATTGGGACGACAACCTCGGGCGGCTCGTAAGTTTTTTGTGGCCTATCAAGATCGAGTGTTATTTGGGAAGGACCGATTTCAGGCGGAGGAGTTTTCATATTATTGGCGTACGTTCGAAACCGCTGATGAATATTTTGACTATTATCGCCGTTATCACGCGTTCTGGCAGCTTTATGGCATGGATTTACCTGATGAAGTTCTCAAGAAACTCTATTACGGAAACGCCTTACAGGTCGTTCCCGGTATTTCGCCGGCATTATTTCCTGCTTTTGAAAGGTGACAGAATTAATTACGCTTAACGATTAAAAAACCTTTTTGGCTGCCGACAACCAACACTGAAGTGTTTTTATCCAGTGAGGCGGTTGGTTTTTCATTAGTCGCTCTCCAAAGTTCTCCACGGACTTTGACGTAACCTTCAGGAGCAAGGCGATCAACGGTCGTACCATTTAATCCAACTAGGTCATCAATACGTGGATGATCACCTGACTCGTAGGATGCTCGAACAAATGGATAGAGAGCGAAATCTTTAATTACCCAGCAGATAAAGATACTTATTCCCAGCCAGAGAGAGACTCCGACAGTTTGGTATATCCACGAGATAGCAATTGCAACTAGGATCCACCCGGGAATCTGTAATCTTGTGTATCGCCAGAAGGTCGAAGAACCAAACACGGCTTAACTATAGCGGAGACTGGATTTTTTTTTTGTTTGAGCTCTCCAGCGGCCGTCATGGTAATTGAGTGTGAGTCTTAAACCAAAGCATTCTGAGATAGAATCCTCGGTTAATACCTTTGCAAGTTCACCGGATATAACGATCTGTCCATTTGCTAAAAGTAATGCATGGGTAAACCCTTCCGGAATTTCTTCAACATGATGGGTTACCAAAATCGTGCTCGGCGCCTTCGTATGACTAGTAAGGAGTCCCAGTCGTTCGATCAGTTTTTCTCGTCCTCCTAGGTCAAGGCCACGCATCGGTTCATCTAAAATCCACAGTGCAGGGTCATTCATCAGTGTTCGCGCTAAGAGAACTCGTTGTTTTTCGCCTGATGAGAGTGTCTTAAAAAAACGTTGTTCTAGATCGGTGCATCCGAATAGATCGAGTAGGCCACGTGCTTTTTGCCGGTCCTTTGGCGTATAGCTATGCCACCATGGTGCAAGTGCTCCGTCTTTGGCTGAAATGACGATGTCTTCGACGCGAAGCATTGGGTTTAAGAGTGTTTGCAATGCAGAGCTGGTGAATCCAATGTTTTTACGTAATTCTCGAACGTCTGTTTGTCCTAGACGTTCTCCCAATACATCGACGTTGCCGTTAGAGGGATGCAGGTATAAGCTTGCGAGTTGGCAGAGTGTTGTTTTTCCGGATCCATTAGGGCCAAGAATGATCCAATGTTGATCGTTACGAACTTGCCAATTTATCTTTTGAAGGAGTGGTTTTCCTTCACGAATAACGTTTACATTTGAAAGCTGCAATACGTTTTGGGTCATGTGTTGGGTGCTCATTTCCCTTTTGCGATAGATGCTTTGTTCGATTCAGATGTTTTAGATGTGTAAACTGGTGGTTCGCATTGCCATCCTCGATTGTTAGAATGTTCTTGTGAAACGTATGGTAGATGATTTTTTGTCAGCACGAAAAATCTTGATCCGTTTTCCTAACTGGGTCGGTGATATCGTTATGACTCTTCCCGCTCTTCAGGCACTCAGGACAAGCATGCCGGATGCTCATTTTGTAGCGATGGTTCGTTCCGAATATTTTGATTTTACCCGCCGGATAGCTGCTGTTGATGAGTTAATAGAGGCGCCCTCGTTTAGTGGGAAAAACCGTGCTAGAAATTGGTGGCAATGCGTTAAGCAGTTGCGTAGGGAGAATATACAGGGTGCAATCTTATTTTCGACATCGTTTGAAAGTGCTTTTACTGTTTGGGCGGCAGGAATTCCTGTTCGAATTGGACATTCGACTGACTGGCGGAGTGCTCTTCTCACTCACAGGGTATCCCCCGACATCGTGCATCACAGGTCGAAGGGGTTTTGCAGTCTAGCGGAGACAGTTGGGACGGTCGCGCATTCTGAGGCCTCGCCATTTTTGTTTCAGGCTGCAGAGCGCCAATATGTTGATCAATTATTTAGACAACTTGGTCTCAATTCAGAGGCCGCACCTATCTTCGTGAATCCAGCAGCGGTAAAGATAGCACGCGCTTGGTCTTCAAGACGTTTTGAGGAAATGGTCGATCGCATTGCAAGAGAGCAAGGTGTTCCGATCTTTGTGCATGCTAGGCACCCTTTTGTTCCGACTGAAGGGTGGCCAAAGAACCCTGAAGTTCATTTGATTAAGGATGTAACTCTGGTGCAGCTGAGTGAGTTAATTGGGCGTTGTCGCTTATACGTTGGAAATGATAGTGGGCCGATGCACATTGCCGCAGCGCTGGGAATTCCTAGTATTGGGATATATGGGCCCTCTCATCCTGATTATACGTCTCCGTACGAAGTAACGGGTGGCTCACATTTGGCAATCTCTGGATTCTTAGAATGTTCACCCTGTCGTGAAAGATTTTTTGAAGAGTGTCCAGAGCCCCCAAGCTTGGACGGACGTCCGCCGTGTCTGGACCGAGTATCTGTTGAAACTGTTGTGCAACACGTTCGCAGCGTTTTGTCCAGTTCCTGAGAGTAAGTATGGTTTTGATTTGGGGCTAGTCTGATGAAGACTGAGAGGACGATTTTTTCAAGTCATTGAATTCGGCGCGTAAGTTTTTAACTTCTTGAGCAAGTTTTGGTAGTCTCCCGATATGTGCCTGTTGCAACTTTACGTCTTTAAGTGGGCGAGCAGGTGTCCCCCAGTACACCTCGCCTGATGGAATACGTTTTCGGCTTGGTATGCCCCCTTGAGATCCAATCATGGCTTGATCATTAATGTGGCAATGGTCGCCAACGCCGACCTGTCCACCAATAATGACTTGGTTTCCAATATGAGAACTTCCGGCGATACCGGTCTGTGAAGAGATGGCGGTATCCCGCCCTATTTGTACGTTGTGTGCAATTTGGCAAAGGTTGTCTAACTTGGTTCCATTGTCAATGTGGGTTGTGTCGAGTGTGCCTCGATCAATACATGTGTTCGCTCCGATTTCTACATCTGAGCCAATCGCAACTGTACCAAGTTGTGGTACCTTTATTTGTTGCTCGCCGTTTGAAACAAATCCAAAGCCATCTGCTCCGATGACAGCTCCGGCGTGGATAATGGCGCGGTCTCCAAGGGCAGTACCCGCATAAAGAACCACACGCGGGTACACGATACAATCTTCTCCGATATGGCAATTATGTCCAATGTAGCATCCTGGAAAAATTACTGTTCGTTGTCCGATATTTGAACCTGATTCCACTATTGTCCATGCACCGATGGCAACATTCGCACTTACGGCAGCCTGAGCGTCTACGAGTGCTGTATCGTGAATACCATTGAATGGTGGTTTAAACGGGAAGAGCCAGTGCGCAATTTTTGCAAAGGCTAGCCGGGGATTATCAACTAAAATGACTGTGTGATTTGGGAACTGTCCTGATGGAACTAAAACACAGCTTGCCCGTGTATCTGAGACCTGATCCAAATAATCCGTTTCTGCATATGTAAGGGTTCCCTGACCAGCGTGCTCGAGGCTTCCCAGTGCATTAATTTTATGCTCGGCTTTTCCAATTAAAGTGCCGCCGAGGTAATCTGCGATTTCTTGTGCTGTTTTCATTACGGTCTCCACGACAGATCATAGCCTTTAAGCTGTCGATTGCATTGCTCTTCTTGTTTGAAAAAAAGAAATAAGTTCATCCTTTCGATGCGCTTGTGCTGTTTTATTGATTTATCTTGTGTTCTGACATTCTAATAAGGTCACGCACGAAGGTCGTAGCAGAGTAGGCGTGGCATGGTCTGGTTAAAGACATCACGGGTGTTTTGAACTACGTACAATAGACCTCGGCTGATCACAGGAAGAGTCCATGATTCCCGGGCGCCTATCAACCATGTTCGAGAGATTTCTTTGTACCCTGCTGGTGTTAAGTCCATCCACAAAAGATGTCCCAGTTCGCCGAGGCCAAGGAAATGTCCGTCGGCTTGCAGAAGTGAACCACGAAACGTGCTCATCAATTGCGTCTGTTGTCGACCGTTTTGGTTTACCTCTTCTCGCCATTCTGGAGTTTCACGCCATGCGATCTTTCCGGTCTCCGCATCTAAACAAACCAGTGATGCGTCTCCTGGGTTCCGACCATCAAAGCCGTACAAATATCCTTCGATATAGATGGGAGTATTAAAATGCAGACCCACTTCGTTCGTGGTCCAAACTAGGCGAAAAGTGAAGTCTGGCTGTATCTCAATTAGGGCACTACCGGTTCTGTAACAGGAAGTGACGAATACCCTATTGTTAAAAACTACAGGACTGGAGGCATTTGCCGATTCGTACGTTCGACTTCTGAATGGAAATTCAAAATCCAGTTGACCAGTTTTTGGATCGATCGACATCAATCCACCTGCTGGTGGATTTGATTCGCCCCCGGCGAAGACAAGAATACGGCGACGGTTATGAATCATCGCCGGAACGGGAGAGGCGTAGCTTGCACCCCATTTTGAACCGGCTCGCCAGACCTCCTCGCCAGTTTTTGTGTTGAAGCCAACGACACAGGGCCCTTGAGGCGCGCCAACGTTTACGACTAGTAGATCTTCGTCGATCAATGGTGTTGAGGCTATTCCAAAGAAATCTTGGGAGACCTGGAACTTTGATCGTAAATCAGTGGTCCACACGATTTCTCCTGCCTCGAGAGTTAGACAGTTGATGAGTCCCTCCGCACTTACCGTATAGACATGTCCTGTTCCCTCTATGTCGATGATGGGACTTGAGCGTGGACCATTGTTGTAACCGTAACGGTCCTCAAAGTTCGTTTGATAACTGTGACTCCAGAGAGGTGCTCCAGTTTCGGCGTTTAGACAGTCAATAACTTCTTTTTCGTCTTCACGATGTAACAAAATTAAGCGCGTTCCCGCGATAGCAGGTGAGGTGTACCCAGCACCTTTTTGACGTTCCCACACAAGCGGTGGCGGTAATATGCGACTGAGGTGGGTTTCACTTGAGATTCCGTTATGGTTTGGCCCAAGAAAGGCTCCCCAGTCGTGGGTCATTGCATTGGGAGATAAAATTTTTGGTGATTTATGATGCAGTGTTTGGGCATTTGTGGAATGCCGCGAGAGTGAATAGGCAGCGAGGACTTGCAACATTCTTCGACGTGAGATTCGTCCCATTATGTAAGAATCATAATCGATTCTTTGTCCTGGTTTTTGATGCAAAATTAAGAATTGTCGCTTGATACCCACAGTTGTCTCTTGTAGTGTCCTTCAGGGTATATCAGGATGGTCTAGGAGGAATAATGCAAACCAGAAAAGTGATTTGTGGTGCTCAAGTCCGAATCGTCGTGCTTGCTACTACGGTAATAGTAGGTCTTTCAGTGACATTGCAGACTGTTCAAGAACGCGCTCCAATTCCTTCAATCGAAGAAATCGCCCCGAATCTTTATCTACTTGCAGCGTCAAATCCTGAAGATCGAGTAACTTGGACCGGTGGTAACACTGTCGCGTTTGTAGTCGAACAGGGTGTTGTTTTGGTGGACACAAAATTACCGGGCTATGGTTCGGATATCATCGCTCAGGTTGCTAACGTTACCGACAAGCCGATTACGACCATTATCAATACCCATACTCATTTTGATCATTCGGGCAGTAATACTGAATTTCCTGATCCTGTTGAAGTTGTTGCACACGAAAAAACACGGGCCAATATGGCGCGTGAAACTTGTCAGCCTGTAACGAATTGCGATGCATTTAAAGGTGGGAACGCTCGCTATTTGCCTCGGCGTACGTTTACGGAGAGAATGTCGTTGTTTGGAGGAGAAGATCAGATCGATCTTTTTCATTTTGGTCCGGGCCATACCGACGGAGATACTTTCGTGGTCTTTCGCCAAGCTCGGATGATGCATACGGGAGATATGTTTCAACGACGCAATGTGCCTTTTATTGATTTTGTTAATAGCGGGGGTAGTGCGACCGAGTTCGCAGTGACCCTTCAAAAGGCTGTTGACGGTATTTCCGGCGTCGACACGATTATTCCTGGGCATTCAAATACTGTTTTGCCGTGGAGCGATTTTACGGCTTATACAGATTTTATGACCGACATTCTTACGATGGCCCAAGAAGGAAAGCGATCAGGTGCCAGCGTGGATGAGGTGGTGGAAAAATTTTCAGCAACTGCTTACCCTAGATTTGAAATCAATTCCCAACGTGTAAAAGACAATATCCAGGCAATTTACGACAACCGCTAGGCTTAGTTGTTGGCTGATGTAACGCGACTCTTTGCTGGTGCTTTTCTTCGCTTGTCAGAAAATTCAGGTGCTTCTTTGAGGCAGGTTGCTAAAATTCGGAAAGACTGTGTCAAGGCCTTGAATCCTGTACGACGGATTCCGAGTCCTGGGGTGCGTGAAAGTCTATAACCTCGTTCGTCTGTCGTTATGTGCTCCCAGCCACGGAAAAGTTTTCCCCACGGGCTGTTGAGCACTTGCTGCATTACAGGACGTCCCTTCAGTGGGTACCAGAATGTATCGTGGTACAACACGCTGGCCAAATAAGCCCAAGGCGCAAGAATTGTTTTAAGCGACCATTCAAGAGGTTTTCGTAGAGGTCCCCAGTAGATTTTGTGTTGCATGCGGGAGGCGAAAGTCATTTTTTTAAAAGGTCCTTCAAAGTTCCAACTTGTTTTTCCCGTTTCTGTATCGCCTACGATGGCGATGTCCCTTGGGTCCCCACATCCCAATCCCGCATCGTGTGCCAACCGAATGAATTTAATTGACAGTGGATCAAACCCCATAAGCTTTGCCGCTATCGCGTCAATCGCAACAGAGTCACGACTCGCAAGAATCACATTCTTGACGTGTGGGGTCATACAGCGAGGACCCGGGCCATCCCCAGCGAATGTTCCATCCATAACTGCAAAAATGCCACGATGGATGCGTTGTTGAATCATAAGTAGATCGACCAAGGTCTCGTGGATTACTGGATGGGTCCAGTGCCGATGTTCGTTCAGGAGCCCGCCGAAGGCGTTTTTCATGGCACCTGTCGTTGTGGTAAAGACATGTGTTTTTACTGTAGGAAGATGAATGATGTTTTCACCAATAAAGCGTTCTGGAATTAAAAAACCTTTCGGATACACATCATTAAGGCAGAGGAATTTTTTGGTAAGGTCTCCTACCGCATCTCGGATGTCGACCCATTCTTCCGCTTCATAGAGATGAATATTACGCAGATCATGTTGTTCTGTCACATGAAGTTGTTTGTTCTCGCGTTCGCCAAGTCGTGCGTCGATTACGACAGTGCGGTTGTGACAGGCGTGTATTAGGTCAGGCTCGTAACCGTCGCGTTTCAGTGTTCTAATGACACTGTCGAGCTGCCATGGTGTTGTCGAACTTCCGGGGAAAAAGAAATGCCAAGATATATTGACCTTTAGCGCTGTGTCTACAGATTTATCGATGACATCCTGGTAACCAGCTAGGTTGAGCAGACGGTGATAGTCCTCGATTGCTGAAGATGGTTGTGTTTTAAGTAGCGCGACCTGTGCCGTAGCCATTTGAATCTTCTGTGATGCCAAGCATTGCTGTGTTTGGCGTAGTATTTGGTTTAATAAGAATCGTAGTCATCTTATGATGACTACGATTCTGAAGAAAGTTGATTGTCTTGGTACGTTTAAGCTTCTAGTACAGCGTTTAAAGTAATTTTCGTGTCTAGGAGTTTCGAAATTGGGCAGCCTGTCTTGGCATTATTAGTTGCAGTGTCGAAGGCGTCCTGAGAAGCGCCTGGCACTTTGGCTGTGACATCGAGATGCACTTTTGTGACTGCAAATCCACCGTCAGTATTTTCTAACGTTGTAGTCGCGGTGGTGCTGATAGATTCTGGACTCAGTCCGGCATTACCGAGTTGTGCTGAAAGTGCCATTGAAAAACATCCTGCATGTGCCGCCGCTATCAGTTCTTCAGGGTTTGTTCCCGCACTTCCTTCAAACCTTGTTGCGAAAGTATATGCGATGTCAGAGAATACGCCACTGGCGCCAGAAATAGATCCATTTCCATCCTTGAGGCCGCCGTTCCATATGGCCGAAGCCTTGCTTTCCATGTTTCCTCCTCGTGCACTGTTTGAGTTCAAACCGGGTGTTCGTCACCGGGTTCGTTGGCATGTGTGAGTCCATGATTATGAAAGAGTTTGAGTGCGCTGGCAATGTAATTACCACACAGTACGCGTTATGACGCGCAGTGAAGGCAGATTACCTCGTCTGTAAAACGAAGATATTCTATGTTTTTGAGAGTATCAGTTCCTTCGGTTGTATCGAGGGCAGTCACGGTTAGAGTATCGTCCTCAATTTGTAGAACATAGTTGTTACGAGGCCCCAGAAACATTGCCGTGTCTACCCCAGTCCCGCCATCAATGGAATCGTTACCTGCGAGTCCGGTGAACACATCGGGGCCACCGTAACCGAACGCCTTTTCGTCTCCTTCACGTAGTGTGATTACGTCGGCGTCGTTGTGGCCGTGAACACGGGCTCCAGGGGCAAATGTTTTCCGACCTTCGGTCCGGCCTTTTTCCTGATAATGTTGAAGCCCTGTGGCGTAATGACCGGTTTCTATGAGTGTCACCACATCGGGATATTCAGTGAGATAAAAATACTCTGAATAACCAGGCGCACCGTGACTGGACGTGTTTTGTCCGTATGGACCGGTAGATAAGAGGTGCCTGCCTCGTACGTCGAACCAGAACTGTTCGGGAGGGTCGCCGGTGATTGCTCTTAACAGAGGGGTGACCATTTGAAACGTTACGAAGCCGAGACGACCATCTCGCAGCAGATAGGGATAGTAGCGATAATCAAACAAACTGTAAGGAATGAATTCGTCGCCGTATGTTTTAAATATCTGTTCTTGCCGGAGTGTCAAGGTGTGAAAACCGTCCCGAAACGTCGAGACGAACTTTCCGGTGCCGGTGTTAATGAGGATCTCATTGGCCCAGGTGTTGGGTACAGACTGTTGACTTCCCATAGTTGCACCGTTAGGCCACTGCTTAATCACGGTTTCCATAAAACCACTTTGCACTTTTAGAATGTCGATGAAGCCATCGTGGTTAACATCAAGGTGTCGCGGGTCATGGCTTCCACTATTGCCTAGATTGAAGTTGTAAAGCGTCGTCTCGGTTACATCGGTAAATGAGCCGCTTCCGTCGTTCTTAAGGAATTGGACAATGCCAGCTGCATCCTGCCCGTGTTCAGTCCAGATAAGTGAGTCGATGACAAGGTCACTGTCGCCATCGTTATCAATGTCGAGTAATTCCACATGAACATCGTGTGAAGGGTTCACGGTGACACCAATGAACGGGTTATTCGCAAACTGTGAGTTTGTTTCAAGATAGGGTAGGGGCAGTGGTCGGAATGAACCGTAGACGTGTCGCGACTCAAACGCAATATTGTCGATAATCCAGGATTCTGGTTGACCGGCTCCGTTCGGACCCAAGTTGTTGTCAATGACAATGATTTCGTTTTCAGGGTCAGTGTCGATGTTGCCAAATGCTACTGCCGATCCAGAGTTTATTTTTTTAAGCCCTACCAACCGGTCGGCGTCTAGTCCTTCAATGGCTTGGTTGAATCGAAGAGGCCAAGCGGTGAAGTTGCTCATGCCGTCATTTAGAAAGAGAACCAGTGCTGCTTGGTTGTTGCTAGTGGATTGTGCCCAAGACGGTCCCTCGGAGAAAACCAGATCGACCCAATAGGCAGAAGCGATGAAGTCTACATCACCATCAAGATCGAAATCGCCAAGGTATCCTTCGTGCATCGCCATGGCGGGAGAAATATTTCGAGGTTCAAAATGATCGCCGCGGTTGAGATAAATAGTATTTGGCGTCATGGCAAAGGGACTTTCATTATGCCCTGTGATTAAAACGTCTGGCCGTGTATCGCCATCAAAATCATCGACTCGGAGGAAGGTTGTACCGGGAGTCGTCGTGGTTCCCAGTAACTCTGGTGAGAGCACGACAGTATGGTCGGCGTTAGCTTCGAAGATGGTGAGCTCGGATGGTGGCGGGGGAGGATCGGCATTCCAACCTCGCCAACTCCAGCCACTTATATAGAGTTCAGGATGGCCATCTTGATCGGTATCTCCGGCGCCGTGGTAGGTAATAACCGCGTTTGGCACGGAGTGATGGAAAATCTCTGAGACTGTAAAGACATCTGGGTCTAGATTTACGCTTGGTGGCATGGGATTAAGGGTAATATCATTGCGATTCCCACTCGTGCCTTGCCGAAAAAATTGAGCATCATTTGTAGCCTGAAGGATCAACAAGGATACTGTTAAAACGAACGTTATTTTGAGTGTATGTCCACGTAATGTGTCATCGATGCGCATAGCAGTGCATCTATTGTACTGGCGGACTGACTACAAACGTGACATCTTCATACCGTTGTAGTCCCCCGTCGTGGGCGAGGCAGCGGAGCACATAGGTGCCAGGTGTTTGGAAGGTGATTTCGGTGCGCCATTCATTGCCTGGCGGAGGATCTGGTGTTTTAAATCCATTAGACCATGGTGACTGTCCTCCATCACGAAGATCTTCCCACGTCTTGATTTGCGCTGGATTCCATGACACGTTTTTCGGACCCCGGTAAATCAGCCATGACAGCCGAAGCCCTGTGGCAGACGACGGAGCGACATTACCGCCTCCGCGCACTCGGACTTCCCCGAGGTTTCCAGAGACGCCGGAGAGTGCACCCATCGATCGTGGACTAGGTTTACCGTCGTCTGTAGCTGTAGCAACGAGACTAATAGGTGTTCCGACTGCAGCGGATCGCGTTCGGTCACCGACAACGGTCAGTGTCGGACGCTTATTACCGACAATACTCGGGTGGAATCCTGAGGGTCCGGCCCCGCCAAAATTTGCCATTATGGCTACGTCATCGAGTTCGTATTCTGGCCGTAGTGTTCCGTATGCCCTTAATGTCTCTCCACGCGTGCGTAGTGTCCAGATGACTTCGCTATTCCCAAAATCTCCAGGGACTTTCACGCGGAACACAAAACGACTGCGTCGTGGATAGAAGTAGGTCGGTTGTCCGACGTCCGGTCCTTGGGGCGTGAAGTGATTGTCAGGTCCAATCGGCACATGTATCTCTTCTTCCCAATTTCGATTGAAATATCCAAAGATCAAATCAATTGTGCCGTCTGGCTGACGTTGGAATCCTTCGTAGACGGGAGCCACGGTCTGCGCGCTTCGTCTGAGGGTTTGGCTATCTGCAGGAGTCACATAACTAAGCGCAAGCAAAAGCAGTGCTGGGAGAACGTATATACGAGGATAAACCATCATGAACAAATATTAGGCGCTTTATTAATCTTGTGTCGTAGTCACCAGATTGGGCAGCTTCGTTTCTCCACAGAGAGGGCAGCCTATGAGTGTTTGACCTGGTGCCAAGTTGAGACGTTTTCGGCGTGTCAGAATCTCTTGACGGAATTCTTCATCTGTTAAGGCAACGGCAGGTCCGATGTGTAACAGCATGTTATCAATGGATCGATGGCCGAAGCCTGTCCAGTTGCGCGGATCAGTCACATT
>CEUS01132905.1_pt1 | contig 55446 bp, 50 predicted proteins | sample 427031 | NCBI WGS metagenome assembly CEUS01 (sample SAMEA2622837, study PRJEB7988) | marine metagenome | biome: marine biome (ENVO:00000447); feature: marine epipelagic mixed layer (ENVO:xxxxxxxxx); material: "saline water (ENVO:00002010), including plankton (ENVO:xxxxxxxx)" | depth 140 m
CTGGATGCATTTCAAGATTTTGTCCTCTACGGACAATCCCGTACGGAAGAATACCCAAATTTCTTACCGCATCCGATGGTTGATCTTCCCTATGATCTGGAAGTCAAGAATATCTGAGTATGAGGAAAATTCTTTCTTTGTGGACGAGATGATGCAGGGCCCATATAAAACTTGGTACCACCGCCATCTTTTTAGCACTGTAAGGGGAGGAATCGAGATTACAGACCTTGTTAAATATGAGCTACCTTTCGGTCTATTAGGCAACCTTGTTCACAGTATCCTGATACGTAAACAACTTGAAAAAATATTTAATCACCGGAATGAAGCTGTCGCCAAGATCTTTGGGCCAGGTTAACCTCGCACTCTTCTAGGACAGGACTAAGGAAACCCCTGGAATTTCACTCACATTGTGGTCTTGCGTTCGACACCGTCTGGCCCATTATCCCAATCTTGGGCGCTTGAAATATTAGGCATATTCCAATCATGACCATTCCAGCTAGGAAAGCCGTCCATTTTAAAAGTATATAATCCACTTACCATATCACTAACAACAATAAGGCCATCAGCGTTACGGACATCTACGCCCCATGCTCCTAAATTGACGTTCCCGTGGCCACGTGCCATGTGTGGCCCCGAATAAGTATCGTAGTACCCAACTGTCCGGGGATTGAATGGGTCAAACATACTGAATACTTGCAGGCCATCTTCATATGCAGAAACGAATACAAATGGCCACCTCACCTCATGGTTATGAGAAAGATTTTGATAGTTTGCAGTCCAAGCACTTATGGCTCTTTGAACCACAGGATTTCCACCCTCTGACCAAGCGTTTCTGAGATCAAAAAGTCGTAATGGCTGCCATTGATTCTCTACTTCTCCTACTGCAAAAAGACCATCTGGCGAAGGGGTGAATGTATGGCCATGTACCACCCCTTGAACATTGGTTATAGAGACTAAGAGCTCTGGGTTTGAAGTATCCGTAACGTCAAAGACAAAGTAACCACCCGTACCTCCAGCCCAGAGTTTATCTTGCTGTGTAGCGGGATCAAAACCTACGTAATAGTCGTGCCAGCTAGCCCTTCCGCCCCGGAGAGCCCAGTAAGGAGACTGGGGAACAGGAACTTGGCCAATTAAACCATAATTAGGATCTCCTTCTAGAAAGAGTCCCAGGTCATAGATATTAGCATGGGGGCCACTGGTTGTGCTGAACAGCAAAGGCCTTCCATCGGAGTGTTTATAAGTAAAAATGTTGTGAAAACCACCTGGAGTTTCAGGGGCCCTAATCCTGCCAACCTCTCGAACCGTAGATGGATCTGGCAGGCCTGTAACATCAAATACTACAGCCCCTAAATCGGTGTTGGGGCCACCTGCTCTAAATTGTGTGGACTGAACAATGTAGTATCTTTCGTTGTGTTTGAAATATCTACCATCGAGCGCACCAGATCCTTGATGGAGTTCAGCATTTTCAATGCGCCAAGAGTATATAAGCTTAGGATTTTTAGGGTCTTCTAGACTTACTATATCCATCCCAGATGGCCTGAAACGTTTAGAGACGTACGCATATGGGCGATCTAACTCTTGTTCAACTTCTACATCCGCTACGTGGAGAAAGCCCCCGAGAGGGATATTGCCCAAATAATGAATATTGGGAGTACCCCTTGCTCCGGGAGGAAGGTCGTCACCCGGATTACCATAGTTGTATGGATGGGGTGAATCCTGTGCTACCAATAAAGTAGGAAGTGACATAACGGTCACCCAAATAATTCCAAAGACAGCCAGCATATTTGAGGATATGGGTGATTTCATTATTTACTTCTCCTTATCTCTAAAATCCAAATTCACATAGACAATGTCGTAATCAATCAAATTTTCGTTGTTTTCCTTACATATGAAGACATCCAAAAGCTACACATCCGTAATTTTCTGCTTTTTTGTAATCAAAAAAGAGGGCCTGAAACATAAACTGCTATATTCGTTCCTGTCCAACTCTTTGACCATCGTATTATAAGGATTATAAATTCAGTAAGATGGATTCTGTTTCTATAGAGAAACTCATATATTCTGGTCTTTGCAAGTGGACCCCAAATATCCCGATACCCATGATACCTAGACTTAATATTTCCGGAAAACTGTTAACAACTGTCGTTCTTTTGGCCACTTTCTTTTGGCCAACTACTAATCCTGACAAAGCCTACAGCCAGATAATTAATGGGATCGTAAAGGGAACGGTTAGCTTCGAGACAATCCCCGACAACGAATTTTTTGAGATTTCAGAAACGGTCATCTATCTGTCAGGAGATGGCCTGACAGCTGAGACCTTAGATCCTAAAGCATCCGAACAAATGCTTTTGGATCAGATTGATTACACATTCGTTCCTAGAGTATTACCCATCTTGGCTGGCAAGAAAATGTCCTTTCACAACAGCGACGACGAACTCCATAACATACATACGTATTCTAAGGGCAGGAGAAGGAATCGCAATTTTAACCGTGCGCAACGTCCTGGATCCACTTTTACGGGCACTTTCGCCAGACCAGACAGCATACTGGTTTTATGCGACATCCATTCACAGATGATAGCCCATATTCTGATACTAGAAAACGGATTTTTCACGAAAGCCAGTACAACTGGAACTTACACGATAAACGATGTGCCCCCAGGACAGTATGACCTAACTGTATGGAATGAATGGTTCGGGGAAGTTAAAACTACGATTGAGATCACGGATGGACAGACCATTTCGGTAGATGTGACTTTTCCAAATACACCATAAGAATGATCCACATAATGTCCGAAATGTATTAATAGTATGAAATGCAATTCGGACAATATATTTCAAAATTTATCAGTATTTTCTGTTTTCTTGATTTCATTGCTTAAGAGATTACACCTCCTTTCCACGTTCTTAGTTTTATGCCAAGTATCTCCAGGTGTTGCCCAAGAAACACCAGTCTCAGACAGGCCATCGCTTCTAACAGGTGTAAGCTACAGTGGCCTGAGGGGAGAATTAGATATTTTGGCACCACGATTTGAAATTGAAATTGAAATTGACGGCTTCATTCAGGAAGACGTTTGGGGCTCTGCAGCTATACTTACAGGATTCTCTCAACACAAACCTGTTGACGGATTAGCAGCCGATGACAAAACAGAAGTTTTAATCTGGTATTCTCCCAGTGCTATACATTTCGGGGTACGTGCTTTCGAGCCTCATAGTTCGGTCAATGCTACCCTGGCAGATCGTGACCTTATTGAAAATGATGACCACATACAAATCCTCCTAGATACATTTAATGATGGACGAACTGCTACTGTTTTTGGAGTAAATCCTTTCGGAATCCAATCGGATGGATCTCGTGTGGATAAAGGTGACCAAAGGAGAGGATTCTCTCGAGGCAATAGCGATCCCGTTGACCTGAACCCGGACTTCATTTACGAAACCAGAGGACGTTTGACCGATTATGGCTATGAAATCGAGATCAGAATTCCCTTTAAAAGCCTTTCTTTTCAATCTGATGATGTTCAGAGCTGGGGTATAAATATTATTCGAAGAGTCCAACACTCCGGACGTGAGCAAACGTGGACACAAGTCAAACAGGGAAGAGCTTCTTTCCTAAATCAAGGCGGAATACTAAAGGGTCTTCAAGGATTGGATAGGGGATTGGTCTTAGACTTCAACCCCGTCTTAACATCTTCTGCAACTGGCATAGAAAAAGATGGCAAGTGGGAACATGACCCGTCTCGTCCTGAATTAGGAGGCAACATCCGGTGGGGGTTAACCAGCAATCTGACAATGAACGGCACTGTAAATCCAGATTTCTCACAGGTAGAATCAGACGCTGGCCAATCCCAATACGATCCACGAAATGCAGTTTTTTTCCCCGAGAAAAGACCCTTTTTCCTGGAGGGTAGTGATAATTTTGAAACTCCAAACCGGCTTATCTATACTAGGCGTATAGTTAGCCCGCATGCCGCAACAAAATTTACAGGCAAAGTTTCAGGGACAGAACTAGCCTTCCTTTCGGCCGTTGATTCCGATTTTTCCCAGAACGGCCACAAACCCATTTTCAATATTCTAAGAATAAAGAAAGATATAGGTGTCGAATCAACCATAGGAATGGCTTACACTGATAAAATCGAAGGTTCAGATTATAATCGGATGGCAAGTGCCGATACTCGTATTGTTTTCAGGGACATATACGATCTACAAATGCAGGGCGCCTTGAGTTTCGATCGGAGGACAGGAAAAGAAAAAATTGGACACCTTTGGGACTTGAGCTTAAGGCGACAGGGCCGAGAGTTTGGTTTCAACGTCTTATTTAAAGGCCTATCTGACGATCTCATTGCAGGTAGCGGTTTTCTCAGTCGTGTTGGGACAGCTCAAATCAGAGGAGGCCCTACCCTAACACGTTTTGGGAATCCCGGGAGCTTGCTTGAATTATATCAAACACGGCTGACCTTAGATTTCAGCTGGTTACATCAGACGTTTATGGACAGACGGGGGCCTGACAATTGGTGGAAAGTATCCTATGGGCACACTTTCACATTAAGGGGTGGCTGGACCCTGGGAACATCTTTTCTGGTCGAACGTTTCTATTATCCGATCAATCTCTACAACAATTTTTTCATAGAACGCCAAACAACCAACGGAACTGAGATAATACCTTTTGTTGGAGAACCTAGTCTCGACAACTACGATATTGTGTTATCAGTACGAACTCCAAAATCACCACGTTTCAGTGCTAACGCTTTTGTGATCTTGGGTCAGGACGAAAATTTTGACGAATGGGCAAGCGCATACATAGCTCTTTTGAGGAGCAATTTAGTTTTCCGCCCTAACGAAAAGATTCGTGTGGAAGGAAGTTTCATTAGGCAGGCCTACTGGAGAAAGACCGACTGGAGCAGAGTACGAACCCGCGACATACCGCGACTCAAGATTGAGTACCAACTTAGTCGGTATATCTTTTTCCGTTTCGTGGGGCAATATGACGCCACCAATGTAGATGCCCTCAGAGATGACAGTAGAACCAACGATCCAATTGTGGTACCTGACGGAAATGGCGGATATACACGCGTGGCCGGATGGAGTAAAAATGACTTTCAAGTTGATGCACTTTTCTCATTCGAACCCAATCCTGGTACTGTTATATTCGCTGGTTACGGAAGCACACTGGCGGAAGATGAATCGTTCCGCTTCAATCATCTTAGACGCAAAAACGACGGCTTCTTCTTAAAGTTGAGCTATCTTTTCAGGATGCGATAATATGCATACCATCTTCTGCAGATAAGCATATAAGTTTTAGCAAACTCATACTAAAAAACCCCTGGGATTGTAATTGGATATTCCTGCAACTCATGGACATCTAGAAGCAGCACTCCGAATGCCCCGTGGCCTGACTCGTGGAGCTGGTATCGTTTGCCATCCTCACCCTCTGTATGGTGGTACAATGAATACCAAAGCTGTATTTCGTGCCGCACAGGCTTTGAACGATGTCGGGATCGTTAGCCTACGCTTTAATTTTCGAGGAGTAGGAGCTAGCACAGGTTCTTATGACGAAGGAATAGGGGAAAGAGAAGATGTTTCTGAAGCATTAAGCTGGCTCGTGAAAGAGTATCCGAATCAACCATTGGTGGCTGGTGGGTTTTCATTTGGATCCATGGTCTCCCTGGCTCACGCTGTCACAGACCCTCGAGTAGTAGCCCTCTTCGCCATAGGAATTCCCATACACTCTTATGATTATACCTTTTTGAAGGAAACAGATAAGCCTACACTAATAGTACAGGGTGAAGAGGACGAGTTTGGTGCAGGATCTGAGGTTAAATCTATAGTAAGTAAGCTCGGCACCCATTTAACCTTAGTTCGTATTCCTGGAGCAGACCATTACTTCAACGGGCACATCGATGAAATGAGACTTGCAATAACAGATTTTTTTCACAGTGGCCCAGGGAAATGTGTATTATGAGAGATCGACAAAGAATTATTGATACTTTAGAGAATCTGTATCGCAATCAGCTTGATTCGGCTGCCAAAGATGAAGACTTTAAGCAAAATTCTCTTGACTTCAAGTTCCAACGTGACCAGATCTATCTGGAGGTCATGTTAGACATAAGGGATCTCTTGATTGACATGCCTGAAGAACAGACACCTGTTTCCTCAATTATGGATAAAGCTCAGCAACTTAGAAATTTAACCCGCCTTCGTTGACTTATCATCAAGGGTCCCAGAAAGTATAGACTTGAGTATGACCTCAAACTAAAGGTCTATAGAGAGGCTATGGTGCAACCAGTAGCAGCCGTTCAAGAATCGATTGTGAGATAACGCTCGTGAAAATCTATACTAAAACAGGAGATGACGGTAACACCGGCTTATTCGGTGGTGGCCGTGTACCCAAAAGTCATCTCAGGGTTGATGCTTATGGGACAGTGGATGAGCTTAATTCATTCATCGGATTAGCAGCAAAATCTGTAGTTGATAAAACCACAAAAAATCGTCTGCATACCATTCAACATGATCTCTTCGCCCTTGGAGCAGTGCTGGCTACTGCCCAATCCGACGGAGTTCGCAAAAAGCCTGAGACCCCTGATATACCATCGTCACGAATTGCCGAAATGGAAACATGGATCGATGCTGCCACGGGCGAGCTGGACGAACTTAAAAACTTCATAATTCCAGATGGAACCCAGGGAGCTATTATTTTACATATTTGTCGCACCCTTTGCAGGAGAGCTGAGCGCGCAGTGGTAGCACTCTCTCTGTCAGAAGAAATAGAAGAAGGGATCTTGCCATACCTTAACCGCCTATCAGATCTATTCTTTATTTGGGCTCGACTGGACAATCACCAATCGGGTGAACAAGACGTTCCCTGGAACAATGATTGATTAGCGATTTCAGGGTCTGATCAAGGAAACCTCTTGACGGAACTCGATTTTCTTGCATTAATGATGGGTTCCCAAAAAACTCAAAATCTGATATCACAGGACTGAAACCAAGCTTAAATGTCAGCAAATAAAAATGGTTGCCAATGACTTATATAATTAGTGAGCCTTGCATCGGGACTAAGGATGCGAGTTGTGTAGAAGTCTGTCCCGTAGATTGCATATACGAAGGGGACGACATGTATTACATACACCCGGACGAGTGTATCGACTGTGGCGCTTGTGAGCCTGAATGTCCTGTACAGGCAATCTTCCCAGATACTGATGTACCCCCGGAGTGGACAAGCTATATCGATAAAAACGCAACCTACTTTGAAAAATAGAATCGTACATCCCTGCAGTGTGGACCTAACAATAGGTTTCTAATATTAGTTTGAGTGAGAGCTCTAGATTCCTAGCTCACGAAGTCTTTCCATTGAAAAACTATCTGTAATAGAATCATCTTTTGACAAGTCAACTGAGGCCTGAGCTGTGAGCTGTTTTCGTTGACGAATAACAAATAAACTTGCTATTAAAGCAGTGCCAAATATTGCCAGTATCGCCTTGTGAATAATACCCTCCTAATATGTGTGGGGACGGGACATTAGCACCTTCTCAACTTTTCTACAAATTTAGCTTAGGATTTTAATAGAGAGGGCGGTCATACTTTGAGTAAAATACTAACCATATCTTGATATGATAAATCACGATGACCCACTGGCGATCGCTCAGGCTCTCGTCGCCACACCCTCTGTAAATCCAATGCTTGAGGAAGGTGGCGGAGGTGAGGGTGCCATTGCAGACCTGACTGCAGGTTGGCTACAGGATTGGGGGCTTAAGGTTGATACTGTAGAAGTAGCTCCTGGACGATGGAATGTAATGGCTGAGATAGGCAATCCTGAAGCCGGCCGGACGCTTATCCTGAACGGTCATTTGGACACAGTGGGGATAGCTCATATGAAAATACCCCCCTTTGACGCCAAGGTCCAAAATGGTCGACTGTGGGGTCGCGGTTCATGCGATATGAAAGGTGGGCTAGCTTCTCTTCTAACAGCAACGGCCAGGGTAGCTAAAGAAGGCGAGCTCCCTGGAAAGCTCATCATAGCTCTCACGGCAGATGAGGAATACAAAAGCGTTGGCATGGAATTCTTAGTAAACTCTGGCATAGGGGCAGATGCTGCAGTGATATGTGAACCTACTGGTCTGGCCGTCATGCCAGCTCATAGGGGTTTCGTTTGGGTGACAGCCCTTTTCCGTGGAAAAGCAGCACATGGATCACAGCCTGATATTGGGGTAGATGCCATTGAGCATGCTGGACGCTATCTAGTCAACCTTGGAAATTTGGCCAAAGAACTTAAAGAAGTAAGCCCACACCCACTACTTTCATACGGATCATTCCACGCAGGAACTATTAAGGGTGGTTCAGTGCCATCAATCTATCCTAGTGAATGCGAACTTGTTTTAGAACGCCGGACACTGCCAGGTGAAACTCCCGCTTTGGTGATAGACCAATTCCAGGCTGTCTTGGACAAACTGGCCATTGAAGTCGAAGATCTCGATGCCGAGATCATCCAAGGGCTCACCCGATCAGCTACCGAAGTTTCTGAAGAGTCCGAACTCGTTCGAGGACTATTCCAGGCATGCTCATCCCAGGATATCGATCCTGTTCTAGAAGGAATGTCCGCCTGGGTGGATGCGGCTCTTTTGAACGAAGCAGGCACACCTGCCGTATGTTTTGGGCCCGGATCGATACGCCAAGCACACTCTGCCGACGAATGGATAGATACGTCAGAAATCTATATTTGTGCTGACGTATTACATCAGTTTATCCGTAATTTCTTAGGTGACTAACAGTACTGTTCGTAAGCAGCCTTCAGGTTGTCAGAAATTTCAAATGGATTTTGCCCTTCTATCTGATGGCGCTCCATCATATATACAATATCGCCGTCTTTAAGCAGTGCTATAGAAGGTGAGGAAGGTGGATAGCCACTAAAATAATCACGAGCACGTTCAGTGGCATCCAGGTCTTGTCCTGCAAATACAGTGGTGAGAACTTCTGGGACCTTTTCGTTAGACAAAGACATCGCTACCCCAGGTCTCATAGAACCTGCAGCGCAACCACAAACTGAATTGACAACCACCATAATTGTTAGGTTTTCAGAACTTAAGGTTTGGTCAACTTCCTCAGGGGTAGTGAGTTCTTTAAATCCAGCACGTACAAGATCTTCGCGCATGGGTGCAACCATCATCTCCGGATAGGGCATTTCGGATGACTCCTGTCGAATATGGATTTCAATGTCTGTATTCCTAATACTCCGAAATCTCTGAAAAGTGCTTATTCAAACCTTGCTAGTCTCCAGAAAATCGGTCAATTTTTCAGTCCTTAAAATATAGCACCTTAACTAGCCTGCACTTGAAATTTTTTTCTGTAGAAAATCGCACCATAGAATTGCTTTGGTTCTTAATCTTGCCATGGCTTCTGACAGCTTGTGTTGGAGATACCAAGCATCATCGTGAAACAATAGGAACTTCTGCCATTGAAGTGAACGTAGGCACCGCTAATAATCCTGGACCCACTACCCTCTCAGGCACAGATGAAGACTGGGAAATACTAAAGGACAAGGTTCGTTGGGCTTATAAAAACGGAATCGATACACTGCCCATCGGTAAAATTATGATCCACATCGGCCAACAATTTCTGGGAACACCCTATGCACCCTACACCCTGGAAACAAAAGGAAACGAAAATCTGGTAATAGAGGCCCAAGAACTGGATTGTGTCACTTTTGTAGAGAACGTCCTCGCACTTGCTATATTTGTCCGTAATTTCCCCGAAATCATACTAGAAGATCAGATGGTTGATTACCAAGCCAATTATTCTGAAATCTTACAAAAAATCCGCTACCGCAATGGTGATATTAAAGGATATCCCAGTCGCCTTCACTACTTCAGCGAATGGATAATTGACAATGACGCTATCGGGATGGTCCAAAACTTATCTCACGAATTAGGAGGTGTGGCCGATCATGACTCCATTTACTTCATGACAGCCCATCCTGACGGATACCGACAGCTTAAGGAAAACCCTTCACTTATAACGATTATGGAAAATGTTGAAGCAGAACTAAGTAAAAATTCTCGCTATTACATTCCTCAAGAGCAAATTGTAAATATCTCCAGCAGTATCCAAGATGGTGACATTATCGCTGCTACTAGCACAATCGCTGGGCTGGATGTGGCACATACTGGCATTGCCCTTTGGAGGAACGACGATCTCTATCTTATGCATGCCCCTTTAATTGGAGGGGTTGTACAGATAAGTGAGCTTCCATTGGTAGAACGGATTAAAAACATAAAATCTCAAGATGGTATTATGGTAGCCCGACCTTTAGATCCATAATTTTAAAAAACTTATACATGCCTCGGATTTCCTCTAGGATTCTCTAATTGCCATTAGATGCCATCTGGCAATTTTTGTGTTAATTACACTCAACTACCATCGCAAAACCCAAGCCTCCTGCAGCACATACAGTAACAAGACCCAGCTCTAAGCCCCGACGATTCATCTCATTGATAATCGTTGTTGTGAGCCTGGCTCCGGTAGCACCGAATGGATGGCCGATAGCTATTGACCCACCCATAACATTAATTAAATCCACGTCAGGATGACCAACCGCCTTAGTCCTCCCCAGCTCTTCTTCCGCGAAACGTTTGGACGACAACGCCTGAAGATTAGAAAGTACTTGTGATGCAAAAGCTTCGTGCATCTCCATGACGTCAATGTCGTCCATTGTAATTCCTGCCCTGTCGAGAGCTATGGGTACAGCATACGCCGGGCCCTGTAAAAGCTGAGACCTTGGGTCAAGTCCGGAAAATGCATAACTCCTTATGTATCCCTTTATTTTAATTCCTTCAGCTTTAGCTCGTTCTTCTGACATGAGCATGATAGCAGAACCTCCATCCGTAAGAGGTGAGGCATTGCCAGCTGTCACACTACCGTTATCAGGGTCAAAAACTGGATTTAGCTTCGCTAAGGCCTCACTGCTTGTATCAGTTCTTATGCCATTATCAGTCTCCATGACAGTCTCAAAACGTGATCCTACATAAAGCGAAATTATTTCATCCTTAAGCCTGCCATCTTCGATGCCGGCAGCTGCAAGCTGATGAGATCTGAGTGCCCAAGCATCCTGATCTTCACGTGAGATGCCATTCTCCTTTGCCATTCTCTCCGCTGCTTCACCCATACTCTCGCCTGTTGTTGGTTCGGCAATTTGAGGGAAATCAGGGACGAGATCCTTGGGTCTTATCTTGGTGAGCGATGACAGACGATCTCTAAATCGCTTGCCCTTCAAGGTGGCCATCAAGATTTCAGATAATGACTGTTTAATGGTGACAGGAATTTGTGACAATGATTCTGCTCCCCCAGCAACAACCACATCAGCATAACCTCTCTCGATGAGATTCACTCCGTCGGCAATAGCCTGATTAGAAGAAGCACAAGCTCGAGATACTGTAACTGCTGGTACAGATTCGGGCAGGGTCGCCAACCCCACTTCTCGTGCCATATTGGGTACATGAGGATTGTGCATTACTGTTCCGTAAATCAGGTGATCTACATCCTCTCTACGGACCCCGCTTCGGGCCATAAGTTTACCTACGGCAAGGATTCCGAGATCAATGGCTGTCATGTCTTTAAGGTTGGACCCAGAACGAGAAAAGGGAGTGCGACATCCCTCTATGATAGCGGTCCTGATTGCCATATAAGATATCCGGTTGATGTTGTATCCAAACTAACTTTGTTGCTAACCCCCACCCTCTACACCTGGTTCCATGAGTTATTCCAATTCCACCTGTGGCTACACACGTTATGTTCTGCTACACTGAGTATTACTCAAGATACCTATTCGGATAATATGTTAAGAGTATCTAAGTAAAGTATGGTGTTTAGAATTCTACCTGTAACCTAAATAATCAAGAGTATGAAAGCAGTAACTTTTGACGTATCCGTGCCAAAATTCATCTTGGCCAAAACTATTGGGAAAGTAACTAACTCCGCTTTGTTCGGAGATCTAAGTGGACTTAGGATACGCGATCTCCCAGAACTTCAGCTTCCAGGTTCGCATTGGGTGGAGATCAAGGTGATAGCGGGCGGAATATGTGGGAGTGACATAAGTAATATCACCTATAAATCTAGCCCTGCTCTAGAACCTTTCGGATCTTTTCCGGCTGTTCTGGGCCATGAAATTCTAGGTCGTGTAAAATCTATAGGTAAAGAGGTAACACGTGTAGAAATTGGCCAACGGGTAACGGTAGACCCTGGAATCTCCTGCACAACACGAGGATACGTTAAAGATGATACATGCCCATCATGCTTGAACGGATACCATTTTACCTGCGAACGAGCAGGTGAAGAATCACAGACTATGGTAGCAGGCCGCTATCTGTCAGCTGGTACAACTATGGGGTATCACCGAGATCTGCCCGGAGGATGGGGTGAAACAGTAATCGCCCATGAGTCTCAGGTATTCACTGTCGACGATAGAATCCCTGATAACGCAGCTGTATTAATAGAACCCATATCCATAGCAATGCATGGAGTTCTTCAAGCAACTCCTGATAAACGAGAGCCCATTTTAGTGATCGGCAGTGGCGCCATAGCACTTGCCACCATCTGGGCGCTGAGAGCTGTAGGATATAGAGGTTTTCTCGTGGCACAGGCAAAACGTAAACACGAGAGAAAGTTAGCTCTAATGATGGGGGCTAATGAAGTGATCACACCAGACAACGAAGCCCGACAAGCTTTAATAAACACTGGATCATTGGCATATATGCCTATCATCGGGCCTGAGGTTTTTGCAGGCGGTGGCTTCCCTATGATATATGACTGTGTGGGTAGCAGCTTAAGCCTTAATCAGGCACTGCGATTCGCATCCCCTCGAGGAAGAATAAGAGTATTAGGTTGTGCAGGACAGCTCAAAAAATTAGATCTTACCTTCCTGTGGGCACGGGAACTCAAGCTTGAAGGATCAGTAGGCTACGGACAAGAACTCTGGAGAGGAAAACGTTGCCACACCTTCGAGGTCACACAAGATTTGATCCTCGAGATGGGCACGCCACTTCAGGATATGGTAACCCATTCCTTCCCTCTTCATAAGTACAGGGAGGCATTAAAAGCAGCTGCAAATCATTCTAAGAGCGGTGCGGTAAAAGTAATACTCAAACCCGGATCTTAAATTCTAAGAATTTAGATTAACTAAAAAACTATCGAGCTATTAAGATACAGCTTGCGAATCAACACTTCATAATGGTAGCCGCAGCACCTCAGGATGAACCTTGCTCTCAGGCTGAGGTCCTTCTACGTCTACGCGTTCAACTCCTAGAAGAGCAACTTTTCGGTGAAGTCCTCCAGAAAATCCCCCCAATTTTCCATCACTTCTGACCACTCGATGGCAGGGCACTAAAATCGGAAGAGGGTTTGCCCTCACAGCTTGACCCACAGCTCTAGCGGACAAGGGATCACCCAAGTCTTTAGCTATGTCCCGATACGAAACAATACGTCCGTAAGGAATATCCGCCAGTCTTTTAAAGACCTTCTTTTGAAAGCTGGTGGCACCAGAAAAATCGAGGTCCAAGTCAAAACTTTTCCGATTTCCCTCTAAATATTCCTGGATTTGTTTAAAGGTTGTGGATAAAAGATCATCGTCTGTATGGCTCCAATTATCTCCCTCGATCATACCCTGCCTAACCCAGCCTACCCTGCGAACTCCGTTGCGTGTCACCCATACAGCAATTGTTCCTACCAAAGTGTTTTTTAGGACACCGTACAACACCGAAGAGACATCATCTTTATGGGACATCATTGTATCATCTCACGTTTGCTATAAACATTCCTGTCGACATCCTGATCTTTCTGCAAAGCTTTCCGCAGGGCATCGAATCCCAAGAGTGCACATTTTATGCGAACAGGAAATTTGCTGACACCCCTAAGGGCACGAAGATCTCCCATTGATATATCGGCTGCAACCTCCTGGTTTCCCTTCATCATATCCGCAAAACGTCCTGCAAGCTGAATGGCTTGGTCGCAACTTTTCCCCTTAACGACAGATGTCATCATAGAAACAGAAGCTTGTGATATGGAGCAGCCCTTTCCAACGAACCGAATTTCCTTAATGACATCTTCAGCTAAACGTATCTGAATACAAATTTCGTCTCCACATACTGGATTGCTTACGTGAGCTTCTGCCGTGTAACCCTCGATCTCCGACTGATTACGAGGATTCCTATAATGCTCCAAGATGAGCTGTTGATAAAGCGAAGTTAGCGATGGTTCGGTCATTTATTTGTCACGAATGCGAATAGGAAAATTGCCTGCCCATAATAGTGCCTTAGTGGCACTATTTCGAATTCCCACCTCTACCCTACTAAGGAGAGATGTCAGGAAGTACTGAAAATTGCCTGAACTAAACCCAGGCTTTCGGCCAACCTATCCACATCCTCTTTAGAGTTATAGAGATAAAAAGAAGCTCTTGCTGTCGCCGATACACCAAAATGGTGCATGACAAGTTGGGCACAGTGGTGTCCAGCACGAATAGCAACGCCTTCACCATCTAGGATTGTAGCAATATCATGTGGATGGGCGTCTCCCATGACAAATGAGACAACCCCTGACCGTTCAACTAGGTCTTTAGGTCCGAATATCTGAACATCTTTAATACTACTTAATCTCTCTATTGCATAAGAAATCACCGAACGTTCATGTTCAGCAATAGCTTCAAAAGTTAAATCTTCTAAAAAGTCTGCTGCTGCTGCAACGCCGATAGCTCCCGCTATATTGGGTGTACCCGCTTCAAATTTGTGAGGTATATCCGCCCAGGTGCTCTCGTCTCTGCCCACAGTCCTAATCATTTCACCCCCACCATGATAGGGTGGCATCGACTCTAATAATTCCCTACGAGCCCAGAGCCCTCCAATACCCGTGGGCCCACACATTTTATGGCCTGAAAAAGCATAGAAATCACAGCCAAGCTCCTGGACATCGACACGACGATGGGGAACTGCCTGCGCTCCGTCGACAAACAAGAGTGCTCCAGCGGATTTTGTTTGCTCGGCAATTTGACGAATCGGATTTACAGTTCCGAGAGAGTTGGAAATATGAGATACAGAAACAATACGCGTTCGTGCGTTGAGGAGATCTGGAAAATCTTCCAGAACTAAACGGCCTTGATCGTCAATTTCGATGTATCTTAGAATTGCCCCAGTACGCTGTGCCACCAACTGCCAAGGAACAATATTAGAGTGGTGCTCCATAGTGCTAATTAGAATCTCGTCCCCTTCTTTAAGGCTATCGAGACCCCAGCTTCCAGCAACTAAGTTGATCGCCTCAGTGGTTCCTCTGGTCCATATCAATTCTTCTGCTTCAGCTGCACCGATAAATCGGGCTAACCTTGCCCTGGCCTCTTCGTAAGCAATAGTCGATTTACGACTAAGTTCATGTATGCCACGATGTACGTTGGCATTTATATGCTCATAGTATTCTGTCAGGGCATCTATAACACACTGTGGTTTTTGAGAAGTGGCAGCATTATCAAGATATACCAATGACTTTCCACTAACTTTTTCATTTAAGATCGGAAAGGAATCTGAAAATGGATACTGGGCAGGTTTGGAGATTTTGCTAGACATTAGAATAAACCATCAGAACATTTTAGATCTGCACAAAAATATTTTGCTCTCTAACCTCAACAGCAAAAGATCTCACAGGCTTAATAGCAGGCAACTGTGTGGCTCGTCCAGTACATATATCAAATTTGGCACCATGGTAGAGGCATTCCAACTGACTCCCCTCTAGATCGCCGTCAGAAAGCGGATAGTCCTGATGTGAGCAACGATCTTCGAGAGCATAGACTTCTCCAGCAACATTTGCCAGAACAATCGTAAATTCTCCAGCCTCAACTTGTAAAATGTTACCTGGTAAGCATTGATCGAGACTTGCTACTTTTACCCAATCTGCTACAGTGCTTTCTTCAGGCATGCGTAAGCAGCTTTTGCTCAATAGCCTGGGTCACCTCATCCACAACATCTCCTAATGGCAATCTAGACATAACGTCACCCAAAAAACCAAGCACCACTAAGCGTTCTGCTTGTTGGCGACTGAGTCCACGACTTAACAAATAAAAGAGAGCTTCTTTATCAAGCTGTCCTATTGTAGCTCCGTGAGAGCATTTCACGTCGTCTGCCTCAATCTCAAGGTTAGGTAACGAATCGGCCCGAGCATTATCAGAAAGGAGAAGATTGCGATTGGTCTGATATGCGTCTGTCCCTTGGGCTCCAGGGTGAACCCGAATAATGCCCCTGAAGGCCGCACGTGAAGATCCATCAAGGGCCCCTTTGTATAGAAGATCACTACCGGAATTTGAAGCTACATGATCTTGACTGGTGTTATGATCAAAACACTGATTCTGATCCCCGAAATAGATGCCCAGCATGTCGCTTTTGGCACCAGAACCTAGAAGCTGAGAATTCAAGTCAACCCGACTTACCGAGCCACCTAGGCCCACATTAAGTGTGTTGAGGATGGAATCACGGTGCGCCAAAGTACGTTGAGCTGACTGACAGAACACGCCATGACCCGACTGCTGGATCGAAACAAACTGAACCTGAGCTCCTTCTTTTGCGATAACCTCCAATGATGATGATGCCAACGTTATCTCATCGAAATCCTCTGATATAATTTCTTCCACATACGAGACTTGGCTGCCCGCCTCTGCGATAATCAGAGTCCTTGTACATACAGCGGATCCAGCATGTGAAAGATAGTTAACAGTCCGAAATGGAAGCTTTATATTGACGCCACGTGGAACGTATAGGAGTACCCCGTCAGTCCAAAAGGCTGCGTTTAAGGCCTCAAACTTACCTTTTTCAGGTGGAAGAGCCTCTACGGCTAGGTGTTCTTCCAACAAATCAGAATAATCTTCCACTGCAGATCGTAATGATGTAAAAATCACCCCCTGGGCTGACAGACTAGCTTCTGAATCAATGTTAGTCGTTAGGCCATCTACCAAAAATGAAGATCCTGACGCTGTTCGATTTTCATTCAAAACCCCTTCTAATATTTCTGGCAAAGAACCGTTTAGGTCGACATCTCCAGGAAGAAGGAACTTCAAAGATTCAAGGTCCACGATCTGAGAAAGATCGGTGTAGCGCCACTCTTCTGATTGAGTAGTGGGAAGTGGGGTGTTTTTATAGACATTCCACGCATGTTCTCGACGGCGACAAAGCCATTCGGGCGCACCCTGGCCTAATTTTTTTAGGACCGCACTCTCAAGGGACACCTTATTCCCCTAGAATCCATATGGATTGTATCGTATCCGTCATCAGCCTACCGATCCCTCCATTTCTAACTCTATTAACCGATTGAGCTCAACCGCATACTCTAATGGCAATTCTTTGGCAATAGGTTCAATGAACCCCCTTACAATAAGTGCCATAGCCTCTTCTTCGCTCATACCACGGCTTTTGAGATAAAAGAGTTGCTCGTCACCTACCTTTGAAACAGTGGCTTCGTGGCCAACGGTAGATCTTTTTTCTTCAATTTCGATATAGGGATATGTATCTGTGCGAGACGTGTCGTTGATCAGAAGCGCATCACACTCAACGTTAGAGCGAGCATTAGTAGAGCCTTCGTACACCTTACACAATCCCCGGTAAGATGATCTTCCATGTCCCTTAGAAATGGACTTAGATACTATAGATGATGTGGTATTGGGGGCGGCGTGAACCACTTTTCCCCCCGTATCCTGATGCTGTCCATCACTTGCATAAGCAATAGACATAATAGACCCATGTGCACCCTCACCCATAAGATAGCAGGACGGGTACTTCATTGTGAGCTTAGAGCCAAGATTACCATCTAGCCATTCCATCGTAGCATTCTCATTCACAAGAGCTCTTTGGGTCACAAGGTTGTACATATTATTGGACCAATTCTGGATCGTGGTATAACGGAACCGGGAGTCTCTTTTTAGTACGATTTCTATGACACCAGAATGGAAAGAATCCGTAGAGTATACAGGAGCAGTGCATCCTTCGATGTAGTGAGCTTGTGCTCCCTCTTCAACGATTATTAGTGTCCTCTCAAACTGCCCCATACGCTCTTGGTTTACCCGGAAATACGCCTGAAGAGGAGTCTCGAGATGAACCCCCCTTGGAATGTACACGAAAGAACCACCCGACCATACAGCCGAGTTGAGAGCTGAAAACTTATTGTCTGCTGGAGGAATTACTGTTGCAAAATGCTCCCTGAATAGCTCTGGGTGATTCTTGAGTCCGTCTTCGATGGAATCAAATATTACACCCTGTGACTCCCACTCATCTTTGAGGGAATGATACACCATCTCTGACTCATACTGAGCCCCAACGCCAGCTAGAACCTTTTGCTCAGCTTCTGGGATGCCAAGTCTCTCGAAAGTGTTTTTGATATTTTCTGGAACATCATCCCACGAACGTTCCATCTGATCTTGGGGCTTCACATAGAAGTAAATTTCCTCCAAAGTTTCTTCGAGCTTGGAAAGATCACCCCCCCACTTGGGCATAGGCTTTGCTTCATAGGTACGGAGTGCCTTAAGGCGAAAATCTAGCATCCATTGTGGCTCTTCCTTGCGTTCCGATATCTGGCGCACAATATCCTCGTCAAGTCCGGGCCTGGTGCGAAAAACGTGCGTTTCTTGATCTATGAATCCGTACTTGTACTCATCTAGATCAAGATTTTGAATTAGCTCGTTCTCTGGCATAATACTACTCCCGATCGCGCTTGGTTGTTGTTCTCACCTTTAAATTTCTTTCCAATCCGAATAACCCTGATCTTCTAACTCTAAGGCCACCTCCGGTCCACCAGACTGTACAATTTTGCCATCCACCATAACATGTACCTTGTCAGGATTTATGTAATTAAGGATGCGTTGATAGTGGGTAATTAAGAGTACGGTCATCTCTGGATCTTCTTCGCGGAGTTTGTTCACTCCATTGGCAACAATCTTTAAGGCGTCGATATCAAGACCTGAGTCTGTCTCGTCCATAAGTGCCAAAGAAGGCCGTAGGACTGCCATTTGAAGGATTTCATTGCGTTTCTTCTCTCCTCCACTAAAACCGTCGTTAATCGGACGCTCAGCAAACGAAGGGTCCATGTCGAGAAGTTTCATGCGTTCAATAAGTTCATCCTGGAAATCAAAGAGATCGACCTCATCGTCACCCTCTAGGCGGGCCTGAAGTGCTGTGCGCAAGAAATTGGCAATAGAAACACCAGGAATTTCTACAGGGTACTGAAATGCAAGAAATACCCCAGCACATGCACGCTCTTCTGGGTCCATTTCAAGAATAGGTTCGCCACGATATATAACTTCGCCGGCTGTGGCTTCGTACCCTGGATGCCCGGCCAAAACTTTTGCAAGGGTACTCTTTCCAGATCCGTTTGGTCCCATAATAGCGTGTATCTCACCCTGTTGGAGTTCAAGATCTAATCCTTTGAGGATGGAGATATCCTGGTCAACAACTTTGGCATAAAGACCATCAATTTTAAGTATTGGAGTGCTACTCATTGGAGGGGATAAACTCTCTTAAATGTTCAGTATTAATAATGATTATTCTTTCCATCGAAGCTAGGAAAACATAGATTTGCCGTCAACCTGAGACGTAATATTAAATATAAAACACTCGTCAATCCTCAGGTTCTACAACAACTGCAGTCCCATAGCAAAGTATCTCAGCAGCACCTTGCTGAATCATGGATGTCTGAAAGCGTAGGCTCAAAACCGCATTGCCCCCAAGAGTTTTGGCGTCTTCCACCAACCGATCAATGGACTGCTCTCGAGATTCAGCCATCATTTTTGTGTATTCGTGGATTTCACCGCCAGCTATGTTTCGGAATATAGCAACGATGTCACGGCCTATATGACGTGCCCTGATGGTATTTCCTCTAGCTAACCCTAATGTGCGCACTACTCTCATCCCCGGGATATTAGGGGTGGTAACAACAATCATCGATAAACTCCTTTATAGGGATCCGTGAGCCATTCTCTATATCTTTCGTAGATAACGCTGATCAAAATCAGCAAAAGACCTACAAATATAATTGTGCCGCTTCCTCTTTTATGCTCTACCACGCCCAAGTCGAAAATTATTTCCATAAAAATACCCACCACGAATAACAACAAACCAACAGGTCTTATCAGCCTCTTGTTCACCGTAAACCAAAAAGGGTCATTCTCTTGAAGTGCGGTGGGATTAGCATTGTCAATCTCTGATTTAACAGATCCTTCACTTATAGACATTACTTAACCTCACATTGGAAATTCATATAAATAAATTAGTTCACAATTTTGTATAAAGTTTCTGCTAACTGTTCGATTTCTTCCTCGGAATTATAGTAGTGAGGGGATATACGAACTGCAGAATCAACTCCCTTGTCATCAAAATCCAATACAGCATACTCTCTAGTACTCAGGCTGGTATTTATTCCAGCCTCAGCAAGCGATGCAACCAGATCACTCGAATTGTGTCCATCCACAGATACTGTGGCAATTGCACATTGCTCTATTCCACGATCAAGAACTTGCAGTTTGTCGATCTCAGACAATCTGTCACGGACCATAGCAGCCAGAGCCCAGGCACGATCTCGGATTGCTTCAATGCCCAAATCGATTGCGTATTCGGCAGCACGTCCCATCCCAAGAACTAGAGCATAGGGAAATTCCCAGTTTTCAAAACGTTGTGCTCCATGGGCCGGCTGATAAAGATCTGCATCTATCCAGTCGGCAGCACGCATGTCTGGAAAAAGAGGCTCTAGGCCTAGATCTAAAGCTCGATCGGATACGTAGAGGAAACCCACACCGCGGGGGCCGCGCAGAAACTTCCTGGCTGTAGCAGAAAGAAAGTCGCAACCGATATCTCTTACATCTACAGGCATTTGGCCAACTGATTGACAGGCATCAACGAGATATAGTATGTCGCGTTGAGAACACATGGCACCAACATCAGCCACACGTTGTACAAGGCCGGAATTTGTGGGAACATGGGTCACCGCTACAAGCTTGGGCCGTCGACGATGTATGGCCTCTTCCATGGCCATAACATCGAGACCGCCCAAGGGGTCTTCCGGAACCCGAACTAACTCAACGCCCATTCGCGACTGCAAAGATAGATACATGATCTGGTTTGATGCGTAGTCATTACGGGTTGTAACAATGACATCTCCAGCCTTAAATGAGACCGAGGATAGAGCTTGAATAAACGAAGCTGTAGCATTCTCAGTAATAGCAACATTCTCTGGATCTGATCCTATTAGAGACCCCAAAGCTTCATACACAGCCCTGATCTCAGATTCCCTCTTGTCAGATGCCTCGTATCCTCCAACCTGGGATTCAAAATCAAGATGCTCCTTGATGGCCAAAAGGACTGGAATGGGCATGAGCCCTGCGCCAGCGTTGTTGAGATGAATATTATGCAGGGTACCCGGAGTATCCGCCCTTAAACTCTCAATATCCAGAGAAGAAATTCCATCTTCGGACATTTTAACGTGAAGCTTCAGAGCTCTCTGTTGTGACAAGTTCTTCGGCCTTGGCCTTACGTACCATCTCCCTAACATCCTTCAAAAGTTTCTTGGCATCGTAAACGATACCGTCTTTAATCGTATATTTAATGCCACCCACACGCTCAGCTTTACCGGTATTGTCATTGAGCCTTACTGCACCAGTACCATAAAGAACCTTAAGGTTCTGTAGCGGATTTTTATCTACAACTACCAGATCAGCTTTGAGATTCTTCCTTATTAAACCAAAGTTGGGATGAAGTCCTTTTGGTTTATTGAGTTGTAGGGCTCCGTAGTAGGTTGCTGACCGGATAACCTCTATAGGATGGAAACCGGCCTCACGGAGAAGCTCTAGCTCACGTATATAATCAAATCCATAGAGCTTATAAATAAACCCTGAATCAGAACCAGTGGTTACGATTCCACCTCGGTTTTTGTAGTCATTCAAGAATTGCATCCAGCGGATATAGAAATTTTTCCACGCCACCTCATCTTCAGTGGTCCAGTAGAACCAGTAAGACCCATGTGCCTGACGACTTGGTTGATAGAAATCTTCTTGGCTAGGCAAGGTATAATCATCATGCCAGTCAGCATTACGTGCTCTCATTACGTCTCGGCTGGCTTCGTAGATAGTCATTGTGGGATCAATACCAAAATCTAACTCCAGCAAACGATCTATTAGGGCATTCCATTCGTTAGAACCAGGTTCATGGATCTGATCCCAAAGCCTCGCTACACTTCCAAAACGGTCTTGCTCATTATTGTAATTGTAATCCAAGGGCCAATCTTGAATACTTAGGTCTTTCAGCAAGGACTCAAAAAGTCCATAGTAATGGGTCATCATATCTAGTCCGGCCTCAGCGGCATCCAGTGCTGTCATCCGGGATACTCCCATCTGGTTAAGGTGTGCTACAGTGCCTAAACCATACTTATGAGCCTCATCAATGACGGCTTCCATAATGGGTGGGTCATAAGCGCCCAATTTGAGCCCATCGATTCTTTGGCCATCAACTTCCTGATCAACAGCCCATTGTACCCATTCCCGGGCTTTTTCAGGTGAATCGATACTGCCATTACCCCAGGCCTCCCCCGGTCGAGCATAGGTATACATACGAGGTGCTACGATATCATTACGGCTAGCCAGGGCTTTTTCTTTCAGGGCCCACATCATGGGCCCATGGCCAACCCCTCTTGATGTCGTTACTCCGTGAGCAATCCAGAGTTTATATACATATTCGGGTTGAGGTGTCTTCGACCCACTACCGGTATGGCCATGCATATCCACAAAGCCAGGCATGATATAATGTCCTGTAAGGTCAATTTCATAATCAGCATTTCCAGGACGACGTTTTTCATTTATGGGCACCCCCGGAAACCCTACTGATCGAATTTCTGCAATTAGATCGTTCTCTATAACGATATCTACCGGGCCCCTTGGGGGAGCACCTGAGCCATCAATTATAGTAGCACCTCTGAGGATAAGACGTTTGTAGGGGCCCCCTCCTTCATCCAGGCCCCGAAGCGTTGTCTCTGGTCGCTGAGCCACAACAGTTGTAGCTAAAACCAAAATGGCAAAAAATAAAACTCCTATTTGGCCCAGCGTCCGGATAATCCCCATAATTCCTCCAGCCGCCCAATAAGTTTGGCGGTATGATAGATTTAATCTCCCCAAGGGGGTGACCATTCAACCCTTTGATATACCTTATTCACCTAGAGCAACGCAACAGCAAAGGGAAGCAAATTAGTTCGTATTGTAAGGACTATCCGTGTTAGCCTAGATTCACCACGTTATGAAAATGAATTACCATAATGACCTGGGGTCTCATTGAACTCACGCACATCGGACAATCTCACGGAACTTTCATCCAAGCAAGGGGGGGCAGTCGAACAGCGACTCGAAGCTCTTCGGAAAGAAATTCGGAGACATTCTGATCTATATTACATCGAATCTCGTCCAGATATCGATGACACAGAATTTGACATTCTTTATGAAGAACTCCTATCCCTGGAAGCCACTCATCCACACTTAGTCACACCTGATTCTCCATCTCAGCAAATTGGTGGAACACCCAGGGGTGATTTTGCCAAAGCCAAGCATATGGCCCCAATGCTTTCTTTGGACTCAGCTAAGAATCAGGATGAGGCTCGTAGTTTTGACCAACGTATTCGGAAGGGATCTGAAGGCGACCCCCAATACCTTTTAGAGCCTAAATTGGATGGAGCTTCTATTGAGATTGTGTATGAGAATGGCCTGCTCGTTCGTGCCGTCACAAGAGGTGACGGTCAGGAAGGAGAGGTGGTTACTGAAAATGTAAAAACTATCTCTAGTGTGCCCGAACACTTGTTAGAAGGAACCCGTAAAGCACCCAAGCTTCTGTCTCTTAGGGGTGAAGTGATTATGTATCTTTCGGCCTTTGAGGATCTCAACGCTCGTATGATCAAACAAGGGTCAGAACCCTATGTAAATCCTCGTAACTCAGCCTCAGGATCTCTGCGTCAATTAGATCCACAAGTTACCGCAGAAAGATCACTCGACGTTTTAGCTTACGACATACTCGTTTTAGATGAAGGTCAAGTAGAATCGGGATACGAAGGGCTTCAGGCCTTAAAGGACTGGGGATTTAGAACACCAGATCGCACAAATCTAGTAACCACGGTCGAAGAAATTGTTGAATATCATAGAAAATTTGAGGAAGACCGAGACGAACTAGACTATGAGATTGACGGAATAGTTATAAAATTGAACGACCTGGATTCTCGGGAAGATTTCGGGTCCACATCTCATCACCCCCGTTGGGCGCTGGCCTTAAAATTTGAGCCAAGAAAAGAAATAACCTACATCGAGAAAATCGCTATCTCAGTAGGCAGGACGGGGAAATTAACGCCCGTGGCACTCCTGAGGCCTGTAGAGGTAGGTGGTGTCACGGTATCGCGTGCTTCACTTCACAATAAAGAAGAGTTGTCCCGTAAAGATGTGCGCGAAGGAGACATGGTTAAGATCCAAAGGGCTGGAGACGTTATCCCCCAAGTAATCGAAAGGATAGAGGAAGAGGGGGTGGTACGTGGACCCATTTTCCAGATGCCGGAACGATGTCCAGCTTGTGACACCCGAGTGAGAGCAAGTGGACCTTTCATTTATTGCACCAATAGTTTCGGATGTCCAGCACAACTTAAGCGTGGAATTACACATTTCGGTTCACGTGCAGGACTCGACATAGAAGGATTGGGAGAGGAGACTGCCAATGTTCTCGTTGAACGAGGATTAGTTAAAGAGCTGGCCAACCTCTTTGATCTAAAAAATGAAGATTTAGAACAATTAGAAGGATTTGCAGAAAAGTCAGCTGCAAATCTTGTTGACGCTATTCAGGCTAAGAAATCTATAGAGTTACATAGATTTCTTTACGGTCTAGGCATCCCCAATGTAGGCACCAGCATAGCCCAAGACCTGGCTAATCATTTTAGAAGTTTTGAAAAATTGCGTGCTTCCACTCGCAATGATTTAGAGTCTGTGGAAGGCATTGGCACTACCTTGTCAGAACAAATCAGGACTTTCTTGGACGAAGAGAGAAATGCGACCTTAATCCAAGCTGTTCTTGATCGCGGCATTGACCTAATAGCTCCGGAATATGTTAAAAGTGGCATGTTTTCAGGGCAGAGTTTTGTATTTACCGGTAAACTCACAGGATTCACTCGATCAGAAGCCAAAAAACTTATCGAAAATGCTGGTGGGCGCTTAGTGGGATCTGTAAGTGGCGATACTAACTATGTGGTCATGGGAAACGATCCAGGATCAAAGCTACAAAAAGCTAAAGAACTGGGAGTAACCATAATCACAGAGCCAGAATTCGTGATCCTACTTAACAACGGAAAATAGGGCGACCATAATGGTGCAGAATATATTGATATTTGCTGGCGGGGTCGGCATTCTCTGTTTGGGAGCGGAGTGGTTGGTTAGGGGAAGTGCACGGCTTGCGACTGCATTGAAAGTGAGTCCGATTATTATCGGTCTCACTATAGTATCTTTGGGGACTTCTGCCCCAGAGCTAGTGGTATCTGTAATAGCAGCTATCGGTGGGAGTGGAGACCTGGCCATCGGTAATGTTATGGGCTCAAACCTCGCAAACATTGGGCTCGTCCTAGGTTTGAGTGCAATCTTGAGGCCGATAGAGGTATCTAGGCGTGTTGGCAACCTTGATATCCCTGTGATGATTTTAATCACGGCCCTTCTCCTGCCAATTATCTGGGACCTCCGTATTGAACGCTTAGAGGGATTTATTTTACTAGCAATCCTCAGCGGCTATCTATATCTATTGTTCCGAAGAGAAATAAAGGAATCTGAGAAAGAACATTTGGGATTAGAATCTCACACAAAGCTGCAAAATTTTACTCTTATCGCGATTGGAGCAACGGGGCTTATCGTAGGAGCTTTCGCTATTCGTGAGTCGGCCCTATTAATAGCCAGAACAATGGGTATATCTGAGTTAGTAATCGGCCTAACTATTGTTTCTGTGGGAACCTCTCTTCCCGAACTTGCCACATCTATCGTGGCAGCGTTTAGGGATAAAGCAGACATCGCAGTTGGTAATATCATTGGATCTAACATCTTTAACATACTAGCAGTCCTAGGCTTTACAGGAATGATAGTCCCATTAAATGTTAACCCTCATGTCCTGATTTTTGAGTTTCCAGCAGTTATTATAATGTCCATACTTCTTCTCCCTGTTGTTTGGATGAACTTTAGAATCAAACGACTAGAAGGGATTGTTTTATTAGGCAGCTATCTGGCCCTAGGTGCTTGGATTGTGCTTTGAGACCCCTACAAGGAGCATCGGACATATGCTTCCCATAGACCTAAAAGATAAAAGAGCATTCGTAGCTGGTGTGGCAGACGATAATGGATACGGTTGGGCCATAGCAAAAATTCTTGCTCAGGCAGGGGCTTCAGTTTGTATCGGAACGTGGCCGCCCGCACTAAAAATATTTACCCGCAATTTAGAACGAGGCAAACTGGATTTAAGCTTGCCGGATGGTGGCGAGATGGAAATCGAAAAAATCTATCCCATAGATGCTGTATTCGACACGCCTAATGATGTACCTGGCGAAATAAGTGAACATAAACGCTACCGAGACCTGTCCAGCTATACAATCCAAGAAGTGGCCAACAATTTCAAGAGTGACTTTGGTGACTCTTGTTTAGACTTTTTGGTGCATTCGATTGCAAATGGCCCTGAAGTAAATAAATCTCTTTTGGATACTAGTCGTGACGGATATTTAGCTGCTGTTAGTGCAAGTGCATACTCCATGGTTGCCATGATACAACGCTTCGGCTCACTAATGCGTAAAGATGGATCCGTAGTATCTCTAACCTATCTAGCGGGGGAAAAGGTTGTCCCGGGATACGGAGGAGGCATGAGCTCAGCAAAGGCTGCCCTTGAAAACGACACACGCACTCTTGCGTTCGAGGCCGGTAGGCGTTGGGGTATTCGGGTGAATACTATATCTGCGGGGCCCTTAGCTAGCAGGGCGGCAAAAGCTATTGGATCAATCGATAAAATGGTCGACTATTATCAACTAAATTCACCTCTCCCTCAAGCAAATACCGCTAGCGATATAGGAAACACTGCAGCTTTTCTATGTTCCCCACTCGCTGCTGCCATTACAGGCGAGACTATTCATGTGGACATGGGCTTTCACGCTATGGGTATTCCTGGAGATTTACTAACTGAAGAATAGTAACATGCCTGAGCTAGGCTCTCTTCTACCTTCAATTTTGACTCCTCCGCCCGGACCACAGTCAAAAGCGATGGCAGACAGATTGCGCAAGGTAGAGTCTAGAAATATCACTTTCCTCTCTGAACGGTTTCCAGTGTTTTGGGAATCCGCTACAGGCGCCAACGTGCGCGATGTGGACGGAAACACTTATGTAGACTTTACTGGAGCCTTCGGTGTCACGATGGCCGGCCATGCTCACCCACACATCCTAAATGCCCTAAAGAAACAGTCAGCAGATCTGGTTCACGGCATGGGAGACGTACACCCACCAAAACTCAAACTGGAACTTTTGGAAAGGCTCGCCCATCTGGCACCGTGGGAAGATGCCCGAGCAGTGTTAGCATCTTCTGGTTCAGAAGCTGTTGAAATAGCCCTCAAAACTGCCGAGTTAGCAACTGGCAAATCCGGAATCTTGTCATTTCAGGGAGGCTACCATGGGCTTACTCTTGGAAGCTTGGCAGCAACGGAACGTGATGACTTCCGCACACCATTCCGGAATAGGTTGTACGATTCCGTAGCCTTCGCTCCTTTTCCCCAAAGTGAAGATGTCGATGTTGTATTAACAGAAATCAAAAACCTCCTATCAAGAAACAATGAACTTGGAGATGCTATAGGATCGGTGATAATAGAGCCTATTCAAGGGAGAGCGGGGGTACGCATACCACCGCCTGGATTCTTAGCTAGCTTGGCAGAATTGACGAGATCAGCTGGAGCTATTCTTATTTTTGATGAGATCCTAACTGGCTTTGGGCGCACAGGCACCCTATTCGCACTAGAACATGATGGGGTGACTCCAGACTTACTATGTGTGGGCAAAGCGTTAGGTGGTGGCCTCCCCTTAAGTGCGTGCCTGGCGTCTAGTGAAATCATGGATGCTTGGCCAAAATCAAAAGGTGAAGCCTTACACACAAGCACTTTTCTCGGCCATCCACTATCATGTGCTACGGCATTGGCATTTTTGGAGGTATTAGAAACCGAAAGTCTGGTGGATCAGGCCACTCTTTTAGGCAACCGTCTACTCGAAGGCCTTAGGCATACTTTAGCGGGTGTGGTTCCCGACGTTCAGGACATCAGGGGCAGAGGCTTACTCATAGGTATTGATCTTAATAAGATGGATTTTAAGGAATACGAAAATACAACTACTGGGACAAATAACACTACAATTGGAGGAGCGATAACAGCCTCTGCACTTACAGAAGGGCTCATTGTTTTACCTGCAGGGGCTGATGGTAAGGTTATAGAAATCACACCTCCGGCCGTAATTTCTGAAGAACAGATCGGATTTGGTATCGAGTGTCTGGCCAAAATAATAAAAACCGGACTCGCTTCATGAACAAATCTTCATCAAGAATACATGTCTCGTTCCGCTTCAACGGTACATTTTGATCCCCCCAAACATTTCACCATCTGCGGGGGTTGAATCGAAACCAAATACTATATATTCTTCCCGACTTTTCATTAATTGGTCACAGTGTTTTGCCCCCATCGTCTAGTGGCCCAGGACACCTGGTTCTCAGCCAGGAAACCGGGGTTCGATTCCCCGTGGGGGTACTGCTAAATGCCAAACGTCTAGAAATCCTGGCTTTGGCCTAAGGTCGCTTAGCTCAGTTGGTAGAGCACTACGTTCACATCGTAGGGGCCACTGGTTCGAGTCCAGTAGCGACCATCAGATCCGGCAAGCAATTGCCGGATCTTTTTCAGCAACCAATGAAACCAACAAATCCCAGAAACATCAGCTACTAATCAAGTTGCCATTCACATATGATCACGAAAAATCATGGCCAAGGATAACTGAGATCACAATGGCCGTGACCGCAACCGGAGCAATGTAACGGATACAGAATCTCCATAAACGATAGTCGAACCAACTTGGTGTATTTTCGTCAATGAGCTCTGATTCCGTAGACTGGCGGGACATGAACCAACCAACACCCAGAGTAACCAACAATCCTCCGGTAGGAAGCATCCAATTGGCAGCAAAATGATCAAGTGTATTAAAGACCCCAGGCTTGCCAGCAAAGAACTCAAAGTTGGACAGGGCAGGCACTGCTCCGAGGGATAGTGCAGCTAGAATACTCAAAACAAATGTGAGTCCGCCGCTCACTATAGTGGCTCTGGGGCGACTTATTTTGACTTCATCTATAACGTAACTAACCACAACTTCCAGCAAGGAAATTGTGGATGTTAGTGCAGCCAGGGCCACCAGAACGTAGAAAAGCGGTCCTAGGAATCGCCCAAATGGTACAACATCATAGAAAAGCTCGGGCAAGGCTATGAATAGCATACCCACCGCTGAACCTTCAACCTGTTCTGTCATTCCTGGCACCGTAAAAATCACAGAGAACATTATGATCGCAGCAGAAAGAGCAATCAATGTGTCCAGGATAACGATTACTCCAGCAGCATTTACTATGGATCTGTTGCGGGCAACGTATGAACCATAGGTGATCATAGCCCCCATGCCCAATGATAAGCTAAAGAATGCCTGCCCCAGAGCCATGAGAACTGACCCTGAATCAAGCTCACTAAAATTTGGTCGGAAGATGAAAGTGAGTGCGTCTCTAGATCCCGACATCGACAGTGCACTTAACAACAGGAGGAGGAGGATCACAAAAAGAATAGGGAGGGATATACGTGCCACACGCTCGATCCCATTGTGGACACCAAAGTATACAGCTCCTACAGTCATTCCCAGGAATAATCCTGTAAGTATTAATTGCTTGCTTCCATTCCCAGCCAATTCACCAAAAGCAGATCCTGCATCTAGGACATCTGGAAAGCCCTGAAGACTCCACCCCACAGCCTTAGTGAAGTAAAGTAACGACCATCCAGCAACGATAGCGTAGTAGCTAAGAATCACAAATCCTGCTATTACACCCCACGCTCCCACCCATCCCCAAATCGGGCCTATAGCTTCCCTCAGGGCGCCCACAGGGCTTTTCTGTGTTTTTCGGCCTATTAGGAGCTCTCCCATCATTATTGGTAGCCCCACAGCTGCAATACAGATTAGGTAAATGAGCACAAAGGCCCCGCCATCATTCTCCCAAGTGATGAATGGGAATTTCCAGAGATTTCCTAGGCCAATAGCGCTACCAGTAGCCGCCAGAATGAAGCCAAGATTGGAACTCCAGTTGCCACGAGACTGATTCATCGATTTACTCCTGGGGGAATTAGATGTCTGAAGTTCGGTTCAAAATGTAGAACCTTAAGGACCTTAGTTTTATGTATTATGGCGAGTGAACCTTACAGGCGCCAGCTGTTGTAGCTTTATTATAGAATCTCACTGACTGGATTAGATTTTCCTAGATCTGGGGAGAGAGGTAAGTTCATAGCTATGAAGACAGATTAATCAAAACACTTGGAAATCCTTAGAATGCAACGATTGGTAACGATTCTGCTGATAACCCTGATGGGTAATCTGCCCAGTGCTAGGCATTTGCCTGCACAGGTTGGTCCCGAGGGTAGTAGTGTGATTGAAATTGGGCTAGCTCTTCGGGGGCTTGATGGAATCAAGCGGGTGCTCATGATCGGAGCTCACCCCGATGACGAAGACACAGGCCTGCTCGCATCTCTAGCGCGGGGCTTGGGAGCAGAAACTGCATACCTCTCTTTAACCAGAGGAGATGGCGGTCAAAATCTTATCGGACCCGAACTTGGCGAAGCCTTGGGGATCATCCGTACTGGAGAACTTGAGGCAGCGCGAAGGCTAGATGGGGGACAGCAATTTTTCACACGGGCTTACGATTATGGTTTTTCTAAGACCGCCCAAGAAGCTTTTTCTCATTGGCCCCGCGAACAAGTCTTGAGGGATATTGTTTCGGTAATCCGGACCTTCCGCCCACAGGTCATCGTTTCGGTCTGGTCTGGAACAACCCGTGACGGGCATGGACAACATCAAGCAAGTGGCATATTGGCTCGAGAGGCTTTCGATGTAGCAGCAGATCCGGAAAGATTTAACGATTTGCCAAGAGAAGCAGGGCTGCCCTGGAGGGCTGATAAATTCTATCAGTCTGTACGTCGCAACCCAGAACCTCCATCGGTCACTGTTCCTATTGGGAAATTTGATCCTCTACTTGGTCGATCTTACTTGCAACTGGCCATGGAAAGCCGAAGCCAGCATAGGTCACAAGCCATGGGATCCTATCAGCCCTTGGGCCCAAGGGTTTCAGGTCTTCGTCTTGTTAAGAGCCATGTACATGAACCCACTGATGACAACGGCATGTTTGCAGGAATTGATACGACGCTCATAGGGCTTACGGCCGGGCTTCCAAAAAAAACATCCATTCCTATCCAAAAACATTTGACGGATTATAGGGCTGCCGTTCACAAAGCAACTGAATCCTTAGATGCTCTTCGGCCTGAACGTGTGGCTGAGCCACTAGCACTAGCTTACCGTAACCTCCAAAACATATTTGAGCTTACCCAAGATCTGACTGATGTTGAATTAGCTATCTCCAAACCATTAGTTAGGCGTATTTCTCAGGTTCGCCAAGCCCTGCTAAGGTCCGCATCCATAACAATAGATGTCCGAGTTAGTGATGGCCTGGTAACTGCTGGCCAGGAAGTGGACCTAGACATATCGATATGGAACGGCGGGAAATTTCACATAGACCAAGCACTTATTCGGGCTGCAGGCTTAGAGGAAGGTGTAACTGGATCTGTAAGGTTTTTGAATGACAAGGGACAAACCCTCAGCCCCCAGAAATTAGGTCCAGAAGAAATGGCTGATTGGAGGTATCGGGTCCACTTTGGAGACAAAGTTCCTATATCTAGCCTCTATTACCTAGAGCACCCAAGAAATCTAGATATGTATCGATGGACAGATGCAGATGGTTCTGAAGGCCTTCCTAGAAATAAAAGAAGGCTTCTTGGTGCAGCCGGAGAATTTAATATCCACATTCCTCAGATTAATGAGCCATTGCACATAGTGTGGGAAAAGAATGCTCAGTTTGTTGGATTGGATAAAGCCAGTGGTGAATTCAAGGCTCCCGTCCTGGCAACTCCATCCCTTTCTGTGGCCATCGAGCCAGGAGGAATGGTATGGCCTCAGGGTTCTCATGAAGAACGTGAAGTTACAGTTATTGTCCGCAACGACTCGCATATCAAAACATCTGGAACTTTAAGTCTTCTGGCTCCAAGTGGTTGGGTGATAACACCAGCTGAGATTCCTTTTACAATGGGAATCGAGGGTTCCACTAGAGGTTTTATTTTCACAGTAAAACCAGATACAGAGGTGGACCCTGGAAACCATATTTTCCGAGCAATAGCTACTCGCGATGACGGTGTTTCTTTTGGCAAACAAATAGATATTATCAACTATCCTCATATAGAGCGTACACTCTATGTGAAAGTTGCTGAAATGAGGGCTTCCGTTTTCCCAGTTGCAATAGAACCGAAAATTAAGGTTGGTTACCTGACGGGTTCGGGTGACGATGGACTGATTGCTCTACGTCAAATAGGTGCCGATGCAGAAGAGGTGTCACCTGAAAAAGTTCTTAATGGAGATTTCTCTTCTTATGATGTATTGGTATTGGGGATTAGAGCATATGAAACCCGTCCTGACATAGTCGCATCAAACGAACAGATTTTACAATTTGCCCGTAGTGGGGGCACAGTAATAGTACAGTACAATAAATTTGAATATCCTAGAGGTGAATTCTCCCCGTATAAGGTGAGCATGGGGAATAGGCCTGCCCCACGTGTCACGGATGAAAATTCACCCTTTGCTTTATTGGATCCAGGATCACCGGTATTCAATATTCCCAATAGAATTACGGATAAAGATTTTGAGGGCTGGGTACAGGAAAGAGGGCTCTATTTTCTCAGCAATTGGCACAAAAATTTCACCCCGCTTCTTGAGTTTGTTGACCCGGGAGAAGAGCCGGCCCATGGATCCCTTCTGGTCGCACCAGTTGGAGAGGGGGTCTATGCCTACATAGCCCTATCTTTGTTCCGGCAATTTCCCGCCGGTGTTCCAGGAGCATACAGGCTTTTTGCGAATCTTGTATCGCTAACAGCAAATGAATGGAATGCACACCATAGATCGCAGTAAAAACATGACAGAAATCAATAAGCAGTCGCAAGGTGGAATTGAGGAGATAGATTCGTCTTCCAGCTTTCAGGGGCTGTACTGGGGGATTCTTATCTATTCCATCTCTCTCATCATCATACTACACGTCTTAACTGTGACCTTTAACTTCAAGATGCCGTGACAATACTCGATTGGATGACCTTTGTCGTTTATTTTTTCGGTGTTACGGGGTTCGCTCTCTATCATAGCCGTAAGAACGTAGGTATTGAGGGGTTTTTCCTAGGTAACAGGCGCATGCAATGGGGGGCTATTGGTCTCTCAGTAATGGCTACGCAAGCAAGCGCCATTACTTTCATTGGGACTACAGGCCAGGCTTTCGATGACGGGATGGAGTTCGTCCAATTTTATCTGGCTCAACCCTTAGCCATGATAATCTTGTGCATATTCTTTGTCCCATTCTTTTATCGCTCCAAGGTTTTCACAGCTTACGAACTCTTAGAGAATCGTTTCGACGCTAAAACACGCTCTCTTACGAGCTTCCTGTTTCTCCTTTCACGTGGACTTGCGGCGGGAATCGTACTCTATGCTCCTGCCATTGTTCTATCAGTTATCATGGGATGGGACGAGAAGGTTACCATTCTCATAATGGGATTGGTGACGATCGCCTATACAACGATCGGAGGGATCACGGCTGTAATCTGGACTGATGTCATCCAAATGTTGTTAATGTTTGTGGGCATTGCAGCCGCTCTGGTCATCTTGTTCGGAACCCTACCTTCCGATGTTAGCGTGGCAGACGTTGTGTACATAGGCGGGACTCAGGGAATGTGGTCAAGCATAGACTGGTCCTGGGATCCTACAAACACTTACACGATCTGGTCTGGGATGATTGGAGGTCTTTTCCTGGGACTATCCTACTTTGGGTGCGACCAAAGCCAAGTTCAGCGTTATCTAACAGCTAAATCTCTTAGGGATAGCAAGCTATCGCTCATTTTCACTGCATTTCTCAAAGTACCCATGCAGTTCGCAATCCTATCGATTGGTGTACTACTCTTTGTTTTCTACCATTTTGAGCGCCCGCCTTTGCTTTTCAATGCCGCCGAGATAGCGGTGGTGCATGAGAGTAAGGATGGAAAAGAGTTCAGATATCTAGAACAAGAACATGAGCACGTTCATTCTTTGCGCAAACAGGCAACCCTCGGTCTCCTTGAAGCCCGGCGTGCGGGAGATGACGGCCTGGTCGAATTTCAACAACAAATCGACAATTACGATGGACAGATTGCAGAACTCCGTCAACAAGCAAGAAACATAGTCTCTGGAGTACGTGGATCCTCCTCTAACGATGTGAACTATGTATTCCCATCCTACCTTATCGAATATGTTCCAGCTGGAATTCTAGGTCTCATGATTGCAGTGATTTTCGCTGCGGCAATGTCGTCACTCGATTCAACATTGACCGCACTATCCAGTGCCACTGTAATCGATTTCTACAAGAGATATATTTACCTGCAAGCATCGGAAAAGCACTATCTAATGGTCTCTCGTATATCAACTTTATTTTGGGGGCTATTCGCTTGTGGTTTCGCTCTTTACGCAGGGCAGCTGGGATCTCTTATCGAAGCAGTTAATCAGGTAGGCTCTTTCTTCTACGGATCTATTTTGGGCGTTTTCATTTTAGCGTTTCTAGTAAAAAAATCTGATGGAGACGGAGCATTCTGGGGATTATTGGGGGGCATGCTGGCAGTATTTGTTGTGTCTGTCACGACAAATATTTCTTGGCTTTATTATAACGTGGTGGGCGCCCTAACAGTCGTCGCTATTGGCATGCTAATGGCCCTAGCCAAATCTCGGTTTACTAATAACCCTGGGCCCGCACCTTCTCGAGGCTAGCTTTTTCAGAATTGTGATATTCGACGGATAACCAACCCTTAGTCAGAAAACGCTATCAGAGCAAGAAATATTTCCTCTCTGACTCTTGGGTCTTTTTCAAATAAAATTCTAGGTAAAAGCAGTATTTTGGCTCTGTTAGATTGGATTTGTCCCAGGGCCCAAGCAGCGTGCCCCCGTACAAGTGGTTCGTGATCCTTAAGAGCCAAACCCAGAACTGGTAGTGCATCCCCTATACCCCAGTTTCCTAATGAGATGCAAACATTACGGAGAAGCCCCACTCGTTTCGCTCTTTTTACTGGCGACCCCCTATATAGCTCCCGAAAACCTTCTTCGTCGATTTTTAAAAGTTGTTCTGCAAGTTCAATTAGAGCTGGCCCATCTAATTTTGCGTTGGCTTGGTAGGCAGAAGCCGTTCCAATCTGTGCGGCCTTTTCATTCCAGGGACACACTTCCTGACATATATCACACCCATACACACGGTTTCCCATAAACGGGCGAAGTTCGACAGGTATGTAGCCACGATGTTCTATTGTTAAGTAAGAAATGCAACGTTGGGCATCCATCACCGGTGCTCCAGACTGGTCACGACCTAGGAGTGCTCCTGTGGGACAAGCATCCAGACAGTTTCGGCATGTGCCACAGTGTTCACTATCAAAAGGGTCATCGTGGTCAAGTTCTAGGTCGAGAAGCAAGATCCCCAAAAAGAAGTACGACCCTCTCTTGGAATTAATTAACATGGTGTTTTTACCAAACCAACCTAACCCTGCACGCACCCCAAGTTCTCTTTCAAGTATAGGCCCCGTATCTACATACGCACGACAAGCAATCGGATCTTCGACCTGGCTTTCAATCCATTTGTGGAGCTTGATCAATCTTTTCTTGATAACACTATGGTAGTCGGGCCCCCGAGCGTATCGGGCCACCACCGCCCTATGCTGATTATCTGGTATACCGGCGGGGTCTTCTTGATAGTAATCGTGGCCCACCACTATAGCTGCCTTGAGTGATGGCAATGTCTTCTTGAGATCAGCTCGGCGGGCCAAGGTGTCCCTTCGAGAAAGATAGCCCATATCACCATGAGAGCCGCTCTCGATCCAAGCCCGATACATGTCCATATGCTGACTGTCTTCTACCGAAGCTATGCCCACTAATTCAAACCCTAGCTTGTTTGCTTGCTTCTTAATGTCATCAGTTAGGGTCACGGGGTATGCTTTCAGGCTTGGGTATTATTGTTAAAAAATTATGTGTTCTGAACTTTTGAGACTTGCAATCGATACAACCTTAACAAAGATATTATTTTGATAATATTTATTATCAACAATGCTCCCCTTCGTTGTTTGGCTTTTACAGAAAGGCTAGCTGATTTCTGACATTAATATGGACGTAACTAGAGTACGATCTGAGTTCCCAATACTCCAGAGAAAAATTTATTTAAACTCATGCTCATTGGGACCCCTTTCCTTACGTGCCACGTCATACTTGGATTCGTTTCAGGAATTGTGGCACGATCTTGGAGCTTCAGCTTGGTATGGACCCTGGCTAGAAACGTTGGAAGTTCTCCGGATACGTGTTGCGGAATTCTTAGGTGCTGCACCGGAGCAACTCGCACTTCTGCCCTCAACGTCTGTAGCTTTATCCGTCATAGCCGAGAGTATCGATTACAGCAAGCGAAACCGTGTAGTCTGCACAGAACTTGACTTCCCTACCTTGGCCTATCAGTGGGCGGTTAAGCCTGATGTGGAGTTGGTGATACTGCCTAGCCATGATGGGGTTAAGGTCGACCTGGAACAGTTTGCCGCAGCCGTTGATGACAGAACGGCATTTTTGGCCACAAGCCATGTATTTTACACCACCGGGCACATTCAGGATCTAGATTGTTTAGGTGAAATAGCACGCCAGTCTGGGGCATTGCTTTTCGTTGATGGCTACCAGGGTCCTGGGCAGATCCCCGTGGATTTAGGAGCAAGCAAGGCTGATTTTTACACTACAGGACCCCTAAAATGGCTCTGCGGTGGACCTGGATTATCTTACCTCTATGTCCAGGAAAAGCTTGTCAAAAAACTTCAACCTCGGATAGCCAGTTGGTTCGGAGCAGAAGATCAATTCGACTTTGACCTGGCAAACTTTGAGCCGCATCGTGATGCTCGCCGTTTTGAGCTTGGAACTCCCTCATTGCCTACTATCCATACAGCTCTGGGGGGCCAAGAGATTATCGATGAACTGGGTATAGAGGCAATTTGGTCCCGAAACCGCATTCTGACTCAACATCTTGTGGAAAAAGCAGAAGAATCCGGCTTCCAGATGACAATTTCTCCTGAGCCAGCTGACCGCTCCGCAATTGTTATGATCCAGCATGAAAATTCTATGGAGGCCGTAAGCTACCTTGCCAAAAAGGGCATCATAGTGGATTGCCGTCACGGGCATGTCCGAGTGAGCCCTCACTTCTACAACACAGTTTCTGAAATCGATCAGTGCATCGATACTCTAATTGAATTCGCCGAGTAACAGCATTCTGTCAGTCAATATTCACAAAATTAATTACTGATACTTTATCATATTTGTGAATAACGTTTGGGTAGATTTCAGCTTTGTTCTAATTTAAGATCCCACCTTTGGCTATCTCTTTCGTGATACTTAGCCATGACTAATTCAAATGCTTCCTCTATATCTATGCCCTGTTCGTTGGCCATACATAAGAGTACAAAAAGCACATCACCCAATTCCTCGGCCATATTCTGTTCATCTTCTTCAGGTTTTTTGGGCTTGGTTCCGAAGCGGTCATTAACTAGGCGAGCAAGCTCTCCTACTTCTTCAATGAGTCGTGCAAGGTTGGCCAAGGGAGGCCAGTAGCCTTCTTCAAATTGAGAGATCCACTCATCAACTCGACTTTGGCTTTCTTTCAAGGACAGCCCTGTTTTAGTGGTAGGATTTGGCTTCTTCACGGCACTAAAACCAATTTTCCAAAAACCTCACCAGATTCTAGAAGTTCGTGAGCCCTCTGGGCTTCCGATAAAGGCATCACAGAATGTATCACAGGCTTCAACCTTCCCTCAAAGACTAGATTCATTACACGGCGAAAGGCTTCTGGGGGGCCCATCGTGCTCCCCAAAATAGAAAGCTGTTTCCAGAAGATTAGGCGCACATCACTTTCCACTTTAGGGCCAGCTGTAGCACCATATGTCACTAATCGGCCCCCAACTCTCAAAGAACGCAAACACGAATTCCACATGGCTTCACCAACTGAATCTACAATAAGATCGACGCCTGTCTTTTCTGTGTCTCGCCAAACTTCCTTGGAGAAATCTTGTTCATGGCGATCGTACACAAAGTCTGCACCTAATTCCTTTACTCTTTTGCTGTTGTCGCTACCGCTAGTAACAGCATAGACGCTGGCACCCATAAGTTTGGCAATTTGAATGGCGGCTGTAGCCACTCCACCCGATCCACCTGTTACCAGGACTGCCTCACCGGGTTGCAGTTGACCTCTCTCCAATAAAGCATGCCAGGCTGTCACAAAAACTAGTCCAGCAGCAGCAGCCAATTCAAAAGGAAATTCATCGGGTATCTCCAATAAATTGTCTGCTGGAATTAAACAGAATTCTGCAAAACTGCCTTTTATATGTTCCCCTAAAACATTATAAGAAGGATCTTTTATTGAAGGACCACGCCCCAAATCACTGTACCAGCCGTAGTTGATCGATGGATCTGCAACTACCCTGGTTCCCAATGACACTCCTTTGACTCCAGGTCCAATTGCATCCACAATCCCAGCTACATCTGATCCGCCAATGTGGGGAAGGGGGATTTCAAACGGGAGACCCCTCCGCACCCAAATATCAAGATGATTCAGGGATGCCGCCCTAACTGCTATCCGGACCTGGCCTTGGCCAGGTTCTGGTTTGTCAGTCTCAGAAAAATTAATTACTTCCGGACCCCCATGCTCTGAGAAAAGGGCGGCTCTCATATTGCTAATAAACCTCCTTAATAATCTTCCTTAGGGTTTCGATTCTAACATCCTTGCTTAACTTTTAGAAACCTTGGATATCATTTACACACAAAGTATAAGGATATGGGAGAATCACCTACTACAGAAACAAAAGATAAAATTACCGGTGCTAGCTCTTCTGAAACTGACGCACCTGATGCCACTTTAGGTGGTTATCTGAATGTGCATGATAGGCCTCCTGCTTTTCAGGGCATAGACGGTCAACCATATACCGTTTCTATAGAAGTTGAGTCGGTGGGGGATCTTATCACTCCCTATGCTGTTTACCTATTATTCCCTCGTTGGGCAGAAAACGGCCTGGGAATTGTCGGTCATGTGGAAACAGAAATTTTATGGAATGACAAGGGCCGTGATGAAGCACTTAATAGAGCTGAAAAACTTCCCTTGGGGGAAGTAAAGCAACTCTTAGATAAAGCGATTCTCCGTAAAAACCAAACCTCTTAATTTATAGCAGATGCCACCTGTGCCCTCTCTTCGAATTACTGAAATATTCCACTCTATACAAGGCGAATCTACCTGGTCTGGGACACCTTGTACTTTTGTGCGCCTGACAGGATGCCCTCTGCGTTGTGTATGGTGTGATACAGAATATTCCTTCTATGGCGGGGAATTGCTTGCCCTTGATGATATCGTTGCTGAAGTACGTTCCATAGAGACGAACCTAGTAGAAATCACCGGAGGTGAACCTCTGGTGCATCCTAATGCTTTTCGCCTTATTGAAATCCTCCTGAACGATGGATTCACCGTATTGGTAGAAACATCAGGGGCTGTTGACGTTGCTCCCCTTGACCCACGGGCACACAAAATCATGGACCTAAAGTGTCCCGGGTCCGGCGAGGTAGAAAAAAATCTTTGGAAAAATCTTGATCAGTTGACAGTGCGTGATGAGGTAAAGTTTGTCGTGGCTGATCGTGCAGATTATGAATGGACAAAAGATATTATTAGCAAACATCAACTAGATATTATGCTAAAAGAAAGACGGCTGGGCGCTCTTCTGATTTCTCCTGTTTGGGGCAGTATTGACCTTGCAATAGTAGCTAATTGGATCCTCGAAGATAATATCTCCATAAGACTCCAAACACAGCTTCACAAACATATCTGGGATCCTAACACCAGGGGCGTCTAGGTTAAATAATATCCCCAGCTTCTGAGCCAAGTAAGTCGAGCTGTTTGATGTAACCTTCTTCTATTTCTTCTATTTCTTCTATTTCTTCTTTAGGAGGGGCTGCAGATCCATAAGCCCTGGTAACTTCCACAACCCTATCCCCTGACTCAACCTCAACCAGGCATCGCCCTTGAGTTCTAATGCCTTGTGCTGGCACTTTACTAGTTACGATTCTACTTACTCGTCCACCACCCGTCACAGCCATAACTTCATCCCCCTCCAATACTTCCAAGGCTGATACTAAGGTGTTCTTATCCCCGGAAGGTGTTGCGAGTATTCCTAGGCCGCCCCTTTTTTGAAGAGGGAAGTCACTGACTTCGGTTCTCTTTCCAAATCCTGATTCTGTAACACTCAAAACCCAAGCATCCCGGCGAATAAGTAGTAACCCTATTACTGAGTCAGTTTTCTTCAGATTAATACCCCTCACTCCTTGTGCAGTACGCCCCACTACCGACAAGTCGGATTGAGGAAACCGGATTGCTCTGCCCTCTTTTGTCATTAGCATAATCTCTCCGGTACCATCTGAAAGTCGGACATCAAGAACGCGGTCTCCCTCCTTTACGCCAGATGCAATGATTCCTCCAGAACGTGGGTTTCCAAAATCTGAAAGCTTTGTCCGCTTTACCACGCCCTTTTCAGAAGTAAATACAACAAATTTGTCAGCTTTTAGGTCATCAACCGCTAACATGGTAACAATAGCATCCCCTCGGTCAGCTTGACTCAAGGAATAAATAGACTGGCCCCTGGAAGCCCTTCCTCCTTCGGGAACATCCAAAACTGGCAGGAAATGCACCTGCCCCTGTTCCGTGAAAGCCAACAGCCAGCCCTGGGTCCGTGCAACAAAAATTCTCTCTAAGTAATCATCTCCAAAGCGCTCCATGCCTGCCAAAGCTTTACCAGAAGACACGCGACGTCGGTAAAGGTGCATGGGAATACGTTTTACAAACCCCTCGTGGCTCACTGTGATAACCACATCCTCATCTGCAACAGTGTCCTCAACAACTACATCTTCAGGCTCACCTTCTTCTATAATCACAGTGCGTCGATCATCTCCATATTTCTTTACGAGTTCATCGAGCTCTTCAAGCATAATCTGACGTTTGCGATCTTCACTCTTGAGTATATCTCTTAGATCTTTGATGACGGTTTTAAGTTTCTTCAACCTCTTCTTGATTTGATCTTGTTCAAGAGTCGTAAGCTTAGCTAAACGCATATCAAGGATGGCGTTCACTTGAACTTCAGATAGACCCAGGAGGTCTTGCAGTTGCCCGGCAGCCTCCTCTCGGTTACTGGACTTGCGGATGGTTGCTATAACTTCTTCTATGTCACTGAGAGCCGCCGCCAAACCCTCTGCAATGTGTTTCTCAACTTCCGCTTTTTCGAGGTCGTAACGGGAACGCCTCTGAATAACTTCGATCCGATGATCTCTGAAGCGTTCCAATAATTCTAGAAGTGTAAATTCCCGAGGTTCTCCATGATCCAAGGCAATCAGGATGGCCCCAAATGTGGCTTGCAGGCTGGTTTTTTTGTAAAGAATTTGGATGACTTTAGTTGATTTTGCACCTCTTTTTAGTTCAACCAAGAGTCTCATGCCTTCCCTGTCTGACTCGTCTCGAACATCAGCAATATCAGAAGCCCCACCTTTTCTTACGAGGGCTGCAATTTGTTGGATAATCCTTGACTTTGATACCGCATAGGGAAGCTCCGTTATAACCAATTGCTCCTTACCACCTCTACGGGCTTCCTTAACTATACGAGCTCGCATGACAATTCGACCTCTCCCCTTTTCATACATGTCTTTGATGCCATCCCGTCCCACAATAAATCCTCCAGTAGGAAAATCTGGGCCAGGAAGATGGCGCATCAGGACACTTAGAGAAGGTTCAGTATCTCCTAACAAAGATCTTAGAGCTGCCGCTACTTCATTGAGATTGTGGGGTGGAATGTTGGTGCTAAGGCCCACAGCTATCCCTGATGAGCCATTGACCAGGAGGTTGGGAACCCTTGAAGGCAAAATCGCTGGCTCTGTGCGCTGTCCATCAAAATTATCTGTTAAATCAACGGTTTCTTTTTCGATATCAACAAGAATATCTTCGGCAATCAAGGCTAATTTGGCCTCTGTATACCGGTATGCCGCCGCAGAATCTCCATCGATGGATCCGAAATTTCCTTGGCCATCTATAAGGGGATACCGGAGAGAGAAGTCTTGTACCATCCTTACCATGGCATCATAAACGGCAGAATCTCCATGAGGATGGTATCTGCCTAAAACATCTCCAACTACCGTAGCACTCTTTTTGTACGGCCTGTCTGGACTCAGTCCAAGTTCATGCATCGAAAAAAGAATGCGTCTGTGGACAGGCTTTAGCCCATCTCGTACGTCTGGAAGGGCTCTCTGCACGATCACACTCATGGAATAATCAAGGAATGATTCGCGCATCTCCTCTTCGAGGAGCCGGGGAAGAATACGCTCGCGAGTCTGGGCCGTCATCACAACTCCTACTTAACCGAATACAAAACGAATACAGGCGCTGTTCGGCGCCATGGCGGACTTACAACTCTCAGGGCAACTGAGAGCCTCGACTAGATAGTACTAGGAATGAACTCAGGCAAGGGCAGCACCCTGAGTCTTTAGTGGACCTTCTACAAAAAGTGAGATTGATACTTGGTGCTTATTGTTAATTTTAACATCGAAGCTATAGCGACCAGGCTCGGGAAAAACTAGACCATCCAGATTGAGCACATGGGGTGCTCGGATTCCTTCACCAACATCAGGACCACCCACAAGTTGCATTTCACCATTTAACGATATTACGTCTTTACCTTGTGGATCCGACAACCGGATTTCCATCTCGTGTGTTCCCATATCAGAAGCCCCAGCCATAACAATAAGAACTAGCGCAATACGACTGTGCTGTGCAGGAAATTGGCTAACACTAATTCGGTCAAAAGCTCCTATGATATTGATTTTTCCAGCAACATCGATTGTGGCAGCATCAGCCAATAGGGCCATTTCTATATCCATATTATTCTCTTAAATCCAAGGTGTCATATGATAAAATTAAGTGAGCAAGCGCTCTTTAAGGACCAACCCTACCACTAAATCTATGAGTGTATGCGCAATTATGGACGGCCAAAGGCTTCCCGTTTCAAGGAAAACAACACCCATCAATAATCCTAATATTCCAGTCCTCATAACACCAATGAGACCTTGGTATGAATGTAATGCTCCAAAAGTCAGAGATGTCAGGATTAATCCAATACCAGTTGAGCCAGTAACTGCGATCATGGTAGTCATGGCATAGCCGCGATAAGCAATTTCTTCACCAAACCCAGCACAAAAGGATAAGCCAGCGAACAATTTTTTTTCTTGGCTGGTAGTCGGCATAAGCTCGTGAACTAGGCGGTTTTCTTTTTTACCTAAAAACCTACGGACCGAGTAGAATGCCAGGAGAGTTCCGATGCTTACCAGGAAAAGTGCTACGGTCCATAGTAAGTTTATAAATGAAAATGCGCCCCCCAGGCCTAGAGCCGAGATGCCCAATAACCTCGATCCCATGAAAAAACTTAGTGCCCCTAGTATTAGTATTGTAACTCCAGAACTTAAGTAAGCTGACTTCTTCTCGATCTTTACATCACGCACTATCATCACTTGGGCCAAAGCCAAGGTTGGAAGGAGTTGTATGAGTCCCGCTAGGAAGACAGCGTCTAGGATTCCAAGAAAAGTTTCCTTTAGCAGTAAAAACACAATCAAGGGATAAGCAATGACTCCGAACAATACAATTCTCATGATAAGATGCTCCGCCCAATCTCTTCCACGCTACGAAGTGTACCCAAAACATCATTGAGTGTTGATCTGTAATTCATCACACATAAACGCAACGAATACGATCCTCTTAGGCGTGTGGAGGACACCATGGCATAACCACTCGATAAAATCTGTTTTTGAATCTCGATGTTCAGGTTTTCAATGTGAACAGAATCAAGTTCGTGGCCAGCTGGATTATACCGATAGCATACAATTCCTAAATTTTGTGAACTAAGGAGTTCAAGTTCAACAGAATCCGCTATATAGTCTTCCGCCGCCAGCGCTAGATCCATCGATCTCTGTATCGCCTCACGGAAAACCCTTAAGCCTAAGGTTTTGATCGACATCCATACTTTCAAGGCCCTAAAAGATCGGGATAGCTGAAGGCCACGATCGCTGAAGTTCACATGATCGTCGCCCATCTGGACGTCCTGAAGATATTCAGGGTTTGTACTAAAGGCCGATTCCAGCTTCGATACATCTCTTACCAAGAGGCATCCTGTTTCGTACGATTGGAACAACCATTTATGTGGATCCAAGGTCACACTATCAGCAAGATCAATTCCATCTAGTGCAGCACGTCCTTTTTCACATAACACCGCAAATCCCCCATACGCAGCATCAATATGAAACCATAAATCTTCTTTCTTACATATCCCACTGAGCTCCTGTAGAGGATCTACAGTTCCTGTGTTTGTTGCTCCACCATTTGCAGAAACTAGAAGAGGTTGGTATCCCGTATCTCGGTCTTGATGAATCATTTCCTGTAAAACATCGAGGTCCATTTTATACTCATTATCAGTGGGAATTGAGCGCACGGCATACGATTTAAATCCTGCAATCCGAGCAGCCCTACCAATAGAAGCATGGCCTTGGTCAGAATAGTACAGGACGGGATCTCCAGAATAATCATAGCTGGCCCTGGCGGTAACCAGGGCACATAGATTGGCAGCTGAACCACCGCTAGTAAAAACTCCTCCCGCAGTGCTCGGAAAACCAATCCATTCACGGAACCAATCCAAGACCACAAGTTCGATCTGGCTAGGACCTGCAGACTCAAGCCACGTTCCTTGAAACACATTGAATCCAGATACTAGCATATCAGCTATTAACGTAGGCCAAGTCGGCGATGAGGGTACAAAAGCAAAGAAGCGAGGGTGGTCAATTCGACCTGCATATTGCATTATTTGGTTGACTGCACAATCAAGAATTTCTGCTGAAGGTGTTCCTTCTTCTGGCGCAGCCTCCCGAAAAAGCCTTTCCATCTCTTTACGATCCGCCCCTCTCCAGGCTACATCCTTGTGGAGATTGCTCCAGCGTTTGACGATAAGATCCACGGCCTCATAGCCGAGTTGGCGCATTTCAGTTTCGTCAAGAACAAGCGCGTTGATTTTCTTATATTGTTCGTCTATATCCATTTTTGACTCCACTATACCTCCTCACCTACAAAGTCATCTGTAGCTTTTGAATCCTGGTCTTAATCCTGTCTGCTTAAAGGATTTTATCAGGCCATAGCCTTGGAAGTTTCACCATCCGGCACTAGCCTATAACATCACAGAACAACTTCGTTCCCTCTACAGAAAGGTCCAGGATGATTGGCACTCAAGATTACCAAACGGTTTTCTGCGTTCTGGATATCATGTGCGCGCCCCATGAGGGGTGGATTATGAAACTCCGATGTCAGCCTGGTCAATCTATAACTACCCGTGAACTCAAGGGTGCTACATTACAGACTAGGTCACCAGACGGTCAAAGACATTGTAAGATTCAAGTGAACGGCTTCGTAGCTTTCGGTGGAATACCTTCTGATAGCCGTATCCGTCGCACTGGAAGGGTGGATGTCCACGTGTTTCCCCTAGATGGAGATATCAGCGCTATAGCTCCTAAATGGGAAGTTTCAGGGCCATCGTATTAGAAGGGACGGCCCAGTCTTTAGTTTGAGGTCTCCCTCAGACCTGGAGGCTCACGCTCAAAAGTTTCCAAAAACCATTTTCGGTATTCTTCTTCTCCTCTTGGATTTGCTACTAACCAAGCATTCCTTTCTTCCACAAACACATCGGGACGAGAAGTAAGAATAAATGCTTCTAGGAAGCCATGTTCATTGGCATACATGATCTCATCAAGGGGCCCAAATGGGGTCATATCAAACAAAGATCTACCATACAACCAAGCATCTGCTATCCTGGTAAGGATGGCTTTTTCTAGCTCATACCCATCAGCTTCTACGGCTTCGGGAAGAAATTCTCCCAACCTCCCCATGGTATTCATCAGATGATAGTGCCCATAGAAAGCTATTATTCCTCCCGATTCTGGGGCAACAGAAGGCACTAAAACAAAAGCGGTGTCAGCACTGATCGTAAGGCCATCCCAGGGATATATGTCAACGGGCGTGGGGTATTCTATAATCCAAAATGATGGATCCGTAACGATATTGTCCTGCTGGGCACGTACCCAAATATCTATTTCAGAAAGACGGGATTTCTCGGCCATAATTCTGGCACCCGAATGAACAATAAGAGATCGGGGTGTGGGAAGTGGAGCTACGGTTGTGCATGCGCCAAGCAACATCATCATAACCGTCAGGCTAAAGAAAATCGTCCTATAACTTACCTGAAGAGAGTGATGGTTTTTATATTCAGTTGTCATATTTAACCTAATAATCCAAGCTTTAAGAATACAAAATACTTGGCATTCTAAACGCTAAAGCCCCAGTGATGAGCGAATTAAGGGTGCGATGCGATCTGGAGTCCAAGGAGGATCAAAGGTAATATTGACTTCACAATTCTTGACGCCCTCTACCCCCGCAACAGCATTCTTTGCATCTAATACAATCTGATCTGCTACAGGACACATCGGCGATGTTAGGGAAATCACCACATGCACATCTCTGTCATTAACATCAATGTCGTAGACAAGGCCAAGGACAACTAGGTCAAGGTTTAACTCTGGATCCTTGACAGTCTTCAGTGCATCCCTGATATCTTTTTCGGTAACAGCCATAGGTTTTTTATTAGTGTGTTTTCTCACCAACGCCAAGTCAGGCCAGCTGAGTATTGATCTCCTCGACCCTGAGTGCCGGGCACATCTTGGAAATTGTCATTCCAAAGATTATCTACAGCGAAATGAATTTCCAGTCCCGAAAATTTTGGAGGGAATACACTAGCCGTTAGGTGTGTGTAAAAGGCCTCGTCGTCACCTGCCCTAAGCAGGTTTGCCTCTTGATTGCGGGATTCGTTATCAATGCGGATTTCCACAATATCGATCGGACGCCAAATTGCACCTAGCGTAACGCGGTGTCCAGGATAATTAAGTGCGTAAAAACTCGCATCTATATTTGTTGCTTTATAATCTTCGTCTTTGTTTAAATAGCTGTAACTAATGATGGTTTCAAAATTTCCTAGACGACGGGTTGCAATCAACTCTACACCGAAGGTTTTGATGTTAACGTTGTTGGCAGAACGAGCCGAAGTAGATTCTTTCGAAAAAGTCCAATCGACTAAATTGTTGTCTTGGCGGTAAAACACCGCCCCTTCGGCACTCCACTCGCGTTGGCGAATAATGCCACCTAGCTCAAAATTTTGACTGATTTCACGATCTAAAGAATGCCTGCTACGGAACAAACCGCCTGTTTCACTGCCCCCTGTTGCCGTATATCCAGCTACTTGACTTGACTGAGAATAAGACAAATAAATACTCTCGGAGATTCCATCTTGACCTATTTTTTTCCAAGTTATATCGAAGAGTGGGGAAAGTGCAGAATCATCACGGTTTGACACATCGAGGCTTGCCCCTCCTCGCAAAGTTAGAATCTGACGATTCTGTAATTCAATGTGATATCTAGGAAGTAAGCTCATTTTATAGTAGCTACGAGAGGTGAAGTTTTTTTCCAGCGAGGATGAATCAATTTCATCTGATGTGGCCTGCATTGCATAGTCAAGGCCAGCATTATTTCCAAAACTGTGCTGCCCAGATAATCCTAAAGCATAAACATTTGTTTCATGAAAAGCTTCGTAAATTGAAGGCTTTTCTCGTGAAAGGATATAGTGATCATTATTCCTACGATAATAGGCTGTAACTTCCCAGAAATTGTTAATCCCATAATCTTGACGGTGATTTAACAGCACGAGCCTGGTTTTTACATTTTCTGTTTCGTTGAATCCGTAGGGGGCAGCATAAAGTTCAGGCCATCCGAAAAACTTCGATTGATATCCTGCAAATAAATCTGTTTGCGATCTAGGGCCAACAAGCTGCACGCGTGCCGAATAACGATTGAAATTATGATCGCCGTAGCGAACAGTTCCATCACTTGCGGAACGAGACGCTTCAGTCTCAGCGCCCCAAGACCATTCACTTGAATTATCTGAAGAAGACCACGCAGCATGAACTCTTTGGAAATTCAGAGAATGATCCCCACCACCAGCTGTTAATTTCCCACCGGTTACAATTCGACTCCATCCATAATCAACTGTACCAACCGTACTATTGAATCCATAAAGACCGTTGTCCACTCCCGTTAGAACATTGTGCCTTTCCAACATTTCAGGAGCGATCGGAATTTCTGTGAAATAATGGCCAGTCTGAGGATCAATCAGCGTAGCACTGCCAATCCTAAAACCGGTATTTTCAAAGATACCCCCGCGAATACTAACATCACCTTGCGCTTCTGCCATATTTCGTGACTGAAGATCTATTCGTGGCTCGAATTCTAAATTCGATACAAGCGTCTGGTAGGTTGATACAGGAAAGATATTAGCAGTTTGCTGGGCCCTGACATATAGGGTGGGCAGGGTGAAATCTTGAGCTTTTCCTGATTCAGGAATAAAGCTTAGCGCAATAACTAGAGCCACTGTAATTGATTTTATTTTATACAATTCTTTTTCCGAATCTAAGAGATAATAAAAGTTATTCTAAAATTACATTTTTAGAGTCCGGTAGGTAGATCTATGAACTCCCAGGGAATGTCAAATCGTTCTTCTATGTGCGCTGCAAGTGCTTTCATGCCCCACGTCTCAGTGGCGTAATGGCCAGCATATAGTGTATTAATCCCGAATTCCATCGACTCGCTAAATGTATGATGTGGCCCTTCGCCCGTTAAGAGGGCGTCTAATCCGAACTCTGCTGCTTCTGGAATCAAATCTGCAGCCGACCCTGTAACCACACCGATACGATAAATTTGCTCAGGACCACCTGGAATAAGGCGCACGGGGCCTTTAGTCGTTTTCTCAACATGGACCACCAAGGCGTCTCGTTTAAAATCAACATCACACCACCAACCAATATCCCTGCCTTGGTAGGCCCCAAAACGTCCACCAATATCCCAGCCTAATTCTGCGCATAAAACAGCACAGTGACCGACTTCAGTGTGAGCATCGAGCGGCAAGTGGCACCCATAAAGGGCTATGTTACCCTGAATAAGGGCTCTGAGTTTTCTGAATCGAGGCCCTACTATTCGAGTGCGTCCATCCCAAAAAAGACCATGGTGTACGATTAGTAGGTCAATTTTCCGATCAACAGCTTCATTTATAACAGCTTCACTAGCATCTACAGCTACCCCCAATCTATATACCTCTGAAGGGCCACCAACCTGAAGGCCATTGTGTGCAGCACTGTAGTCTGGAAAGCTAGTTATTTCAAGGTATTGATCAAGATATTGGAATAATGATTCTATTTTCATAAATAGATGTCCATTAGCTATAAATCTTACCAGTTTTGAGGAAATTGAAATCGATTATATGGGCATTTCGGTAGAACCCCCAGGGACTGGCCCGTCCCCATCATCATCTCCCGGCATACTTAAGCCGATAGGAGGGGGCGCTAGTGGCTCCAGGGCACCTATTTCACCAACAGCCACCTGGCCCTTAAGTGTTGCCCCTTCTTCGAGCTTCATACGCCTTGCTTCAACATCACCCAAAATATGGCTGGTTGGCTGAACCTCAAGCCTGGATAATGCGTTTACTGACCCAAGCACATTCCCTGCAATCACAGCATCTTGTGTATACATATTGCCCTCAACTAAACCATCCTTGCCAATCACTATTGCTTTTCCTGCACGTACATTGCCGCTGACGGTTCCTTCGATCCTTATTACGCCATCTGTCTCGCAATCCCCAGTAACAGTCATCCCCATTCCAATAATTGAGATTACCCCCTCAGATGACGTGGGAGGGCTGGTCTTATCTTTCTTGGCCATAAAGTCCTCTTTTTCTACACGATTTCAAGGATGTTGTACCAACTCAAGAGGATCGACCGCCACTCCATTGAGCAGGACTTCAAAATGCAAATGTGGAGCAGTAGACCGACCCGTCGATCCGGAAAAAGCTATTACCTCCCTCTTCCGAACTAGTTCTCCTACGCTTACCGATGTACCTGAAGCGTGGGCATAAAGAGTTTCGTAGCCATCTTTATGTTTTATACGTACATAGAGCCCATAGGTGGCGTCATCGCCAACATCAGTGACATACCCCGTACCTGCTGCCCTAATATACGACCCAGCGGGAACAGCGATATCCAGCCCTGGATGGGCGCCACCATCCCCGTCAAGGAGGCCCTGGGTAATAAACCCTCGCTCTGTTAATGGCCATACGTCGGGCACGCCCGCGTTTTGGTCTTTTGTTTGTGGATAGCTTGGCCCAGCAGCAGAAGGCAACCACACTTCAGACGAGCTATCTGACCCCCTCGGTGCAAACAAAGAACGAAGCCTGTCATACTGTTCCTCAAGGTTGTCAACTTGCTGAAGCAAATCAAAAAAACGTGACTGATCATCCCTTAAGGTCGCAACCTCTGCTTCTAATTCCACAAAATGAGCCACCCTGGCAGCCATATGCCCCCAGGTTGCAACCAAAAAAATGACAACGACAAAAACCGTAAAACCCAAGACTTTAAGGGCCTGGAGGGGCCCGCGCCCTATTTCATAGGTTCGACTTTCGCTTCCCTCAGGAACTACTATTATTCTCAGTATCGATTTTTTCACGACACCACGTCGGATGCTTCACGACCTACAATGATTTTAAACACTCGCTCAAAATCTTCTGGGTTTCGATAAGGAATCTCTATCACCCCAGCCTTGCCCCTTTTGGATCGAATGTGCACCTTGGTTCCCAAAGTCGCACGAAATTCCTCCTCCAGGGCCCCCATAAAATGGTCGCTTGTGTCGCCTGGCTTGGGGGTAGGCCTTTTCCCTGACATCAAAAGTCGGACACGTCGCTCCACATCCCTAACTGACCATTTTTTTTGGACTGCACGCCGGGCCAGCTCAGCTAATTGTAGTGAATCATTGACGGACAAAAGCGCACGAGCATGGCCAGCTGTGAGATCTCCAGCTTCGACCAGCTTTCTAACTGAAACAGGAAGTTGAAGCAATCGGAGCATATTCACGACTGTTGGCCGGCTTTTTCCTACTGACTTGGCTATAGCTTCATGGCTCATTCCATGCTGGGATTCCAAGGCCTGGTAACCCTCAGCTTCTTCAATGGGATTCAGGGCCTCACGTTGGAGATTTTCTACCAAAGCAAAGATCAGAAGGGTGTCATCATCTACCTGACGTGTGATTGCTGGGACATCATCCCATCCGAGGCGTTTTACGGCCCTGAGGCGCCTCTCCCCTGCAACCAATTCATATCTATTTGGAGCCCCTGGGGCTGGACGGACTAAGAGTGGCTGCAAGAGTCCATTTTCATCAATAGAATTAGCAAGATCTTCCAGCTCAGCATCTGGAAATGTCCTCCTGGGTTGCTCGGGGTTCGGGACAATGGCGGCTACGGGAAGGCGCCGGGGCTCAACACTAGCTACCAAGGGGTCTATATGACCACCAAGAAGAGCTTCGAGGCCCTTACCTAGTCGTTCTTTCTTCACGGCAGGACTCACTTTTTCTGCCCTCCAATTGAGTTAAAAAATAGCATATCCCTATTCCACGCTGGGGCTATGTAACATTAAAATCTCTTTAGCAAGAGCCAGGTAGCTTTGGGCCCCCTGGGAAAGTATATCGTACTGAACAATGGGCTGACCAAAGGATGGAGCCTCTGCTAAACTAACATTACGTGGAATCGTAGTACGGTATACACGGTCTTGGAAATATTCACGGGCTTCTGTTGCTACTTGACGGGAAAGATTTAGGCGACGATCAAACATTGTGAGAAGCACGCCTTCCATCTCTAGCTTGGGGTTTAGGGAGCGTTGAACAAGCCCCATAGTCTTAAGGAGTTGGCTGAGGCCCTCTAGTGCATAAAATTCGCATTGCATGGGTATTAACACAGAATCTGCTGCTGTTAGGGTGTTAAGGGTGAGCAACCCCAGCGAGGGCGGACAGTCCACCAACACATACTTATATTCGTCTCGTATTGGCCCAAGAGCCTCACGTAGCACCGTTTCTCGATTTACAGCTTCAACAAGCTCTACCTCAGCGCCTACAAGGTCTGGAGTGCTGGGCATAATATCTAGCAAAGGAAATTGGGTGCCCCTGATTATAGCTTCGGTAGCCATCCTCTCGCCCGAGAGAACCTCATAAACTGTCACTAATTCGGGATGATCCGTGACCCCAAGGCCACTGGTCGCATTCCCTTGTGGATCCATATCTATTACCAACGTTCGGCTCCCCGACATAGCAAGAGATGCACTAAGATTAATCGCTGTTGTAGTTTTTCCGACCCCGCCCTTCTGATTGGCGACTGCGATAACACGCGACATTGTTGGACCGTTGGGGTGTGAATTGTACCTAAAAAGTAGGTGAATATACCCCATTGTTGGGGAATGTAAAGCAAATCTCAGCAATTTGGTGGGAATTTTTGGATCTTTAGCCAAAAAACCCAAAAGGTCAAATCAAAGCTTAAAAGTTTTACCAGAGAGCCCTGCGACGAGGTGTGGGCAACCCTCTTGTTTCACGTGAAACAAGTTGTCTATGCAAAACCTATGCAAAATAGACCACGTGGCCCACCCACTTGGCCCTGCTTGTTTTTGGCGTAGCCTGGTTATTCAATTGATGACGTTACAATACTCTCGCGCCTCCACCGACGAACTTCAAGAATAAGATTTTGGAGGTCTGCGGGCGAAACACCGGGGATACGTGATGCCTGTGCCAGAGATGTGGGGCTAATCTTAGACAACTTTTCCCTAGCCTCATAAGAAACGTTTTTGAACGTTTTATAAGGAATAGAGCCATCGAGCTCAAATGTGGCCTGCTCTCGAAGCTTTGCTGCTCTTTCAGACTCTCGTCTTACATATCCTTCATATTTTAACTCTACCTCAACAGCAGCAATAGCATTCCAGTTTACATTTGGATCAAACGGCGCATGCCCGGCAATAGCCAGGGCCTCAGCAGAAACCTCCGGTCGCTTGAGTAAGTCTAATATCCGCACAGTTTCTTTGATTGGAGACGTGCCACATTTAATCAATGTGGGGTTTGCAACAGAGGGTTTTATTGTGGCCCCTACAAACCATCTTTGGATTTGTTTTTCCCTGTCAATTAAATTGTTCATCTCGACTTCTTGGCTCTGAGTCAAGAGCCCCACATCACATGCCATCGGGCCTAGGCGACGAACTGTGTTGTCCTGGCGAAGCGTAAGCCTAAATTCGGCCCGCGAGGTGAAGAGCCTATAGGGCTCATCGACGCCTTTTGTGATCAAATCGTCGATAAGAACCCCTATGTATGCTTGGTCTCTTTCCAATATCAATGGCTTACGACCAAGGGCTTTCAGGCCTGCATTAGCTCCAGCCATCAATCCCTGTCCAGCGGCCTCTTCATAGCCAGTTGTTCCGTTAATCTGCCCAGCAAAATAAAGATTGGGGATTGCCCTAACTTCCAAAGTGTGGCTGAGTTGGTGGGGGGGGAAATAGTCGTATTCAATGGCATAGCCAGTCTTGGTAATTTCAGCTCGCTCAAGACCAGGGATGGTTTGGAGTAATTCGATTTGGACTTCCGGGGGGAGAGAGGTTGAAAGGCCGTTTACATACAATTCCGTAGTTTCTAGGCCTTCCGGTTCTAAGAAAACCTGATGTCGTGGATTATCTGGAAATCTTACGACCTTATCTTCAATAGAAGGACAGTATCTGGGCCCTAGCCCAGATATTTCACCCCCAAAAACCGCACTTCGATTAATGTTTCCCTTTACCACACGGAGGAGGTCTTTGCCTGTCCATGTGATCCAACAGGGCCTCTGCTCCGGCACACACTCTTTGGTGTATGACGAAAACCGAAAATCCTCTGGGTCACCATCCTGTCTTTCAATCTGAGAGTAATCTACTGTTCTGCCATCAATGCGGGGCGGTGTACCTGTCTTAAAACGAGAAACTTCTAGGCCACGATTCTCGAGTTCCTTTGCCAAGGATATGGACGGAGGTTCTCCAACACGACCTGCCCCCACCCCTGCTTCACCTCCTATGTGGATTTTACCCCTAAGAAATGTTCCTGCTGTCACAACAACCGTTTTTCCAAATAATTCTATACCCTGTTGGGTCCGAACGCCTACTATTATATCTCCAGCCATAAGTAATCCCGACACCATCCCCTGATGGACCGTTAGCCCCATAAGCTCTTTAAGTACACTTTGAACTGATCGGGGATAAAGTTCTCGGTCACACTGGGCACGTGGGCTCCAAACTGCCGGACCCTTAGATCGATTAAGCATTCGGAACTGGATGCGAGAAGCATCAGTAGCACGCCCCATTATACCACCCAGGGCATCCACCTCACGTGCCACTACCCCCTTAGCGATTCCACCAATGGCAGGATTGCAACTCATTTGCCCAATTCTTAGTAGGTCTGGTGTAATCATCAAGGTTTTTGCACCAACCCGCACAGCGGCAGCGGCAGCCTCTGAGCCTGCGTGTCCACCGCCAACAACAATGACATCATAATTACTATCGGCTACCATATTGCCTCTGTATCAATACAAATGAGCTGAACTAGTAAAATATTTATATGGATAATCATTTGCCTATACAAAAATCTCTAAACACTTGATCTAGAATTTCGTCCGTAGCAACTACTCCTAGCAACTCTTCTAGAGCTATTGTTGCAGACCTAAGATGTGTTGAGGCCAACTCTACTGGTACAACTCTTTCAAGTTCTTGGATGAACTCGGCCAGGTGGTTTTTGGCTACACGGACACTGTCACTATGCCTAGCCCTAGTTAAGGCTGGAACAAATCCGCCTGTACGAACCAATCTACTGTATATAAGGTTCGGAAGGGTTTCTTGTAAGCGTGCAATGCCCGTACCCTCCAGTGCGGAGATTTGCAAGACCTCATCCGCCCCCCTGGGTGCTATTTCTGTATGTATGAAATTTTT
>CEUS01014147.1_pt1 | contig 55220 bp, 51 predicted proteins | sample 427031 | NCBI WGS metagenome assembly CEUS01 (sample SAMEA2622837, study PRJEB7988) | marine metagenome | biome: marine biome (ENVO:00000447); feature: marine epipelagic mixed layer (ENVO:xxxxxxxxx); material: "saline water (ENVO:00002010), including plankton (ENVO:xxxxxxxx)" | depth 140 m
CCGAGTTTGAAATTCCACTTAATTACCTCCTGGTATTGTTAAAAACTGAATACAAGAATCCTTAATAGGAGACTCGCGACATATTACCACCTACAGCTATGTTCGGCCACAATCGTGATGTCTGGTGTATAGTGTTCCGATTTTTGGTTGAGATGATATATCAGAAGCTTTCTTGATTAGACAGAACGTATACATCAACGCAATCGGGCTTAACCACGGCCAGCTAACCCTTACGCAATCACCGTTCTGCGGACCAAATCGACCGTCATCCCAGCAAAAACCATCGCGTCCACACGACCGTCGACAACAATCGGTTGAAAAGAAAACAACATCCTTACAAGAGCAATCGAGAAATTCTCTTCCAACACTTCTTCCCTAAAAACACCTTTCTGAACTCCTTCTAGGAGAACTTCAAATAGTAATGAGCTGATCATTTTGACAGGAAATCCAATATCATTAATTAGTTGTTGCCCGACACTCAACTCCAATACTGAAAATGGAGCCTGGTTCGGCAATGTCATAACTAAACCACCTACAAATGCGTCCAATTTTTCCGTCGGGTCATCGATTATCGATAGCAATTCCCTAATTTGAGTATCTAAATAGATAGATTTTGTGTTCACATAACTTATTAATGCCGTTTCTATATCAGGAAAATAGTTGTAGAGAGTCTGGCGAGATAGACCTGATGAACGTGCTAGCTTAGCCATGCTCAAACCTACAAGCCCGTCTTCAAATATCAATTCAGCTAAAGTATCGATTATTCTGTCGCGTTGACTGGATTTATAGTTGGTGACTGCTGAATCCCATTGCATGACTACAAACATACCAATAAATAGACATAGTGTCCATATAGATAGACATAGTGTCTAATTATATCTATGAATTGTTCTGCATTAGTAATTTCAACTGGTTTTTGAGACTACCAATACCAAATAGTATGAAATTTCGCATAGGGATTAAGAGTATTAATAATACGAAACAAACTCTATCAATCTCTCACTATTTTGAGAAACCCTCTTCTACCAACTCTCATAACATCACCTGTATTAAGTTCCAGATTAATAATCTCATCAGGTAATTTATTTCCATTAAGTTCTATGGCTCCCTGAGCAACAATTCTTCTTGCGTCACTTGTACTTTGAGCCAGGCCAGTCTCTACCAAAATTTTGGTTAATTTTTTCCCAGACGCTTGAGAAACAGAATATACTTTGTATTCTTCTGTTTCTTGGGGCAACTCGCGACGTTGCACAGTGCGTTCGAAGTAATCCTGTGCTCGCGCAGCCTCTGATTTACTATGAAATTGCTGTACCAATTCTCTTGCCAGTAGCTTTTTCAGTTCCATAGGATCTCCAGAATTATCTTCCATTGCCGTTCTGGCATCTGACAACTCATCCTCAGGAATGTCTGTTACATTTTCCAAATATTCAATTATCATGAAGTCTGGTAATGACATTGTCTTCCCATAGATATCATTGGCTGGTTCTGAAATCCCAATATAATTACCTAAACTCTTACTCATTTTTTGAATACCATCTGTACCTGGTAACAGTGGCATTATGAAGCACTGTTGTGGCTTGTCTCCCATCATTTCTTGAAGGTCCCTGCCAACAAGCAAATTAAATTTTTGATCTGTGCCGCCAAATTCCACATCAGACTTTACAGCTACAGAGTCATATGCTTGGAGCAACGGATATAATAGTTCGGTAATGGCTATAGGATGTTTAGACTTATACCTTTTAGCAAAGTCTTCTCGTGCTAAAAATTGGGCAACGGTGAATCTACTAGTCAGTTTAATAACATCAGCAATAGTAAATGTGCCGAACCACTCACTCTGAAATCTCGTCTCCGTTTTTTGTTCATCTATAATTTTAAAGAATTGCTTCATGTATGTTTCAGCATTCTCCATAACTTCCGATTTTGTCAGCATAGGCCGAGTCTGAGATCGACCACTGGGATCACCTATTTGGGCAGTCCAATCCCCCACTATCAGTACTACTGTGTGTCCAATGTCCTGAAGTTGCCTCAACTTGCGAAGCCCTACAGCATGGCCAACATGTATATCAGGAGCACTGGGATCAAACCCCATCTTCAACCTAAGAGGCTTTCCTGAATTCAATCGCTCTATAAATTCATCTTCTACAATAATCTCGGTGACACCGCGTTTTAGAAGTCGGTTCCTATCTGTTTCTTTCACCCCAAAACCTCTGGTATTATTTTGACTCTGACCTAAAACTTTGAGTCAATGATGCTTGCTATCCTTATTATTCGACACAGGTATTGGCGACACATATATCAAGATGAAACACCCGTGTGATCCATTGTGTCAATCGGACATGATTGATCTGGTTATTTCAACATCCTTTGCTATCTGGACAAGTAGTTCATCAACTGTGTCGTATTTTTCTTCATCTCTCAGTAGCTTAACAAACTCTAACCGAATCAACTGGCCATAAATGTCTGCAGAAAAATCCAACAAATGTGCTTCGATGGTTCTTTCAGTCTCATCAAAAGTTGGCCTAGTTCCAATACTAGTAGAAGCCATATATCTCTTGTTATCAAAATCAACCCATGTCGCGTATATCCCGTCACCAGGTAACAACATTTTCTTCTCTGTTTCAATATTTGCTGTAGGAAATCCCAGCCCGGAGCCACGACCAGCTCCTCTTACCACCTTGCCTTCAAGCACAAAGTTTCTCCCCAGAAACATGGAGGCTTCTTCCACCTTACCCATACCGATCATTTTCCTAATTACAGTGCTAGTAATCAGTGAATCCGAGTTAGCCAGCAAATCCACTACGTCCACGCTAAACCCCATATGTTTTCCCATATTAACAAGAGTTTTTGTGTCTCCTTCACGCTTATGCCCCATGGCAAAATCTTCACCGATCACTATACCAGTCATCTTTAATTGCCTTTGAAGAAGAACTATGAAATCCTTCGCGCGCAATTCAGAAAATTCTTGATCAAAAACCATGGGAACAACGAAATCTACACCAATATCTTCAAGCAATTTAATCCTCTGGCCTAAACTGGTTAAATACTGGATATTGGAATAAGAATTAAGAAATTCTGCTGGATGGGTTCTGAATGTTACCACCCCAGCGAGTTTACCTGTGCTAGAAGCCTTGTCGGTCAGTTCCTCTATCAAATGGCGATGCCCGACATGCACACCATCAAATACCCCTATCGCCAGCAGAGACTCTCTGTCGATTCCCGCAGACGACAGTTCATTATAAATTCTCATCGTAATTGATTAATCGCCCACAGATCGAGTCTTATAGAAGCGTTTCACCCCAAAAAAACACGTTTCTCGCACCAGAAATCTATCCCATTTGAACCGATTGGATACTAGCATGAGGTCTAATAGTAGTCAACTCACAGACGTCTGCTTTTGTAAACCTTACTTGATGTACTTCCGCAATGTCATACTGGCCGGTAATATAGCTATTGTGGTCAAGCTCATAACAAAAATCGCATCATTCAAGCTATATAAATCGGCTACCAACCCAAAGGTTAATGGTGCAATCACCGCACCACCATCTATGACTGTATAGTAAAATCCGTACAGTCGACCTCGTTTCTCAGGGGTAACGAATTCAGCTACAGCAGCATAAAGAACTGACGAAGTTCCTTGAAGATTGAACCCCAGCAACAGAACTAGTGGACCCATAATGTAGGATGGGGCAAACACCAAAGCCAATAGCAAACCAGCCGTAACACATTTGGTAACCATTGTGATATTGATTAACCCATATTGGTCCCCCAGCCACCCACAAACAAATTTTCCAAAAGCACCACCGACAAAAAGCAAAGCAACTAGAAGGCTTGTGACAGTGATTGTGAACCCATTCTGGTAAAGTACAAACGGTAAGAAAACGAGAGCCGATGCCCTAATTGCAGAATCTAAAAATCCTACCACCGATAGCTTCATAAACCCTTGATATTCCGTGTCGATTTTGGTGGTAGACAAGCCCTTTTCCTGATTGATACCTTGATGATAAGTGCCTGTGAAAATCAATTTAACTCCAACCATAATTACTATTCCCGACACTCCAACCGACCACAGCATTGTTTTCCAGCCAAAACCAAACATCACCAGCAAAGCCACTATTGCGGGAGCTAGCATTTTTCCAATGTCTCCGGAAAAATTAAATGTGCCCATTGCAGTTGATCTCCCGCCACTTTCATATGCGCTTGAGACCAAATTTGCAGCAACAGGATGTTGAGCACCTCCTCCCAAACCTGCAAAAAATGTTATAACCAAAAGAGTCAGTACAGACGGTGCGAATGTCATCAATATAACGCCACCAGCCACCCAAATGTTGCCAATTAATATTAGCCAACTTCCGCTAAACAATTCGGCCAACAAACCCATAGGAATCTGGAACACGGCTGAAGCACCTGTAAATAAAACCTTTACAAGCACTGCCTCAGTGTACGAAAGATTTAAATCAGCTTTTATAAGGGGAAGGACTGGAACAAGGATCGCAAAAAACAAATCACTGGTGGCATGGGTTGTTATAGCCAGAAATAGGACTTTCTTCTTTGGGGATATATTGGACCAGATCTTGGTCAGTGAGAATTCTCCATAACCAGACATTCGCTAAAATTAACCTACGGAATCAACAATCCCTCTTGATCTAAGGTCTTTAGCACCTCTAATGTAGACATTCTCCAAGTCCTGAGCACTCTTATCCGTATTGATAAGTATCAATATGCGTATGCACATACCAGGAGCATCTTCTACATCGATTTCTTGGGCACACATCAAAGCCACGTATTTCCAACCTAGCTTCCTAGCAGCCTGCGCAGGGAATTCAGCATTCAAATCTTTGGTAGTAGTAAAAACCGCTGCGGCCACATCATCTTCTTGGATACAATTAGTGTCAATCAATTTTTCCAATAGTTCAACGGTCGCATCCAAAATAGAATTCTTTGTATTCTCAGAAGCAGTGGTCGCCCCTCGAATTCCTCTAACTTTAGTCATAGATATACTTTCACTATAGATATTTAGTCAGGTCTTCAACGAATTTTCGGGCAGATTCTACAGCATGTCCATCAGGGGAAGTTCCAATCGCGTCCAAAAGTGCACTTCCTATAACCGCCCCATCTGCAAACTTTGATAGAGTTTTGACATGCTCACCTGTAGAGACACCGAAACCTACCACCAGCGGTAAATCCGTGTAGTTTCGAACTCTCTCAACAAAGTCCTCAACTTCTAACTTCAATTCCGTTCGAGCTCCTGTTACGCCAGTCAGGCTAACGCAGTATATGAATCCCCCGGCATTAGCGCAAGCTTGCTCTATACGATCATCACTGCTGGTAGGTGCAATGAGTGGTATGAGATACAGGCCATTTTTTTCAAGCAACTTAGCAAATGTTTCAGACTCTTCTGGTGGTAAATCTGGCACTATCACGCCATCAAGGCCCGCTTTCGCCGCATCACAGGAAAATTTGTCTAGTCCGTAACTCAAGAACGGATTGAGGTATCCCATAAAGACAAGTGGATCGTTAGGTTTATGCACTCTCAGTTTCTCCAGTAATTCTAAACTCTGGGATACGGTGACCCCTTGTTGAATAGCATGGAAACTCGTACTCTGGATCGTCTTGCCTTCAGCGAGTGGGTCGCTGAATGGTATCCCTAGTTCGAGGATATCTGCCCCAGATTCTAGAAGCACCAATGACAACTCCTCAGATGTATCAATATCTGGATAACCTACTGTTATAAAAGGCACTAAAGCTATGCGGCCAGCCTGAACAAGCATTTCGAATTTTGTATCTATTCTATTAGGCAATATAATCCTCCATTCAAGTCATTCCGGCCACAACTACAAAATTTTGAAGCGCATGTGCAGTCATAGGAGGCCAAATCGAACGGGTCCTAAGGTACAGCAGAGAAAATAGAAGACCTGAGAAGAAAATAGGCACTAGTGAACCAGCTGACATGTGAGAAACTGCAAATATTAGGGAACTCACAGTCATAGCACCGAATATACCGAAGGTCGGAACTAGGGCAGTCATCATAAATCCTCTGAAGAATATCTCTTCTGCAAACGGACCCCAAATAACCAAAGCAAATATCATCACAAACCTATGTAAGCCTGATCCAATAAGGTTTTCGGGCAAGGCTGGAGGTTTTAGAAATTCTGGCCCATAAGTAGATGCAACATAACTGTACCCCACTGTAAAAATCATACTAATGAGCAGTACCAGAAAAGGAGCAAGATAGGTACCAAATCTGTCAGATGGTCTCAGTCCCAATTTACTCCATTTAGTATTGTATTTTCTAGTAGCAAACAACCAAACTGCCAAAAGCATGATGCCTTCGGACAAAAATATAGTCACTGAAGGATAGTCAGCAAATTCTGGCGAACCGAAAGTATGCATGAGCAACCAAGATAAAAGAAAATAACCTAATACAAATGACACAACAATTAATGATGCCCGTAGCACGTCCATGTTATTCCATGGCACAGATTCAAAATTGATTGTTGTTCGACCCATCTTAGTAAACATATCTCTACTCCAGAAAGAAGTTTACCAGCACCCACAATTGTCAGCAAAGGTCAATCTTCGCTAAACCCATGCTACTTCAAATTTCTAATACCCCTTTCGAGTGAATTCGTGACTTGGATTAGTATCCTCGAATAGCCTCAAACAAAACAAATTGTGGCCTGTGGCCCCACAACAGAGGTCAACTTTACGTATACTATTTACTATGCCTTTACCAAAAATAAACAGGATTCTGAATGGAGGTGTAACCATGTCCAGCCCTGGGATTACCGTAAAAGGAGATTCAGAAGGTAAGCGGATTAAACTAGGATGCGAGCATCAAAATGGAATTGTTTATGCGGTTTCTAGTGAAGCAAGTTGGGTCTGCACTGATGAGCTAAGACACGTGCATTCCCTTGCAGGATTTTTCAAGGATATCTCTGGGCTCAAAGACCCAGGCGTGCGAGATGTCATGCAAAAATGGGGTCTATACTACCGCGAACTACCATTGGAAGATATTACGTAACACTGAACAGTCAGCGATCACAGATTCTCATTGGTTTCCTGTTCATGGTCTCGCTGACACAATCCCGTCAGAGCCTATTCTGTAGTCATTATCATCACCAGGTTCTGTATCGTCATCTGACCAATCCTTCATAACCATTGGCTTGACTGATAACTCATGCTGCTGGCTATCAATTTTACTAATGCCTATTTCATTCAAAGATTGAGTAGTCTTAGTTGAAATTTGGGATGGAAAAGAAACCAGTTTCGATTGTGACGGATCTCTGAAAACTTCTTTAATGATCACTGCAAGCCCTTCTTCGGACACGCTTGTAACATTAGCATCATATCTGTTACCCCCGCCAATCAACTTGGTCAATCGAGAAGCCAACTTAGGCTCAATTTGGCCTACATATTCTTCATTCTTCAAAGTTATCTTGATCGTTTTTTTTACACAGTTCAAAAAAACTTTATTACCAGGAGTGAGCCTACGAATAACAGAGGGCAGTGCCAAGTTGATCAATTTAGTAACAGTCGTCTGTCCACTTTCTTCAATGGAGACTTGCAACTCAGAATTTCCCAAGTCGTAAGCTGATTGGCGCGACAGACCCTCGAGCCTCTCAACATTCTTTTTAGCTATACCGTTGTGACTACTAATATCTAGTGAAGTTTTGAAAGACTTAAGAGCTTGATCATTTTGACCTAACTCGCTAAAGGCCTTGCCAAGCCTGTTATATGCCTCTACATCACTAGGGAACTCATCTATTATCGACTGATTAATGCTTATCGCCCGAGACCAATCACCCGATAAAGCCATGGAGATTGCTTCTTGTGCCATGTCTTTTTTGAACCTTTTGTTGTCTTTCATTTCTGTGATATTCATAGAATCACCCCAGTGGGAAGTTGGCGAATTCTAGCGCACGCAATATTGCGTATCAAGCCTTTTAGTGGCATTTTTTTATGAAATTAACCGAGAAATTTTAAGGAATTCGGTTTTGGATTTTAATCCTTATCATGTCTATCAGCATGGCCAATCCGTCAGCCCAAAGCCTAACTTTACTATCCGAATTATGGTGCCAATCTATCGGAAGTTCTAGAATCTTCAGATTTAGCCTTAGAGCCATATACAATATTTCAACATCAAAACCAAAGCCACGTATTTTTTGTTTCTTAAAGAGTTTTTCAGCAACATCTCCTCTAAAACATTTAAAGCCACATTGTGTATCGAAAAATGGAGCACCAAGAAGTACTCGTACTAAATAGTTGAATAACCGACCATTCAAGTGACGGGATAAAGGCTCATCAAATCGCTGAGCACCATCTATTTCTCTGGATCCTATAACTACATCGTAATCAGACGTTATTTGTTCCAGAAATACTGACAGATGCTCAATCGGCATCGACAAATCTGCATCACACATAAACCGATACGCCCCGATTGCCTGTAGCATCCCATGCCTAACTGCCCATCCTTTACCTTGATGCGAGATAATTTCCGCACGGACACCTTCTTTGTTTTTAGCCCAATGATTAACTACTGAAAAAGTCTGATCATGGCTTCCGTCATCAACAACCAAAACCTCCCAACTGTATGGTTGCTCCCTGAGGTATAACAATATCGCCTCCAAAGTAGGAATTATTCTCTTTTCCTCGTTGAAAGCAGGTATAATTATAGATAGAAATACACTATCCAAAACGATTGCTCCGCTATACGACTTTAAACTACATGCTCGTGGGTTATCTTTCACACGATTAAGTAATGTAGAAACTCAACTACCAATCAATTTACGGGAGCCAGCATGCCCGATTGCGCATTAATCTTAACTGTATTATCGGGCAGGTTTTTCCAATTCAAACCCTGCATGTAAGGCCCTCGTAGCTACCTCTAATTGCGACTCCTCAATAATGCAAGTTATCCTGATTTCTGAAGTCGTTATCATGATTATATTGACGTTGTTATCAGCCAATATTCGAAACATTCTAGACGCGTACCCAGAACCTTCACGCATTCCAGTTCCAACAATGCTAACCTTAGCTAAATTGTCTGAACTAACTACTCCTCTAGTACTTACGCTGTTGCTAACTTTTTCTACAACTTCAAGCGCATGATGCAATTCGGATCTCTTAACCGAGAAGGTTAAGTCGGTTTCTCCGCCTTCACTAGCATTTTGAACAATCACATCCACACTTATATCTACGGCGGCAAGCGGTTCGAATATCATAGCTGAAACACCAGGTCGATCTTGAACACCTAGAACCGTAATTTTGGCGACATCAGTATCTGTAGCAATGCCACTGACTCTGTTTCGCACTTCGGTGACTGCGGTTCTCATATTTACCTCTCTATGTATAAGGGTTCCTTGATTCTCGTGGAAACTCGAAGATACAACGATGGGCACGTTGTACACCATACCCATCTCGATTGACCTTGGAGCCATCTTAGCGCCATAACTCGCAAGTTCAAGCATTTCATCGAAATTTATCTCTTCCAATTTCCTCGCGTCTGGCACAATTCTAGGATCAGCGGTATATATACCGTCTACATCAGTGAAAACTTCGCACCGTTCAGCATCCAATCCAGCAGCGATAGCGACAGCAGTCGTGTCAGACGCTCCTCTGCCCAAGGTCGTGACATCCTTTTGATCGGTTACTCCCTGGAAGCCCGCCACTACTACTGTTTTACCTTTTTCCAGTTCATTCAAAATACGGCCAGTATCTACTTCAACTATCTTCGCGTGTCCATGGCTAGAATTAGTAAGGATGCCAGCCTGTGCTCCGCTAAGGCTAATAGAATCCAATCCCTGGGAATTAAGGGCCATTGCAAGTAACGTTGAAGAAACCAGCTCGCCCGTGGATAGAAGTAGATCGAGCTCGCGAGCACTTGGCATGCTAGACATACTCTTGGCCAATTCAATTAATTCATCGGTGGTACTGCCCATGGCCGATACCACTGCCACAACCTTATATCCTTTTTCCGTAGTTGCTACAATTCTGCGTGCTACTGAATGAATCCTGTCAGAATCAGCTAGAGAGCTTCCGCCATATTTCTGCACCACCAAAGGCATACCTTCAGAGTTCATCAACACACCATGTAGCCATAGTCAATTATTCTATACGTAAATTTAAATATGGCCTTCATTATATTAAATATCCGTTTCCGATTTTCGCCAAAAGCTTAGTTACCGTCAACTATATAGGCACCCATACTAGTCGACGTAGTCACTTTCACATCCCCTTTAAAACCAGATTTAGCTGCCGCGTCAGCCATTTCATAACCAATAGTTACTTCCCGGCTATTCGCTAAAGCAAGGACAGTTGACCCCGCTCCTGACAAAAAGACACCAAGAGCTCCAGCATGCATTGCAGATTTGAAAATACTATTTATGGCTGGAAAATTTTTTGTCCTAACTCGCTGATGAAGTTGATCTTGCGTAGCGATATGCATATCAGAAAGATGCCCACTGTTAAGAAGATTAACCAGAAGAGCTGCTCTACTTATGTTGAATATCGCTTCGTTCCGACCTACTTCATCAGAAAGCTGAGCCCTTGACTGATCAGTTGGCATACTGACCTCTGGTATAAAAAGTACTGCTCTCAAATCATCCGGCAGATTAACTCTACTAGTAACATAATTACCATTGTCATTAACAACTATTTGACATCCTCCAAATAATGCTGCAGCACTATTATCAGCGTGACCCTCTATATTGGCAGCCATCGCAAGAAGGACGTCTTTAGGAATTGCATTATTGCTCAATTCATTACCTGCAACCAGCCCTCCAACTACGGCTGATGCGCTGCTACCCAAGCCCCGACCGATAGGTATAGTATTTTCGTAAGTGATACTAATTGCAGGCATCTTTTCACCTAAATGCTCAAAGACCGCTTGAACACTCTGGTAAAATAAATTTTGTTCTGATTTTGGCAGCAATTCAGCAGATTCTCCAGTAATTGATATCCCAATTTCCCCAACAGCCACATGGAACTCATTCCATATATCTAGGGTTAAGGCCAAGCAATCGAAACCCGGACCCATATTTGCACTCGTAGCAGGAACTCTTACAATAATATTTTTCATCATTTCAATCTTAGACTAACTTGGAAATCAAACCAATAAATTTTTGTTAGAGGGAAATTTTCTGAAACTTTTGTCTGGACCCAAAACCAACTGTTAGAATTACCAGTATTTTACAACGGACCAAGAATGAAAGGTTCAATATGCTAAGCCATCTTCTAAAGTCTAACATGTGCATATGAACTACAAGCATCTATTCAGTAACACATTCAGCATAGCATTTTTAGGATTAGCTCTATTGTCTGTGGTATCAATGGCAATTTTAGGATGCGAGTCTGACAGTGGTTTGATTGAACACCAAAGCTTCGCATTTCAACTGAATCCAGTAAGCTCAAGTACTGATAGTACAAATAATGAGCAATCGGTTTCAAAGGCACTGGATAACTCAAGACATATTGTCATGATAGGTGACGAGAGGTTTAGTGCTGAGATTGCTACGACTGACATAGAAAAATCAACAGGCCTATCCGGTCGTAAAAGTCTTCCTCAGAAGAATGGGATGCTTTTTGTTTTTCAACACTATCCTGCACCAGCTTTTTGGATGAAGGGAATGGAATTTGACTTGGACTTAGTATGGATAGACTTGAATTGCACGGTAGTATCAATCACACTCAACGTACCATCTCCCAAATCCATGAAAAGTGAAAACATACGGACATATGAGTCCAGCAAACCTGCACATTATGTATTTGAAATTAATGCTGGTGAAGTTACAAAATATGGAATCGAAGTGGGAAACCCGGTCCAATTTATTGGTACAAAAACTGATGGCACAGCATGTTAGGAAATTGGGCTAATTACTCGTGAATGTTAAACTCTGTTTTTTTTGTCGTCAGTGATTAGACCTACATCCCTCAAAAAATCGAGTTACCTAACTTAAATCAATATGGTGGTTCGAACTAATTAGAATATAGCAAATTTCATGCTTGGGTTTGGGATAACATAACCACGAATATGTCATACTAATGACACTGTTAACACCCTAGAGGATAGGTGCGATTAAAACATTGGCTTCCAGAATATTGTTCATGGGCACACCTGATTTTGCCACATCCGTACTTTCATTGCTTTCACGGAAAGGCCATGAAATTGTTGGTGTTTATACCCAACCAGACAGGCCGTCCGGGAGGAGTAAAAATCCAAAGCCATCTGACGTCAAGACATACGCAAGCGAACAAGGGATCCCCACGTTTGAGCCGGAAACCTTAAAAAGTAATCAAGAAGCTCTGAAGAACATTGAGACACTGAATATTGATTTGGTCGTGGTCGCTGCTTACGGGTTATACATTCCTAATTCAATATTAGAGGTGCCTTCCTTAGGCTGCTTAAACATTCACCCGTCACTTTTGCCTCTACATAGAGGTCCTTCACCAGTAGCAACCGCCTTACTAAATGGAGACTCCGTAACAGGTGTCACCATCATGCAATTAACAAGTGAAGTGGACTCAGGCCCTATAGTGGCTCAGAAACGTGTTGATATCAAACCTGAAGAATCAAGCTATTCTTTAACCCGTAGGTTGTTTGAACTTGGCGGAGAACTACTTGTTGATATTTTGCCATCTTTCCAAAACGGTGAACTTCAGCTCCGTCAACAAAACCATTCTGAAGCAACATTTACCGAAAAATTAACTCGTGACCATGGAAACATTGATTGGCATCTAGGCGTAAATTCTTTGGTCCGGCAAACCAGGGCATATGATCCGTGGCCAGGTTCTTTCAGCCACTGGAATGGAAAGTTGTTAAAAATAATAGGTGCTTCAGCATATGATATCCAGTCTGAATCTTTGCATCAGCCAGGAAAAGTCATTTCTATCGATACAACCGTCGGAGTGCAAACGGGTAATGGCATCCTCATACCGAAGACCATACATTTAGAAGGGAAAAAGCGTATGAATGCAACTGAATTTCTCAATGGACACAAAAATTTCATAGGGTCAATTCTTGGCAAATAACATAATGCATACAGAAAACGATAACGCTATAGTAATTCTCTCAGACGCATCGAATCTAGGAGACTCTATCGCTATTACTCTCAAAAAAATCAGTATCCACACTCACGTTTTGAACTTAGACTCGATCGAGCAAATAGACGATTCGTTTGACCGAGTCGGTGCTATAATAATTCCTATTGATCCAAGGTCACATTACCAACTGGTCCGAACAATAATACTCAGTACTCTTCAAAAAAATATTCCTCTACTATTTTTGGGAGATGGTTTCCAAATTTTAAATAATGTACTGGAAGGCGGTAAACCTACTCCTACTCCGGCTCATTCATCTACCAGCAAGATCCATGAAAATAGATCTGAGTACCATAGAATATTCATACCTCCAGGGAGCAAGTTAGCAGCAATAATAGGATCTGGCGGATTCGTAAGGGTAAACAGCCGACATAAACACGGGATAAAGGAAAGCCAAAGATCTCAACTACTTCTGGCATCTGGATATTCTCTAGAGGATGGAATTATTGAAGCACTTGAAAGCCCTGATCACAAATGGGTTATAGCAGTGCAGTTTAACCCGGAGATCAGAGGGGAAATCCCTCCACACTTTGACAGGCTTTTTCAATCGATTGCGGATCGATCAACTGAAGCTAAAAATCCTATTAATTTAAATGATTTGCTCACTTGACCATATTCAATCCGAGAGAATCTACTCTACTCAAAAGCTCTTTATTTTGTTCTGCACTAAGCGGAAGATTTGGTAGGCGCGGCGCTCCACAATCAACTCCCAGCCTTGCAGACAGTACAGCCTTAAGGGTTTGAATATAGCCAAAATCTAACAAATCAACAACTTCAAGTGCGCTCTTTTCAGCTTCCTTTGCTTTGTCCATATCACCAGCTTGGTATGCGTTCCAAGCATCAACCCAATGTTCTGGAGCCAACGAAAGTGGTCCATCTACACAACCGGCAGCTCCCGCAACAAGAGCCGGCAACATAAGATTGCCGAAGCCATTTAGTACGATAAGTCCCATGTTTGCAAATACACTAATATTATCGAATGCGTAAGCGGAATGTTTCAGCCCCGCCAATCGAGGGATTCTATCTTGGATTTTATGTGCAAGCTCAGGGGTAATTTCTATTCCTGTTGCAGAAGGCAAATTATATATAAAAAATGGCAAATCTGAAACAGATGCAACAGCTTGATAGTGTTCAACAACTCCGTCGTCATCTTGTGTATAGAAAAATGGAGGTACACAACACAATGCCTGTACTCCTTGTTTAGCTGCGTGTTCGGCCAATTTCATGGACCTAGCGGTAGTTGCAGCTCCAACGTGCATCATAATATTTGTACGACCTCTAGATTGATCAGACGCGATCTGTGCAATACGCATGTTTTCGTCATCGTCTAAAAGGACGCTTTCTCCAGCACCACCTGCGACCCACAGCCCATTTACGCCTGCTTGAATATTGAATTCAATTATTGCCCTAAGCGCGGTTTCATTTATTCCACCTTCTGGAGTCATTGGAGTGGGAATTGCAGGAATAACGCCTTCAATATTTGTCATACTGCCTGTCTCCTAACTGTTTATAACCATGAGTTTTATAGATGGCAAACCACCGTGTGACTCGGAGAACGCTCAGCCACTTGCGGTTTGCTATCTAAACATAGCTCAAACATAGGTGGGCGACAAGAGTCTATAGCATTTATGTTTTCTAAGTAAATCGTCCTTACGTTGTTCAATCTAAGCACGATTTATTGGCAATTCTACGCACCTAAGAATTTATATACAATTCATATACAAATAATGATATAATTGTAAAAGATTATTTTTATACTTGTCTCAAACCGATTTACAACGCCATTTGTCAAAACCTATGTCTCTTTCAAAATATTACTAGAGGAGCTCTAGATGGTGAACACCGATCACGGCTTCGTGAAGCCTACCCCGATCGACAAAGAGATGCGTACAGCATATCTAGACTATGCCATGAGCGTGATAGTTTCTCGCGCATTGCCCGATATCAGGGATGGCCTCAAGCCTGTCCAGAGAAGAATTCTGTATTCGATGAACGAGCTCGGCATGAGGCCTGGATCCGCATACAAAAAAAGTGCTCGTTTGGTTGGAGAAGTATTAGGGAAATATCACCCTCATGGAGATCAAGCCGTATATGACGCAATGGTGCGCATGGCACAACCATTTTCAATGCGTATGCCCCTAGTAGACGGTCAGGGTAATTTCGGTAGTATAGACGATGACCCCGCGGCCGCAATGAGGTATACGGAAGCACGTCTTGCAAATATTGCTGAAGAAATGCTCGCAAGTTTAGATGAAGACACTGTCGATTTCATAGATAATTTTGACGGTACTCTCAGAGAGCCCGTAGTTTTACCAACTAGGATACCTAACTTATTAGTTAACGGTGCGTCTGGTATAGCTGTTGGCATGGCCACAAATATACCGCCGCACAATCCAACAGAGCTATGCAATGCGATCATTAAATTAATTGATGAACCTGATTCGATAGTTGAAGACCTCGTGAAATTCGTTAAGGGTCCCGATTTCCCTACTGGTGGAACCATCATGGGAAGAGAAGGCATTCGGAATGCTGCTTCGACTGGAAGGGGTTCCATAATAGTCCGCGCTAAGGCAGAGGTTGAGGAAATCAAACGAACCCCAAGAATGCAGATAGTTGTGACTGAGTTACCTTATCAAGTAAATAAAGCGGGGTTGGTTGAAAAAGTCGCCGGGCTTGTTAAAACAAAAAAAATAGAGGGTATCAGTGAGATCCGTGATGAATCCAATCGTGAGGGAATGCGGATCGTATTCGAGCTCCGTGGCGGATCACAACCGCTTGTTATTCTAAACAACCTATACAAATTTACAGCCATGCAAAGTTCGTTCTCAGTAAACATGCTAGCTCTGGTCAACGGTACACCTCAAATTGTGAACCTGAAGCAAGCACTAGAGAATTTCATAACTTTTCGAACAGTGGTCATTACAAGAAGATCAGAATATAGGCTTAGAAAGGCGCAAAGTAGAGCTCATATACTAGCTGGTCTCCGAATTGCACTAAGTAATCTTGACGCTGTGATTGAATTGATCAGGTCGTCCCAAGACGCAGATTCAGCAAAAACCGGACTTATTGAACGCTTCGGTTTAGACACAGATCAAGCCCAAGCAATTCTTGAGATGCAATTACGTAGAATAGCTGCACTGGAACGTGAACGTATCGATGAAGAATACCAACAACTGCAACAAACCATAGCTGACCTGCAATCAATACTGTCTGACCCTGGAAAAGTATTAGCCGAAGTCCGGGACGAGACATTAGAACTAAAGAAGACTCTACGTCAACCTAGAAGAACCGACATAAGTCTTGCCGCCCACGAGCTGAGTCGGGAAGAACTGGAAGCACACGAGCAGGTTGTGGTTACCTTAAGTAAAGGTGGATACATTAAGAGAATCCCCGCCAACACTTACCGTAACCAACACCGCGGCGGTAAGGGTGTAACAAGTATGAACACCAAGGACGATGACCCAGTAGAACATATTATGGTTGTCGACACCCACGACTCACTGCTGTTTTTTACCAACACTGGCAGAGTATTAAAAATTACAGCCTATGAATTGCGGCCCGACGTGTCCAGAAACACCAGGGGAGTTCCAGTTGTAAATGTTATGCCTTTGGCGTCAGGGGAAAAAGTGAAGGCGGTGATTGGTGTAAGAAGTTTAGAGGATGAAAATGCCTATCTTTTGCTTTCCACCCGGAAAGGCAGCATTAAAAGACTTGCACTTAATTCAATCTCAAGGATCCGACCTTCAGGCTTAATCATTATGAATCTTAAGGAAGATGATGCTTTGGTGGCAGTGAGGCTAGCCTACGAACATGATGATGTGATAATTGTAACAGAGCTCGGGATGTCAATAAGATTCCCTGCTGTTCAAGTTACACCTCACTCTAGGACAGCTGGCGGTATGAAGGGGATCACGCTCCGTCCAAGAGATAAAGTGGTTTCTATGGACGTCGGTAATCCAGAAACCAGGCTACTAGTTATTAGTAAATTAGGCTACGGTAAGCTAACTCAGCTAAACAAATACAGAACACAAAGACGGGGCGGAGTGGGAATTAAAACCTTTAACATAACAAAGAAGACAGGAAACGTGGCCGCTGCGGAGCTCGTAGAAGATGACAAAGAAGTATACGTGGTCTCTGAGCAGGCAAATGTGATAAGGACTAGCATAGAGGAAATTAGGAACACTGGTCGGGCCACTCAAGGCGTAACCATATTCAAACCTGCCCCAGGCGACAAAGTCACATCTATAGCTTGTGTGAGTGAAATCAAAGAAGAAGATGTCAAAATACCATCAGGCTTGACCACTCAAAACAAGGTGGATAAAAATCCAAAAGATCGGCAGTTAAAACTGGAAGACCCAAATTAGGATTATTCCAATCCTAATTTGGGTACTTATGTCTCTAATACTGAGAAACATTCGAATTTGTTGGTTTTCGGGTCAATATATCAACTGAACTTGAGTACTGTTACAGCTTGTACTGGTTCTTTTGTCAGCTTATAATTGTAGTGAAATTTTTCGACCAATTATCCAGATACAGTAGCTATAGATCCTCTTCATAAGCTACAGAAATCTATTTTTCTATGACCACAAGTAAAAGAGACTATTACGATATTTTAGGTATCGAGCGAAGTGCATCTGATGAAGATATCAAACGTGCATTTCGAAAACTGGCCCTAGAATATCATCCAGACCGAAACAAAAAAGCCGGGGCCGAAGATCGATTTAAAGAAATCAACGAGGCCTACCAGATTTTATCTGATCCCAAAAAAAGAAATGATTACGATCGTTTTGGCCATTCGGGTGTGAGCGGGAACGGTGCTCGGGGTTTTGAGGGGTTTGATAATTTCGGAGGCTTTGGGGACATATTCGATACCTTTTTCGGGGGCTCCGGTTCTCGTAAGAATGCATCTTACCAAGGATCGGATGTTCAATCCTCTCTCAGCATTGAATTCGAGGAAGCCGCTTTTGGTTCAGAAAAAGAAATTGTTCTCAACAGAATGGAGTCCTGTTCACGTTGCGGTGGTTCTCGTTCTGAGCCAGGTGATTCACCGATCATGTGTAGTGATTGCGGGGGTACGGGACAAATTAGAAGGACTCAACAGAGTATCTTCGGTCAATTCCTTCAAATGGGTGATTGCTCTTCATGCCAAGGAGACGGCAGGATTATTAATAACCCTTGCAGCAATTGCTCTGGAACTGGTCAAGAAAATCGAAACCGTAAAATACTCGTGTCAATCCCTGCAGGTATTGAAAGTGGTAACAATCTTAGGCTAACAGGTGAAGGACAACCTGGAATAAATAGCGGCCCGCCGGGAGATCTGTATATATCTATCAGAGTCAAAGATCACCCAATATTTAAACGCGCGGGCCCCAAAGGCGTTAACTTACTTTATGATGTGGAGTTAAACGTCGCTCAAGCCGCACTTGGCTCAACAATCATTGTTCCCACCATTGAAGGAGAAACAAATTTACAGATACCTCCAGGCACTCAGAGTGGGCAATCATTCCGATTAAAAGGCAAGGGCATTGTTACTGTAAATGGTAGTCGCAGGGGAGACCAGATGGTGAATGTATCAGTGTCCACACCGCGAAACTTAAACGAAGAACAGAAAGTTCTTTTTGAAGCTCTTGGTAAAAGCCTTTCGAATGCCGAAGGTTCTGAGAGACAAGCTGATGACAAGACATGGGTAAACAAAATCAAAGATACGTTCGGATTAGATGAATAGGCTTGAACTTAACTTATATCTGACTACGCTTAACTAATGTCCTCCCCAGAATGGTTGGAATTAAGCGTGGAATCTCCTCCTGAATTCGTGGAGCCTTTGTCTCAAATTTTTCTTCAGTACAGTGGAGGCCTGGTGGCTATTGAGGAAGAAGGTGGCTATAACCCTGATGACTACGAACTGCCAGGAAAACACAGGGCTAAAATAACTACATTGATACCGATTGACTCTAATATCTCTGAAAAGAAGGGGCGGATAGATGTAGCTGTCCGAATCGTAGGGCAATTAGGATGCATATCCTCTGTCAAAGAACGATTAATCAAGGATAAAAACTGGCAAAACGAATGGAAAAAACACTTTAAGCCAATTAGAATAGGGAAGCGATTTGTCGTTCGGCCCAGTTGGTCCGATAAAGCACCTGCGTCAGATGAAATCACTATTTGGATTGATCCAGATATGGCATTTGGGACAGGGCATCATCCATCCACCAAAATGTGCCTAACTGAAATTGAAAATCGGGCTAATAAGCTCACAACCGTTCTAGATTTAGGTTGTGGATCAGGGATTCTATCAGTAGCAGCAGCTTTGGCTGGATCTCCAAAAGTAATCGGAATAGACATTGATCCAATTGCAGTAATTGCTGCAAACAGCAACTCCGCAAAAAACAATGTCACTAAACAATTAAACATATACCAAGGTAGCCTTCCTAATGCGAAAATTACAGGAGGCAGCTTTGATATTGTCGTAGCAAATATATCTGCTAAAGTGCTTGTTAATATAGCTCCACACTTAGTACAAGCTATTCGTGAAGATGGGACAATAATTGCATCAGGATTATTGTCAGAGAATCGAAATTTGGTCCAAAACGCTATTGAAATGGCTGGAGGGAAAATCATTTCATCTCTGAAAGAGGATGGTTGGTCAACAATCATAGCTACCAAATAGGAAAATACACAATGCATAGATTCCTCGTTCCTCCCGAATATATCAACTCAGATAGTGTCATGATCCTGAACGATATCTCCAGACAAATCAGCAAAATTCTGCGGATGAGGCCAGGTAATGAGATCAAGGTCTTTGATAACAGTGGGTGGGAATATTCCGTATTGCTAAGTGAAGTATCTGATATCAAAGTTATCGGGCACATATCCAACAAGACTCTTATATCTGCAGATCCTTCATCCAAAGTGATCTTGTATCAGTCTTTATTGAAAACTGATAAATTCGAGTTAATATTACAGAAATGTACTGAGTTGGGAGTTGCTGAATTCATCCCTTTACAGTGCGCTAGGTCCATACCAAGAACCAGTAATCAGGGATTAAGCAAAAATCGTTTATCGAGATGGAAAAAGATAGTGACAGAAGCCACAGAACAATCGGGAAGAGTACATGTACCACCTATACACGATGTACTAGAATTTACAGACGCATGTAAAACGGTAAAAGCACCTGCTTTAATCCTATCAGTGAGTAATAATAACAACGGATTGAGAAACGCAATTTCCAATCATAAATCAAGTAGTACAAATCAGCCATTAAATATTTTTGTAGGTCCCGAGGGCGGCTTCACTGAGGACGACATCAACTACGCCCGGCAGTTTGGGATTACCGATATCAGTCTAGGACCTAGAGTACTCAGGGCTGAAACAGCAGCTATCGCGACAGTCTCAGCTACGATATACGAACTCGGAGAGTTGGGAGGTTAAAATCCAGAAACCTCTCACTCCCTTCCTGGTAAACGGTCAAGTAGTTCACTTATAGCAGTTTTGACAGTATGGCTGCCGAAGAGTACGCCATATAAGGCATTGGTGATTGGCATATCGACGTTCATTTGTTTAGAAAGTCTATATGCCGCATTTGTGGTATCAATACCTTCTGCAACATTATCCATCAACTCAGATACTTGCTTCAGTGATTTCCCTTGAGCCAAAAGCTCTCCAACTTGATGATTACGACTTAGAGAACTTGAGCATGTCGCAATAAGATCCCCCATTCCTGTCAATCCAGCGAATGTTTCCTTCTTGCCACCGCATGCTGATCCCAATCGGGCCATTTCAGTTAACCCTCGCGAGATTAATGTTGCCTTTGCATTGTCTCCGTAACCAAGTCCATCGCTTATCCCTACACCGATGGCTATAATGTTTTTGAGAGCACCGCCAACCTCTACACCTATAACATCATCATTCGTATAAACCCTGAAAATTTGAGAATTGAGGATTTTTTGGGCGCGGCCTGAAGATTTGGGATCCATTGACGCCACAACGGTACTTGACGGTTTGCCATCGGCTATTTCTGAGGCAAGGTTGGGACCTGAAAGTGCACATATGTTGGAATGAATCTCCGAGGGCAATTCTTCGGCTATAACCTCTGTCATTCGTTTTGAAGTTGTTGCTTCTAAACCTTTGGTCGCACTTACTATCAACGAATCCGCACTGATTGAACTGCCAACGCTGTTAACATTTGACCTCAACGAATGGGACGGCACAGCGAATAGTAGCATTTCTGAATCACCAAAAGCATGATCCATCGATGACGTAATTCCCAGACAGTCAGGAAACCCATGGCCCGAAACAAACCGTTTGTTCTCCTGGTCCAACAACAATTGATTTTTCTCATCATCGTTGCGTGCCCACAACCAGACCTCATGTCCATATCTTGCCATAAGAATTGCGAGAGTCGTTCCCCAACTAGTGGTTCCAACTACTCCAACTCGTGTCATCAATGACCCCTTAAATCAGAATTTGCCGCCAAGCTCAATTTAGGTTTCGCGATTACCTAATTTGCGTTCTTCGCCTTTAATCAACCTTTTCATGTTCTCTCTATGTCGAAGAAGTATCAAACTAGTGCCAATCAATCCAAACCATGCGTAATGTGTTTCCGCGTGGCCGGAGAATGCTAGGCCTGTAATCGTAAGACCTCCAACTGTTGCGCCTACAATTGATCCTACAGAAACATATTTGGTCATAAACAGCAAAGGAAGAGCAACCACTGTGGCTACTACACCTGAGATCGGTGAAAGGACAAAAAGTGCGGCCCATCCGCTGGCAGTGCCTCTGCCTCCCTTAAACCCAATGAACACAGGCCAAATATGCCCAGTCAGTACTAATAATGCGCATATGGTAGTCACTCCAGCTGAATTCCACAACCACATACCAAGCATCACGGCCAAAACTGATTTGCCCATATCCAGTGCTAGCACGACTATTCCTGCTGGTACTCCGGCGAGTCTCATGACATTCGTCATCCCAATGTTCCCACTACCATGCTCGCGGATATCTACCCTCTTTATTACCCATCCTATTAATACTCCAAAAGGTATTGAACCAATCAGGTAACTAATGGGAATCATAAACAAGTAATCCATCAATTATCTTTCCTGCCCTTAAACCTCATCCTCAACGGACATCCTTCAAATCCATAGATATTTCTTATACTATTTTCAAGGTAACGACGGTAAGAAAAGTGTACCATGTCGCTCCGATTCACATAAAAAGTAAAGCTAGGCGGTGCAACATCATCCTGGGTAACGCCATATATCTTCAACGACCCCCGCCCAGAAGGTGAAGGCGGGTGATCTGAGACAGCGTTCATTATGGTTCTGCTCAGATCATACCTAGGAACTCCTTTAGTCCATTCACTGTAGACTTTCTCGACCGTTTCAAGCAAGGATTTCATCCCCTTCTTGTTCAGCGCAGAAGTGAAACATATTGGGGCATAGCTCGCAAAACGCCACCTGTTCCTAATTATTTCAATCGCTTTATTTTTATCAATTCTAAGGTTACGAGCGAGGTCCCATTTATTAACGGTTATAACTAAACCCTTGAAAGCATCTACAACATAGCTGGCAACATGTGCATCCTGATTTGTTCCTAATTCTGATGCATCTATCACTACAGTTGCTACGTCGGATCTGTCTATGGCCCGAATCGATCGCAAAACACTGTAGCGTTCTATACCAAGCCCGATTTTCCCTCTTCTGCGTATACCAGCCGTGTCTATCAATAAAATAGACTTGTTTTCTAGAGTTAACATGGAATCTATAGAGTCTCTGGTTGTGCCAGGTTGATCGCTAACTATAGATCGCTCACTATCGGTTATGGCATTCAACAATGCAGATTTACCAACATTGGTTCGTCCAACTATGGCTAGTCTCAGATCGGGGTGGTTATCAATAATCTGTTGGTTACCGGGAAATATCTCAACTACTTGGCTCATCAAGTCGTCTATTCCCACATTGTGGTACGCACTAATTGGAACAGGGATCCCTAACCCTAATTCATAAAATTCAACAGCAGTGGCAGCTCTGTCTTCATTATCTGATTTGTTTACTGCCAGCACCACTGGCTTGGATGTCATCCTTAGTAGATCAGCTACATCGATATCTGCAGCCGTTAAGCCCGAAGCTGTGTCTACGACCAGTATAATCACGTCAGCCTCGTTTATAGCCAACTCCACCTGTGCTTTAACTTGGATCCAAATATCTGTTTCAGGAAACAAAGCCAATCCACCAGTATCAACAAGTATGAACGATTGATCATCCCATACCACGCCTGACATCACCCTGTCACGAGTAGTGCCCTCTACATCAGAAACTATAGCCGACTGTTTTCCCACCAGGCGATTGAAAAGAGTAGATTTCCCTACATTGGGACGCCCTACTATAGCTACAAGTGGTTTTGTTACTGGTTTTAATTCGGTCATTTATAAAGTATCCAGCATATCCTCAAGCACCTCACGAGACAATCATAGTCTTATGTAAGAAGGATGTTTTAAGAAAATAAATCATGAATGATCGCTTTTTGACCGTGTAGGCGATTCTCTGCTTGATCAAAAATAACCGCCCTTTCATGCTCCAGCATACCTGCTGTAACTTCCTCTCCACGGTGTGCAGGCATATCATGCATAAAAATCGCATCAGGTTTCGCTTCCGAGAAAAGTAGCTCATCAACTTGATAACCCTTGAAAGCTTTGAGCCGCTCCTCTCGCTCAGATTCATCCCCCATGCTAATCCATACATCCGTGTATACAACATCAGCTGCACGCACTGCATCCTGTGGATCTTCGACCCATTGTAGCTCAGATCCCGTTTCCGAAGACCGAATCTGAGATTGTTTCCATACACTATTTGGTATCTTGTAGGATATCGGGGTAGCTACAGTGAAATTCGCACCTAGAGACGAACATGCCAGAGCTAAACTACCAGAAATGTTGTTTCCATCTCCAACAAATCCTACATTTAACCCCCGAAAATCGCCCTTGTGTTCCAGTATAGTCAGGAGATCACCTACAGCTTGACAAGGGTGGGACAAATCAGAAAGTGCATTGATTATTGGAATGGAAGTATAAGCAGCCAGTATCTCCAAGCTTTTATGAGAAAAAACCCTTGCAACTACGCCGTCCACCATGCGGTCCAAAACACCAGCAACATCCGACTCTGGCTCTCTTACCCCTAATCCAACATCATCTCTAGATAGATAAAAACACCGACCACCAAGTTGCTGAATCCCTACCTCAAAGCTGACTCTAGTTCTTAAGGAAGGCTTTTCAAACAAAAGTGCCAATATCTTATCCTTCAAAATTTTAGAGGTCTCTCCATTTTTAAGTCTCGCAGCTATTTTGATCAACGCTGAAAGTTCTTCAGAAGAAACGTCGTTGATCGAAAGAAAGTCTTTGCTCTTCATATAACCTCCTCTAATTCAACCGGGCGAGATTAGAAAATTAAATTCAAAATGTACCTTAAAACTTCAAAATATATAACTAAACCTTTGAAGATTGATACCAATTAGGATTTTATCAATCCATTTAGAAAATCTACGTCATCCTCAGATAGCTCAATTGCTTCAATCAAATCTGGGCGATTATTAAATGTTGTACGCAACATTTCGTTGCGTCTCCAGCGTTTGATCTCAAAATGATTTCCAGATAAAAGAATGTCCGGAACAGTCCATCCTCTGAATTCCGCCGGCCGAGTGTATTGTGGAAACTGTAATAGACCTGTCGTAAAAGACTCATCTCGAGTAGACTCAGCATTACCTAGAACTCCTGGAACCAAACGAGACACTGCATCAATCAGAACCATAGCTGCTAATTCACCTCCACTTATGACAAAGTCCCCAACGCTAATTTCATCGGTCGCCAAATGCTCACGTACCCTTTCATCAATTCCCTCATAGCGCCCACAAATAAGTATTAGTTCATCATAAGCAGACAATTCTTCCACGAGTTTCTGCGTTAACCTGCTACCTCTGGGCGACATTAAGACAACAGGTACATCATCAATTTGATAAGAGGACTTTATACTCTCAACCCCTCTAAAAACTGGTTCTGGTTTCATTACCATTCCCGGACCACCTCCGAACGCGTAATCATCCACATTCCGATGTGGGTCAGATGAATGGTCTCTGATATCATATGTCTCTATTTTTATAAGACCATTTGTGACAGCTCTAGATATCACACCTTCTTTGAAAGGACTGGAGAACATCCCAGGAGATAATGTGAGCACATGGAAACGTACGGTTTTATTTACTGGTCGTTGAGTCACTCGTGTGTTGACCTCTGTAGCCACTTATCATTTCCAGACCATGGGAAAGGGCTGGCATTATCACTTCCAAGCATTCAGTTACCCCTTTTGGACTTCCTGGGAGATTGACTATGAGGCATCCTGATCTGATTCCTGCTACTGAACGGCTTAACATAGAAAGAGGTGTCTTTTTCAGGGTTTGATAACGCATGGCTTCAGCAATACCAGGGACCTCCACATCCAATATTGCAAGGGTAGCTTCAGGGGTAACATCTCTACTACCAAGGCCGGTCCCACCAGTTGTTAATATTAAATCTAAGCCTCCTGAATCAGACCATTCGATGAGCTGGGATTCTATAATCTCCTTTTCATCGATCACAATTGATCTAGACTTTATTTCAAATCCCTCCACTGTAATAACATGTTGAATAGTATCTCCACTCAAATCGTTTTTCTCACTGCGTGAATCACTGATAGTTAGAATTGCTGTTTTAAATTTCTTGCCCATTTTTTTTTATTTTTTTTAGAAAAAGTCCTAAACAAGTAAAAAAACGCCTTGCGAACTAGTTGGAAAGCTGGGAAACTCATCTAGATTAGTAGCATCAGCAGCCAACAGAACAGTTCTATATTAACACGGGCAATGCTGTAAGTTAGTGGCCTTTGACGGGCATGTTAGAACGAGCAGAATACGACAGCATTGAATGTGAGGCAGGGATGCAAATACACCATTCTCCAGTAATGGTTGATGAAGTACTCAGTTCGCTTGAGCCGTCAACTGGCAAAAAGTTCATTGACTGCACAATGGGAGAGTCGGGTCATGCAGAGGAAATGTTGAAAATGGGAGCAGAAGTATTAGGCATAGACCTTGACACTGAAGCAATCGAAGTGTCGAGGAAAAGACTTCACGAATACGGAAGTCAAGTTAAGTTTGCTCACGGCAATTTTTCTGAGTTGGCAAGCATTGCCACTGATCAAGGATTCTTGGCCGCAGACGGAATACTGTTTGATCTTGGATTTTCATCACTTCAAATTGAAACTCCCACCAGAGGCTTCAGTATTAACAGGGATGCACGGCTAGATATGAGATTTGATCCTAAACAGCATATAACTGCTCATGAAATTATTAACTCTTATGAGGAACAGCATCTCTCCCAGTTAATTTATAGATTTGGGGAAGAACGTGCCGCACGTAAGATAGCTCACTCCATAGTTGTAAGTCGCCCCATAAACACAACCACTGAATTAGCAGACGCAGTCTTGCGAGCTGTAGGCCGTAGACCAAAAAGCAAAATTCATCCAGCAACCAAAACTTTTCAAGCTATACGGATTACAGTAAACCAAGAACTTGAAAATTTGAAAGTTGCACTTGATGCAGCCGTACGTGTCTTATCAGTTGCCGGACGCCTAGCGGTTATTAGCTACCATTCCCTTGAAGACAGAATAGTCAAACAGTTTCTAAGATTGGAATCAACGGATTGCATATGTCCGACTGTTACACCGTGTGTATGCAGTCACGCGGCTCGGTTATCTCTGATTAAGAAGAAATTAATGCGACCTGCTGCCAATGAACTGAACAGTAATCCTCGTAGCAGAAGCGCACGACTTAGGCTAGCTGAAAAGATTTGAACAACTATCTATCAGATTCCGTATTGAGTTTGTTCCGAGAATAAACGAGAGGGTAAATAAATGGATAATAATGGTTTTGTTACAGCCATCAACATAGGAACCAGCAAAGTATCTACCCTGTTAGGCAGGAATACACATAACGGCGCTTTAGAGATTCTCGGCCAAAGCAATGCTTCACACACGGGTATGAAAAAAGGCTTCATAGTAGACTCTACGTCAATTAAAAAATCTGTAACCGAAACTGTAGATTCGGTAGAAAAGCAATCTGGTATATATATTCGATCAGCTTGGGTAGGAGTTAAAGGGGCCCACATAACTTCCCATTTGGGTCGATACCCAATGCATTGGGCTGGAGCACAAGGCGCTGTTACTTCCGAAGACCTGTCCAGAGTTGTAACGGAATTGTCTTCTATAGATCAGGGTGAAGACCGGAAATTGATACACATATTACCTGGTGGGTACGTTATTGATGGCCAATCTGGTATAGCAAACCCTGAAGGAATGCATGCGAACGAAATTGAAGTAGACGCCCGCTTTATCACCGGAGATTCTTCTGAAATAGATAAGATGGCCAAATTAGTCGAAGAATCGGGGATAAAAGTGGATGGGCTGGTACTCGAGCCTTTAGCAACTAGTGAAGCCATCCTGAACCAATCGGATAAAGAGAATGGATCCGCTGTGATAGATATTGGTGAAGGAACAACTGACCTGGCCGTATTTGATCGAGGGTCAATCACACACACAGCATCCATTCCAGTCGGAGGTTACCAATTTACTAATGACATATGTCTAACCTACGGAAGTTCATTAGCAACATCAGAGAAAATTAAAACGATGTATGGTCATACAGAACCTCATGTCGTTAAGGCAAATGAAGAGATCTCACTACAAGTGGACGGCCACTCGACACCTCTGGAAATACCGAGACGGGACATATGCCAACTCATGCGTGAAAGGGCCCATGAACTGGCCCAGTTGGTCATGCTCAAATTGAGAGAAGCTAGAGTTGATCAGATTTCTAATTTCACAGTTGTGCTAACAGGTGGAGGATCTAATTTGCCTGGACTGGACCAAGTAATGAAGAGGACTATGAGCGTGAGAGTCCGATCAGGAATGCCAGATGAAAATCTGAATCTTCCTGATAGCCTTTACTCTTCCAACAATTCTTCGGTGGTTGGAACATTGATCTGGGCATCGAGTCAATCGCAAGAAAATCTGCTGCCCCAAAACGCAAAAAATGAGTTGCTCGGCACTTTCAACAAGAATGGGATGGTTCGGAAAATATTTAAACAAGTAAAAACAATAGTTGCTGCATAAATGTATTTATAAGGCAGAATGTCAAGGGAGGTTCAAATGGTACTTAATGGTCGAGAGCAAGAAGGAATGGCAAGGATCAAAGTTGTTGGGGCAGGCGGTGGGGGATCAAATGCTGTATCTAGAATGTACAGGGAGCGAATAGCTGGCGCAGAATACTTGGTTGTGAATACAGATGCTCAGGCTCTTATTACAAGTGACGTTCCTCTCAAAATTCGGATTGGTGACCAGCTTACTGGAGGGAAGGGAGTTGGAGGTAATCCTGACTTAGGGATGAAATCTGCTGAAGAAAGTCGTGAAGAAATATACGAATCCATCAGAGATGCAGACATGGTATTCGTAGCGGCAGGTATGGGAGGCGGCACAGGCACAGGTTCAGCACCCGTCATTAGCCAGATAGCCAAAGAGAGCGGAGCTTTGACAGTAGGTGTAGTCACCAGGCCATTTGGATTCGAAGGAGCCCGGAGACATAAACAGGCTGAGGCAGGTATAGAAAAGCTTAGAGAAAATGTTGATACCCTTTTAGTAATACCCAATGACCGATTGCAGGATGTGACAGATGAGGAAATAACAGCTGAGAACGCGTTTCGAATGGCGGACGACGTCCTCAGGCTTGGAGTCCAGTCAATTGCCGAATTGGTAACTGTCGCAGGGGAGATCAATTTAGATTTCGCTGATGTGGAATCAGTTATGCGTGACGCTGGTCCCGCCTGGATGTCCATAGGTTTCGGTTTGGGTGACAGCAGGGCCAGAGAAGCTGCACAACAAGCCATTACCAATCCACTTTTGGACGTATCTATAGAAGGCTCTACGGGAGTTTTATTCAACATAGTAGGTGGGAGTGATCTGAAGTTGTCAGAACTGCACGAAGCTGCCGAAGTGATCCAGAGAGTAGTTGATCCTGATGCAAATATCATCTTTGGTATGACAACCGATTTGAAAATGGAGAACGAGATCAAATTGACGATTATTGCAACGGGCTTCCCCACTCCAGACAATATAGAAACCAGAGAAAGCCACATAACCGATTTTCTGGATCAGGCACTTACCAGTGGAAACGTTGAAATCGATGTGCCTCCGTTCCTTAGAAGGCTTTCTAGGCGATCGAATAAGCCGACGGAAGCTACTTCCAAAAATCCAGATGCTGAAATTGAAACTGAGGTCGCTTAGGTACTTCGTTCGAAACACATGCCTAATAAAAACTGAACGCTATTGATTTTGGGTGGGAGTGGCTAATGTGATGCAAGTCATTCTCACCCAAGTCGGTATTGATATTGAGATAAGTTACTATTATCAAGTGCCTGCTGGAGGCAATAGGAAATCTCTAACCTCTCTCAAGAATCGATTGGGATCCTCAGCATGCATCAGGTGCCCTACACCCTTCCACAAACGAAGTTCTACATTTGCCGAAGCTATTTCCCTAATGTGTTCGAATTCAAATTCTGATATGTATCCTCCTACTTTAGGGTCAGCAATTAGTAACAGGGTCGGAACCGATAAATCAGCCAAAAAGTTTTCGCTGTCCAAGGACCAATCACGATTCTGAATAGCAATATGCTTCAAAACTATGGGTGAAAAATGGTAGTTGATATAGACTTCTCTTTCAGCCTTTTGATGATCAGCACCATTTTGTAAAGCTTTTAATCTGACAGTCTCTTCAGAATCTTTCAGACGTGAAATTATGGACGGAATAATCGTTTTGAACGCATCAATCATCTTCCAATACACAGGATCTGCCAGTATCACCTTAGACACCAACTCGGCATATTCAACTGCCATATAGGTCCCAATATTCCCACCCCATGAACTTCCCACCAATGCTGGTCTGTCTAGTTGTATTTCTAATATCAATTTGGCCAAATCTGTTGCGTAATCTGATAGTCTGTATCCATGTTCCTGTACCTGAGATTCACCATTTCCTCGATTATCAGGGACTATCACATGGTAATCAGAGCTGAGTTCACAGGCGATTTCATGCCAAATTGGTGCAGAAGTGGACCACCCGTGGACTAATAAGACATCCGGGCTACTAGATTCACCCCATTCTTGATAGTGAACTCGGACACCATTAACAACAACAAATTTTTCTGTGTAGGTATTAAGCATTTACAGGCAAACAACTATCATATTATCTGAAAAGTAAGTATCATCCTTGATTCTTCCTGACCATCAGAATGAAAAGTTGCTGCTACTGGAGCTCCAACATGCTCTTCAATTGGTTTATTAGGTGAAGGCAGTTCAATAAAGGCGCTAATACTTACCCCTTCTTTTAACCTAATGACTCCTGTTGCGTAAGGTTTCTGCCGGCCATAGCCCTTCTGTAACATTGCGGTAGGTACAATTGATATTGAAGTCAAGCCTAATATTACACCCTCACCAGTCAGGATCTCCGTTGTCATTTCATTGTTTTTACAAATCGAACATATCGGTTTTGGGGGTAAATACAAGGCTCCGCAAGTCACGCATTTGGAACTGACTAACTTTTGCTCGTTCAAATATTGAATGAAGATTCCTTGTGTTTCAGTCAAAATTACTGCCGCTCTAATATATGTACAACGCAGGTACCACCGGTACCGCCCACGTTGTGAGCCAAGCCTAATCTCAAATCTTTGTGAGAAATTTGTCGCCTTTCGGCACGTCCACGTAGTTGAGTCCACACCTCTTGGATTTGAGCTATCCCTGTTGCTCCTACAGGGTGTCCCTTAGATTTGAGCCCTCCAGATATATTGATGGGCCTGTCACTAACACTGGAAGTTTCTCCATCTGACGAGGCAAACGCTGCCGTTCCTGGTTCAAAAAACCCTAGATCTTCAACAGCCATGATTTCTGCGAAGGTGAAACAATCGTGGACTTCAGCAAAATCTATATCTTTGGCCGTAACGCCAGCCATCGCGTAAGCATCTCTCGCAGCCAGCCTAGCAGAAGGTATACTAGTTATATCACTTCCCCACGTAGTAAATGGACCTGCACTGGCCTGAGAGGTGCCCACTACGTTAACCATTGAATCAGTATATTCTTTAGCAACTTCTTCTGCGGCCAAAATCACACAGGAAGCTCCATCTGTTACCGGGGAACAATCCATTAGCCGAAGTGGATCAGCGACTATCGGATTTGATTTTTCATCACGCAGGAAATCATATTCATCACGCCACCCAGGTTTGGGTGATCCTTTTTCTATTGCCCTTTCAACTCGATGTTCCATCAAGCTTTTGATAGTCGAATTGAATTGAGCCTTTGGATTCAAAGCTCCGTTATCATGGTTCTTTATCGCGACTTGCATCAAATGCTCAGTCGATGCTCCATACTTGCTCATGTAGGCGGTAGTCATAGCAGCGTATAGCCCTGGAAAAGTAAATGCTGCCAGATCCAACTCGTAAGGAACATCACTAGCAGCCGCCAAGTAATCCTGAACCTTTTCCACAGGCACATTAGTCATCTTCTCCACACCTGCGGCCAGCACCACGTCATATACACCAGAAGCTATTGCTATCACAGCCTCTCTGAATGCAAGTCCACTGCTTGCGCATGCACCTTCTATTCTAGTAGAAGGACGGGGAACCAGCCCCAACCAGTCAGCCATTATGTGGCCCATATGTCCTTGACGCTCAAACAACTCACCTGCAAAATTGCCGATATACAAGGCCTCTATGTCATTAGTGTCGATTCCCTTGTCTACCGTGCCCACAGCATCTGTGTAAGCTTCTGCCATAAGGTCTCTACCCGATTTATCTGGATATGATCCGAAGTGAGACATTGCCCCACCAATAATTGTGACCCCTCGGCTTAATTCACGATTTGCCATTATAGATATTTCCCCTGATAAGTGCGTATCGACTACTCAAATCCAATATTCGAACAAAAATCCGTGACTCCTTTTATCCCTAATTTTAATCTGAACAAGGCTCCCGAGTCCTTTCCGTTTTCTTCTTTGGACTCTCCTCCTATGGTTGTAACAAAAATTTCGTCCATCAATAACCCACCAAAAGCGACACTTGAAATAATTTTTGCGGACGGAAAATTTACCACCATATCATCCTCTCCATTGTGAGAGTACCTATTTAACTCAGATCCTCCTGCGCTGGCAGACCAAACATAGCCCTCGGAATCTACAGTCATTCCATCTGGCACACCATGACCCTCAGGAACATCTTTGAAAATCCCCTTGTTTGAAATATTCCCAGTTTCTTCATCATAATCGTAGATGTATATTTTATAGGCTAATGAGTCCGTGTAATACATTTGAGTCCGATCGGGAGTGAATCCTAACCCATTAGATAAACTGACTTTATCAACTACAATTTGAATAGCCCCGTCAGTATCCAGCCTGTATAGCTTTCCAGCAACGCCGTCGTCCGTTGCTTTCGAAGAATCTATTGGCATGGTTCCGCAAAAGACTCTCCCTGCGGGATCAGCGATCACATCATTGAATCGAAAACCTGATGATCCTGGCAAGTCTTTTATAATGTAATTAAGCTTACCATCACGCAATTCCGCTACTGAAGGTCCTTCCAAGAATAAAAGTAGTGAACCATCTTTTTGTATGGTGAAGCCACCTACTACGGGCCCTTGAAAAAATTGACTGTGTTCTCCTGTCACAGGATCGAATCGGAATATACGACCAGTCATTATGTCTATCCAATAAAGTTTTTTTTCTTTTGAATGCCACAAAGGGCCTTCGCCCACCACGTTTTGATAATCAACTATTAATTCTGGTTGCACTTAATCACCTCCTGATTTCCGATCAATTTCATACTGACACTGAAGGAATTTCAAGTTCTGCAATAAGATTTTCGAATTCACTAAGATCTTTCTCCAGAATTGTGTCGTAGGACTGCATAAGGGGCTCAAGGCTACCATTAAAATCCTCGGTTGCCTCATAGGCTTGTTTCGGCGGGGCATAATCTGCAGCAGCTACAAAATTAATGAGTTCGACAAATTTCAGATTAAGCTTAGGGGGAAGATTAAGCATATCCCTGGATCCCTTGTAATCAATCTGCACAATCTCCCTTTCCACAGATTCCAATTTGGTAATAACTGAAGACCCATTTGAAAATACAGTTTCAGATACTGAAGTGCCTTCAGCTCTTTTTACCCATTCAGTGACTTGGGTTTTAAGGTTACGTATGTCGTTAACAGTCTTGTTGGCATGCGAGAGACTATCTCTAAGCTTTATTAGAAGCTCAAATTGAGTCATCAAATCCTCCTGTGTAGCAGTCACACGAGGATCCTTCAATATTTCAAAATCCTGAGTTTGAGAATATTCGTCATGCGTAAGCACCGCCTTATACAGGCCAGGAGGTGCCAATGGTCCGGTTAATGCATCTTGTGTGGCCTTATCCTCAGGAACCACCACCGCCTCCGGATATCGCATATCCCATACAAACCTGTTGACGCCAGACTCAGAACCTAAAATTAGCTCCTTAGATTCATCTGATTCATCTGCCTTGATGTTGGAGAATCGTTTGATCAAATTGTCATTACTATCGAGAATTTGTAGAGTCAACTCTCCTTCTATTTTTTCTTTGATCCAATAGAAGATCATGACTCCCGCCGGAGGGTTCTGACCTCCGTCTAATACCCGCCTTGTTATTTCTCCAGTATCTTTCTTCGACTCAGAAAATGCAGCGGCACTGGAACCAAGTCCCAATTGATAATTTTTTCCAGGCGCAGCCGCACGAAGTCTGAATGGAGGCATCAGTCTATGGGTTGTGCGAGGCTTGAATAGGCAAACATCATGGTCCTGTACATTGTCAGGTATCTGACGTACCTGGGTAAGGTCATCCATAATCCAGAAAGATCTACCGTGAGTAGCAACAACTAGGTCATCATTCTTGATCACCATGTCGTGAATCGGTACTACAGGCAAAGCTCTGTCAGGCACGTTCGGCTGCAGGGATTGCCACTCTCTGCCATCTGTGAAAGACACGTAAACTCCTGTCTCGGTTCCGGCATATAAGAGACCTTTCTTTATGGGATCTTCTCTGATTACCCTAGTGTAGTCAAATTCCGGTATACCGTCAGAGATATCGGTCCATGTCTCACCATAATCATCGGTCTTAAAAAGCATTGGCGTATTGTCATCTAATTTGTATCTTGTACAAGCCATATAAGCTGTAGCTTTGTCATGTGCAGACGGTTCAATCATGCTGATCAAGGTCCATTCCGGCAAGGAATTCGGCGTTATTTGTTTCCAGTTTTTCCCCGAGTCTCTTGAAATATGAACTAGGCCATCGTCTGAACCAGCCCAAAATACTCCTTTCTCATGAGGCGACTCTGTAAACGCAAATATAGTAGCGTATGTTTCTGCACCAGATGCATCTTTAACTATGGGGCCTCCAGAGGGCCCAAGTTTTGTAATATCCGCTCTTGTAAGATCTGGACTTATTTTCTCCCAACTGCTGCCTTCATCAACCGACTTAAACAACACGTTTGCCGCTACATATAAAACAGACGGATCGTGCGGTGAATATTGTATCGGGAAAGTCCACTGAAATCTGTATTTCATATCAGCCGCACCAGCTCCCCAGTACGCTTCTGGCCAAACAGTGATCAGTCTTGTCTGGCCTGTAGAATGATCGTAACGCAACAAGTTTCCACCACCTCCGGGAGAACTACCTATTCCTCCCGATATAACTATGTTGGAATCTTTTGGATCAACAACTATATGACCACTTTCAGATGATCCGACCGGGTAGCAATCCCCCCAAGGAATTGCTCCCTTATAACTTCTCGAAGGAACGGTAATAGCGGAATTATCCTGCTGAGTAGCATAAACCTTGTACGGGAATTCATCATCCGTTGTTACGTGATAGAACTGCGACGTTAGTTGATTGTAAATGGTTGACCATGACTCACCACCGTTAAAACTTACGCATGCGCCTCCATCATTACCTTGGACCATTCTTTGGGTATTGTTGGGGTCAATCCACAAATCATGATTGTCCCCATGGGGTGTTGTTACCTCTGTGAAATTAACTCCCCCATCAATGGATTTCCAGGCTTTAAAGTTCATCAGCCATACGGTTTCAGGGTCTTTAGGGTCAGCGAAAATATGACTGTAGTACCATGGCCGTCCTTGAAGATCACTATTATCTGTCAATAATTCCCATGTGTTGCCACCATCATCTGAACGATACACCCCACAATCTTCCGCATCTATGGTGGCCCAGACCCGGCCCGGCTTTGCCGGAGAAACAGCTACACCAATTCTCCCTTTTATTCCTTTAGGCAACCCAGGATTTTGGGTTATGTCAGTCCATGTTGTGCCCCCATCCATAGACCTGTGCAATCCACTGCCCGGACCACCGCTATTCAAACTCCAGAAATCGCGACGAACCTGCCAAAAAGCAGAGTACAAAATACGAGGATTATTTGGATCCATAGAAATATCTATCGCACCTGCGTCTTCACTTTTAAATAAGACTTGTTCCCAATTCTTTCCACCATCCGTTGTGCGAAACACACCCCTCTGTTTGTTAGGGCCAAAAGCGTGGCCTAGTGCAGCTACGTAAACCGTATCCGGATCTTTGGGATGGACACGAACTCTGCCAATGTGCCTGGTATCGGATAACCCGAGGTGAGTCCATGTTTTGCCGCGATCAGTTGATCGATACACGCCATCACCATACGAAACATCCAAGCGTATGCATGCTTCCCCCATTCCTGCATAAATCACATTTGGATCTGATTCAGATACAGCTATGGCTCCAACAGAAGATGTTTTCAGGAATCCATCAGATATGTTCTCCCAATAGGTACCCCCATCATCCGTTTTCCATATCCCGCCCGCACATCCTCCAAAGTAGAAAGTTGCAGGATCAACAGGATCTCCTGCCACAGCTACTACTCTGCCTCCCCTAGGTGGCCCTATACATCGCCACTCAATAGCATCCAATGTTTTCGAATCGGCTTTATGAATCGATCCATCAATTGTCATTGAAATCACCCCTTACTCAGAAAATAATCATTGTCTAAGATACGTAATCAGTCGATTGTAAACCTAAGGTCATCACGATAACCTCGTACCAATTTAGTGTCAATCCTAGATCACATTGACACTCTGGCTCATCGATGTTTACACTCATCGTGGTCAGGATTATAAAGTACCAAAAATTTGAGTTCCTTCTTATAAATATTTTCCTCACGCTATCATTCTAGGTATTCAATGTTAGTGGAGATATAACTATAATCTTCTGAAGCAGTACAGGCCTGAAGATAGTAGATTGAAGGCTTCTCTTGCAGAACTGTGAAGGTACAACAATACCCGCAAAGAAGCAGGATTCTATCTTAGCTGAACGCATCTAGTAAAATAATGCTGTTACTCAATGGCGATTCAACAACATTTGGAGAGTGATCTATGAAACCAGAGAACACATTAAAAAATAAAGTGGCATTGGTTACAGGCGGAGGGAGTGGGATTGGGTACGCAATATCCCAATATCTAGCACAAAGCGGTGCAAAAGTTCTCATAACAGACGTAGCCGACTACGGGCTATCAGCCGCTAATGATATAGGGGCAGAATTTCTACAATATGACCTCTCTAGCATGGATCAAGTCAGAGATTTGGCCAAAAATGCATTAACTAAAACTGGTAACATCGATATCCTCATTAACAATGCTGGACTGCAACATATCTCCCCAGTAGATACATTCCCTGATGATGAATGGGCAAAATTGATCCAAATCATGTTGATCGCTCCATTCCAGCTAACGAAAGCTGTGGTACCAGGCATGAAGAAACATCAGTGGGGGAGAATTATTAATCTCTCGTCTATACATGGACTAGTGGCGAGTCCATATAAATCTGCATATGTATCGGCTAAGCATGGCATAATCGGGCTTACCAAAACAGTGGCGTTAGAGGTTGGAGATGACGGAATCACCGTTAATGCAATTTGCCCCTCTTATGTCCGAACTCCTTTAACGGACGGTCAAATAGCAGCCCAAGCGTCGACACGAGGAATACCAGAAGAGGAAGTTATATCTAAAGTTATGCTGGAACCCGCCGCAATAAAACAGGTAATTGAACCAGAGGAAGTGGCTTCACTCGCCATGTTCTTAATTTCAAATGATGCGAAATCTATAACGGGTTCCTCATATTCAATAGATGTAGGCTGGACAGCCAGATAGTGTTGCGAGATTCAATAAAACTGCCCTGCATGTTTTATTGACCTGCTGTAAAAGACTGGAGATCTGCGTAAAGCCCTCCTCTTTGCAAAAGTTGATCATGATTTCCCTGATCAACAATTCGACCCTTGTCCAAAACCAGTATCCGATCAGCACTTTTAATTGTCGACAATCTATGTGCAATCACTATAGCAGTCCTGTCAGACAATAAATTTTTTAGAGATCTTTGGATAAGAATTTCCGTATCCGTATCTATATTAGCAGTGGCTTCATCCAGAACTAGAATTCTTGGATTACCAACAAGCGCTCGAGCAAAACTTACCAGTTGTCGCTGGCCAATACTAAGATTACTGCCCCGTTCAAGTAATTGTGTTTCATAAGCTAGAGGCAATTTTGTAATAAATTCGTGGGCTTGTACTGCCTTTGCCGCAGATTCCACATCGGAGTCTGTTATGTTCCTTTGATCGTATCTGATATTTTCCTTTATTGTTCCCGAAAACAGAAATGGTTCCTGGGTAACTATGCTCATGTCTCTTACAAGAGAAAGCCTGGTGATGTCTCTAACATCTTGGCCGTCAACTTTTATACAGCCAGATGTGACATCATAAAGTCTTAAGAGTAATGACACGAAAGAGGTTTTACCCGCTCCAGTTGGCCCTACCAAAGCAATGGTTTCTCCTGGCTTGACATGAACATTCACATTCTGAAGAACGGGTTGACCTTGATCATATTCAAAATCTACACCCTCATAACAAATTTCACCTTTCAAATTCTCTAAAATATTAGAGTTAGGTTTGTCAACGATATCAGGTCTTTGGTCAAGCAATTCAAAAATGCGCACCCCGGATGCCATTGCACGCTGAAGATCACCATATTGCATAGTAAGGTTTCTTACAGGATCAAAAAATCTTTGAATATATAACGCAAAAGCAACGAGAACTCCCGGCTCCAATTCACCGTTAATGACCATTGACCCTCCAAACAAAACTACCAGTCCTAAACCAAGAGCGCTAACTACTTCGACTGATGGAAACAAAAACGACGAATATCGACTGGATTTCAAAGTAGCATCCAAATGAGAATTGTTGGTTTTGCCAAACTGCCTTATGTTGGAATGCTCCCTGTTCATACTTTGAACGACTCTCACCCCAGTGATGTTTTCCTGAAGCTCACTATTTACTACGGCAAGCTTCTGGCGAACTCTAATAAAGGCTAATCTGGCAAATTTCTGCCAGATTACCAGCATCAAAAACAGCAGCGGTATAACAGAAAAAGTTATGGCGGCCAATTCCACATTCATAATCACCATAGCAGCCACAATACCAGCGAGGCTTAGTACATCTGCCAAGCTTAGAACCATGATTGATAGGAATTCCTGAAGATGCTGTACATCGTTTTGAATTCTAGACATCGTTTTCCCTACTTCGTGCTTCTCGAAGTAAGACATCGACAACCTATGCGTATGGCTGAACAGATCTACCCTGAGCTTGTACAGAACCCGCTGTGAAACCTTGGACATTAATTTGAGATGGAAGTAATTACTTCCGAATTGTACCAATGCAACGATTAAGAATGCCAACACAACTAAATTTAGACCAGATATATCGCCAGTCCGTACGTGATTATCAATGGTTAACTTAACTATCCATGGTATTGCTATTATAGTGGCCGTGTAGACCAGCATCGCTAAAATCGTTAGTGTCAATACTCGCCAGTAAGGCGTTAGATATCCGAAGAGGCGACGGATAACATCGCTATCGTAAATAGTACCTCTATCCTCCTCGTCAACATCTACGCGAGACCATCCCCTCATCATAAAGCTAATTGAACCTCAAAATTAATCTGTTTCACGGTACCACCTGTTGAGATTTGAGTTGGGCATTGTATATGTGAGTGTATGATCCATGTATCTCCATCAATTCGTCATGAGTCCCTCTTTCTATAATCTCCCCGTCTTCCACAACCAAAATCAAATCCGCTTGACGAATTGTGGACAATCTATGAGCTATAACAAAGGTAGTGCGGTTTTTGACGACTGCATTTAGGGCCTCTTGAATACGATACTCAGTTTCCATATCTACACTGGAAGTAGAATCATCTAGTATCAAAATTGGAGGATTAAGCAAAATAGTTCTAGCAATAGCCAAGCGCTGTCTCTGACCACCGGACAACGTAACTCCTCTCTCTCCTACTGGGGTTTCGTAACCTTTTGGAAGAGTTTTTATGAAATCATCTATCTGTGCGATTTTAGCTGCCTGTTCGACTTCACCATCTGAAGCATTGTCAACTCCATATTTTATGTTTTCACGAATAGAAGCACCGAACACAAATATATCTTGCATCACTATTCCGACATTTTGCCGTAATGATGAAAGCGTTGCGTCACGAACATCTATCCCATCAATGTATATACATCCCGAAGAAACATCATAGAATCTCGGTATCAGATGCACTAGCGTACTCTTGCCAGAGCCTGATGCTCCCAATATAGCAACAAGCTGACCCGGCTCAACTTCAAAACTAACGTTCTTGATTGCTAAGGGACCAGAGTCATAGGACAGAGCAACGTTTTCGAACTTCACCCTTCCTGTAGACCTGCCAATAGCTCTAGATCCAGGTTTCTCTTCAACAGGAGATTTGGAATCTAGAACCTCAAAAACTCTTTGGCCTGCTGAAGATGCCCGGGAAAGTATGTTGACAATCCATCCTGTCATACGAACAGGCATAGCGATCATACTCATGTACAATATAAAAGCGGCTATTTCGCCTGCTGACATACGACCTGCGGCCACCTCATAACTCCCAAGCCAAAGTATGACAGCTGTCGCCATAGAAAAAAAGAATGTCATCATCGCTCCCCGCGATGCAAAAATAACCTGTACAACATAATTAAAGTGAGCTACGGATTTAGCTTTTCGATTAAATTTCTCTTCCTCGTACTCGCTTGATCCAAAAGACTTTATCAAGCGCATACCAGCAAGGCTCTCTTGGAGCACTGTGGTTAATTTGCCCGTCTCAACATGTACAGCAATCCAGTTAGCTCTCATTTTGTGCCCCATTGATATAGCATGCCATACAAACAGGGGGACAAAGGCCATTGTGGCCAAACCTAGTCTTAGATTTGTTGAAATCAACAGTATTGCAACCACAATTAACATAAGTGCGATCCGGAACCCATTAATTAAACCCATGCTAAAAAGCCAGCGTATGGCTTCTACATCAACTGTTGCTTTTGACATCAAATTTCCTGTTTGTTGTTTGTCATGAAATCCGAAGCTCAAGTTCTGTAGCTTGGAAAAAAAGTCGTTTCTAATATCGAAAGCTGCCCTCTGTGACACGCCTTCAGAAAAGTAACTCTGAACATATCCTGTTATCCCTCTAAATAATCCCAAAGCAATAATGCTTCCAGCAATTATGAGTAATTCAGCATTTTCTCCAGATTCAAGAGATTGGTCTATTGCAGTACCGAGTAGACGAGGAATGGCCATAGATGAAATCACAGCACTAACCATCGCTAGGAAAGCTACAAATAGCCGGAAATGGTGCTTGAATCCGTATCCCATAAGACGCCATATTACGCTAACCGAAGGTGAAGTATGAGTATCGGCTTTCTCTTTTGAAAACTTTTTTTGGACAGAGTCCTCAATATTTATTTTATTATCAGAATTCTTGCTATCCCGGTTTTGCGACGATTCTGTTAATTTTTTGTGATCAAGCACAATATTCCCCTTCCCCCAACCGCTACTTAACGAGGAAAACTAAGCACCGTATCGGAACATATTGGACTGTGGCCTAGTGTATCATTGTGATATATATATTTGCTTATTGATGGGATCAACTGGATTGGATGATCGTGACAGGATCAATCATCGTATGACTCAATCTGAACGACTACCAAACCGAAAGCTCGGCGCTCCAGCATACCACAGTAAAATTATCGCAATTAAAAACATTATCGCAACAGCAATAAAAGCTGATTGATAACTTCCAGTCCTATCAAAAGATATGCCAGCAATGATGGGCCCCAAAGCTAGAGGTATCACACTAGCCAAGTTGATGGAACCCATAATACTGCCGAAGCTTTTTATTCCGAATCCCTCTTGAACTATCAGTTGCATCAAAGCCCCAAACGCTCCCATGCACAAACCAAAAAATACTACCGAAGCCCACATAACCACAGAATTTTCACTGCCAAGAATCGTAACTAGAAATATAGCCTGACCTCCCAAGCAAATCATCAGTGAATATCGAGCTGTAATCTGTTCAGATAGATAACCAAATCCTATTTTCCCAACCATTCCGAAAAGCGCCAAAACTGCAACAGCCTGAGAAGCCGTGCTGGTCGAAACTCCTTCGTTCGTCAAGTGAGAAAATATCTGTGGAAGGGCAGCGCCATAAGTAAATGTGCCAAGCAATATAGAGGCATTTATCAAATAAAATGATTTTTTGTGCAAAGCCTCATTGAGACTCAAACCCGTGATATCTTGCGATTGCATATTCTTGGTAAATCGAGACTTCGCTGAACCACTCGGTGACTCTTTTATCGCTATTAAGCCTAATATCACTATGCAAATGGTTATCAGTCCCAAACATGTATATGCAGCTTCCCAAGATGCAATAATAACAATGGCACCAACCATTGGTGGCAAAACCAAGCCACCAAAGTTGTTCCCCATCATAGTAAAGCCCATCAATCTTCCACGCATTTGTTGGAACCAAACACCCACCAGTTTCCCTGCAGGCAGTGGCGCAGCACCAGAGAATCCAATAAATTGCAATGCACTCAGTGCATACCAATGCCACAATTTATCCATGAATGGCCTGAGCAAAAAACTCAATCCGAACATAGCTAGGCAGACCGCAAGTACATATTTGGATCCGAATTTATCAATCAATTTGCCCCATAGTGGCGCAGTCAAACTCCCAAGAGCAGCAAAAGATAATGAGGCATTGATCTGAGTACGGCTCCACCCAAATTCATCCTGCAAAGGTTGTACAAATATACTAAATGCATAGTGGGAGGAGCCTACAGTTATAGCTGAAGCAGCAAATAATGATGTTACGATCCACCAGCCACGATACGCGAATATCGAATCTGATCTAAACATGTTGCTTAGTCATCCCCGAATACAACTCGAAAGTTGTCGTAATGGATAAGCAACATGCCGACACTAAAGCCACTCATACCTGCGACAAGGACCTTCTTCATTCAATCACTCTATTTATTAAAATACTAGTCTCGTCCATATTGTGGGATTTTGTGAGCTAATCTTGATTCCACAACTTTTCCAATTTAAGTCTGTTTTGACACACATTATGACCAACTATGGTAAATTCTGTAGATTAACAAATATACATCATTGAGTTCATACACAAAGTGTTTTTAGAATGATTTGGTGTTTTAAATCTGATTAACCTAGGAAAGGATTACTCAAGAAAATGATCTTGACAAGCCAGCAATTACAATTCTTTGAAATTTTTGGGTTCCTAAAATTTCCTAGTATATTTTTTGAAGAGATTCAACAGATAACAGCTGAATTTGAGAATGTTATGCAACAGATCGGCATAAATCACGACCACAAACAAAGATCCAGTATTGAACCGTTCGCTGATACAAATGATTACTTGTCCAAGTTGATTGATGATCCAAGAATCAACTCTGTGGTTTCATCAATTCTAGGATCCGATTACAATTATACAAGCAGTGACGGCAATTACTATGTTGGAGATACGCTTTGGCATTCTGACCATCATCCACATGCTCCTTACAAATCACTCAAGATAGCTTTCTACTTGGATAAAGTCTCCGATAATAGTGGTTGTTTAAGAGTTATCCCTGGTAGTTGCCATGGGCAAGATAAATACACGACGGCACTCGACAAAATATTTCCTGTCCAAGCGGAAAATAACACTGAGCAGTTCCTTGGTGTTACCGGAGACCAACTCCCAGCTTACCGCATAACATCCGAGCCAGGAGATATGCTACTTTTTAATCACAAGACTAAGCATAGTTCTTGGGGAGGGGGTAGTATGAGACGAATGTTTACCTACAATTTTGAGCAGCGGTTCCATGATGAAATAATTACAGAGCTAGAAACTCTAGTTAAACCCCGTCTCCTCCATGGCAACAACAGTCCTTACGGAGCAAACATGCTTACTACAGCTGATCCTGAACGCATGATACACCTTGAGCAGCGAATTCAAATTTCGAGACAGTTACATTAATATACTTAGCGATTGAAGATTTATTTTCATAGTTCAGTACAATAATCACGATACACGGCTAATGTTTAGCTTACCGCTCGATATGAACCTGAAAAATCCCCATCACATCAATCAGGAATAACTTCATGACCGAACAGAAACCGGACAAGATTTTGGTAGAGGGTTGGCCAAATTTAGTTAATGTAGCGAATCTGACCCTGAACCATCTCAATGAGATATGTGATCCTCATCGGTCTTATATGGCATACGTAGGAGCCAGCCTTGGATATGAAATACCAGCGTTTATCCGCAATCGGTGGAGTTGGGTAGAAGCTGCTTCTTACGGACTATTAGGCCGCATAGCTATTAAATCTGTCACCGGTAACACTGCCGGGCAAGAAGTTGAAGCTGGTCAGCGGAAGCTCACTTTAGCATCTTTTTATGGCACCGATGGTTTCTCGCGACGTTCCTATTCAAGTGTATGGAGTGAAGACACTACATTATACATATGGGAACAGGCACGGGTAATGTTCACTTTAATGGCATGGTATATCGAGAGTGAGGACGAAAATCTACTTCAATATATCAAGGGGATGTTGCAAGCATTGATGAGTATTACTAAAAAGGAAGGAAACTTCATACTTTTTGCCCCGCCGTATGATCGGCAAGAGGTATTCGGTGATGTCGCGCCAATAACCCTGGTAGAACCTTTGATGAAATACTTCGAGGCCAGCGATGATACAAATGCCTTAGAATTCTGCAGAGGAATCATAAATTGGGCCGTACACCCATCAACCAATTTGGTCGACAAGCATTACCGTCTAAGTGGGTGGCTGCGTGGTAATGCTTCAGCCCTTGCCGGCATTGCTAGGTTCGCTTACTCAACTAATGACGCTGGCTTGCTCAACTATGTGGAAAACGTCTTCAGAAATTCTTTATCCCTCACCACACGTTATGGTGGAACTCCGGACACAGAGCCCTGTTGTACAAATATGGAACTCACTACCACTGCATTGGTTTTAACAAAGTCTGGCAGGGGTGAGTGGTGGGATATGATTGACAGACATTTCCGTAACCACACTTTAGCTTGTCAATTCACTGATCCTAAAGCAGTAAAGAAAGGACATAGGGAAGGCTCACCGGGGCCTCACGACGACTCACGCGATATCCTATCGCGATCAGTTGGAGGATTCAGTTGGGCAACTGCCCGAGAACACCTGTTTGATTTTGGGCAATTAATGGTGTGTTGCGGAGGAAATGCAATGTGGACTCTGGGAAAGATAGCTGCTAACTCAGCCACACTACATGGCTCTGTCCTTTCAATAAACCTGCATTTCACCTTAGACACTCCATTGGCAACTATAACAAACTATGAACCATTTAAGGGTGAGCTTAAAGTTGTACCGTGCTACAACGGAGATGTGAGAATCAGGAAACCGGCATACGCGGCAAATATTTCGGTGAACGTTAATGGCAATGCTGTAACCCCTAAAGACGATGGCACTTATCTATATCTCAGCAATATGCTTGCTGGATCGACAATTATTCTGCGGTATGATATACCAGAGAAAATTAGTGAGGAAACAACCAAACTGACGCCAGGTAAACATTGTTTTGATGTGAAATCTGAACCAGTAGTCAAAGAACGCATACAGACAAGATGGATTGGCAACACAGTAGTATCTATTGATTACGAAAGTGATTCCCCAGTACCTCTACACCGGCTGTATCAAAATCGGCCTGAGGTGTTCAAACAAGGACTTACCAAAACAACTGAAGGTTTCGTTCCAGAGAAATATTTTGAGTGGTAGACACATAAAGCATTCTCTATCTAAATCTTTGGACCAAGTATAGACTCTGCCACTACAAAATTGGTGATCTCAATCTGAAATCTTGGCATAGATAATCTTTTGAACTAGTAATATTATCGTATTCAATCATGGAACAATGAGTACAATCAAGAGTACTCAAAAACGGTGATTTGGCTTGTCCACACTTCGACTCCCACCATATTCAAGGTACGTTGATTAGGCACCCGCGCAACTAGTTTCCTATCAAGTATTTTGTGCTGCATCCTATTCAAATACTTACACCTATCTATGAATTGTCTAATTGTTGTTTTCTCACCGCCAAGTATTATGTAATCTAAATTATCACTGTTAAGAGGCATTAATTCATTAGCTGTTTGGCATATTTTGTCGAACAATTCCCTGATATGCTTATCCCTGTTTCTTTCAAAGCGCCTTTGGGAAGATCCTCCAGCTCTATGCCTGTTCTTGACATATCGGGTACCAGTCTTGGACTCCACTGTTTTTTCTCCTTCAAGGATTGAGATAGCATATCTGCCCAAGCGAAGCAATATCACAGCTATTGTTCGGTCGATACATACAAGTCTTTGGAGTTCACTTACCTCCAACATGGCGACATCCGAGTTCAAAATCAATGGCACAGGCGGAACCACGGCAGTGATAGTTTGATTCCCTTTTAGAATAACAGTCCCTGTATCAGATTGGCCTATTACATTCACAACTTCATTTGCTAAAGACGGAGATTTTTCGCTAGGAAGATTTTTAGGAGGAACGTAAAAAATATCAGTGCATGAACCAGGCTCATTCACGTCCCTTAGCATTTCCAATAAATCAGATCTGCTGCAACTATATTTATCGCGAGTAATCAGCAATTCCTAAGAAGACGGATATGACACACTGACAATGGTATGGAATCCACCCCTCGGCTGATAATCCAGAGTGACCTTCATATTTACAGGATTACACACACTAACCAAGTCGTTCAAAATCCGGTTGGCTGCATGCTCTTGAACAATACCCACTGATCTAAATGACATTAAATAATATTTTAATGACTTGAGCTCAACACACAGTGATTCGGGAACATACTCTAGCGTAAGTAACCCGAAATCCGGGAGCCCATTCCACGGGCATACTGCTGAAAATTCCTCAGTTTCAATCACTATATCAGTGCTACTACCTTTGTATTCGTAATCAAACACCAATAAACAATCGGTATTGATTTCTGACTCATGGTGCACGTCAAATTTCTCTTCTATAGCATCATACTTTGACCTTAACTGCTCTATCGATGCCATTGACTTTAATCCCCCTGTAACCGAATGTGAATAATAATTTAATTGTCTATTGTCTTATACTACAGTGAATTTCACCCTAAAAGGAAATTCTAAATATGGATCAATTCGATGGTCCTCAAAATGCTATTGAAGTGTTTGGATTAACAAAATCTTTCGGTCGCATATCAGCCCTGAGAAATCTTGAAATTAGCGTCCCATGGGGCACAGTGCTCACGATACTAGGAATGAATGGATCCGGAAAATCAACCCTCATTAAAATATTGGCTACTATCGCCAAGCCAGATCATGGCACAATCCAAATTGCGGGACTAAATCCTTCAGAGTCAGGTAAAAGTATCCGTCGCAATATAGGCTTCATAACACACACTCCATTGCTCTATCCCGAGCTCACTGGACGTGAAAACCTGCGATTATTTACTCGATTGTTCGGACTAACAGATTATGATGACTCTATAAACGAAATTTCAATAAAGATGGGCCTAACACTCCAATTAGACAAGAAGGTCAGCTCGCTATCTCACGGAATGAGGAAAAGAATAGACATAGCCCGGGCTATGCTTCATGAGCCCTTGATATTGCTTATGGATGAGCCGGAAAGCGGCTTAGATCAACAGGCTTTGGAACTCCTTTCCTATATAGTTGAAGATACTGTCAAGAAAAGCTGCACGGTAGTTATGACCACTCACAATTTAGGATGGGCTAGCAGCTTAGCCACTCAAGTCGCTATCCTTTCCAAAGGGACAATAGTCCACCATAGCATGGACTCACCACAAGAAAATTCTGGACTTGATTCAATCTATAAAAAATATTCTGGAACCAACAGATGATAGATTTTTGCAAAATAATAGGGTCGATCGTATGGAAAGATATTCTTTTGGAATCACGAACCAAGGATATTCTGCTGTCAGTAATTTTATTCGCGTCACTGGTGTTGCTGATTTTCAATTTTGCAGTTGAACCTACTACACAGATAATGGCAATGGTGGCGCCTGGCATTATGTGGATATCTATCACATTCGCAGGAGTGCTAGGACTCACGCGTTCTTTGGCCTTGGAAAAAGAGAGTGGCAATCTACATGCATTGATGACATCACCAATTGGTAGAGAGGCAATCTTCTTCGGTAAAATGCTTGGGAATTTTTTATTTATGTTTTTCACTGTGGTTATAGTGTTCCCAATATTCACTGTACTTTTTAATGTATCTACATTTTCAATTAACCTATATTTAATAGCGATACTTACCATCATGGGAACGTCATGCGTAGGAACGCTCTTTGCCACTATGGCAATCAACACGCGATCTCGAGAAATTATGCTACCTCTACTTTTTTTCCCTTTAATCGTACCTATTATTATTGCCGCGGTAGAAGCAACGAGCTCAGTGATAACCAATTCTGGTGCAGGTTCTCAATATCAGTGGATTTACCTGCTGGGAGTCATGGACTTAATTTTGCTGGTAATCTGCCCATTGGGATTCAGTATTATCATCGAAGAATAGGTGTCGACCATTTATTTCTCTTATCCTAAATTGACACTCTAACTAGCCCCTGATATATTTGTGGGTAGGAATTAATAGTACTAAAAGGTGGTAGTTTTATTAGCTCGCAATGACTCTCCGGTTTAATGATAAGATTTGCACGCCTATAAGTTTGTTTCGGTATTCGTTGTAATTGCGAGTGCGGCCACCTGACACCCCGATACACAAAATCTGGTTCTTCAGTTTGTTGCGCCCGCCAATTCGCTTAATAACATTGTATGAATTTGGAGACATCCGTTGAAAAAACATGACTTTGTTGTACGATTTGGAGGAGAAGGCGGAGCAGGACTGCTTACTGTAGTTACTGCAATGTCTCAAGCCGCCGCAGAAGTTGGATATCACGTGCAAACTTTTGCTACCTTTCCATCTCAAATTCGCGGGGGTCCCACATGGTTTCAACTCAGAATATCTACCTCTGACATATTGAGTTCGGGGGACGAATTAGATGCCCTAGTAGCTTTTAACCAAGAAGCATATGAGCAACATCGTAGTGAAGTGAGTGACTCAGGCGTTATTATTTATAACTCAGAGGAATTCGAACTAGATGACGATGGGAAAAGTTTTGGTATGCAGTTTGATGAATTGGCCAAAACCACAGGCAATAACCGCTCAGCAAACTTTGTGGTAATGGGCGCCCTGGCTCACCTCGTAGACCTCCCCATGTCAATTTTGGAAACTTTTAACAAAGAAAAATATACCCGTGGACGTCCTAGTGATGAACAAATAGTATCCTCAAATAACCATGCATTAAAATTGGGGAAAGAAGAGGCTATCAAGAGCGGATTTAGTCTTGGTGAACTAGCAGAACCCAACAAACCAGATGTTGAACAGATCCTTGTTAACGGCAATGAGGCCATCTCCTTAGGTGCGATGGCATCAGGAGTTGAATTCTTTGTCGGGTATCCTATTTCCCCAGCCACCACAATACTAATTTGGATGGAGAAAAATCTTGTCGGCCCAGGCAAGATTGCATATCAGGCAACATCGGAAATAGAATCTATAACATCTATTCTGGGAGCGGGATACGCTGGGAAAAAGGCCATGACTTCAACAGCAGGGCCAGGCTTCTCGTTAATGAGTGAAGGACTCGGTCTCGGATGGATGGCTGAAATACCGGTAGTGATAGCCAATATTCAGAGAGGTGGTCCCTCTACTGGACTTCCTACAAAAACTGAACAGTCAGACCTGCTGACAGCCATTACCCCGTCTCACGGTGACATTAGCTTACCCGTTATAGCTCCCGGAACCGTTGAAGAGTGTTTCTATGCTGCTGTAGAAGCTTTTAACTGGGCTGAGAGATACCAAGGCCCGGTCGTTTTGTTGAGTGAACACGCTTTGTCGGAGCGTCAAAAAAATATCCCTAAGCCTAAAATTCAAAATCTCAAAATCGAAAAAAGGAAAGTATACGAAGGTAGTAACGGATATCAAAGGTACGAAAGTGCTGAGTTATCTCCTATGCCTATACCAGGAAACCCTGGCGGCTATGTCGCCAATGGAAGCGAACATGACGGGATAGGAGACACTACGCATCTACCAGCACGCCATGTACAAATGACCGAGCGAAGATTCAGCAAGCTAAAATTGCTTCAAAATGGCTATTACGAGGAGAAAAATCCAGATGCTTCAATAGTAATAATGCCTTGGGGAGGTTCAAAAGGCCCAGCTCAGGAAGCTTACGAGCAATTCTTCAACAACGACTCTGGGATAGGCTGGGCGTACACCATGTTCCTCAATCCTTTGCCAGTTGAGTTAGTGAATACCCTAAAAACCAAAAATTTGGTAATAGTCCCAGAATTAAATTATCAAGGTCAGTTCTCAAGTGTTTTACGTTCACAAGGTATAAACGCCATCTCTATAAATCAATATACAGGGCTTCCTTTTAAAGTGAACGATCTGGTAAAACAAATCAATAAACTCGTATCCGAACATGCAAAGCAAGGTACTTCTAAATGAGCTCAAGAAACTCCGAATATGATTTCAAATGGTGTCCTGGTTGTGGTGACTTTGGAGTCCGGAGGGCTCTGGAGCAAGCCCTAAAAAATTATGTGATAGAGACTGAAGTTCCGGTTGAAACAAATGTTGTCGTCGCAGGTATAGGATGCTCGGGAAATATGGTTCATCTGCTAGAAGGACCACAGCCATATGGCTTCCATGGAGTTCATGGAAGAACACTCCCCATTGCGATGGGAGTTAAGATGAGTCGTCCCGAATTGAACGTTGTTGTAACGGCGGGGGATGGGGATTTTCTGGGAATAGGATTGGAGCATGTTGGACCTCAGGCAGCAAGAAACCTAAACATCACTGCGGTAGTAATGGACAATGGAGTGTACGGACTCACGAAAGGGCAAAGTTCACCCACAACCGACATTGGTACGATTACCAGTTCAACTCCCTACGGCAAAGTAGAATCATCAGTGAACCCTTTGAGGCTTTATCTAACCATGGGTGTGACGTATCTCGCTTCGGCGATGTCAAGCAAAGTTAAAGATATGACTCGTCTAATGTTGGGAGCAATGATGCATCCTGGATTTTCGATCGTACATGTACAATCTCCATGTACGGAATATAACGATACTTATGAACTGCTAAAGGGTAATCCAAGTAAAGGCATAGCACCAGTTGCTTGGACAGTGGAGGATGATCATGACTCTAGCAGTATCGAGGCGGCGTTTAATGTATCAAGCTCAGGCGGAATACCAATGGGACTAATCTATGAGAATTCTGAACGCCCTACATTTGATCAACAAATTGACAATCTCGGAAAGAAAACTGAATCAAGAAACGTCGAAGAGTTGATAAGCGCATATTCCATCTCCGATAGCTAGGGTCTAATTCTCGGAACTGAATCGAGATTGGATTGTCACTTGGCAAAGCGCCTAGGAGTTGCAATTCTCCACCGATTCCCGGATAAACCCAGCAACCTCTGAAGTTGATGTGCCCGGACCAAACACCGCTCTCACACCCATCTCCTCCAACTCTGCTCGATCGTCTTCAGGTATTATGCCCCCCGCAACTACTACTACATCGTGCATGCCGTTCTTATCCAATTCTCGGAAAATTAATGGGAAAAGTTCTTTGTGTGCTCCGGAAAGTATGCTGAGGCCTATAACATCCACATCCTCTTGGAGGGCTGCACGCACAATCATTTCCGGGGTTTGACGTATACCCGTGTAAACCACTTCCATTCCTGCATCTCTAAGTGATCTAGCTATTACTTTGGCTCCCCTGTCATGGCCATCTAAGCCAGGCTTAGCAACCAATACTCTAATGATGTTTGACACCTTTGTCCCTACCTCCCCTTCGTATCTCTGTCAACGAGCTCGACTAGAGTACCTTTGGTTGAGCGAGGATGCAAGAAAGCTATCATCCCGGCCAGTCCTTTTCTGGGAACCTTATCTATTAGATCTACATTCTGGTCGGACAGACGATTTAAAGTTGCCTGCAGATCATCTACTTCAAAACAAATATGGTGTAGCCCTTCACCCTTTTTATCTATAAATTTTGCTATCCCCCCATTAGGATCTGTTGGTTCAATGAATTCTAGTTCAGTGCCACCAATCTTTACGAGTGCCGCCTTGACAGATTGATCTTGAATAAGTTCGACCTCAGGTTGTTCAATATCAAAAAGATTACTGTACAATTTCAATGTACTTTCTATGTCTCGGACCGCCATACACACATGATGTAAATGTCGTGCGGTACAAGCTGGAACGGTCGTTTCTTCTTGCATTAAGCTCCTTCTTCTTTCCAATGATTTTTGTTTGTTTGAAACCTCTAAAATCCACCTAGGTTTACAATAGTCAAAACCCTAGTATATTCCGGGCTATAATCAGGCGTTGAATTTCCGAAGAGCCTTCATAAATTTCTGTAACTTTCGCATCTCGGTAATTTCGTTCAACATCTGTAGGTGCAAAATATCCAGTACCTCCATGTATCTGAACGGCTTTATCAGCCGTCTCTACCGCTATCCTAGAGGCGAACAATTTTGCCATTGACGCTTCCTTCACAAATGGAAGGCCTTTATCGCTAAGTGATGCGGCATTATATACAAGGTGTCTCGCGGCTTCAATATTGGTTGCCATTTCCACAAGCATCCATTGTATGCCTTGAAAATTGGCAATGTTTTGACCAAAGGCCTGTCTTTCCTGTGAATAATTAACAGCTGATTCATATGCAGATTGAGCAATTCCTAGCGCTTGAGCTGCCACTTCAATACGGCTTATATTTAGTGCGCCCATTGCTTGCTTGAATCCCTGGCCCTTGGACCCCAGCATGTGACCTTCAGGGACACGACTTCCTTCAAAGTTAATTTCGGCTGTTGAAGATGCCCGAAGTCCCATTTTCCCTTGTTGTTTAGTCACCGTCATTCCAGGTGTATTTTTTTCCACCACGAATGCGTTGATCCCACGTGATCTCATGTTACGATCCAAGGTTGCCATTATGACGAAAATATCGGCCTCACCAGCATTAGTGATGAAGTGCTTTGTCCCGTTCAAAATATAATCTGACCCATCCTTGGTTGCAGTAGTACTTAAGGCTGCCGAATCACTACCGGAATTCGGTTCAGTCAAAGCGAATGCACCTATTTTCTCTCCTTCAACCATGGAGGCAAGAATCTTCTTTTTCAGGTCAATCGAGCCGAAGAGATTTATTAGCCTTGTGCAGAGGGAAAGATGAGCAATATAAATAACTCCAGTAGCTGCACATCCCCGTGATAACTCCTCAACCACAATTGCAGATTGGAGGGCAGTGCCTCCGGTACCACCAAAATCCTCATCTATAGTTAGGCCAAAGAGCCCAAGTTCAGCGAGTGCCTGAAAATTCTCCCAGGGGAATTCTGCTTTTTGATCGTAATGCCCTGCATTAGGCGCAAGTTGGTTATTAGCAAATTCTCTGACAGTCTTTTGCAATAGAATGTCTTGTTCTGTAAGAAAATAACCTGTCAATTTTTATCATCCCATCAGTATTCTAGTGCTAGAACTTACGTTAAAAATCTAATAGCATTTTTGCTATGGCCATTTTATCCAATCAAAGGTTAGAACGGGTTAAATTCGCGTTGTTCTCCGAAGACCCCTCTAAATATACCTGAAATTTCACCAAGAGTTGCATAGGCTTCTACACATTCTACTATGGCTGGAACCGTGTTTTCAGAACTTTTTGCCACCTCTTGGAGTCTGTGTAGAGAGCGTTCTACTACAGAATTGTCCCTCTCCGAACGAACACGGGAAAGACGTTCTAGTTGGGTACGGGTGGCTTCAGGATCAATACTTTGAATTTTACCGATCGGGGGTGTCGGTGCCTGATATTTGTTTACCCCAACCACAACATTGTCTCCGTTCTCCACAGCCTGTTGATGCTTGTATGCACTTTCATGAATCTCGCGAATTTGATACCCCTCTTCGAGTGCAGATAACGCACCACCAAGATCCTCTATACGATCAATATGTTTGAAAGCTTCCGCTTCCAGTCTATCCGTGAGATTTTCAACGTAGTACGAGCCCGCCAACGGATCAACAGTATCGGTTACACCACTTTCATATGCCAACAATTGTTGTGTTCTCAGAGATAGTTGAACGGACTCCTCTGTTGGTAATGCTAAAGCCTCATCTCGAGAATTGACGTGTAGAGATTGAGTACCTCCAAGTACGGCAGCTAATGCCTGTAGAGTGGTCCTTACGACGTTATTATCCGGCTGTTGAGCCGTTAAAGTAACTCCTGCCGTTTGAGTATGGAACCGAAGCATACAAGACCGTTCATTTTTAGCACCAAATCTATCAGTCATAATCTTTGACCAAATGCGACGGGCCGCTCTGTATTTAGCAACTTCTTCGAACAGATTACTTTGCGCAACAAAAAAGAAAGAGAGTCGCCCCGCTATTTTATCAACGTCGAGACCAGATGCTATTGCCGCCTCAACATAAGCAATAGCGTTAGAAAACGTGAAGGCTAGTTCCTGTACGGCATTGGCTCCAGCTTCACTCATGTGGTAACCACTTATACTTATGGTATTCCATCTTGGGACATTCTGACTGCAATACTGGAAAACATCTGTCACCAGCCTTATCGACGGCCCTGGCGGGTATATGTATGTCCCTCTTGCTATGTATTCCTTCAAAATGTCATTTTGAAGCGTTCCACTTAGATCCTTAGGATTTACACCCTGCTTCTTTCCTACTGCGATATACAAAGCCAACAATATTGAAGCTGTGGAATTGATGGTCATAGACGTACTTACCCTATCAAGAGGTATCCCATCAAAAAGAAGTTCCATATCGGCTAAGCTACTGATAGGCACACCGACACGGCCAACCTCTCCAACGGACATCGGGTCATCAGAGTCATACCCCGTCTGGGTGGGCAAATCAAAAGCGATGCTTAGGCCATTCTGTCCCTGGTCCAGAAGATATCGGTAACGTCGATTGGATTCTTCCGGGGAGGCTAAACCAGCATACTGCCGCATGCTCCATAGGCGCCCGCGATACATATTGGGCTGAACTCCTCTTGTGTAAGGATATTCACCCGGGTACCCAAGCTTGTTAGCGTACTCTGAATGTTCAGTATCGTCCGGAGTATACACTGTATCTACATCCAGATCGGATGAAGTTGAAAAATTGTCCTTGCGTTCAGGAAATTTCTTCTTGACGGGACTCAGGGTGTCTTCCCTCCAGCTTTCCCGATTGTCACTAGGCATTGTCCAAGCCACTCTCCTAATATTATTTCTTTAAATACAAAGCTCCAATCGAGTTTAGTTAACCAGATGGGTGGTGTCAATTTACAGATATGCAATCAGAGATCTATTGAAAGCTTCCTTGACACTTTAACGGGATGGTACTTTAGAATATGAAAGTAGATCGCTATCAAATTTATGATTTCATAAGCAGCTACACAGCACGAGGATAAAATGGCCACAGATCGACTAGTATCAGGCAAATCCAATGTCGAAGACGGCTCCCTCGATAGATCTCT